>WNFL01346731.1_pt1 | contig 11058 bp, 10 predicted proteins | sample 5400361 | NCBI WGS metagenome assembly WNFL01 (sample SAMN13153351, study PRJNA577476) | soil metagenome | isolation source: 40 cm soil on Douglas fir-dominated hillslope | place: USA:California | collected 2013-09-17 | reverse complement strand
CTAAGCGTAAGGGGCAGGGCGCGGTATCGGTTTCTTTTGCATAGTTGACAGCAACCTTGCCACGGGCTGATTCTCGACAGAGTCACTTTATGTCAGTCCTTGCTGGCGCCCGGACCGCAGCATCGAGCGCGGCCGCCCATTTTGACCGGACGAGTAAGGTTCAGCTCTTTCCGGGCGGGCCGCCGGTCGGTGAACGTGACTATTGAACCGTGGTGACCGTTTCTCGAGAAACGCAGTCATTCCCTCACCGCGAAGGAGTGGGCAAAAACAGGACAAATAATTCAGAATTATTCTAGGAAACGACTGTAAGATATTGATTTTTTGGCTCCCCAGGACGGAACCGCAATCATGCAAAAAACCCCGGCAATTTAATTGAGTTTCTGATTTCGGTTGGATACAGATACCCCCAAAAACACCCCTTCTAATAGGTGGCTGCTGCCGGACGTTGTCGGATGACGGTTGAAGGGTTCAAGTCCATCGGCTTGGCCTTTTGGTTATTGCCCCCCCGTTGCAGATCAACGCGGATGGTGTCATGAGGAAACATAACACCGCGCTTGTTAGCTTCTCCACAATGCCAATCCAAAGCACCACGTCTACGCCACTGTGGGCCGCACGGAGGTCGCGTTTCGCGTTGCGTGCTATCTCGCGAATAGCCTCGATCTCCCGCCGCTCTGTTTCATCGGCGCTCCGGAGCGCGCACCGACTTATGGCTGCCACGCTAAGCTGACAGCGGGTTACGCCTGAATGATCGAGTGGGCGGGATCGACCCCAAAAGCGACATCCCCGGGTCGATCTTTCCAGTCGTTAGGAGACGCCTGAGCGAACAGTCACCGCTCTAGCCTCAACGATCGAGATGAAGTCAATTTACGGGTCGCCCGAGCGCTGAATGCCGGAGCTCTGCGATAGGTACGCCGGCATCTACTCCTCGAATCTTGCAGTGCCGGGCCCGATAGGCGTTATCATCGTTTAGCTTGCCACTGGTGTGACAACGAAGAGTCGGGAGGGGGAAGTGCGGCCGTGGGATTTGCGATCAGTCCGATGACGGGTCGTCGCGCTCGGTCATCTGCTTTCATTCTCGCGGCGATCGCCACGCTGCACCTCTCGGGGGGCGCACGGGCGCTGAGCCCGAATCTCACCATCAAACAACTGCGCCACACCGCGTGGGGCCCGAATCAGGGCGCGCCTCTGGGCGGCACCTACGCACTCGCGCAGACGAACGACGGCTATCTATGGATCGCAGGTCCGAGCGGGTTGTTTCGATTCGACGGAATCAATTTCGAGCGCATCGAACTACCCCATGACCCAAAGCTCTCCTCATTGAGTCTTTACTCGGTGTTTGCGCCACGCGGGGGCGGCTTATGGGTCGGCTTCACGTTTGGCGGAGTCGCGTTCCTCAAGGGGGACCACTGGCAGGTCTATGGCGTTGCCGATGGCGTTCCGCAAGGATCACCAAGCCGGTTTGCCGAGACACCGGACGGCACGCTATGGGTTGCGACGTTGAAAGACATTGCACGCTTCGACGGTGTTCGTTGGCGGGCTGTCGGCTCCGAGATGGGCCTCCCAACGGGCGGCAACAACGTCATTTCCGAACCCGTTCTGTTCGTCGATAGTCAAGGCACGCTGTGGGCCGGCGGCGGGAATTCATTGTTCTTTCTGCGCCCAGGTGAGCACCGGTTCCGCAATCAGCCTGTCGTCGCGTCAACGCCATGGGCCGAGGGTGGCATGGCGGAGTCGGACGGGGGAACGGTATGGCTGGACGTGGGTGCCCAGATGATCCCCGTCGTCCAGAACCCCCCGACACCCTTGGCCAGTAGAACATGCCGCGGACCTGTCTTCGACCGTGACGGCACGTTGTGGTGGTCCACTGCGAACGGTCTGCGCCGCATCGCCCATCCTGAACAGTCGACGATGGGGGCCGCCCTGCGCACGGAGGATATCGCGGATGCATATTCTGACACCGACGGTCTGACCTCGCGAACAGCGTACGCCCTGTTGCTCGATCGGGAAGGCAATGTCTGGGTCGGAACGAGTCACGGGCTTGATCGTTTTTCCGAACCGAGTTTGGACGCCCCGCTACAGTCAGCAGAGATCCGCAAGGTTTTCGGCGACATCGAGGTTACGGGAGTGGTCCCGGCCGATGACACAGGGGGGCTGTGGGTCACCAATGGCTTCGATGCGGTGGCGCGATATCAGGGCGGACGAATGAACCCGCCCATCCTGCGGCAACGGGTCGAGAGCCTGGTGCGAGCCGCGGATGGCACGGTATGGTTCGGGGGCCGCAATGCTTTGTGGCGAGAGCGACAGGGACAGCTCGAGCCGGTCAAGGCGCCCGGAGCTGATCGCCCTATCCAGGCGTTGGCCATCGACAAAACCGGCGGCCTTTGGGCCTCGGTCCTGAGTTCCGGCGTCTTTCGGCTGAAGGATGGGGTGTGGACGCCAAACGGCGGTATCGCCGCACTGCCGCAGGTCACCACGATCACCATCACGCGCGACCGCCGCGATCGCCTATGGTTCTCATATAACGGGGGCAGTGCAGCGGTGCTCGATGGTGACCGGGTACACACCTACGGCGTCACAGATGGCCTTCAGATCGGCAACGTGATGAGTACTTATTGGGGCCGAATCCGTCAGTGGTTCGGCGGAGAGTTCGGGCTGGCGAGCTTCGACGGAGAGCGCTTTCGCAGCATCCGGTCGGCGCCAGAGCTGAATCTCGAAGGCATCACCGGGATCATCGAAACGGGTGACGGCGATCTCTGGCTCAACGGCCGCACGGGTATCGTCCATATCACAGCAACTGAGCTTCAACGCAGTCGCGTTGACCCCGCTTATCGCGTGCACGGCGAAACGCTCGGCGCTTCCGACGGCGTCGTCGGCAGTGGATGGTTTCTGCGACCGCTGCCGACCGCGATCGAGGCTGGGGATGGGAAGCTCTGGTTCGCCACATCCGGCGGCATCTATGGCATTGATCCGGCACAGCGAGTGCACAACCGCGTGCCGCCACCAATACTGATTCGAGCGCTGACTGTGTCTGGCCGCACTATCGAGCCGGTTCCGCGATTGACACTGCCGGCGTACACGACCGCAGTGAGCTTTGACTACGTGGCTCTTAGCCTCACAGCGCCCGAGAAGGTGCGCTATCGTTATCGAGTGGACAGTATCGATACCGACTGGCGTGCCCTCACCGCATCGCGCCAAGCGCTCTATACCAACCTGCGACCCGGTAACTACACGTTTCATGTGACCGCAGCTAACAATGACGGCGTCTGGAACGAGCAAGGTGCTGCGCTCGCTTTCAGCATCCCGCCGGCATTCATACAGACGGGCTGGTTTCTGGCGCTGTGTGTGGCCGCCGGTGTGATCGCGGTCTGGGCGCTGGTGCGCCTACGCGTCCGTCAGGTCGCAGCCAAGGTACGCGGTCGCATGGAGGCACAACTCGCCGAGCGCGAGCGCATTGCGCGCGAGCTGCACGATACCTTGCTGCAGAGCTTTCAAGGGTTGCTGCTGCGCTTTCACGCGGTCGCCAAGCGTCTGCCCGAGGGGTCCGAGAGACAGAAGCTTTCGAGTGTCATCGCCGACGCGTCGCAGGCAATCGGCGAGGGGCGGGATGCAATTGAGCGTGTGCGCCCACCGAAGGCGGAAGAGGACCTTGCGAAGGCATTGCGCGACATTGGGGATGAGTTCGCGCGAAACTCAGGCGAGGGCCCGACCCCGGTGCTCCAGGTCGACGTGCACGGCACACCGCGGACTCTCCGACCGATCGCGCGGGACGAGATCTACCGGATCGCCCGGGAGGCCCTCCACAACGCGTTCCAGCACGCACACGCGCATCGTGTGGAAGTCGGGGTGCGCTACGACGAGCGCCAGCTCGTTGTGTCTGTGCGCGATGACGGCCGAGGCATCGATCCGGAAATCATCGCGCGGGGCGGCCGATCCGGGCACTTTGGGTTGCGCGGTATGCGCGAGCGCAGCGGCATTCTCGGCGCACACCTGGACGTGTGGACCGAGCTCGACTCGGGCACCGAGGTCGAGCTCAGTATTCCGGCTTCGTTTGCGTACGAGAGCTCCCGATCGCTCGCGCGATTTTTCTGGCCGAGTTGGATGTCATGGAAAAGAGCGACTCACAAGGACTGAGCACTCAAAGGCGCGCGATCGGCCTGTTGCTCGTCGATGATCATCCCCTCATCCGCAAGGGGATCATCGCGCTCATCGAGGATGAGCCGGACATGGAAGTGGTCGCAGAAGCCGCAAACGGGCGCGAGGCGATCGAACAGTTTCGCATCCATCGGCCCAGTGTCACGCTCATGGATCTGCAAATGCCCGAGCTCGGCGGTGTCGACGCGATCATCGCGATTCGCAGCGAGTTTCCGCAGGCTGCGATCATCGTGCTGACTACTTACACTTTCGATGTGCAGGTTCTGCGCGCCGTCAAGGCGGGTGCCCGGGCCTATTTGCTCAAGAACTTGCTGCACGAGGAGCTGCTCGACTCGATCCGCGCGGTGCACGCAGGGAAGCGATTGCTGTCCCCGGAGCTGTCCTTCCGGGTCGCCGAGCACGCAGGCCAGGATGCGCTCACGCCGGCCGAGCTTGCGGTGCTGCGGCTCATCGCAGATGGCGGCAGCAACAAACAGATTGCGCGCCGACTCGGTGTCACCGAAGAGACGGTCAAGAACCGCGTCAAGAGCATCTTGGAGAAGCTCGGTGCCGAGGACCGGACCCAGGCCGCCATGATCGCGCTCCGACGCGGAATCATCGAGCTGTAGAGAACTCGATAGAGTAAATCCGCTTCCGCCTTTCGAGGCTTGGTGCGCGGCTCCGTCCGCGCCCATCCTTTAGCCGTGCGTCGACTGTTCTTCACGTTTGCTGGCGGTGCGCCCGGCATCGGGCTGCTGATCATGCGCGTGGTCGCCGGAGTCGGGCTGTGCGCCTACGGAGCGACCGGAATGTTCGCGGTGTCGCCATCTGTGCATGTCGTGGTTCGCGTCCTATCGATTGGCTTGGGAATCCTCCTGTTCCTGGGTCTGTGGACGCCGCTCGTCGGAACGCTTATGGCGCTCGAGGCCCTCTGGCAGATACTGGCTCACACCGGGGAGCCCTGGCCGTGGCTCATGCTCGGCACCCTGGGTGCAGCGCTTGCGCTCATCGGTCCGGGCGCATGGTCGCTCGATGCACGACTTTTCGGCTGGAAGCGGCTCAAGATTTCCGATGAGGACCCGTGACCCAGCTGCGCCGTGGGCTGTGATCGACCTCGTGCCGCGGGCTTGGTGATCCGGAAATCTGAAACGACCCTTACCCCTTTAGAGTCGCCACAGGGCGCCAACTGACTCTTTCAGCGGCGACGCGAATGCACGAGAGTCAGCGAACACTGCTGGGGCCTGGACCCACAGTGTGGGGTTTCGGGCGGTACGTGCAGGAAGGCGCCAGAAATGGATATGTACGTTGGCGAGACGCTAGCCAGTTCGCAGGCCGGTGAACTCGAGGAGTTGCATCCGCATTTGCCAGAGCAGCCTGCTGCACCGCGTCCAATCGAGCACGGGGGCGCCGAACGAGGACTGTTGATTCTCTCGCGAGGCGCTGAGCAGCGGATCGCGGCCGAGGTAATGACCGGCGGCGCGGCCGTGGTCGTGCAGATGCGCGATGACAGGCTAAGCCCTAATGTGCTGCCGGAGTCGGTTTTCAACAACGTCATGCGCACGCAGGACATCGTAAATCTCGACGACGCGTCGGCCGAAAACCCTTTTTCAGCGCATGCGCGACCTAACAGAGGCACGCCGCAAGAGGCTACCTATGGAAACTAACGCTGACGAGAGGCTAGCCGTTTCGACGATCACTCTGGGACGGTCGCACGATTGGGTGCATCACGTCATCAGGCTGCTGGAGGCGGCCGCGCACCAGCTCTACAACGAGGAAAAGACAGCCCATGGGACCATACTCCAAGCCGCCTCACTGCTGCGACAGCAGATCGATCCACCATCCCCGCAAGAGGCTCCAAATGGCGGTCAGCGATTGCTCGCCTGGCAGGCGCACAAGGTACGTGACTATATCGATAGTCATATCACCGCTGCGGTGCTCGTCGCCGATCTTGGCGCACTCGTCAATCGCAGCGAAGCGCACTTCTCCCGCTCCTTCAAGCGCACCTTCGGGCAGACACCGCATGCTTTCCTCGTGCGACGACGCGTGGAATTGGCCGCCCAATACATGCTGACGACCGATGCACCGTTGAGTGACATTGCGCTTCGGTGCGGCTTTTCGGACCAGGCCCACTTGTGCAAGCACTTCCGACAGGCCGCGGGCCAGACTCCAGCGGCATGGAGACGTGCGCGCCGGGCGCTTCATGAGGAGCACGAGACGCCGCCTGTGGAGCACTTGGCGACGGCATCCCACAATGGCATGCCACTCCCGGCTCGGTGGGCCATTGATGGAGTCACTCAGGTCCTCCAGCAAAACCGCGGGTGACAGCGTGCGCGTGTCACGCTTATGCGGTCACTAAGTCATTTCCTTATCTGATTCTCTATTGGCAGCATCTTACTAACGGCGTTCGGAATCCTCCAATCATGCGAGGCCGCCTCCTGACACCATGTTTCTCAACGCGATGTTGCTTCGTGCACTCGCAAGTTCGACAGCGATTAACCCAGAGTAGGAGTGTGAAGATGTCGAAGATCGAAATGTTGACTCCTGAGAACAGCGCGATCGCGCTGATCGACTACCAGCCGGCCATGTACCAGGGCGTTCAGTCCCACGACCGGCTGGTCGTGTTCAACAACGCCCAAGTCCTCGCGAAGGCTGCGAGGCTGTTCAAGATTCCAACCGTGCTGAGCACGGTAGCCGAGAAGAGCTTCTCAGGGCCGTTCATGTCGGAAGTCACCGGCCTCTTTCCAACGCACGAGGTCATAGACCGCACCTCCTTGAACTCATGGCTAGATCCTGCCTTCCGCAAGGCGGTGGCGGCGACGCGCCGCAAGAAGTTCGTCCTCGCAGGACTGTGGACGGAAGGATGCGTGATGTTTCCGACACTGGACATGCTGAAGGAAGGATACGAGATCTACATTCCGGCTGACGCGTGCGGCGATCTCTCCACAGAAGCTCACAACCGCTCGATGGATCGCGCCGTCCAGGCCGGCGCCGTTCCGATCACGACGTTCCAGTACCTCTTCGAGCTGCAACAGGACTGGGCACGAACGGAAACCTATGAGGGCGTGATGGAGATCCTGCGTGCGCATTCACCCTATGGCATTCAGGTCCGCTTTTCGAAGTGGGCACTGGGCGAACATGCCTCGGAGGCCGGCACCAAAGTGGCTTAACACGAGGCTCTGCCAATACTTTGACGACACTAAATTCGAGCCCAAAAGGAGAACACAGCCGTGACGACACAAACACTAAGTAAGCATGAGACGGGGAAGGTGCAGGCGATGTCGACGAAAGAAGTTATCGAGCGACATTTGAAGTGCTTTGGCGATGGCGACCTTGCAGGACTTCTCGCGGATTACGTGCCGGAGACCGTGGTGTTCAGGCCAGTCGGATTTGGCGGCGCTGGGGGTGCCGCAAAAGGCCTCGCCGCGCTTAGGTCGGTCTTTTCCATAGTTCTCGCGGAGTTCGCCAAGCCCGGCACGCGGTTCGATATGCGACAAAAGGTGATCGAAGGCGACTATGCCTACATCGTCTGGGAAGCGGAAACCGCACAGAATGTCTACGAACTCGGGTCCGACACCTTCATCGTCAAAGACGGCAAGATCGTTGCACAGTCGATCGCTGCTAAGATCGTGCCTAAATGACCGGTCAGTCGTCGCTGCCGGCTGGGCTTCGACTCCGGTCGTTGCGTAGAATGTAAGAAAAATCACGAGAGCCGCGAAGTGAAAACCGGAGGACTCGGCTGCACTAGTGGGGTATGCATTGTATATAGAGAGCTAGATACCCCCGACGCTCCGTCGCTGGGAAACAGGGCTGCAACAGAATCAAGCTGCTGCGGCCGCGACTTATCGGTGCCGCCGAGAGCTAAATCGAACCCGGGTCCGGAGTTGGGATTCGAAGCGGCAAACGAGGGGTCAGTTGCATACGCGGGAGTGGCGCAGTAAATTCAGAGGAAAGAATCGTAAGCATTTGATTTTACTGGCTCCCCGGGACGGAACCGAAATCACGAAGAAAAGCTCTGCAATTTAAGTGATTCCTGAGTTCGCATTGGTATCGATACCCCCAAATACACCCCCTTTAAAAGGTGGCTGCTATAGGACGTTGTCGGACGACAGTGCATGCTGGTTTGCTTGCTGTCATTCCCTTCGTTGTCTCGTAGTTCGAGTGCTTCGTCAGCTGCCCCATCGGCGAGGACCACCAGCGTTTCGAACGGCCGCAGTCAACGCTTGGATACAGCAGCCGGATGGGCTAGCTTATCGGCAAGCCACAACTTAATAAGCGACTGGCGGGTCACACCCAAGCGGCGCGCTTCACGGTCGAGGGAATCCACCATCCATGCCGGGAAATCCACGTTGACCCGATCTAACTGATTAACGATCTTCCCGCCGGAATCAAACTTGCTGTCAAATGTCTTCGCTTTCATAAAGTGCTACCTCTTCGTCCCGTGACCGCCGTACGGAAATCAGCCGAATGTTCTCGCCTCGCTTGGTGATTATCGCGGACCAATGCTTCTCATCGATTTTCCCAATCAACAACCAACGAGGTTCATCCGATGTCCGGGCTGGAATTTCCATCACCCCGGGGTCGGCCCACAATCTCTGGGCGTCCTCAAAATCAATGCCGTGCTTGCGCTTGTTCTCGGCGCTTTTATTCTGGTCGTATTCAAATACCATGGCGTCTCGCGGCCAATAGTAAGGTATAATTAAGGTATAGTTATTATACCAGTAATCCCTGACTCTGGAAATTCGGCGTTATCACGGCGGTCGAATTACGGGTCGAGCGCGAGCCTGGACTTTTGATTTCGGTTTCACGCCGAACACCGATTCCTTCTCTAATCGACAGTTGGCCGCCACGAGGGAACTCGCGTGAAACCCGCCCGACGATGCCATTGACCAGGACCAATCAGTCGAAGTACTGCGCGGCTGGGTCGTTGATGTAGATTTGCAGGTTTCCCTGGCATTCGAAGCCTTTCGGAACAATCCGGAACTTTGGGATCAGCTGCTCGCAGAAACCGCGGTGCACATAGCCGACGCGATGAGTGCCGAGGGCTATTGGGATAGAAATGCACTTTTCGCGAACCCCCAAGAAAGTTTACTGGCCAATCTTGCTCAACCCTATCCCGGTCTGCACGGCACTGTTCGAAGTCCTGTTCAATAGTGGTGTCAAGCAATCGGTTCAAGCTATCGCGTGCTGACGCAGTCCGTCCCGCGGAGCCAGCATTTGATTAACAGCGGCGAGCCGCCCTGGGGTGTCGGTGAAATCGGCGCAGGCTCGGCTACCTCCGCTCGAAGGCACGAACGAGCGCCCCCCTGTTCTATTGCTTATCGAACACCGTGAGTGCCGATGTTTGAACGCCAGCCGCGTTAGTTATCACGAGATTTATGGTGAGTGTTTGGTCGTCTTTGGAGACTGTGCGGCGGATCTTGCCTACTGGCTTGCCGGCTCTTTTTAGTGTGAATTCGGCGGTGTTGGTATCGATCTGCATCCCTGAAAGGCTGTCGAAATCAGGGTTGCCCATCGACGGATGGTCCGTGCCGTTCAATTGGTAGGTGGCTTGCGTCGTGGTTTCCTTGCCGTCAGCACTAACAGTCTTCATCTTCCGGGTTAAGCCCCGAGCAGACTGCGAGTAGGTGCGAATCTGGCTCTTCAATGCCGGACCGCCACCGAATGTCGATTTCGCGAGATTTAACTTCCAGGTGCCGACGACGGGGTCAGCATCGGACCCCGACGCTATGACGGTGTTGCCGACTGTCAGAAGTGCCCCAAGAATTACGCTCGAAAGAACCTTTTTCACGATTGTCCTCCTGCGGCCAGTGCCAGTTTATTGGTCGTTTGGTTATGACGAACTGCGGCGCACAAACAACGCATGTCAGCATGCACGCTCGGTTTAATCACCACAAGCGTATCGCCGGCCGCGACTTGCTTGGCTGAACTGGGCGCTCCCTGCCGCCGACCTGGCAGCCTTGCCCAAAAAGGCGTTGCTCAAGCCGCTTTTTCACATCAGTGGCGAAGTCTTCAAACCGGCGCAGGGGAGTCACTTCGACCTGCACATGCTGGCCATGTTCTTTCATGATCGGCAGATCGAGTAGAATCTGGTCGAGTGTGTCCAGACTATCCACATTGACGACAGCCACCACACGCCGAGCGCCCACAGATTTCCAGATGTCGATGACCAAGCCCGCTTTCTTAGCGCCCAAAGCGGCTTCGGCTTCGCGAGCCCAGATAGAGAAGAAATCCTTTTGCGACATGGCTGCCGGATACTCGATGTGGAAATCAGCGTGGTACAACATTTGGAGTTCCTCCGTTGGCAGAATTCCCTGCCGGATCGCCGCTAACGGCAATTGAACGACATCGCCCGCATCCAAGGTATTGCACGATGGTATAAGCGAAGCTCGCCGAAATGACCCGTACTCTTGGGATGGATGTCCGGGGTCTGCTGAACCCAAACGTCACCGGAGCCGTGATCGACGGTCCCGCAGTCAGGCCACTCAACGTGGAGCAGGTTCACTTCGCTGACGCAGCTGAGAGCCACGACAGCGGCAGCGCTTTTTGCCTCGTCTGTCACGCAACCCCATTGACCGGATATTCGCGGGTTGCTCGCCTGGTGTTAGGCTGCCCTTGCCCCAGTGTGTGCGCCCGACCCCCGGAAAGAACCCTCCACGCATCCGCGAAACCTGGAGGCACGCTTGATTCTTATGCAGCGTTGGCGTTGGGCGGGTCGGCGTCGATCACAATCGTAGAAGAGATTGGCGAGACTACGGAGTGACTTGAAGTGAGATCAATAAAATAGTATAATGCTTTGATTATATTGATATTTACTGGCTCCACGGGACGGAACCTAAATCACGCGATAAATACCAGCAATTCATTGAGTTTCTGATCCCGGGTGATCTCGATACCCCCAAACATACCCTTTATGCGAGGTGGCTGTAA
>WNFL01451142.1_pt1 | contig 11059 bp, 14 predicted proteins | sample 5400361 | NCBI WGS metagenome assembly WNFL01 (sample SAMN13153351, study PRJNA577476) | soil metagenome | isolation source: 40 cm soil on Douglas fir-dominated hillslope | place: USA:California | collected 2013-09-17 | reverse complement strand
AGGAGGCGCGCTGCTCCTGCCGTGAGCTTGGCATCGAGGCCCCCAGCCTGCTCGGATTCAAGGACGGCGAGCTGGGGCGATTGAACGACCCACCCGCAGGATACCTCGCCGAGCTGGTGCGGGAGATCCGCAAGCTATTCGCCCGACTGAAACCAGACGTGGTCATCACCTGGGGCCCAGAGGGAGGCTACGGGCACCCCGATCACCGACTGGTCGGTGCGGTGGTCACCCAGGTCGTACAGTCGGGGAGAAGAGGGGCGCCCCGCCGCTTGCTCTATCCCGGGCTTCCCGCGGACCGCGTTCGCCGTGGTCCCCAAGACCCGCGCTGGGCCGTCACCGACCCTCGGTTCCTCACGGTCCGCGTTCCCTATGACGCCGCGGACCTGGCCGCCACCCGCAAGGCCTTTGCCTGTCACCGGAGCCAGTTTCCTCCCGAGCAGGTCGAAGTCCTGGTGAGCTGGCTACACGAGACGCTCGGCGGACGCGTCTATCTGAGACCGTGGTTTGGAGATCGCGCGACCGACGACGTCTTCAATCTGGAGCTCCCGTAGGAGCTAGCCGTGATCGTGAAACCTCCGAGTATCAGAGGGCACGTGAAACTTCTATAATGTTGCGCTCATGAGCACACTCACACCCGATCAGGCCACAGCCATCCTCACTGCCATCGGATTGCCCTCGCTGAAGGCGGAGCACTCCGTGACCAAACGCGTCATCGGCGCCATTCCGGCGGAGAAGGCGGACTACCGCCCGGACGGCATCCTGAGGAGCGCCCTCGATCTTGCTTGGCACATCGCCGCCTCGGAGACCCGGTTTCTCCAAGCCGTCGCTTCGGGCGCATTCGATTTCAGCGGCGGCGCCCGTCCCGAGTCGATTCGTGCGCCGGCCGAGGTCGTTGATTGGTACTCCGACCGATTCGCCAAGGACATCGACCGCTTGAAGCAGATGACCGGCGATCAGCTGATCAAGGTCATCGATTTTCGTGGGCTCCTTCAGTTTCCCGCCGTCATGTATGTCCAAGTGGGACTGAATCATTCCATCCATCACCGCGGCCAGCTCTCGACGTATCTCCGGCCGATGGGCGCGAAAGTGCCGTCGATCTATGGGGAGAGCTACGACGCGCGGGAAGCGCGGGAAAAAGCGAAGGCAGATCCCGGATAAGCCTACGCCCCGCGCCTGCGCGCCCAGGCCTCGGCCTCGGCCGGATCCCTGAAGGCGCGGATTTCCGTCGCGGTCCCGGACGAGATCCCCTCGCCCATCCGACCCATTCCGTAGGCGGCGTCGCTCCCGGCCAATACGGCCCATCGGCGCATCCCCCGCCAGGCAACGTAGGCAGCCCGGGCTCTGCCCTCCTCGGCGGAAGGGGCATCCCGAAGCCGCCGCTGGTCGTGTAGCACTCCCATGCCGGGCCGGTAGTCGCCATCGGCGAGAGCAGCGTCCACGGCGGCTTTCCACTCGGCGAACGTCGCCTGCTCATCGCTCACGATGACGACGGCGCCTTCGGAGATGCGCCAGGAAACGGGCATTCCCCCTGAGTGTAGAGCGTTCAGCCGGGACCGGCAAAAGGGCCTCGATCGGCCCTTTCCTCGGCGGTTGGGTCAACGATAGACTCCACGAGATGGCGGCAAGAAGCGACTCGCTGGTGGCCCTCTTTCGCGAGATGGCCCAGCTCACCGTCCTGGACGAGGGCTCGCCGAACGCGTTCCGCGTGAGGGCGTACGAGAACGCGGTCGAGGCGATCTCCTCCTATCGGGGCGATCTGCAGGCCCTCTCCGAGAAGGAGCTGACCGCGATCGCGGGCATCGGCCCCAGCACCGCGAAGAAGATCCGCGAGTTCTTCCAGGGTGGAACGATCGCGAAGCTCGAGGAGCTGCGCGTCAAGTACCCCGCGGATTTCGTGGAGCTCGGCAAGATCCCCGGTCTGGGCCCCAAGACCCTGCTTCGCCTCCGGAGCGAGCTGGGCGTCCGGAACCTGGAGGGCCTGCGGGCGGCCCTCGAGGGCAAGAAGGTCCGGGAAGTCCATGGCCTCGGGGAGAAGATGGAGGAGAAGCTCCTTCACGCCATCGGTCGCCTGGGGGCGGCCGGAAAGGACAAGCGCCGTCCGATCGCCGAGGCGATGCCCATCGCGCGGGAGCTGGTGGCGACCCTCGAAGCACTGCCTGCGGTAGAGCGCGTGCAGTACTGCGGCAGCCTCCGCCGTCTCCGGGAGACCGTCGCCGACGTCGACATCGTCGTGGCCTCGCGGGAGCCTCTGTCCGTGCGCGAGGCCTTCGTGGCGATGCCGACGGTGCGCGAGGTCATCGGCAGCGGGGACACGAAGACCTCGGTGCTGACCGCGACCGGCCTCCAGGTGGACGTCCGGATCGTCGAGCCCCAGCAGTTCGGGGCGGCCTGCCAGTACTTCACCGGCTCCAAAGCGCACAACATCAAGCTGCGGCAGCGCGCCCTCGCGCGGGGATGGCTCCTGAACGAGTACGGCCTCAGCGACTCCGAAACGGGCAAGGTGATCGCCTGCGAGTCCGAGGAAGCGATCTACCGGGCGTTGGGCCTTCCCCTGATCGCGCCCCCGATGCGGGAAGGCCGGTCCGCCTGGAGGACGTGCGCGGCGACCTGCACGTGCACACGGCGTTGTCGGGGGACGGCAAGAGCCCGCTCGAGGACGTCGTGCGAGGTGCCGCCGAGAGGGGCTACGAGTACCTGGCCATCACCGATCACGCGGAGAACCTCGCGATGAGCGGGGTGAGCCGGGAGCAACTTGCCGCGCAACGGTTGCAGATCGAGGCGCTCCGCGGGCGCTACCCGGGAATGACCCTGCTGCACGGGAGCGAGCTGAACATCGACCGCGACGGCCGCGTGGACTACGACGAAGGCTTTCGCCAAACCCTCGACTGGTGCGTGGCCGGCGTGCACTCCCACTTCGATCTGGACCGGGCCCAGCAGACCCGGCGCATCCTCGCCACGATGGAGGACCCCACGGTCCACGCCATCGCGCATCTCACGGGCCGGAGGATCGGCAGCCGCGCCGGCATCGACCTCGACATCGACGCCGTCCTGCAAAAAGCCGTCGCGACGGGCACCGCGATCGAGATCAACGGCGCTCTCCCCCGGCTCGACGCGTCGAGCGAAGTGCTCTTTCGGGCCCGCGGCATGAACGTGACGTTCGTCATCAGCACGGACACGCACCACACGCGCGAGCTCGAGCGCATGGAGTGGGGCGTCCTCCAGGCGACGCGCGGCTGGGTCGAGCCTTCCCGCATCGCCAACCTCTGGCCTCGCGAGAGGTTCCTCGGATGGCTGCGCGCGCGCCGGAGCTGACCGCGGCCGACTTCAGCCCCAGCCAGCGTCACGCTTCGAACACGAAGCGGCCCCCCGCCATGGTCCGCTCCACGGGGATGCGAATCAGCGAAGAGGGTTCCTCGCGCAGGGGGTCGCGGCCCAGCACCACGAGGTCGGCGAGCTTGCCCGCTTGGATGGACCCTTTGAGCTGCTCCTCGAACGAGGCATAGGCGCCGTTGAGGGTGCCCACGCGCAGGGCTTCCGCGACCGTGATCCTCTGGCGTGGGCCCCAGACGTTGCCCTTGGAGTCGGTGCGGGTGACCTCGGACTGGAGCGCCATCATCGGCTCGAAGGGGCCGGGCGGGTAGTCGGAAGCCTGGGTGGCCGGGATGCCGGCGTCGAGGAAGCTCCGCAGCGCGAACATCCGGTCGAGGCGGTCCGCTCCGTACTCCTTCATCTTTTCGCCGTGCCAGTACACGTAGGTCGAGAAGGGCGTGGGGATCGCGCCCAGGGCCTTGATGCGGCGAACGAGATCGTCGGTGATCATCGTGCAGTGCTCGAGGCGGAAGCGCGGGTCACGCCGTGGCCGCTCGCGCTGCACCCGCTCGTACACGCGCAGGGTCATGTCGATGGCCTCGTCGCCGTTGGCGTGGGTGCCGATCTGCCAGTCCGCGGCGTGGCCTCGGGGGTGACGAGGATGCCGCGGTCGTCGGGACGGCCCACGTAAGGCTGGGCCAGACGGGCGGTGCGCTCGGAGATGGAGCCGTCGCAGACCATCTTCACCGCCCCCACCCGGACCCACTCGTCGCCGAAGCCGGTGCGGACGCCCGCCGCGAGCATGGCGTCGAGGTAGGGCGCGCGGATATGGCAATAAACGCGGACCAGGAGCTGGCCGCTATCACGGGCGTCCTGATAGGCCTCCAGATCCTCGGGGGAGCCGCCGGCATCCGTGACCGAGGTCAGGCCGGTCCGCGCCATCATCGCGGCGATCAGCTTGACGCCTTCCCGCCGGTCCTCGCGGGTGAGAGCGTCAGGGATCACCCTGTGCAATGGATCCGTCGCGGTCTCGGCGGCTCGGCCCGTGAGCCGGCCGGTGGCGGGATCACGGTAGAAGCGGCCCCCTTCGGGATCCGGCGTCTTCTCGGTGACTCCGGCCCTTTGGAGGGCCAGGGAGTTCACATAAGCCGTGTGCCCGCCCCGGTGCTGAACGAAAACGGGATGGGCCGTAGACACGGCGTCGAGGTCCTCCCGGGTCAGGAATCGAGCCTCCGCCGTCTTCGTATCGTCGTACTTGAAGCCGAGGACCCACTCCCCCGCCGGCGTCTTCGCCGCCCTCGCGCGGAGCGCCTCCTGGATCCTGGCAATGGAGTCGAGCGCGCAATCCACCTGCTTCAGGTGCGCATAGCCGGCCCCGGCCGGATGCGAATGGGCGTCGATGAAGCCGGGCACGACGGTGCGGCCGCCGAGATCCACCTTCGCCGTGCGAGCCGTGGCGAGGTTGAGGACGTCCGCGTTGCTGCCCACGGCCACGAACCGGCCCCCGGAAATCGCCAGGGCCTGGGCGCGTGGCTGGGCCGGGTCCATGGTCAGGATGGCGCCGTCGTGGAGGACCAGCTCCGCTTCGGTACGCAAGGTGGGCAGGAGGGTGAAGGCGCCCAGGGAAGAAAGGAACTCGCGCCGGCGAGGGGAGAGCATGTCGTCACCTCTCGAGAAGCCTGAACTATAGTCCACCCACCAGTGCCGCCGCGTTACCTGTTCTCCGGCTTCGTCCTCTCCCCCTCGCGCCGACTGCTGCTGCGGAGCGGGCGCGAGGTGCCCCTCATCCCGCGCTATTTCGACCTCCTCGTCCTCCTCGTGGAGCGGAGGAGCCAGGCCGTGCATCGACGGGAGATCTTCGACGCGGTGTGGAGCGACGTGGTCGTCTCCGACGGCGCCCTCAGCCAGGCGGTGCGGACGCTGCGCCGGGCGCTCGGCGACGATTCTCGCGAGCCCGTTTTCATCCGCACGGTCTCCCGCCACGGGTACCGTTTCGTCTTCCCCGACGTCACCGAGCAGCCGGACGAGGGTCCCTTGCCGGCTGCGGTCGGCTCGCCCGACGCGGCGGCGACCGTCGCCTCATCGGTGCCGGAGACGGATCCCTTCGACGGCCCTCTCGAGACTCTGCTGGCCAAAGGCCCCCTCGACAGCGAGGAACGGCGGGAGGCGGCGGAATCGCTCCACCTGCTCGGCACCCGGGAGGCGGTGCTCCGGCTCGATCGGCGCCCCGGCCACGCGCGAGCGCGGGCCCTCCTTCGCGACACCCGTTGGGACGTCACGGGAGCCGGTCCGGTGCCTCTCCTCGGAGAGCCGGACCTGCCGAAGACCGCCGCCTTCCTGCTTTGGCTCCGTTTGCGCCGAACCGTGCGCGTCGCGGGCCGTCGTTGGATGGGCGCCACCGCCGGAGGGGCGCTCACCGGCTTCTTCGCCGCGACCCTGGGCGGGCTTATCCTTTGCTTCGGGCCCGGCTCTCAGGCCGCCGCGAGCGTGCCCATGGTTCTCGGGATGATCGGGCTCACGGTGGGCGGCCTGGGCGCCGCGGGCGTGGGGGCGGGGCTGGCCGCGGCCGAGGTCCTCTTTCGCTCGCTGCGGGGGGCGGCTCTCGTCCTGTTCGGAGCCGCCGGCGGAAGCGCCGTCGGCGCCGGAGCGCACTTGCTGGCCCTCTGGACGATCCAGGGCCTTTTCGGACGTGATCTGTCCCCGGTGGCGGGAGGCTTCGAGGGGCTGGTCCTGGGGGGAGCCGCCGGCCTGGGCTACGCCCTCACGACACCTCGGGCGGAAGGCGGGATGGCCGCCCCGAAGGGTCGAGAGCGTGCGCTCGCCGTCCTGTTCACGGGCCTCTGCTGTGCCGCCGCCGCGGTGACGCTGGCCACGAACGGCAGCTACCTGGGCGCCATGAGCCTCGATTTCATGGCCCGTGCCTTTCCGGGATCGCAGGTGGGCCTCGCCCCCTTGTCGCGCCTGCTGGGGGAGGACGGGCCCGGTCTCGTGACTCGCGTGGTGATCAGCGGGGGGGAAGGCTTTTTTTTCGGGGCCGGCCTCGTGCTGGGTCTGACCCGCCGTCCCCGCTCCCTCTTTTGCTGAGGCGCAGAGCCAACCCTCACCTTCCTGTCATGTCTTCCTCACCCCGCTCGCCCCACTTTCCGTCTGAGCGAGCCAGAGGAGGGCGGAGTGGGAGCGAGCCTGTTCGTCAGCGTGCAGGAGGGGGCAGCCGTCCGGGTCTGCCGGGACGTCGTGCGTCTTCGGACGGAAGAGCACCTCCAGTTCGTCGATCTGACTGAGCTCGTGGAGGAGCGTGTCCGGAGGTCAGGGGTGCGCGAGGGGATGGTTACGGTGCAGAGCCGGCACACCACCGCCGCGGTTCTGGTGAACGAGAACGAGCCGCTGCTTCTCCAGGACTTCGAGGACCTCCTGAGGCGCTGGGCGCCGGCGGACGCGCGCTACCGCCACAACGACCTCACGGCGCGGGAGGGAGCGCCCGCGGACGAGAGGCCCAACGGCCATGCCCACGCCCAGGCCCTGCTGCTCGGCGCCTCGGTCTGCTTGAACGTCGCGGAGGGACAGCTCGATCTCGGCGAATGGCAAAGCGTGTTCCTGGTGGAGCTGGACGGACCGCGTGACCGTACCCTTTCGGTGCAGGTCCTGGGCGTGCCCGCCGACCACCGCGGGCGCCCGTCATGAAGGTGAAGATGATCCTCCCCGCCCTCACCGAGGCGGTGAGTCCCTTCTTCCGGCCCATCAAGTATTCGCTCTTCCCGCCTCTGGGCCTCGCCACCCTGGCCGGCTACCTGGCCGAGGAGGACGAGGTCTCGCTCCAGGACGAGCACGTCGAGCGGTTGGAGCTGGAGGATGAGCCTGAGCTCGTCGTGATCCAGGTCTACATCACCTCGGCTCGCCGGGCCTACCAGCTGGCCGACTACTACCGCGGGAGGGGCGCCTACGTGGTGCTCGGGGGCTTGCACGTGACCTCCCTCCCGGCAGAGGCGGCCGCCCACGCCGACAGCATCTTCCTGGGTCCGGGAGAGGACATCTGGCCCCGGTTCCTGGCCGACCTGCGCTCCGGACATCCAAGGCCCCTCTACCGATCGCAGGTCCGGACGCTCGAGGCCTTGCCCCCGATCCGGCGCGACCTCATCAAGCGTCACCTCTACCTCGTGCCCAACTCGATCGTGGTTTCCCGCGGTTGTCCCCACACCTGCGACTTCTGCTACAAGGAGGCCTTCTTCGCGGGAGGCAAGGGCTTCTACACCCAGAGGGTGGACGCGGCCCTCGCGGAGATCGACCGCCTTCCCGGCCGCCACCTCTACTTCCTGGACGACCACCTGTTCGGCGACGTCCGCTTCGCGGAAGCGCTCTTCGAGGGGATGCGCGGGCTCCGCCGCGTCTGGCAGGCCGCGGGCACGGTGTCCTCCGTCCTGAAGCCGGCTCTCCTCGAGAAGGCGGTGGCCGCCGGCCTGCGCAGCCTCTTCGTCGGCTTCGAGACCCTGAACCCCGCGGCCCTGCGTGCCCAGGGCAAGGTCCAGAACCTCCATCGCGATTACGACGAAGCGGTGCGGCGGCTGCACGGCCTGGGCGTGATGGTGAACGGGAGCTTCGTCTTCGGCATGGACGAGGACGACGCGTCCGTGTTCGATCGGACGGTCGGTTGGGCCATCGGCCAGGGGATCGAGACTGCCACCTTCCATGTCCTCACGCCTTATCCCGGCACCGCCCTCTTCGGCCGGATGGAAGCGGAAGGTCGCCTCCTCCACCGGGACTGGGACCTCTACGACACCCGGCACGTTGTTTTCGCGACCCGCGGAATGACGGGAGAGGAGCTGGAGGCCGGCTACTGGCGGGCATACCGGGACTTCTATCGCTGGGGCTCGATCTTCCGCGGCGCGTCCACCAAGCCGTCGTGGCCCGGCCGGCTGCGCCATTTCGCCTATGCGGCAGGCTGGAAGAAATTCGAGCCGCTTTGGGACTGGGTCATCCGCGCCCGGAAGGCCTCCCGCGCGCTCCCTCTGCTCGAGGCCGTCCTGGGCTGACCGCCTCCGTTTGACAACCTCCGCGCGACAAGCGTAGCGTCCCCGGTCGGTCCCATCCCTTCGAGAGGAGGCGCGTCATGAAGCGCTCGCTGGCGCTCGCCACGCTGGTCAACGTCGTCCTCTACACCGCGATCGCACGGGCCCAGGGACTGCCGACGGCAAAGCCCGAGGACGTCGGGCTCTCGTCGGAGCGGCTGGAGCGTGTGACCCGCGCTCTTCAGAGCGAGATCGAGGCCGGCAAGATCCCCGGCGCGGTGGCGCTGGTGGCCCGGAAGGGGCGCATCGTCTACTTCGAGAGCCTCGGCCTCCGCGACAAGGCGAGCGGCGATCCGATGTCCAGGGACGCCATCTTCCGCCTCTATTCCATGACCAAGCCCTTCACGTCGGTCGCCGCGATGATGCTGATGGAGGAAGGCAGGTTCCTGCTCACCGAGCCGATCTCGAAGTTCCTGCCCAGCTCGCGAAGCGGGAAGTGAGCATCCAGCAGTTCGACCCCGCCACGGGCAAGGGCGGCTACGTGGTGGTGGCGGCCGAGCGCGAGATCACGATCCAGGATCTGCTCCGGCACACCTCGGGAATCGTCTACGGCGGCTTCACCCCGAACGCCCGGATCAAGGAGCTCTACGAGAAGGGTGGCGTGAATTGGACTGACGTGACTCCCGCCGAGCAGATCGAGCGGCTCTCCAGGGTCCCCCTCGCCCATCAACCCGGGACGACGTGGGAGTACAGTCTCTCCACGGACGTGCTGGGCCGGGTGCTCGAGAAGGTCTCCGGCGTCACCCTCGACCGGCTCTTCGAAGAGCGCATCTTCGCGCCCCTGAGGATGGCGGACAGCGCGTTTGTCGTGCCGAAGGACAAGGTCCGCCGTCTCGCGCAGCCCCTGGCGGTGGAGCCGAGCACGGGAGAGCCGATCAAGCTCCTCGACGTCACGGTGCCGCCCAAGAACGATGCCGGCGGCGCCGGTGCCGCCTCGACCACGGCCGACTACGCGCGCTTCCTGCAGATGCTGCTCAACGGCGGCCAGCTCGACGGCACGCGCCTGCTCAGTCCGACGACCGTGGCCTTCATGACCTCGGACCACCTCGGGACCATGAAGGTCGTGCCGCTCGGCGGCGTGGGGACGGGCTACGGGTTCGGTCTGGGCTTCGCCGTCCGCACGCAACCCGGGATCGCCGGGGTGTCGGGCTCGGTCGGTGAGTACCGCTGGGGTGGAGCCGCGGGCACGGCCTTCTGGGTCGATCCCAAGGAGGAGATGATCAGCGTGCTGATGACACAAGGCGCGCCCGGGCTCGCGCGCGGCTACACCACTGCCCTGTTCCGGCAGATGGTCCGTCAGGCGGTTGTCGACTAGGGCCGTGCCCGCGGCAGCCTTCCGCGTCTTCCTCCTGTCGCCGGCCGACTGCTCCGGGAAGCGGGCTCGACTCCTGGAGAGCCCCGATGCGGACCACCACCTGGGCCGGAGGATGCGTGGTCAAGAGGGTGCCGAGCTGGGCGAGGTGTTCAGCTTCGTGAGCAGCCTCTATTTTCGCGGCAAGCTGGCCTATGCGCGCGCCTTCGCGCGGCCGCCTCGCGGTCTTGCCGGCGTCCACGTGATCACCCCGTGTGACGGTCTCCGGGCACCGGAGTCCCTGCTTCGCCTGGGCGACCTGCGGCGTTACGCCGGAGTCCCCGTCGATGCCGAGGAAACGCGCTACCGGCGGCCCCTGCTTCGCGATCTGCGCGTCTTGGCGCCGGCCTGGGCGGAGGCCGAGGTCGTCCTGCTGGGAAGCATCGCGTCTCCCAAGTATGTGGACGTGCTGACGGGGGTCCTCGGCGCCCGGCTCTTCTTCCCCTCGGACTTTGTCGGCAGGGGCGACATGAGTCGCGGGGGCCTGATGCTGCGTTGCGTGGAGGAGCGGCGCGAGCTTCCCTACGTTGAGCTGCTCGGCGCCCAGCGCCGAGGCCCAAGGCCGGCTCGTCTGCCTCCACTCGCTGCGAAGCACGTGAGGTAGTCTAGGGGCGGCTTGCGGATCGCCACCTGGAACGTCAATTCGCTGAAGGCGCGCCTGGACAAGCCCGCCCCGACGTGCTTCTCATGCAGGAGACGAAGCTCACGGACGCGGCCGCGCCGGTGGACGTCTTCCGGGACGCCGGGTACGAGCTGGCGCACCATGGCGAAGGGCGCTGGAACGGCGTGGCCATCGCCAGCCGCCGCGGGATCGCGGACGTCGTGACCAACTTCGGTGAGCCCCTGCGCCCCCCGGAAACGGGGGACACGGGTGACGACGAGCCGCTGGCCGAGGCCCGGATGATCACGGCCGACTGCGCCGGCGTCCGCGTCGTCAGCCTGTACGCGCCCAACGGACGGACGCTGGGCTCGCCGTTCTACGAGGCCAAGCTCGCCTGGTTCGAGCGGCTCGCCCGCTGGCTCGAGGAGGCGGCGCATCCCGATGAGCCTCTCCTGCTCGGCGGCGACTTCAACGTTGCCCCCGAGGACGTGGACGTCTGGGACCCGCGGGCCTGCCACGGCGGGACGCACGTCTCTCCGCGGGAGCGCGAGGCGTTCGCCAGGCTTCGCCGCTGGGGGCTGGTCGACGTCTATCGGGAGCATCACTCCGAGCCCGGGCGCTACACGTGGTGGGACTACCGCGCCGGGAACTTCCACAAGAACTTCGGCATGCGCATCGACCATCTCCTGGCCACGCGCCCGCTCGCCCGGCGCACGGTGTGGGCCGAGATCGACC
>WNFL01414227.1_pt2 | contig 11059 bp, 14 predicted proteins | sample 5400361 | NCBI WGS metagenome assembly WNFL01 (sample SAMN13153351, study PRJNA577476) | soil metagenome | isolation source: 40 cm soil on Douglas fir-dominated hillslope | place: USA:California | collected 2013-09-17 | reverse complement strand
AAGATGGTTGAGGTGGGGGTCGAAAAGAACGGCTATCGCTTGCTGAACGTCGGCATTCAGCCGATTCCCGCGCTGGCGATTCAGAACAACATGGTCGCGGATAAGGACGCGGTCGTGCGCGCGATCCAAAACCTCATAAAAAATCACGGGGTCAAGGCGACCCAGGTCATCGCCGCCGTGCCCGGCCGGGTGGCGATCATCAAAAAGATCCAGCTTCCCGCCCAGGGCGAGGAAGAGCTCGACGCCAACGTGGAGTTCCAGGCGAGCCAGCTGATCCCGGACACGCTGGAGAACGTCAATCTCGACTACCAGGCGCTGGACTTCGTCGAGAACAGCGACAAGATCGACGTGCTTCTCGTCGCGGTCAAAAAAGAGATCATCAACAGCTATACCCAGGCGATCAAGGACGCGGAGCTGGTCCCGACGATCGTCGACGTCGACTACTTTGCCATGGAGAACATGTACGAAGTCAACTACGAGCTCGAGGCGGTCGGCGTCGTCGGGCTGATCCACATCGGCGCGCGCTATACGAGCATCAACGTCTTGAAAAGCGGCGTTTCGACTTTTACCGGAGACCTGCCGGTCGGCGGCGAGTCGTTCACCGAGGCGCTCGTGCACGCGCTCCAGCTCTCTTACGATCAGGCGGAGACCCTCAAGGTCTCGGGCGGACAGCCGGAGGGGAAGAAAGGCGCCGACGTCGAGACGCTGCTCAAACCCACGGCGGACTACCTGGCCGCGGAGATAAGCCGGACCTTGAGCCTCTACCGCGCGGTGGCCGACGATCAGCAAATCCACAAGATCTATCTGAGCGGCGGCAGCGCCAAGGTGCCCGGGCTGTCGCGGATTCTGGGCGGGCGGCTGGGGGTCGAGGTGGAGCTGATCGACCCGTTCCGCGGCTTCAAAGTCGCGCGCGGCATCGACGCCGACTACCTGGCCGAGTCGGGCCCGGCCCTGGCGATCGGCGCCGGGCTCGCGATCCGGAGGCCGGGAGACAAATGATCCGCATCAATTTATTGTCGACCCGGGAGATCCAGGCCGAGATCGGCCGGCGCCAGGATCTCGCGATCGCCGCCGTCGCGGTAGGGGCCGCCCTCCTTCTGGGTCTGGTCGTGTTCCTGTACCAGTTTTACCGGTCCATGACGCTGCAGCGCGATGTGGCAAGCGTGCGCGCCGAGATCGCGGCGATCGAAGGCAAGGCGCGCGAGGTCGCCGAGCTGCAAAAGGGCATCGCCGAGCTCAAATCGAAAGTCGCGGTCATCGACAGCCTCAGCAAAAAGAAAGTCGGCCCCGTGCGGGTGATGGAGAGCCTCTCCACGGCGGCCCCGCCCAGGCTCTGGGTGCTGGAGTTCAAGGAAAATTCCGGCAACCTCACCATGACGGGGCTCGCGATCGACAACCAGACGATCGCCGATTTTCTCAAGGCCCTGCAAGCCACCGCCTATTTCAAGGACGTGGAGCTGGTCGAGACGAGCCAGTCCCAGCAGGACAAGCTGGCGCTCAAAAAGTTCGTCTTGAGGTCCCGGCTGGTCTACCAGCCCACGCCGCCGCAGGAGGTCCAGGCCAAGGCGGCCGCGGATAAAACGGCCGCGCCCGACGGGAGTAAAAAGCCTTGAACGAATTAGTCGAGCGCGTTCTCGCGCTGCCGAGGCAGAAGAAGATCGGGCTTCTGGCGGGAGTCCTCGCGCTCCTGCTGGTATGCGATTACTTGTACCTCTACATGCCCTATTCGCTGCAGATCGCGGAGCTGGAGCAGAGCCTCGCAACGGCGCGGGATGAGCGCGACCGCAAGCAGGCGCTGGCGAACAATTTACCCCAATTACGGGAGCAAAAGGCGCTGCTCGAGGGCCGGCTCAAGGAGGCGATCGCCGAGCTCCCCGATCAGAAAGAGATCCCCGATCTTCTGACCAACATTTCCAACAAGGCGCGGGAATCCGGCCTGGATATCCTGCTGTTCCGTCCCAAGGCGGAAAACCCCCAGGATTTTTACGCCGAGATTCCCGTGGACGTGGTCGTCCGGGGCGGCTACCACAACGTCGTCACCTTCTTCGACGAGGTGGCCCGGCTCAACCGCCCCGTCAATATCAACAATATAGAAATGAAAAATTCCAAGCCGAGCGACGATCAGGTGATCGTCGACACCACGACGCTGGTGACGACGTTCCGCTTTCTCACCGAGGCGGAGCGGGCGCGGCTCGCGGCGGAAAAAGCCGCGAAGGAAAAGGCGAAGAAATAAGATGAACCGCTGGCTCCCGGCATTGGCTCTGATCACCGTCGCCGCCCTCTCGGGGACCGGGTTTTCCGAGGAGGAAATCCTGCCCTCGCAAAAGACCAAAGAGGCGGTCGATAAGCTCAAAAAAGCGCCGTCGGGGGTCGGGAAAAGCATCGAGACGCTGAAGGACGCCGTGCGCGAGAAGCTCGGCATCGGCGCGGGCGGCGAGGTCAAGACGCCGGCCCAGCCGGCCGCCGACCCGCTCGCCGTGCCGGAAAAGAGTCCCGAGCGACCCGAAGGCGCGCGCTACTCCCCGGCGGGAAAGCGCGATCCCTTCGAGCCGCTCGCGCTGAGGGCCCAGCAGAAGCGCCGGCCGCGGGAAAATCTTTCGCCCCTGGAGCGCTACGAGCTCGGGCAGTTGAACCTGGTCGGCGTCGTTTGGGACCTGAAAGACCCGCGCGCCATGGTCGAGGACGCGGCCGGCCTGGGTTACGTCGTCCGGGTCGGCACGCCGATCGGCCCCAACGACGGCAAGATCAAACAGATCAAGCCGTCCGAGATCGTGATCGAGGAGATTTATATCGATTTTTACGGCGCCAGAAAGAACCGGCAGGTCAGCATGAGGCTCGCCCTAGAGAAGTAGCTAGAGAAGTAGCCTGGAGAAGGCGAGGGAGCAGCGGCGGAGATTGAAGGAGTATCCTATGATGAGTTTTTTACCGACCCAGAAATTCCCCTGCGGCCAGCGAACGCTCCGCGCCTTATCGGTCGGGGCGGTCGTTCTCCTCGGACTTTTTAGCTGCGCGCCCGCGGTCCTGGAGGAGCAGGCGGCCAAGACCCCGCCGCCGCGACCCGTCCCGCAGCTCCCGGCTTCCACCGTGCTGGAAACGCCCCTGCAGGAACAGCCGTTTCGAGTGCAGGACCTTTCCCTCAAGGAAGAGCTGGGCCAGAGCACGCTCCAGATCAAATTTTCCGAGCCCGTCAATCAATACCGTCATTTTTCCCTGACCCAGCCGTCGCGCGTCGTGCTGGACGTCTTCGGGCCGGCAAAACAGATGCCGCAAGTGGAGAGTTTCCGCGCCGAGACCCATTGGTTCAGCCTGCTCCGGCTGAGCTCGGGCGAAGGGCACCTGCGCCTGGTCATCGACGTCGCCGCGGCGACCGTTCCGCCTTATGTGGTCGAGCCGGACAGCGGCGGGCTCAGGGTTATCTTCGGTCCGGTCAACCCGCAGCATACGGCAAGAAGGGACATCCAGCTGGTGCAGAACGGGCGCCGCGTCGACATCCTCTCGCCGCCGGCTCCCGCGGCGGTGGCCGCGACGACCCCCGCCCCCGGCGCAACGGCGGCCAAAGTGCCCGCCGCGGTTCCCGGGGCGCCGAAAACGTATACCGGACAGAAAATCTCCCTCGATTTTAAAGACGCCGATATCAAGAACGTCTTCCGGCTGCTGGCGGAGGTCAGCGGGCTCAATATCGTGGTGACCGACGAGGTGCGGAAGCGAGTCACGATAAGGCTGGTGGACGTGCCCTGGGACCAGGCGATGGACTTGCTCGTGGACACCAACGGCCTCGGTAAAGAGCAGGTCGGCAACATCGTGCGGATTTCCACCGCGGGCCAATTGAAGCAGGAGAAGGACGCCCTGGCCGCGGCCCAAAAAGCGCAAGACAACCTCGAGCCGCTTCAGATCGCCTACTTGAACGTCAACTACGCCCGGGTGAAGGACCTGGTCGACAAGATCAAGCCGGTCTTGAGCTCGCGCGGGGTCGTGCTCCCCGACGACCGGAGCAACACGATCGTCGTGCGCGACATCAAAAAGGGCATCGACGACGCCAACGAAGTGGCGAGCCGGCTCGATACCCGCACGCCCCAGGTGCTGATCGAATCGAACCTGGTCGAGGCCACCCCGAGTTTCTCCCGGGCGCTCGGCGCGAAGCTCTCGTTCTCGCGCTCCGCCGAGATCAGCAGCTCGTTCCCCGCGGGCTCGCCGGCCGGCGGCGACGCCTTCGTCAAGATTTTCCAAAACAAGTGGGGCGCGCTGGCGAATTTAAACCTGGAAATCTCGGCGGCGGAAAAAAACGGCGACATTAAAATCATCTCCCGGCCGTCGGTCGTGACGCTCAACAACGTCGCCTCGACGATCCAGAGCCTCAGGGTGCTCAGGATTACGCTGCCCACGTCCACCAACATCGCCAGCGGCACCGGCGCGGCGGCGGGCGCGGCGGCGGCCACCGAGCGTATCCCGGTCGGCGTCATCCTCACCGTCACGCCGCAGGTGTCGAGCGACGGCTTCGTGCTCATGAACATCAGCGTCAAGTCGAGCTCCATCGCCGACTCGCCGACGGTCGGCGTGGGCAGCGGCAGTCCCGTGATCCCGTTCGACGAGCTCACGCGCGAGGCGATCTCCAACGTCCTGGTGCGCGACGGCGAGACGATCGTGATCGGCGGCATCTTGAAAGACACGAAAAAAACCAACGAGTCCGGAATCCCCTGGCTGAAAGACATTCCGGTTTTCGGCTGGCTGTTTAAAAACCGGAGCTGGAACAAGGATTACGAGGAGCTGATCGTGTTCATCACGCCGCGGGTCATCGCCGCCGGCTCGGAAAACCTTCCTTCGGCCGATCAGCTCTGGCGCGACCGGCTGAGCCAAACCCAGGGCGGAGGATGATCCGCACCGCGCCCCGCGGGCGGGAAGGGTTTTAAGGGTTCCATCCGCCCCGGAATTCCGCCGATTTGAGAGCCCCGCCGGAATAGAGTAATATAATCCCCATGCTGCGCTATTTTACCGCGGGGGAGTCGCACGGCCCATGCCTCACTGCGATCATCGACGGCGTGCCCGCGGGATTCCCGATCGAAATCGCCAAGATCAACCACGACCTGTGGCGCCGCCAGCAGGGCTACGGCCGCGGCGGCAGGATGCTGATCGAGAAGGACGAGGCTTCGTTCCGCTCCGGCATTCGCTGGGGCGAGACGCTCGGCTCGCCGGTCGCCCTGGGGATCGAAAACCGCGACTGGAAAAACTGGACCAAAAAAATGTCGGCGGCGCCCGCGGACCGCGACGAGGCGATCGCGGTGACCAAGCCCCGTCCCGGCCATGCCGATCTCACCGGCGTTCTCAAATATCATCAGTCCGACATCCGCAATATTCTCGAGCGCGCCAGCGCGCGCGACACCGTCACGCGCACCGCGGTCGGCTCTTTTTGCAAGCAGCTCCTGGCCCCGTTCGGGATCAGGATCATGGGCTATCTCCGCTCGCTCGGGGGTATCGAGGCCGACAGCGGCGGCATGACCTATGACGAGGTCTACGCCCGCGCCGAAGAGTCGCCGGTCCGGGTCGCCGACCAACGCGCCGAGGGGCGGATGATCGAGCTGATCGAAGACTGCAAGAAAAAAGGCGACACGCTGGGCGGCGTCTTCGAGGTGGTGGCGCTCGGGCTGCCGCCGGGGCTCGGCAGCCATGCGCAGTGGGACTCGAAGCTCGACGGCCGGCTGGCCCGGGCGCTCATGAGCATCCAGGCGATGAAGGGGGTGGAGATCGGGCTCGGCTTCGAGATGGCCCGCCGCCGCGGCTCGGCGGTGCACGACGAGATCTTTTTCGACCCGCACAAGATGGTGGCCGAAGGAACGCCCCGGATCGTGCCGACGGGCTTTTACCGCGGCAGCAACAACTCCGGCGGCACCGAGGGGGGCATGTCGAACGGCGCGCCTCTGGTCGCGCGCGTCGCCATGAAGCCGATCTCCACGTTGATGAGCCCGCTCCAGTCCGTCGACATGAGGTCGAAAGCGCCCGCGGACGCCTCCGTGGAGCGCTCGGACGTCTGCGCCGCCCCGGCGGCGGCCGTGGTCGGGGAGTCGGTGGTGGCCTTCGAGCTGGCGGCCGCCTTCCTGGAAAAATTCGGCGGCGACTCGCTCCCCGAGATCACGCGCAATTACGAAAGCTACCTGGAGCAGATCAAGCGGTTCTGATTCTCGTGCTTCCAGAGGGCCATAAAAACATCTCGCTTACCGGATTCATGGCGGTCGGAAAGACCGCGGTGGGGCGGCGGCTCGCCGCGCGGCTGGGCTGGCGATTCGTCGATCTCGACCGGGCGGTCGAGGCGGCGGCGGGGATGAAAGTCCGGGAGATCTTCCAGCAGCGGGGAGAAGCGCGCTTTCGCGAATTGGAAAAGCAAAAGCTCGGCGAGATTCTCCGTCAAGAGGGCCAGGTGGTCGCGACCGGCGGCGGGGCGGTGCTGGACCCCGAGAACCTGTCCCTGCTGAGAGAGAAGAGCCTGCTCGTTTGCCTCACGGCGAGGCCGGAAACGATCCTTCAACGGGCGGGCGGCGGCAAACAGCGCCCGCTCATCGATGTCGCCGACAGGGACGGACGCGTCCGGGAGCTCCTGGCGCTCCGCGAGGCGAGCTACACCCAAGCGCACGCGGCGATCGCCACCGACGACGCCTCGGTCGACGAGGTGGTGGAAAAAATCATGAAAGTCGTTCAGTCTTGAGCCGGACCATGGATGCGCTCACCGTCAACCTCGGCGACCGCTCGTACCCGATCCACGTGGGCGAGAACAACCTCTCCCAGGCCGGCGCCCTGATGCGCCGGGCCGGACTGGAAAAAAAGGCCGCGATCGTCACCGACCGCAACGTGGCCGCGCTCTATCTGCCGGCGGTGGAAGCCTCGCTCGGCGCCGCGGGGTTCGAAGTCGCCGTCGTGCTCCTGCCGGCGGGCGAGGAGCACAAAAATCTCGACTCGGTTTCGGCCGTCTACGACCGGCTCGTCGCGGAGCGGTTCGAGCGCGGCTCGGCGCTCGTCGCGCTGGGCGGCGGGGTCGTCGGCGACATCACCGGCTTTGCCGCCGCCAGCTATCTCCGCGGCGTTCCCTGCGTGCAGATCCCCACGACGCTGCTCGCCCAGGTCGATTCCAGCGTCGGCGGCAAGACCGGCGTGAATCACCGGGCGGGAAAAAATCTGATCGGCGCGTTCCACCAGCCGCGGCTGGTGCTGATCGACGTCGGTCATCAAGTACGGCATCATCGCCGACCGCGCCCTGTTCGCCCGCCTGGAGGAAAAGCTCGGCGAGCTGCTGGCGATCGAGGGCCGGATCCTGGCCGAAGTCGTCGCCGCTTCGTGCGCGATCAAGGCCGGGGTGGTGGAGAAGGACGAGCGCGAGAGCGACCTCCGCGCGGTGCTGAACTTCGGCCATACCGTCGGCCACGCGCTCGAATCGATGACCGGCTACCAGGAGTTTCTCCACGGCGAGGCGGTGGCGATCGGGATGGTCCAGGCCGCCGCCATTTCCGTCGGCCAGGGGGTTTGCGACCGGGAAAGCTTCGAGCGCATCCGCGCTCTCATCGCCCGGGCGGGCCTGCCGGCGGCGCTGCCCGCGCATATCGACCCGCGCGAGCTCATCCGGCACATGGAAGTGGACAAGAAATCGGCGGGCGGCAAAATCAAGTTTATTCTTTGCGAAGGCATCGGGAAAACCCGGTTTCATGCGCTCGCGCCGGCCGAGATCGCGGCCCGGCTCTTGCCCAAATGATAACGATGTTCAAACCCCGAACGACCGAAGCCGTGGACGACGTTGAGATGTTGCGGCGCCGGGGCCGCCTGAAAGAAGGGTTGGCCGGCGTGGAGCGGGTGCTGGAACAGGCGCCGGGCCACCCGCGCGCGCTGCTCGTCAAAAGCCGACTGCTTTACGAGCAGGGGAGCGCGGCCCAGGCGCTCGAAGCCCTGCGACTTCTCGAGCGGGTGCGGGACCGGCGCGAGCTCGAGCCGCTCGCGGCCGCGCTCGGCCGGCTCGAGCAAGAATCCGCCCGCGCTCCGGAGTTCGCCACCGAGAGCATGGCGAAGCTTTTGATCCAACAGGGATACTTTCTCGAGGCGCTGGAGGTCTACCGCCGGCTCTTCGAAAGCGCCCCGACTCCGGGCGAGCGGAGCGAGCTGCTGCAGGAGATCGGCCGGGTCCAGGCCATGGCCGAGCGGGACGGCTCCCGGGGGGCGGCCAGGGAGAGGGTCGAACGCGAGCTCGGGATATGCGCGCGCTGGCTCGCGGAGCGTCGGGGAGGGGCGTAATGGCGAAAAAAAGAAAAATTCTCGTGCTGCACGGGCCGAATCTGAATCTACTCGGCAAGCGGGAGCCGGAGATCTACGGCCGGCTGACGCTGGCCCAGATCGACCGCAAGATCCAGGCGCTCGCCGCCGAGCTCGGCGTCGAGGTGGAGGCCCGGCAGTCCAACAGCGAGGGCGAGCTGGTCGATTGGATCCAGCAGGCGCCGGGGGAGTTCGGCGCCTTGATTCTGAACGCGGGCGCCTATACGCACTCGAGCATCGCGCTCCGCGACGCGCTCACCGCCGCGGGCATCCCGGCGGTCGAGGTGCACCTGTCGAACATTTACAAGCGGGAAGAGTTCCGCAAGCGCTCTTTGATCGCGGAGGCGGTCGTGGGCCAGATCACGGGCTTCGGCGTGAACAGCTATCTGCTGGGACTCAGAGCCGCGGTCGCGGCGTTTAAGGGGAAGCTCACCTGACGAAGAGGCTGCCGGTCTCCAACCCCTTCTGCTGCATCTCCTCGATCAGCCTCTCGCGCTCCTTGGTCAGCTGATTCAATTGGCTTCTTAAATCGCTCAGCTCTTTTTCCTTCGGGGTATAGGGCGGCGGCGGCGGGCCGACGGCCGGGGGGCCCGCGCTGGGGCGAAACTCGGTCGTGTCCGGCGGGACCCCGGTAAAGGGGGAGGGGGTCAAGAGCTTGAGCGGCCCGGCGTCGGGCGGGGGTCCCGAGGCATGCTGGGCGTCGCGCAGCCGCGAGGTCAGGTCCTCGTTGCGCGCCCGTATCTGGTCCTCGTTGGTGAGCAGGGTCGGGTCGGGGGCGCTGTTTCCCCGGGTGGCGTTGAGATAGCTGTCCTGGACCATTTTCAGCCGTTCGGTGATCTCTTCGAGCTTCTGCCGGTATTCCTTTTCTTCCTGCGCCTTGGGATCGAGGGCCGCCGGGTCCGCTCCCTCGCCCGCGCCGGGCTTCCGGTCCGGACCGATCGCGCCGGCGCGCTTCGCGTCCGCGTCCGCCGCTTCACTTTGGGCGGGGCCGCGGAGGTCGAGGCTCCGCCCCTCGGTCTCGCCGGCCCGCAAGATCGATTCGACTTGATCGCGCGGCAGGCTGATCTCGCCGCCGATGCCGTAAAATTTGATCAGCTGCCCCTCTTCGCGATAGGCCTGGACGGTCATGCGCCGGCCGTTCTTGAGCACCAGGGTGTATTGGGCGGAAGCGGCGGCGGGGGCGAGGATAACGGCGGCCGCCAAAAGAACCAACCAGCGGGTTAAACGGGCCATCACCCCGATAATACACCAAGCCCGAAGGCGCGGCAAACCAGCTGGGGCGGCTTAAACCAACCCCGCGCCTACTGGAGCGGGGTTATGGAAATGCTCGTCAGGGTGTCGCCGACGAACTTCAACTGCGCGGTCTCGCCGTTCGGCCCCGGCTTGACGTAGTACCAATCGGATATGCGCGACAGCGCGTCGCGCGCCCCCTGATAGTAGGAGTCTTCGTAGTCGGGCTTGCCCGCGATGGCGAGCACTTGGCCCTTGGTCATGCCGACCTGGACGAGCTTATCGGGGTTTTTGTAAGGCCGCCAGGCGTTGAAGGTGAGCGGCGTGAACTGGGCCAGCTCGATCGGCGGCCGCTCCGCCCGAGCGCCGGCCCCCGGCTGCAAAGCCAGGAAGAGAAAAATAAAAGCGGGGGCGCGCATCAATCACCCTTTGCAACCTTTGCACCCTTTGCAACCCTTGCTCGATCCTTTGCTCGATCTTTTGCTCAACCAGGCCGCGGCTCACCCTTCGGCATGGCCGTGCAGGCTCTTGATCCAGTGAAACAGCCGCGCGCGGTAGATATAAGCGGCGAAGAGCAGTGCGGCCGAGAGGACGGCCCAGACGAGGGTCGACCGGTAGTCTTGATTGCGCACGCTGGCGCCCTGGATCGTGAGCAGGTAGGTGCCGGGGAGGCGGCCGATGATCGACACGATCAAAAACGTGCTGAGCCGCATCCGGCTGAGTCCGAGAATGTAGCACAAGACGTCTTTGGGAAAGCCGGGGATCAGAAACAACAGGAAGGCGATCGTGGCGCCGGCGTTGCTGGTGATGAGAAAATCGAACTTCTGGAGCATGTCTTTCTTGATGAGCCGTTCGACGAAGGGCCGCCCCAGAATGCTGGAAAGCTCGAACGCGATCCAGGAGCCGAGCGTGAGACCGATGGTGGAAAGAATAAAGCCGTAGGTCGGGCCGTAGACGAACCCGCCGACCACGCCGGTGAGCTCCCCCGGGATCGGCGAGACCACCACCTGGAGCGCCTGCAAGAGAACGAACACGGCGGAAGAGTAGGGGCCGAAAGAAGACAGAAAAGTCGTGATGCGCTCCCGGTGGGCTTCGGCCGCCTGGAGGTCTTCCAGCTCTTCCCAGGTGGGATTCAAAACATTGAACGGCTGCGGTCCGTACTTGCTCAGCACGAAGATAAGGGTGATCAGCAGGGCGAGAATCGCCCCCCTGATTAAAAGCCGGTGTCCTTTGGTCCTCATTGGCCGGTGGATTCTAGCAGCAAAAACTTTCAAAGACGAGGGACCGCATCGGTCGTTTTCATTCTGGCACTTTGCATCGGCTTGGTGAAGTGGTACCCAGACGACATGGATACGTTGTCGCACGGGCTCTGGGGCGGGGCGGGATTCCACGCCTCGGGCAGGAAGAAATTCGCCGCCGCTTTTCTCCTCGGGATGGCCCCCGACCTGCTGTCCTTCTCGGTTGCTTCTTCGGCGCTAGCTCAGGGTAAATCGGAGGAGAAGAAGGCGGAGGAAGTGAAGAAGGGCGAAGAGAAGAAGAAGGGCGA
>WNFL01200984.1_pt3 | contig 11060 bp, 5 predicted proteins | sample 5400361 | NCBI WGS metagenome assembly WNFL01 (sample SAMN13153351, study PRJNA577476) | soil metagenome | isolation source: 40 cm soil on Douglas fir-dominated hillslope | place: USA:California | collected 2013-09-17 | reverse complement strand
CGCGTCCCGCGGGCGTGAGCTCGACCGTAGCGGTTCTGTTTCCGGGCGCATCGAGGTCCCGCCATTCCAGGCCCAGCGCCCGGGAGAGCGGCGCTATCTGGGGCGGCGCCACGACCGGATCCGTCCAGAAGAGGACCCCTCCCCCGCGCGCGAGGAAACTCATCACCGAAGCGCTCCGTTCCGGCGTGAGGGTGCGGGCGTCGTACCGGATCACCGCGACATCCGCGTCGCGAAGAGAGGGGTCGACCCTCTGGATCGCCCAGGAGGTGTCTTCCTCCACGCCTCGCCTGAGGGAACGAAGGTCCCAGTCCCACGTCGTCGCCACCACCGGCACCAGGCGTTTCGCGGGACGCGCGTTGACCGCGACCAGGCGGCGCTTGTTCTGCGTGATTCGATCGCCGGGAAGGCTGTCGAGCCGCACCGTGAGGAAGTGCTTCCCGCGCTCGCCGACGGTGAAGGAGATCGGAACCCGCGAGAGCGTTCCGGGCCGTTCGGTCGCGAACGGAGCGCGGCCCAGCTCGCGCCCGCCCTCGCTCAGGCGGGCCACGCCGCGCGCGCCGGGGCGGGAGCCGTGCCGGATCGTCACCGTGAGCACGGCGGGACGGCCCGTCACGACCTCGGGGGGGACGTCGATCCCGCCGATCCCGGTCGTGGGCGGCTCGCTGGCCGAGCCCGTGACCAGCCCGAACGCGGGAACCGTGGACTGGAGCGCGCGCTCGGGGTCCTCGCCCCGATTCACCGCGCCGTCGCTCAGGACCAGGATCGCGGCGAGCGAATCCGGATCCATTCGATCCAGCGCCTCGCGCAGCGCGTCGCCCAGGGCGGTCTCGCCCGCGCCGCGCACAGGCCCCGCGTGCTTCCAGGAGTCGAGCGTTCCGATCGCCCCCAGCGAGATGTCGAAGGGCGCGAGGCGCACGTCGTAGCGCCCGCGGAGCTCCCCTCCGATCGCGGCCGCGGCGCTGTCCGCCACCTCGCGGCGGGTCCGGCCCGAGGCGTCCCCGTCGCGCACCTCCATGCTGCCCGAGTGGTCGACAAGGATGAGCATACGGTTACGCTCCCGCGAGGTGGTCGGGTAGCGGATCACGGGCGCGAGGGTGGCGAAGAGGAGCGCGAGAAGGGTCGCGGCCCGCACCGCGACCAGCACGGCGCGCCGGCGCGGCGGCAGGACGGGATACCGCGTGAGGTAGAGCGCGAGCCCGAGACAAAGGGCTCCCGCGACCAGCGCGAGCGCGACGATATGGGGTGTGGACGTAAGCGCGACGTTCACGAATGGGGCCTCGACATGAATCAACTCACGAGCGTCCAAAATGGTTCCGGTGTGGGTTCCAGAACGGGGTCGTGAAGGGAGGCATCGGAGGAGGCACGGGAAACGTTACGGTGAAGCGAACGCGCCGGTCAAACGAAAAATGGGGGAGCGATGGCTCCCCCATGGACCCAAGGACGGCTCTAGCTCCTCGAGGCGGCGCCTTTCGCGAACGCTTCCCTGCGTTCTCTCGTATCCAGCTCGAGCTTGCGCAGGAGCACGTAGAGCTGCACGGGATTCATCTCGCGGCCGCCGAGCTCCGGACGGCGAAGCTCTTTCTGGATGCGCATGAGACCGTAATCCGGATGCTTGCGGGCGATCTCGCGCACCAGATCCTCGTCCGAGAGGATCGTCTCGCTCCGCTGGAGCGAGGAGTCGTCGAGACCGGTGTCGCGCCGCGGCGGCGCCGCCGGCGCTTCCGTGTTCGCCGGCACGATCGGCCCGAAGGAGGCCACGGCCAGATCGGCGTCGGAATAGCTCTGGAGGATGTTCTCGAACTCGAGGAGGTCGAAGACTTCGCGCACGTCGGGCGCCATGCCCGCCAGCTTCAAGTCGCCGCCATGCTCCCGGATTTCGCGGATCTCGCTGATGAAGATGCCCCATCCGGCGCTCGAGATGTACTCGACGCGCGCCAGGTCCACCACCACGTGGAAGCGCTTCTCCCGGAGCAAAGCCTGAAGCCGCCGCTCCAGATCGGGGCTCGTCGTGGTGTCCACGTACCCCGAAACGCGCAAGACGGAAACACCGCGGTTCTGCGGCGCCTCTTCGACGTAGACGTCGATGCCCTTCATTCTTCCCCTCCTCGTTCCTCTGGAGCTCGGTCGGCCCGCGGGACCGTGGAAAGCGCCTGGGCCAGCCTTGCCATACGTCTATCGTCCCCGTTATGGGCGAACTCAAGCCTTTTTTCCCGGGTGTTAAGCCCGTTCTTCCTTAGGGTTGCGTAGAGCGCGGCGGGGGTCAGATGTGCCCCGGCCGGACCCCTCGCCCGGAGGGCTTCCAGAAGCTTCTTGGCCCCCAGGAGCGGCTCCTCCTTGACCAGCGCCAGAATGGCCGCCTCCTCCTCAAGGCTGGCTCGAGCCATCGCCGCCCGGGGCCTCAGTGCTTTCAGCCCTTCCTCGCCACCCACTTCGGCCACGCGCTTCCGGTAGCGGTAGTACGTGGAGGGCGCCACGTGGAGCCGCTCGCAGGCCTCCCCGATGGGGACCTTCTCCTCCTCCACGAGACGGAAGAGCTCGCGCCGCTTCGCTTCCAGCCGCTCCTCCGGCTGGACCTTCTCCTTGATCGCGACCAGCGTGATGTCGTCGTTCTGGAGCGCGCCCAGCGTGAACTCGTGGATCTCGCGATCCAGCTCGCGCGTGAACTCCTCCGCGGTCAGGTGCCCGTACTTCTTGATCGCGGCCAGGAGCCGTCCCTCGCCGAACTGCTCGCGTGAGGGATTCATGGCCTCGGTGATTCCGTCGGTGTAGATGACCAGCATGTCCTCCTGCTTCAAGGTCAGCCGCTCCACCGAGATCGTGCGCCTGAAGAGGTCCGCGTCGGGCGCGTCGATCCCGACCGGGATCCCTTTGGGCTTCAGGAAGTACGTGGCGTCGGACTCGCCGCGGTAGAGGATCATCGGGTTGTGCCCCGCGCTGGCGTAGGTCACGACCCGGTTCACCGAATCCAGCACCACGTAGAACATGGTGACGAACATTCCCTTCTTCATGTCCTCGGTGACGAAGGTGTTCATGCGCGCCATCACGTCGGAGGCGGAGCGATTCCCGCGCGCCTCCATGCGGAGCGCGGTCCGGATCATGGTCATGACCAGGGAGCCCGGGACGCCCTTGCCCGAGACGTCGGCGACCACCACGCCGACGGTCCGCTCGTCCACCTGCACGAAGTCGTAGTAGTCACCACCGACTTCCTTGGCGGCCCGGTAGAGGGCGCCGATCTCGTAGCCTTCGAGCTCGGGCACGTGGCGCGGCAGGAGGCTCTGCTGGATCTCCTGCGCGACCTGCATCTCCTTCTGGAGGCGTTCCTGCTCGACCAGGTTTCCCTGCGCCGCGCGGAACTTGGCGGTGATCTCGTTGAAGGCCCTGGCGATCTCGTCGATCTCCTCGTTCCCGGATCCGCCCACCTCGGCCATCATCGTTCCCTCGCCGATGGCGCGCACGCTGTCGGAGAGGACCTGGATCGGCCGCACGAAGATCCCGATCAGGATCACCGAGAGGCCGCAGCCGAGGAAGAGCGTGAGGAGCGCGATCCCCGCCAGCTCGGCGCGGGCCGCTCCGATGCGTCCCTCGAGGGCGTGATCGTTCACTCCGATCGTGACGTATCCGATGACCGTGCCCAGCGCTTTCCCGCTCGTGCCCGCCCGCACCGGCTCCACGACGGTGCCGACGCCGCTGCTCACGCGGTACTCCGGCGGGGCCCACTGGCTCCCCAGCCCGGCGCCCGATCCCGGATGCCGTCCCACGCGCACGGTGGTGAAGAGCTCCTCGAATCGGTTGCTCCCCCAGACGCGGCCGCTCGTATCCAGCACCTGCGCCGCGACGTATTCCGGGTTCGCCTTGAGCGCGGCCCGGATCGACTGGTTGAGGAGCGTCTGCTCGATCGACATCGGCTCGGGACGCGAGAGGAGGTCGGCCGCCGGGAGCGCGAGCCCGCGCGCCACGCTCCGCGCGTGGGAGATGGTCTCCTCGCGCATCGCCTGGATCTGGCGCGTGTGGATGGCGGTGAACGCCACCGCCACGAGGAAGCTCATCGCGCCGAACGCCTGGAGCGTGTAGGCGAAGCGCGGCGAGCGGGGCGTCACGCCCTTGCCGCGCCTGCGGCGGTGCTTCCCGAGGCGCTTCGTCATGGTGAGGACGTTGCCGTCCGTGCCGTGACGGTAGCGGACGTCGTCCATCAGCGCGTTCATCAGATAGACGCCGAGGCCTCCCTTCTTACGATTCTCGACGTACATCTTGAGATCGGGAGTCTTGACGTTCCGGAGATCGAAGCTCTCGCCCTGGTCCCGGATCTCGATGGAGTACTCGCGGAGGTTCCCGGTCACGATCACTTCGATGAAGCCGGACGTGCCCTTGTAGCTGTGCTTCACGACGTTGGTGCAGGCCTCGTCCACCGCGAGCTTGGTGTTGCCGACGGTCCGTCCCGGTACCTGGATCTTCTCCCCCACCTCCTGGATGAAGTCGCGGATCTCGGCCAGGTGCCGCTCCTCGGCGGGGACGCGGAGCTGGAAGCGGCGGGTGGGTCCCGCTTTCGGGCTCATCGCCGCGCCTCCGACTTCATGCGCTCACGCGCCTCGAGCACGTTCCGCCGCGCGCTCTCGTTCAACGGATCCAATACCAGGATCTGCTCCCAGTTCTTGAGCGCCTCGCGGTAGTCCCCCGCGGTGAAGGCCTCCATGCCCTTGATGTAGAGCCGTTTGATGCGGGCATCCAGCTCGGGCTTGGGCGTGGAGAGTCTCCGGTCGATTCGGTCGCGCCAGTCCCTGGCCTCCGCGCTCTGCGAATCGAGCTGGAGCGCCTTCTGCGCGGCCACGCTCGCGTCCTGATAGCGCCCTTCGGCGTACGCGCGCGCGACGTCGTTCAGCATGAGAAGCGCGCTCAATTTCCGGTTGAGGGTCTCCACCTGGGCGGCGCTCTTGCCGAGCGAGGCCTCCATCCGGGCCCAGCGCGCCTTGGCCTCCGGATCGTCCGGATTGAGCCGCAGCGCGATCGCGACCTGCTGCGCCGCGTCGAAGACCTTGGCCTTGGCCTGGAGCGAATCCGCGCGCGCCAGCGCCCGGGCCAAGGCCCGGTCGCGCGCCATGCCCACCTCGCGTCCCAGCGCCTCCAGCGTGTCGCGGAACGCCGCTTCGTCGGACCCGGTCATCGACGTCACCGGGATTCCGCGCATCAGCCCCGAGGCCTCCTCCGCGTCCCCGCGCGCGAGCGCCTGCCGCGCGAGGTCGGCAAGCGTGCGCGCCAGCTTCCGCGCGCCTTCCTTCTCGATGGCGGCTTGGGCGGATTTCCGGATGGCGTCGCGCGCCTTAGCCGCGCGCTGGGCGTAGAGCGGACGGCCCGGGTCGGAGCGCTCCAGCACCTGCCAGAGCACGAGCGCGGCCTCCCAGTCGCCCGACGTCTCGGCGGCTTCGGCCAGGGCTCTGTCGCGGGTGATGTCGCCTGAGTGCTGGGCGCGAATGGAGTCCTCGGCAGCTTTACGAAGGACAACCATGCGCTGCGCTTCGTACTGGCTCACCGGAACGCCCCAGTTCAGCCGGAGCGCGAACTGCTGCGTGGGGGTAATACCGCCGCTCTGGTAGGCGTAGTCGAACCCGTAGCGGCGGAACCGGAATCCCAGCCCCAGCACCGGGCCGCCGTTCGAGTACCCGGCGCGCAGCGATCCCAGCCCCGCGCGCGAGAATTCGGCGCCGAGGTGGGGCTTCATTCCTTCCTTCCCACGCGTGGCGAGGTCGAGCACCAGACGGCCCGCGGTCATCGCGTTCAACCGCCACTCGGGACTTCCCAGTCCCAGGCGGAAGGAACGGTCGAGCGAGGGCGCCACGCCTCCCAGATCCAGCGCGCCCGCGACCACGTTCTGCGCCGAAAGGCCGACCTGCGCGCCGCGGAGCGCGGCCGGGCGGAGGAGAACGCCCAGGTCCAGCGCCGGCGCCGAAGCTGAGAGATCGCCCAGCGACTGTCCCAGGATCTTGAAGGTCGCGCCGGCCCAGATCGGGCCGATAACCCTACGCGCCACGCTGGCGGCGGCGGCGGTCTCGCGATAGTTCATCGTGCTCGTGGGGCGGTTCTGCGCGTCGTAGCCCTCGATCCCGCCCGTGCCCAGCCGGGCGAAGCCCAGCCCCACGCCGCCGAGCCCGGGGATGGGATACGAGACCGCGGCCAGGTCCCACGAGGAGGAGAAGGCCAGAAGCCCGTGGTGCACGAGGAGCGAGCGCTCGTCCTGCGTCGCCAGGCCCGCGGGATTCACGTAGATCGCGAGCGGATCCTGCGCCATGCCGGTGAAGCCGCTCGCGGCGCCCGTGCTGGGCCATCCCGCCGGCGTGCTCAGAAGATTCGCGGTCCCGGCCGTCTGCCCCGAGGCCCGGGCGCGCGTGCCGAAGAACGCCATGAGAAGCAGCGAGGACGAGATCAGAGCGCGGAGGATCTGGCGGCGCCGGCGGCTCATCGCAGCACCCCCACCTTGACGGCCTCGCTCACGCCGGGCCCGTCGATCTTCGCAACATAGACGCCGGGCCGAACCAGGTCGCCCTTTCCGTTCCGTCCGTCCCAGGGCAATTCGTTGAGCCCGGTGCGACCGCCGCGCGTCCCCGCATTCGCCGCGATCTCGCGCACCAGATCTCCGAAGAGCGTATAGATCGAGACCTTCACCGCCGCGTCCTGCGACAGCGTGTAGGAAAGAAGGATCGCCTCGCTTCCCGCGTGGAACGGGTTCGGGTATCCGTGCGGCTTGTCGAAGAACGTGATCTCGGGCGAGGTAAGCGCCGCGAAGGGAAGACCGCCGCCGCCCACGATCGGAACCAGACCCCCCGTGAACACGTCCTCCGCGACGACGTCGGTCGCCTGGGCCAGCCGGAACGCCACGCGCGCCGCCTTGGCACCGGTCACGAACGAGGCTGTAACAAAGAGCGACTCGGGCGCGTTCTGGAGCTCGACCGGAGGCTGGAGCAAGAGATGGACCGGGTTTACGCCGCCCGGCACGCTCTGCGCCATCAGCGTTCCCAGGCGATCCCGCAGCGCGATCGAGGCGACCGCGCCGTTCGGCGCTCCTCCCGCCGATCCATCCGTGAGCACCGTGATCGCGATCGAACGAAGCGAATCCGCGGTGGCGCTCCCCATGGCGGCCAGCGGGGTCAACCCCAAACCCCAGACGCGTATGGGCGGAGTGCCGGGCGCCACCTGCACCGGCGGGGCCACGTCCAGGGCGCGCACCTGGATCCCCGCCAGCGGATCGAGGACCACGATCTCGCTGTCGGGCGAGGATAAGGAGGCGGTCGTGGCAAGCCCCCACTCCGTCCCCTGGAGCGAGAGATCGACGCGATAGGGCTGGCTGGCCATCGAGCCCGGGACCGAGAGCGAAGGGAAGCTCAAGGTGGCCTGGCCCGAGGGCGCGAGCGTGAACGGCGCGCCGGTCGCGAAGCCGGTCATGACGTCGGTCCCGTCCGTGACGGTCAGCGAAGAGGCGGCCGGATCGATCACGAACGGCGATCCTCCGCTGTTCCGCACGTTCAAGGTGACGTCGATCGTCTGGCCCGGACGCGTCTGCGCGGGCGCCGTGGAGCGCGCCACGTACTGGCACGCGGCGGGCGCCATGGCGTGGAGCGTATCGGCCGCGAGGGTCGCTACCCGCGCGACTCCGTCCTCGAGCCCGAAGACATCCAGCGACCCCGGGGCATTTCCCGGGGAGCCCGAGGTGCCCAGCGCGCCGCCCGAGAACGTGAGCGGGATCTGCGTCCCCGCGCTCACCGTGGATGCCGAGTTAAGCGGGCGCGTCACCGATACGGGCGCGCCGAAACGAAGCGACGTGGACGGATCGACGAGAAAGGCCACATCCCCGTCGTTCCGGAGCGTGAGCGAAAGCGGACGGGACTGCCCGGCGCTCACGGTGCCCGGCGCGAGCGAACCCGCCACGACGGAGAGGATCGCCGGATCCACCACGTCCAGGCTGTCCGGCGCGAAGGGCACCGTGTCCGCGTAGGCCTGCCCCGATTCCACGCCGTCCAGGAAGAGCCGGGCGCGATAACGTCCCTTCGGTGTCCCCGGTGGAACCGCGAGCGAATCGAAGACACACGTCGCCTGGTCCGAGGAGGCCACGGCGGTATTCGCCGAAAGCCCGGTGGAGAGCGTGGTCACCCCCCGCTCCAGCACGAGCCGCGTGGTGGCCCGCGTCAGCGTGACGGATGCGGCGCCCGAGTTCGAGACGCGCACCACGGGCGCCATGGTGCGCCCGCGCAAGAGGCGCGCGGGGGAGCTCGTGCCGCCCACCGCGGCGACCTGCGCCGCGGAAACCACCGTGAAGAAGAGGGGTGTTGAGTTCTGGCCCGTCACCGGATTCCCGCCGTACGTCAGCGTGGCCGAGAGCGTGGCGTTCACGACCGTGCCCGGCGCGATCCCGCCCGACGGCACCTGGACCGGGAACGTGAACCGCGTCGTGGCGTTCGCGGGGATCGCGGTGTTGAGCGGCGGGCTCGGAGCGCCCGTGACGAAGGCGCCCGCCGAATACGCGATGCTCGCCCCGGTGAGCGACCCGGGCGTGCCCGAGGCGTTGGTGACGTCGAACTGGAGCGAGAGCGGTGCGTACCCCAGCGGCACGGGATCGGGCGAAGCGCTCACCCCCGCGACGCCCACGCCCAGCACGCTGACCTGGGCCCCCGCGAGGCTGGGAAAGAAATCGAACGAGGCGCCGGTCTGGTCGGTGCCGAGGGCGCGGAAGCTCGGGGCGTAGGAGCCGGGCGGAAGCGAGGCTGATACGACGGCACTCGAGAAGGAGAGCGTTGCCGTCGCGCCGGAGGCGATCGTGGCGCCGGAGGCGAGCGCGGTCGAGTAGGCCGGCGCGCCGCTTCCAAAGGAGAGCGTGGAGCCCGCGCCGAGTTGGATCGGGCCGGGCCCAGTGTTACGCACCTGGAGCGAGAAGGCGGCGTTCGCGCCCGGGGTCACCGCCCCGGGCGCGATCGACCCCGCGACGTACGCCAGCGAGGGCGGAGGCAGGTAGACGAAGGCGTGCCATCCTGTGCCGGTGCCCGCGCGCGAGAGGGCGAGGAGCGTATCGGGTCCGGCCGCGTTCGCGGCGATCAGAACCACCGACGCCTTGCTGTCGGTCCCGGTCAGAAGATCCAGGCCCGGGAAGAAGACGCTCTGGTCGGACGCGATGAGCGTCCCAGCCTGCGCGCTCACGCCGATCAGGGCGCCCGCGCCGACGAGATTCCCGAACGCATCGCGAACCGGTCCGAGGGTGACCGTGGAGGCGCTATGCCCGTCGGCCGTCAAAGTATCGCGCGACGCGGCGATCGCGATCGCACCCGAGGGAGCCGCCGGGCCAACCGTTACCGTACCGCCGTTTCCGCTTCCGCCGCCCGCGCGGTCGGCGCCGATGGCGACCAACTCCGCGACGGCATCCGTGCCCAGGGAGAGGAAGAGACCCGAAGCCGGTACGCCTGAGGGAGGATTCCAGACCACCGAGCCCGCGGGCCGCATGGTGACCAGGGCCGTGTCCGCGGTCACGACGTTCCCGAAGGCGTCGAGCGGCTGAACCCGCACGCTCTCCGCGATTCCGGCCGTCCAGGTGGGAGAGACCGGCGTCACGCGCAGCGAGGCCACAGGCCCAGGATAGGTCGCCGCGCGGATCCCGACCGTCGCGGGCGCGCCGCCGCTCACGAAGACCGAATCCACGGCCGGAGCTCCGAGCGGCGCGCGGTAGCGCACGGAGACCTTCCCGGTGGAATTGGTCACGCCGCTCTGCGAGCCGGGCCCGCCCGTGGTGCCACCCGCGGATTCCAAGGTCCCTGCCGGAGAGGGTCCGCCGAGGAAGAACGTGACCGCGTGCCCCTGGATCGGATTCCCCTGCGGATCCCGCACGGTGACGGTGACCAACCGCGCCTGCCCCGGCGCCGAGACCACGGAATCCGGCGCGAGCGTGAAGAGGGCGGCCGCGGAGGGATTCACCGCGACCGGTCCATACGTGACCTCCGGGCGCACGCCGTCGCTCACCTGAATCGTGAGGGGGGTTGCCTGAGTGGGCGTGAACGGGATTACGGCCGTGCCGTTCGCGAGCGTGACCGAGGGCGGCACCGCGGCCGCGCCCGAGGTGACGACCGGCGTCAGCGTTTCCCCACCCTCCGAAGGCAGCGGGTTCCCAAGAGCGTCGAACGCGTCCACCGTGAGCGTCGCGCCCAAGCCCGCGGTGAGAGGAGGCGCCGGGCCCGCGACGGTGTAGTGGTCGATGGGCCCGGGCGTGTACACGATCGAAGGCTCGGCCGTGAGCGCGGCGCCTACGGCGGTCACGTGCACGACACCGGTGTCCGCGACCGACGCCGTCGCGCGGAAGTCGATCCGCCCCGACGCGTCCGTGGCGGAGGAGAGCGCGCCGACCGTGGCGGCAAGACCCGTGACCGTGACCGCGATCGATCCCGAGGCGATGCCGGAGATCGCATGATCCTGCCCGTCCCGCAGCGTGACCGTGACGATGCTTCCCGTAGGACCCACCGCGGCCGGCGATCCGGCCGTGACGAGAGACCGCGAAGCGCTCACGGATCCGGGCACGAGCCGGAGGCTCAACACGCCGGCAGACGTGGTATCGCGCACGGCCCTGGCCTCGACCACGGCCGTTCCCAGAACGTCACCACCGAAGAGCGTGAACCCGATCGCGCCGCCCTGCGCCGCCACCTGCCGTCCCGGCGTCGAGGGATCCGCGTCCGGCGTGGCGATCGAGCCCAGCGTGGTCGCGACGGTGTACTTCTCCCCGTCCTGGACCAAGTTCCCGCCCGAGTCGTGCAACCCCGAAGCGGTGACGCCCAGGGTCGCGGTACTGTCGGCCGCCACCGAGTCCGCGGGAGACGAGAGTGCGATCACGCCGGAGGGCACGCCGGGCAGAAGGCGGATCGAGGCCGAGGAGAAAGCGCCGCCGCGCTCGGCTACGACCGCGGCGCTCCCGATGCCGGCCACGGTGCCCACGGAGACGTATCCGAGAAGCTGGCCCGAAGCACCGGCGAGGAGTTGGTGCCCCGGCGCGCCGGGATCGTCGTCCGTGACCGGCGAAATCGGCGGCGACGCCGAGCCCG
>WNFL01053135.1_pt2 | contig 11062 bp, 10 predicted proteins | sample 5400361 | NCBI WGS metagenome assembly WNFL01 (sample SAMN13153351, study PRJNA577476) | soil metagenome | isolation source: 40 cm soil on Douglas fir-dominated hillslope | place: USA:California | collected 2013-09-17 | reverse complement strand
TTGCCCTCACCGTCACGAACGGCAAGACGATCACGTTCGACACCGACGAGGGCCCGCGCCCCGACACCGACCTCGCCGCCCTGGCCAGGCTCCGCCCGGCCTTCGCCGCCAAGGGGATCGTCACCGCGGGCAACGCCTCGCAGATGTCCGACGGCGCCGCGGCCACGGTCCTCATGTCCGCCGAGAAGGCCAAGGAGCTGGGCCTCCGGCCCCTGGCCCGCTTCGTCACCTACGCGGTGGCGGGGGTTCCCCCCGAGATCATGGGCATCGGCCCGGTGGAGGCGATCCCGAAGGCGCTCCGTCAGGCGGGCCTGAAGCTGGCCGATATCGGCCTCGTCGAGCTGAACGAGGCGTTCGCCTGTCAGGCGTTGGCGGTGATCAAGGCGGCGGGCCTCGATCCCGACCGGGTCAACGTGAACGGCGGGGCGGTCGCCCTTGGACATCCCCTGGGCTGCACCGGGGCCAAGCTGACGGCCCAGATCCTGCACGAGATGCACCGCCGCCAAACGCGCTACGGGCTGGTCACGATGTGCGTGGGCGGCGGCATGGGCGCCGCCGGCATCTTCGAGATGCTCTAGAACCCTCCGCTGGTCGCTACGCGAAGAGCCTGGCGAGGGGTGCTTTGAAACCGGGCAGCAGCGGGGTCGTGAGGGCGTCGCCAGCTTCGCTCGAAAGCTCGACCGGCCGATCGAAAAGGTCGCCCGCCTTGCGGTAGACCTTCACGGTCTCGAGCTCGGGGTCCACGATCCAGTACTCGAGGACGTCGACGCTCTCGTAGAGCTTTCGCTTGCGGATCTGGTCGGTCCGGCGCGTCGATTCCGAAAGGACCTCCATCACGAGGTCCGGGGCCCCCTGCACGTTCTTCCGGGTCAGCCGATCCATTCGGGTGTTCGAGAGGAAGAGGAGGTCCGGCTCGACGACGTTGACCTCGGACAGCACGACCTCGGCGGGGGCGAAGAGCACCGGGCCGATCGGGTTCTCCTGCAGGAAGGCCCAGAGGAGCCCGTGGAAGTTGCCCAGCACCGATTGGTGCCTGCTCATGGGCGAGGGCGTCACGAGCAGCTCCCCGTCGATGATCTCGTAGCGCTTGCCGTCCCCCTCCGGGAACGTCTGGAGGTCCTCGTACGTGTACTTGGCCGACGCCCGCCCGTTCGACACCCTGACCTCCCATCCCGCGCGAGATGCACCGCCGCCAAACGCGCTACGGGCTGGTCACGATGTGCGTGGGCGGCGGCATGGGCGCCGCCGGCATCTTCGAGATGCTCTAGAACCCTCCGCCGCGGGCCGTGCTAACCTCACCTCCCGATGAAGACGGCGCGCGCGGCCGCGATTCTCGGGCTCCTGTTCTCGACCGCGTGCGGCGACCGCGCCTGCGGTGGCCTCGGCGGCCTTCCCCCCGCGCCGCTCCCCATGGTCAAGGACCCCGACGGGCGAATGTACTACCTGCTCGACAAGGGCGAGTACAAGGGCTACTACGGAGCCGACGGCGAGATCGCGCGGGTGGAATACGACAGCAACAAGGACGGACGCGCCGACTACATCGCCCACTACGGGCCCAACCGCCGGATCCGCATGATCGAGGTGGACGAGGACTACGACGCCTGGGTCGACCGCTGGGAGTACTACGACGCGGCCGGCACTCTGGAGAAGGTCGGCCGCTGGCGGCGGGTCAAGGGGAAGGCAGACATCTGGCGCTTCCCGGGGAAGAACGGCATCCCGGTGCGCATCGAGTACGACGAGGACGGTGACGGGCGAGTGGACCGGGCCGAGGTCCTCGAGGACGGGCAAATCGTCCAGGTGGAGATCGACGCCGATCGTGACGGCCGCATGGACCGCTGGCAGGTCTGGCGGAAGGGCCGGCTGGCCAGCGAAGACCTCGACACCAAGGGGACGGGCAAGCCCGATCGCCGGCTCGTCTACGGCCCGTCCGGAAAGATCCTGAGGGTCGAGCGCCTCACGCCATGAACGGGGCGGGCCTGCCCGACCGCGTCGCTCCGGTCCTCCGCATCGTCGTCCTGGCGCTCCTGGTGGCGGCGCCCCTCGCCTTCGGCTCCGTGCACGAGCCCGCCTTCATCCCGCTGCTGGCGCTGTCGTCCCTGGCCGGCCTCGTCTCCTGGGCCAAGGGCCACTGGGGGCGCGCGCTGGGAGCATCTGTGCCCAAGCTGCCGGGACGGCTTGCCCTCCTTCTCCTCCACCTCCTCGTGCTCGTCCAGCTGGTTCCGCTTCCTCCCTGGTTGCTATGCGTCGTCAGCCCGGGCTCGTTCTCCTTCTACAACGACCGGCTCCTCCTTCCCCTCTCGGGGTGGCGGCCGGTGAGCGTGAGCCCGCCCGACACCGCGCGCGGTCTCGCGTTCCTCTGCGGCTTCACGCTGCTCTATGGTGTCGTCTTCCGCGAGTTCGGCGACGAGCGCTTTCGCCGGCGTCTCGCGGCGACGGTGGTGGGGGTGGGCCTCGTGCTGACCGTGGTGGGCCTCGTGCAGGCGCGCTCGGGCCAGCCGGTGATCTACGGCATCTGGCGCCCCGCTTTCGACTGGGCGGGGTATGGCCCCTACGTGAACCGGAACCACTTCGCGGGCTACCTGGTGATGGCGATCCCCATCGCCCTCGGCTTCGGCCTCGAGGCCCTGGCCGGGCTGCGCCGCGCCTGGGGCCGCCGGCGGGTGGGCGGCTGGCTCGCCCTGGGCGGGCCCGAGAGCAGCGCCCTCGTGTGGCGGGCGGCGTTGGCCATGATGCTCGTGGTGGGCCTCGTGGCCTCGGAGTCGCGAGGAGGCTTTGTGGCGTTCGTGCTCTCCTGCCTCGTCCTGCCTTTCGCCGCGCGCCACCGCCGCCAGGCGGTCTTCCTCGTCTTCCTGGTGGCCGCCCTCGGCATCACCTGGATCGGCCTCGACCCCTTGCGCCATCACTTCGCGAGCCGCGGCATCCAGGGGAGCCGTATCGACTTCTGGGCGGACATGCTGCCCCTCGTCAAGCACTTCCCCCTGCTGGGCGTCGGGTTCAACGCCTTCGCCACCGCCTACGCGCCCTACCAGACGATCTGGCGGCGAGACTGGATCGGCGAGGCCCACTGCGAGTACCTCCAGGCCCTGCTCGATACCGGGATCGTCGGGGCCTCGCTCGTGGGCTCTCTCCTGCTGCTGCTCTTTCGCAGGGCCTTCGCGATTGCCTCGCGGTCTCCGTTCGATCTCGGCGTCTTCGGAAGCCTGTCCGCGTTGGCCCTCCACAACACGGTCGAGTTCAACTGGCAGATCCCCGCCAACGCGGCCACGTTCGTGGCCTTGTCGGCCCTGGCCCTGCGCCGATCCGAGGCGTCCGACGGATCGCGCGGCACGGCTTGACCCCTCCCCACGGCCCCCCTAGAATCCCTCGAAGTGTCCTGGGATCGCGGGCCGTCATTGGCGGAGCCGAGCTGAAGGCGATGGCCGATACAAAGAAGCCGTCCCTCACCGTGCTCGGCGGGCCCATGGCCGGCACCCGTTTCGTGTTCGAAGACGCGTCCGAAGCCGTCACCGTGGGTTCCGACGAAGGCTGCTCGTTCCGCCTGCAGCTTCCCGGGGTCGGCCCCAATCACGCCCGGATCGTGATCGAGGGCGGAGCCATGTCCATCTTCGACACGGACACCGGCAGCGAGCGCGGCCTGCACGTGAACGACAACCGCGTGGGCGAGGGTGGCACCGCGCTCCGCAACGGCGACATCGTGTGGCTGGGCACACCCGGCGACGCCGAGGTGGTGATGCTCCAGTGCATCCTGCCGCGGCCCACGCCGGCGCCCCCGGCGCCCCCGCCGGCGCCCCCCATGCCCGCGGCCCCGGAGGACGAGACCGCCACCCTGGCCCTCGAGCCCGACACGCTGTTCGGCGCCGAGACCGTGATCCAGCCACCGCCGTCCGCGGCGGAGCCTCCGGTCGCGCTCGCGGAGGAGTTCGTCCTGGCCCAGGAGCCGTCCCCGGCTCCGGAGCCGGTGACGTTCGCGGTCGAAGACGAGCCGACGCAGATGCTCCCGCCGCCGTCCCCGCGGTTCGAGGACGAGACCAACGAGCCGGTCATGGATCCGCCGTTCGTGGTCCCCGAGGAGTCGAGCACGGTCTTGCTCGATGCCGCCGAGGTCACGGGCGACCTGCCGGAGCCGACAGTGGTGCTGCCGGCCGAGCCCGAGGTCACGCTCGCCATGCCGCCGGAGCCGACCCTGAGCCTGCCGCCGATCCCCGCCAAGCCGGCGGCCCCCAAGCCGTCGCCGCCGCCGGTTTCGAAGACGGCCTCTCCGCCCGCCGCCACCGCACGGCCCCCGTCGCGGCCCGCCCCGTCCCCGCGGCCCCGCCCCCAGCCGGCCGACCGCTCCACTCCGCCCCCGCCTCGGGCCTCTGGCGGCTCGTCCACCGGCCGCTACGCCGGCATCGGGATCGTGGCGCTCCTGGTCCTCATTGCAGGCGGATACGCGGCGTGGCGCTTCCTCCCGAAGATGCCGGGGGCCAAGGTGGCGCAGGCCTCACCCGCTCCGACCACGCTGCCGTCGGCGACCACGCCTCTCGTCACCCAGGCGACACCGCATCCGATCGCGACCGCCGAGCCGAGGACCGTGGAGCCACCCACGCCTCCCCCCGTGGTGGCGACACCCATCCCGAAGGCTTCGGCCGCCCCTGCCGCCTCGCCCTTGCCCTCACCGTCGGCGTCGCCGTCGCCCAGGAAGGGGAGCCCGTCCCCACCGGCGGTGACGTCCACCGGGCCGTCGGCGGAAGCGCAGCGTGCGCAGCAGTTGGCCAGCCTGCTGGGTCAGGCCGAGGCCGCCCTCGGGTCTCGCCAGTACGACCAGGCCATCGGCCATTTCGACGAGGTGCTGCGGCTCGATCCGCAAAACGCGAAGGCGTTGGCCGACAAGGCCACCGCGGTCTCCCTCCGCGATGCGGCGCGGAAGAAGTTCGTGCCGGGGCGCACGGCGGTGAAGACCGAGAAAGCCTCGGGGGGCCTCGCTGGCTTCGACAGCGGCGACGTGGCCGTGCAGAAGGCCCCCGATTTCTTCGGCCGGATCGAGTTCGAGATGAGCCCGGCCTCGGGCATCAAGCCGGGCGATGCCTACACCCTGCGGTTCTTCCTGGTGAACGAGGGCAAGAAGGCCATCCGCATCCAGGGGATCACCGTGAGCACGGTGGTGAACGGAACGGGCTCGGGAGCGCCGGTGGCCGCCGCGACGAGGGAAGTGGCCCCTCAGCAGCGCGCACAGCTCGGCGAAATCTCGGGCTCCTGGAAGGACGGCACGACCTCCTGGTCGGCCGAGGTGCTGGTCACCGCCAACAAAGGCGACAGCCTCAAGAACCAGGTCACCTGGCGCTGAGCGCCCGCCGTCCTACCGGAAGGGCGTGATCGGCAGGGGCGTCGGCACGGTGATCGGCAGCGGGGTGGGGATCGTGACCGGCGCCAGCGTGATCGAGGTCGGCGGGGTGACGTTGGCGGGGTTCGCGACGACGCTGCCCACGACGCCGGCGGCCGCCGCACCACCCACGATCAGCGCGATCGTCCCGATCGCGATGGCGGCGCCGCCCGCGGCGAAGCCGATGGGGGCGATCGACGCACCGGAGGCGGCGGAGAAGACCGTGACCTCGCCCGGCGGCCCGTAGGCGGCCACCTTGCGGTCTCCGCAGTCTTCCTTCTTCGCGACCACGATCGCCTCGATCTCGCTCGTCTGGCTGTCCTCGAACTCGGTCGTGGTGGCCTGGATGTAGTAGGTGAGCGGGCTGGCCTCGATCTTGGGCCGCGGCAGCTTGCCGAAGAAGCGCCCGGTCTCCTGCGTCATCTCGACGTAGTAGAAGGTGGCGCCCTGGGCCGCCTTGAAGTACACGCGCGAGCGGGCCACGCTGGCCAGAGGCTCGACGGCCGCGTCGAGCAGCGGGAACTCGCCCGCCACGAAGCAGGTCACCGGCTCGAACTGGATGGCGGCGCCGGGGCCCGTGGTCTGCGCGAAGACCGGTCCCTGGGGATTCGCGGGCTCGGTGGCCGCCGGGGGGGCCTGCAGAGGCGTCGCCGGAGCATCTTGCAATACCGCCGACGGCACGGCGAGCAGCTCGATCTCCGCGTTCGCGAGGCGCCCGGCCACCACCGCCACCCGGACAGGCGCCTTGCCGATGGCGAGCCCGGCCCGGCTTTCGGTGGTCACCGCGTACTGGCCCGGAGCCGCCGAGGCCTGGAACGAACCGTCCAGGCCGCTCGTCGCGCGCACGACGCTGCCCGACTCGAGCTCGATGAAAGCGACGCCCACGCCGCTGAGTGGCCGCCCATCCATGGTGACGACGCCCTGGATCGTCCCGAGCGAGGCCGCCCCCGACGCCATCTCTACGTAGGGCGTGGACAGCAAGGCCACGAGAACGACAGCGACGGCTCTCCGCATGGCGATCCTCTCTTGCGAGTGCTTGAAAGAGTACCCTTTCGGGCCTTTCATTTCAAGTGGCACTTGAGCTTGGAGGGGCTCATCGCAGCGGCCTGCGCACCGGCCGGGGTCCCGGGCGGACCTCACGGAGCGGGGGCGTGTTCCCGGCGCCGCGCGTCTTCCTCGAAGAGCCCTCCCCGTAGTAGCTGCGGTAGTACTCGCCGTAGTACTGGCCGTAGTAGTAGGAGTTGCGCTCGAGGTTCACGCGGTTCAGCACCACCCCGGTGACCTTGCCCCCGATGCCGAGGATCTGATCGATCGCCCTTTGGATGGCCGGCCGGCGGCTGGCCTCGGCGGCGACCACGAGGATGACCCCTTCCACGAGGGGGCACAGGACCGGGGTGTCCGCCATCGCCAGGACGGGCGGGGTGTCGATCAGCACCCAGTCGTAGTGTGATTTCAGCGCCTCCACGACCAGGCGCATGCTGGCGGAGCCCAGGAGCTCCGCGGGGTTCGGCGGGATGTAGCCGCAGGGCAGCACCTGGAGACCCTTGAGGCGCGTCGTCTGGATGGCCTGCGACGCCTGGCACTTGCCGACGATCAGGTCGGAGAGGCCGGGCGTCTTGGGGACCCCGAAGTGCGTGTGCAGGGCCGGACGCCGGAGGTCGCCATCCACGGCCAGCACCTTGGCCCCGTTCAGCGCGAGAGACGCGGCCAGGTTCGCCACCGTGGTGGTCTTGCCCTCGCCGGGGTTGGCGCTGGTGACGAGGAGAGCGCGCCCGCGCGAATCGACGGCCGAGAAGATCAGGTTCGTGCGGAGCACACGGTAGGCCTCCGCCACCGCCGAGCTCTGGTTGTTGAGGATCACCGGGGCCACCCGCGGGTTGGCGGGAGCCGGCGAGCGCACGGCGACGTCCGGCACCATGCCCAGGAACGGCAAGCCGAGCTGCTCCTTCACGTCCTCCGGGGTCTTCACCGTGTTGTCGAGGTGCTCGAAGAAGAGGGTGAGGGCGACGCCGAGGGCGAGGCCGATCAGGACCGCCAGCTGGTAGTTCCTCGTCCTCTGGGGAGTGAAGGGGGCGCCCGGCGCCTCCGCCCGCTCCACGATGCGCACGTTCGACGACTTGAGCTCCGTCTCGAGGCCCGTCTCCTTGGCGCGGCCCGCCAGGCTCTCGAAGAGCTGGCGGCTGCTGTCGACTTCCCGCTTGAGCACGCTGTACTCGACCATCAGGCTGTTCGAGTCGAGCGACTCCCGCTTCGCCGAGGCCAGGCTGGAGGCCAGGCTCCCTTCCTGGTTGGCCACGAGCTGATACTCGTTCTGCACGCCCCGCAGGAAGTTCTGGCTCTCGATGCGCAGCCGTTCTTCCGCGGCGCGGATGTCCGCCCGGACCTTGACCATGTCGGGGTGCCGGTCGCCGAGGGACTCCGCGAGCCGGGACTGCTCCGCCTGGAGGTCCGAGAGCTTCTGGCGCGCTCCCTGGAGAGCCGGGCTGGCCGCGGCGGCGGCCGAGGTCGAGAGCGCGCCCGGGGAGAGGCTCCGGAGCTGGCTGAACTGGGTCTCCTTGGCGATCCGCTGCATCCGCGCGCTCATGACCGCCGCTTCGAGGGTCTGGATCTTGTCGGAGGCCACTCCCTGCTTCTCGTCCACTCCCACGAGGCCGTACTTCCGCTTGAACTCCTGAAGCGCCGCTTCCGCCGCCGCGAGCTTGCGCTTCTGGTCCTGCACCTGCTCCGAGAGGAAGTCGGTGGCCGCGCTCGAGTTCGAGAACCGCAGATTGACCGACTGCTCGATGTAGGTTTCGGCGAGGGTGTTCGCAACCTGGGCCGCGAGCTGCGGCGTGTAAGCGTTGAACCGGAGGTTGACGAGACGACCGCCGGGAAGGGGCTCCACGGTCAGCCGTGAGCGCACCGCCGCCACTGCCGGCGGCATCGGGATCCCGTCGGCGTCCACCGGGGGGGTCGGGGCCTTTCCAAGGAACTTGCGCTCGAGGCGCTCCCAGGGCGACATGGTCGGGCCGGTCTGCAGCTCCTGGCTCTTCTGAAGGTCGAGCTTGGCCACCACCCGTTCGATCAGGGCACGCCCGCGCAGGAGCTGGTACTCCGTCGCGAAGTCGGCGGGGGCTCCGTCGATCAGCTCCTTGATCGGCAGGACCTTGGGCTGGGCCTTGTCGATCAGGATCTGCACCGTGCCCTGGTACATCGGGCGCGCGGTGTAGTTGTAGAGGGTGGCGATGATCAGGCTCACCCCCAGGCAGGTGACGATGAGAGCGCGGCGTCGCTGCAGCAGGACGAGGTAACGCCTCACGTCCTGGACGAACGTCGAATCCATCTGCGGCGTCGGCACTCTCTTTGCTTCCCTCCACCGAGCAACGGCACCGACCGCCGTTGGCCGATGCCACGGCCCCGGGAGGGCGGGACCGTCGTCGCCTAACAGACTAGATTATAAGGAATTACCCGACCCGTCGGCAAGGGCCAGTCGGGCAGGGCGTGATCCTGGTCACGCCCGGGCTCGGAGGAAGCGCTCCGGCACGCGGATTGTGTCTTCGGGAAGCACGCGTATCATGCTGGAAACTCGGGGCTCAGCAATGAAGACTCGTTGGTAGAGGGAGGGCCGATGCCGAGCTGGGACGAAGTCCTCCGAGCCACGACCGACGAAATTGCGCGCGACCCGGATGCCTGGTTCCGCGGCTACTTTCGCCAAAGCCATGACGTGGGGGAGACGGTTTGGCGTCGCGACCTCGACGAGCTCAGGTGCCGGGACTTGTTCCTCTTTGCTCTCGGCAACGTCAAGGGACAAGCCATCCTCGACGTGGCCTGCGGAATCGGGCTCTACATGGTCCCCCTCGGCCTCATGGGCGCGACGGTCTCCGGGCAGGATCTCTCAGGTGACGCGGTTGGACAGGCGCAGCAAGCCCTGGCACGGCACGGTCTCTCCGGATGCCTCAAGGTCGGCGATGCCACGCGCCTGCAATTCGATGACGAGTGCTTCGACGCCGTGGTCAGCGCCGACTTCGTCGAGCACATCACCGCCGAGCAGAAGCAGCGGTTCTTTGCCGAAGTCTTCAGGGTGCTGAGACCCGGCGGCCTCTTTGCGATCAAGACGCCGAACCTCTCGTACCTTCGGCTGTCGGTCATGCTGAAGCGCCTGGCCGCAGTTGCCACGGGCCGTTCCCCGAGGATCTACGTCCTGCACACCCGCGGCAATCCGGACACCGAACACCATGGCCTGACGACATACCGCCGCGTACGCGCCGCTCTTCTCGAAAGCCGCTTCCACGAGCCACGGTTTGTAAGACACCCTCTCGGGAAGCACCGCCTTCCGCACCGACTTCAGTTTCTCCTGCCACGCCTCCCGATCCTCTGGCCGCTCTTCAATCAGCATCTGCTCGTCGTGGCGAGAAAGCCGATCTTCCTCGGGTATTTCAAGTAGCCTAGAAGAAGCGCTCCGGCCCCCGGATGGTATCTTCGGGAAGCACCGCCTCGTCCATCCTTGGCTTGAGCTCCTTGCTCTTTCCGTCCACGATCCGCACGATCTTCACGCCCTTGTTCGAGCCCCGCTCGGTGACCCCGCCCGCGGCCAGCAACGCCTGGAAGACGGTCAGCCCTTCCTCGTAGCGATAGGCGCCGGGCCGAGCGACCTGCCCGAGGACGTAGACCTGGGCCGCCCTGGGCACATAGACAGTGTCCTTCGCCTGGAGCAGGATGTTCTTTTCCGGATACCCGGCCTTCAGCTCCCGCAAGTTGACGCGAAAGATCTCGGACCCTGGAACCTCCCCCGGGATCGGCGTCCGGGGCCGCGCGAGGGGAGGGCTCGGAGCGGCCGTGTCTTCCGCCGGCAAGGGAGCGAAATCGAGGCCGGGGGGCCGGATGACGATCACCTCGTGGCCCGCGTTGGGTGTCATCTCGCCGACCTGAGTCAAGAGGGCAAGCAGCGACCGATCGGCCTTCAGGCTGTAGGGACCTGGAGTCTTGAACTCTCCGGTCACGTAGACGAGCTGGCTTCCGAACTCCTTGACCGACACCGCGACCCGGGGCTTCCGCAGGTAACCCTCGGAGAGCAGCGTGGTCAGCTTGCGCTCGACTTCGGCGGTGGACATTCCCGAGACCTTGACCTTGCCGAGGAACGGAAAGCCCAGGAGCCCCTCGGGATCGACCTTGAAATCGCCGGTCAGCTCCGCCTGCTCGAGGACGATCACGTGCAGGACGTCCCCGGACCCGATCTCGTAATCCTGCGCCGCCGACGAGTGGGCGACGCCGAAGGCAGCCAGGAATGCGGCGAGCAGCGTGCGCATGAGCTTGATTCTGGAAAAGCCCCGGGACCGAGTCAATGCGGGCTGTTGTAGTTGACGGTCCCCCCGAACAACAGCCCCTTGATCCCGAAGTCCGCGAAGTTCGATTTTCGCTCGGTGTAGGTGGCGGCGACACCGATCCGGAACCGGCGACGGAAGTAGTAGCCGAGGTCGGCTCCGCCCGACCAGGCCTTGTCATCGCGCACGGCCGTCGTCGTCTTGCCCTGCCCGTCGGTCACCGTGACCGCGCCGTCGGTCACGAAGGTGTCGTAGGCGCCGTAGATCCAGAGGCTCGCCTGGCCGAAGAAGCGTTTCTCGAGCCGCGCCGAGACGGTCTTACGTTCGACGGTTGGAGTGGAGCCCTTGGGGGCGAAGGCGGAGAAATTCAGGTCGCGCAGATACCCGGCGGAGAACGCGG
>WNFL01367301.1_pt1 | contig 11063 bp, 8 predicted proteins | sample 5400361 | NCBI WGS metagenome assembly WNFL01 (sample SAMN13153351, study PRJNA577476) | soil metagenome | isolation source: 40 cm soil on Douglas fir-dominated hillslope | place: USA:California | collected 2013-09-17 | reverse complement strand
AGATTGGCAAGTTCGCGGCTAATGGCGAGCCCAAGTCCGGTGCCGCCATATTTGCGGCTTGTGCTGGGGTCAGCTTGCTGAAAAGCCTCGAAAATAATTTTTTGCTTTTCAGGCAGGATGCCGATGCCTGTATCCGAAACCTCCAAAGATATGACATTACCCGCCTTGGATAACGTGGGGTGGTCCGGGTTCCAGCCTGAGTGGGCTGCCGACACCGTGAACTTTATGCCGCCCTGTTCCGTAAATTTGAAGGCATTGGAGAGCAAGTTCTTAAGGATTTGCTGCAGCCGTTTCGAGTCGGTGAAAATGCTGCGTTCGAGGTGTGGATCGAGTTCCAGATCGAACGACAGTTTCCGGCTTTCCGCCTCGTGTTTGAAAGGCCTGGAAAGCGACTGAATGAGGTTCGAAACATAGATTTCCTCGACATCGACCGAGACTGTACCGGATTCGATCTTGGACAAGTCCAAGATATCGCTGATGAGATTAAGAAGATCTGTGCCAGCACTATGGATGGTCTTGGCAAATTCGACCTGCTTCGTAGTCAAGTTCCGATCTACGTTCTCGGTGAGCTGCTGCCCGAGAATGAGAATGCTGTTAAGCGGCGTTCTCAACTCGTGACTCATATTCGCCAGGAATTCAGACTTGTATTTGGAAGTCTGTGAAAGCTCGGCCGCCTTTTCTTCCAAGGCTCGCCGCGCCTGCTCGATTTCCTGGTTCTTGGCCTCGACCTCGACGTTCCGTTCCGCAAGCTGTTGCGCTTTAAGCTCAAGCTGTTCGTTGGTTTGCTGCAGTTCTTTTTGCTGCGTCTGAAGTTCAGCCGCGAGCTGCTGCGATTGTTTGAGAAGGCCCTCGGTTTGCATCGTGGCTTCGATACTGTTCAACACGATGCCGATGCTTTCCGTGAGCTGCTCAAGGAAGTTCAAATGGCCGGGCTCGAACTCATTCAGCGAGGCAAGCGCAATTACGGCCTTTACGTCATCCTCGAAAACAACGGGGAATGTGACAAGGCTTCTGGGAGCGGCCTCGAACAGAATTGGATCGATCCGGACGGAATCTTCGGGCACTTTCGACACCAGAATGCGGCGGCGGTCAAGTGCGCATTGCCCGACAAAGCCGTCGCCTGGAGACAGCCGCGCGGGATGGGGATTGCGATGATCGTCGGCGTATTTTGCCAGCAATCGAAGCCGGCCGTCGTCCTTGTCCATCTGGTAGATGAGACCCTGATGGGCACTCACGAGCGGCACAAGCTCGGACAGGAGCAGGCTGCCTACGGTCGTCAGATCGCGCTGACCTTGCAGCATGCTCGTAAACCGGGCTAGGTTCGTTTTCAGCCAATCCTGCTCGGTATTGCGCTCCGTCGTGAGACGCAAATTCCCGATCATCGTATTGATGTTATCTTTCAGCTCGGCGACCTCGCCGCGGGCGTCCACCTGGATCGAACGGGTAAGGTCGCCCTTCGTCACCGCCGTCGCCACTTCCGCGATTGCGCGGACCTGGTTCGTCAGGTTCGCCGCGAGCAAGTTCACGTTGCCGACGAGGTCTTTCCACGTGCCGGCAGCGCCTGGGACGTTTGCCTGGCCGCCAAGACGTCCCTCGACGCCAACTTCGCGCGCAACGGTCGTTACCTGATCCGCAAAGATGGCGAGCGTATCGGTCATATTATTAATCGTATCGGCGAGCGCTGCCACTTCGCCCTACGAGTTCACGGTCAAGTTCTGCCGAAGCTCACCATTCGCAACGGCCGTCACCACCTTGACGATGCCGCGCACTTGCTCGGTAAGGTTTGCCGCCATGAAGTTCACAGTGTCGGTAAGATCTTTCCAGGTGCCAGCGACGCCCGGCACCTCGGCCTGTCCGCCGAGCTTGCCTTCGGTGCCGACTTCGCGCGCCACGCGCGTCACCTCCGAGGCGAAGGCGTTGAGCTGCACCACCATCGTGTTGATGGTGTTTTTCAGTTCCAGAATTTCGCCCTTCACGTCCACAGTGATCTTGCGGGACAAGTCGCCACGCGCAACTGCGGTCGTCACCTCAGCGATGTTTGCCATGGAATTCACGCTGTCGGTGAGGTCTTTCCAGGTGCCGCCGACGCCCGGCACGACCGCCTGACCTCCAAGCCGCCCTTCGGTGCCGACCTCGCGCGCCACGCGCGTTACCTCCGCCGCAAAGGAGCGAAGCTGCTCCACCATGGTATTCAGCGTCTCCTTCAGCAGAAGGATTTCGCCGCGCACGTCCACGGTAATTTTCTTCGAGAGGTCGCCGCCGGCAATGGCGGTTGCCACCTCGGCGATATTGCGAACCTGAGCCGTGAGGTTCGACGCCATGAAGTTCACATTGTCAGTTAAATCTTTCCACGTGCCTGCAACGCCTGGAACCTGGGCCTGTCCGCCGAGTTTACCCTCCGTTCCGACCTCGCGAGCAAGGCGCGTTACCTCCGAGGCAAAGGAATTAAGCTGATCCACCATGGTGTTGATGGTGTTTTTCAGCTCAAGAATTTCGCCTTTCACATCCACGGTGATCTTGCGGGAGAGGTCACCGCGAGCGACCGCAGTTGTTACTTCGGCAATATTGCGCACCTGCGTAGTGAGGTTTGCCGCGAGGAAGTTCACGTTGTCGGTGAGATCCTTCCAGGTGCCGGCAACGCCTGGCACGTTCGCTTGTCCGCCAAGACGCCCCTCGGTGCCGACTTCGCGGGCCACGCGCGTTACTTCGCCAGCAAAACGGTTCAACTGATCGACCATGGTGTTGAGGGTCTCTTTCAGCTGAAGAATTTCACCGCGCACGTCCACGGTGATTTTGCGGCTTAGGTCTCCGTTGGCGATGGCTGTCGCCACCTCGGCAATGTTGCGGACTTGGGCGGTGAGGTTCACGCTGTCGGTCAAGTCTTTCCAGGTGCCCGCCACGCCTGGCACTGCGGCCTGACCGCCGAGCTTGCCGTCCGTTCCAACTTCGCGCGCAACGCGCGTCACCTCGGCGGCGAACGCATTCAACTGATCCACCATCGTATTGATGGTTTCCTTCAACAGCAGAATTTCGCCCGATACGTTCACCGTGACCTTCTTTGAAAGGTCACCTTGAGCCACGGCCGTCGCAACTTCAGCGATATTTCGAACCTGCCCGGTGAGGTTCGAGGCCATTGAGTTCACGCTGTCGGTCAGATCTTTCCAGGTGCCGGCGACGCCCCGCACCATGGCCTGTCCGCCGAGCTTGCCTTCCGTGCCCACTTCGCGCGCCACCCGTGTGACTTCGGAGGCGAAGGCGTTGAGCTGGTCCACCATCGTGTTGATGGTCTCTTTCAACTCGAGAACTTCACCACGCACATCGACGGCGATTTTTTTGGAAAGGTCGCCATTGGCAATAGCGGTCGAGACCTCGGCGATGTTTCGCACCTGGGTCGTAAGATTCGACGCCATTGAGTTCACGCTGTCGGTCAGGTCCTTCCACGTGCCGGCAACGCCCTTAACATCGGCCTGGCCGCCAAGACGGCCTTCCGTGCCGACTTCACGCGCGACGCGGGTCACTTCCGAAGCAAAGGCGTTGAGCTGGTCCACCATCGTGTTGATGGTTTCCTTGAGCTGAAGAATTTCTCCGCTGACGTTCACGGTGATCTTTTTGGATAAGTCGCCGCTCGCGATTGCGGTCGACACTTCGGCGATGTTCCGGACCTGTGCCGTCAGGTTCGATGCCATGGAGTTGACATTGTCCGTCAAATCTTTCCAAGTCCCGGCGACACCGGGAACCGCAGCCTGACCACCGAGGCGCCCTTCGGTTCCGACCTCACGGGCAACGCGCGTCACTTCCGAGGCGAAAGCATTGAGCTGATCCACCATGGTGTTGATGGTGTTTTTCAGCTCGAGGATTTCGCCCTTCACGTCCACGGTGATCTTGCGGGAAAGGTCTCCGCGCGCGACCGCAGTCGTCACTTCGGCGATATTCCGAACCTGCGTTGTGAGGTTGGCGGCAAGCAGGTTCACGTTATCGGTCAGGTCTTTCCAGGTGCCGGCCACGCCGGGCACCACGGCCTGACCGCCCAGACGCCCTTCGGTGCCAACCTCGCGCGCCACCCGCGTTACTTCGGCCGCAAATGAGCGCAGCTGATCCACCATGGTGTTGATGGCCTCCTTCAAAAGGAGGATTTCGCCACGGACGTCCACGGTAATTTTCTTAGACAAGTCTCCGTGCGCGACTGCAATCGTCACTTCGGCGATATTGCGAACCTGCGCCGTCAAGTTGCTTGCCATGGAGTTGACGCTCTCGGTCAGGTCGCGCCAGACGCCCGAGACCTCACTGACCTGCGCCTGCCCGCCAAGCTTGCCGTCAGCGCCGACCTCACGGGCGACCCGGGTCACTTCAGAGGTAAAGATGCTGAGCTGCTTTATCATCGTATTAACGATGTTTGCGGAACGCAGAAACTCCCCTTGAAGCGGCCGGCCATCCACGTCGAGGCGCATCTTCTGGAGCAGATTGCCCTGCGCGACAGCTTCGATAGTCCGGGTTACCTCGGTCGTCGGCCAAAGAAGATCGTCGATCAGCGCATTGACCGAATTCTCCATCTCTCCCCAGGCGCCTTCGACCGCACCCAAACGCATCCGGTGCCGTGTTTTCCCCTCGCGGCCCACGACCTGCCCGATGAGTTCTAGCTGCTGCGCCATCCGCTGGTTGACGGAGATAATGCCGTTGATTGCGTCGGCGACCTTGCTGTAGCGGTCGGTCCAATTGTTCGGCAAACGGACGGAGAAGTCTCCGCTGCGCGCTGCCTGCGTCACGTAGAGCAAATGGCCGAGTTCATCGAGATCCGCATACCCATTCGGATAGTGAGAGCCATTCGGGGTTCGAGTTGCAGTTTCAGCTGGTGGGGGGGAAGAGCTTTCCATTGTTTACTCTTGTTCAGACCGTGTGGTGGCCGATCGTTCAGTTAACGCATGAACCAGGAACCAGCTTGGGGAATGCCGGAGACGTAAGCTTAAGCCCAGTCTGCACGGCAACGCTTGAGCATGATGTTTGTTCCGACCCTTGCCCATACTAATCCAACTGGGCCGCGCATGTCGCGTTACCTTTTGACGGTCAACTGGAGCGGAAGCAGGCTGCGTTCAAGCCTCAGGTCAAAAATGTCGCGCCGGAAAAAAGGCGCCACGCCGCGCTCGTATTCACCGTTATCCCTTGTTTGCTGGCCTCTCTATCCAAGCCAGCTGGGAACTTCATTACTTTTGAAGTCTTAACCTGCTAGATAACCAGCGGGGTTTGAATATGTCGACTTTGTTAGAGCAAGATCGTGTCCGTTTTAGGACTCCGGAACTTTACAGGGAAGACATTAGAGCCGAGGAACAGGTTTCTATGCTTCGGCGCCAGAGCTTAAGCTCGGTCGCCCGTTGGAGAGAATCTTTCGCGGACTTGCGCAAAGACAGCCGATATTATGAAATCGTTGAGGACACAATCTGCGACGAGTTCGAATATCGCTATTTCGCTATCACGGATTCGTGTGGTCGAATTTGCGCCGTGCAGCCGTTTTTCATCTTGAACCAGGATTTGCTTGCTGGAGCCGGTCCAAGGATGAAAGCGGCCTTGTCCCGCATACGCGGTTTTTGGCCGCGTTTCCTTGTGATGAGAACGTTGATGGTTGGGTGCGCGGCCGGAGAAGCGCACCTGCGCGCGATCGAAGAACCGGAGAGCGGCCGCGCGGCTAAGCTCTTGGCGCGCAATATCGTTCGCTTAGCCCGGCAGGAGAAGGCTTCGCTGATCGTCCTCAAGGAATTTCCCGCTCTCTACAGAAACGCGCTTTCCTGTTTTCTGGACCGCGGCTTCGCGAGGGTTCCAAGCATGCCGATGACACGTCTCGACATCGCGTATGAAAGCTTTGACGATTACATGAAACAGGCGCTCAAGAGCGCGACGCGAAAGGGCCTACGAAAGAAATTTCGCGCTGCGGAAACTTCCGCTCCAATCGAGCTGCAGATCGTCACGGATGCGTCCCCGTTTGTCGATGAGATTTTTCCCCTCTACCTCCAAGTCTTTCATCGCTCTAAACTGCAATTCGAGAGACTGACGAAGGCCTATCTCCGCGAGCTTGGCCGCAGAATGCCCGACAAGGTTCGTTTCTTTTTATGGCGTCAGAACGGGAAGCTTGTGGCGTTTGCGCTGTGCATGATCGAAGGGGATAAGCTCTATGGCGAATATATTGGCCTCGATTACAACGTGGCTCTCGATCTCCACCTATATCATTACGTTATGCGTGATGTGATCAGTTGGGGGATCGAAAATGGCTTTACATCGCTGATGAGCAGTGCCCTGAACTACGCGCCCAAACTCCAGATGCGGCATGTGCTTGAGCCGCTGGATCTCTATGTGCGGCACACCTCGCCGCTCGTGAATGCCATCCTCAAGCGCATTTTGCCGTGGCTCGAGCCCACGCGGCATGACCCAACTCTGAAGCAGTTTCCGAACTACAAGTCGCTCTGGGCTAAGTAGACATGAGGGCGTCAAAGCACCATCTGCGTTTGCGTGACAAGCGCAATGAGCTTTCCGTCTTCTGTTTCGAGACGCGTCTGCCAAACTTGCGTCCGCCGCCCGATATGGACAGGCGTCGTGACCGAAACGATCGTTTCGCCCGCTTTCGCGCCCCTTACAAAGTTGGTTTTGCTCTCGATTGTCGTCGTGCCTTTAGCGCCTTCGGGCAAATTTATAAAAGTCGCTAAGGCCCCGGCGGAGTCCGCGAAAGCCATGAGAGCGCCACCATGCACGGTGTCGCCCGCAGTACAAAGCTCTGGCCGCACGAGCATTTTTGCGGTGATGCGATCTTTCTCTTGTGTCGTGACCTGAAGACCCAAAAGATCGGCAAATGGCATTCCAACGCTTGGTGCCGCTTGAACCATGGCGCATCTCCAGCGGTTTCTATGGTGACGTTACTCAGATGTGTCTTACTGCGAAATAAGCTTGAGCCAGTCCTTGGCGCGTTGCTCAGGGCTAGGATGGGCTACCACATCGGTCACGACGGCGATGCTGTCGGCGCCGGCAGCGAAAACAAGCGGGGCACGCTCTAGGGTAATACCGCCGATCGCGACCAGCGGCCGTTTGGCAAGCGCCTTCCACTCTTTGATGCGGTTTAAGCCTTGAGGTGCCCAGGGCATGGCCTTGAGCTTGGTTTCGTAGATCGGGCCAAGCGCAACGTAGTCCGGGTCTTCCTGCAGCGCGATATCGAGTTCTTCATGGCTGTGCGTGGAAATCCCGAGCTTTACGCCCGCATGGCGGATCGCAGCGGTGTCGGCGGTTTTTAGATCGTCTTGGCCGAGGTGGACGAAGCTCGCGCCGCAGTCGAGTGCCTCTTGCCAATAATCATTGACGACGAGTTCGCAGCCGTGAGTGCGGCTTATCTTGAGAGCGGTGGTGATCGCCGGCCGGATCGAATCCGCTGGAGCATCCTTGATCCGAAGCTGGATGAGCTTGACACCGACGCTTGCAAGCCGCCCAACCCATGCCGCATCCGGGACGACCGGATAAAATCTAGGAAGCATGGGCGATATCGAAAAATGCCAGGCCAGCAAGTGGCGTGGAGGGACTTGCCATGTCGCGAGGCGGCATGAGACCGGCGCGGTAAGCCAGTCGGCCTGCTTCGATCGCCTTCGAGAACGCGGAGGCCATCGCCACAGGGTCCTTTGCCTTCGCAACAGCGGTGTTGAGGAGAATGGCGTCGACCCCCAGTTCCATTGCCTGCGCGGCATGGGACGGCGCGCCGATCCCAGCATCCACGATCAGCGGCGTCTCGGGGAAATATGCTCTCAAGCTGCGGAGCGCATAAGGGTTCATGAGACCACGCCCAGTTCCAATAGGCGCCCCCCAAGGCATAAGAACCTGACAGCCGGCAGCGAGGAGCCGTTCGGCAACGCCCAAATCCTCGGTGCAATAAGGGAAAACCTTAAATCCGTCGCGGCAAAGGGTCTCGGCAGCTTCGACAAGGCCGAAGACGTCGGGTTGAAGCGTGTCGTCGTTGGCGATGACTTCGAGTTTCACCCAATCCGTATCGAACAGCTCCCGCGCCATGTGGGCTGTGGTGATCGCCTCGCGCGGCGTATGACAGCCGGCTGTGTTTGGCAGAACGCGAGCGCCGAGACCTTTCACCAGTTCCCAAAAGCGCTGGCCACTGTTCGGCTCGCGGCTGCTTTCGCGGCGCAATGAAACGGTGAGGACGCCCGCGCCCGATGCCTCGATGGACCGGCGGAGAATATCAGGCGAAGGATAAAGTGCTGTGCCAAGCAGAAGCCGGGAAGAAAATGGCTCGCCGTACAGCGTCAGGATGTCAAGGGTCCCGGCGCTGTTTTTGACCGGATTCAGGCTCATTCGTCATCCTCCTTGACGTGGCGAGAGAACTTCAATGGCGTCGCCATCGATCAGGGCTACTTGCGCGCGTGTATTGGCAGGCACGAATTCACCGTTTCTTGCAGTTGCGACTTTCGTCTTGGTCAAGCCAAGCTCACGGCATAAATCATCGAGGGTGCGCGCCGCTGTGGTGCGAACTTCACCATTCACCATGATCTTCAAAGATAACTCCATCGCGCTCTGTGCCCAGCTCTATATAGTCGCCGGTTAACTGCGCAAGTATGGGTGACAGCAGAAATCCATGCCGGTACATGCCATTGACGAAAATCCGCCGGCCCCTGACGATGATTTTGGGTGCATTGTCGGCAAAGCTTGGACGAACGCCGGCCGCCACATCAGTAATCCTCGCCTCCCCGAGCGCTGGAAGGAGCGCATAGGCGGCCGACATAAGCTCCGCTGCCGAGCGCAATGTCGGTCCGCCGTCATCGTCGCTCTCAATCACAGTCGCGCCGATCATGAAACGGCCACGCGGCCAGGGCGCGATGTAGAACGGGATGCGGGGATGAAGCAGGCGAATTGGACGGTGAAGCGACGCCCCATCATATTCCAGGATGACCCGCTCGCCGCGAACGCCTCGCAGCGTCTTGAGTTCGTCGCGCGCTGCCAATCCTCGGCAGTCTACTACCCAATCTGCGTTCGATCGGCTTTGACGCTCGACGTGTAATGTTACGCCAAGAGCAACGGCCTCGCCGATAAAATAGCTCAGCGCCGCCGCGGGCTCAACATGGGCTTCGCCATCGTAGTAAAGCGCGTCGCGAAAGCGGCCTTCGAGGGCAGGCTCAAGGGTGCCTATCTCTTCGGATTTGATCCGCCTGTAACCTTCGGTAACCGACGCGAATCTCTGAAGGTCGGCCCGATCGCGCGCCGCAGCAACGACAAGCGTTCCCATTTTCGATATTGCCGGATACAGATCTTTCCAAAGCAGAAGCGACTCAATGCCAAGATCGCGGGCAACTTCGTGACCCGGTTCGCCCTCGCAGTGAGGTGCGAGCATTGCGCCAGCCAAGCGGCTCGCCGCTTGGGGCGAGGGTATGCCAGCGGGATCCCACAGGGATACGTAATGTCCACGGCGCTGAAGCATGAACGCTTGCCACACGCCAGCGATGCCTGCGCCGAGCACGTCGATTGTTGCCATGTGTATATGATCTGAGGGAGAAGCGAAAAAAAAGCAAGCAAGCGGCCATGGGGGCATCCTCATTCGCCTTCGGGGGAAAAGGGAACGGGCTTTCCGGGAAACTCAATACTAAACCGGGTGTTCTGGCACGCTTGCTTGCTGTGGCATCGTCTGAGGAGCGGCGGCAACCTCATCAGATGTTCTATGTTTGTTCTAATTTAACGCGGCCCTTGTGTCAAGCACCTTTCCGGCGTTAAAAACATGACTTGTTTCCGGGAGTTCCTGCCGTGACAGTTACAACAAAGCCGACGTCTTTCCTCGTTGGTACATCCCCATTCGACAAAGCTCCGTCAAGCGGATATCCGGCAACGAGGCTACGGCGGCCGAGGCAGACGGCTTGGTCGCGTGCGATGGTGGCTGAGACGATATTGACGCCCTCGAACCTGATCTGGCCGATTTTTGTGGCTGACGGTGAGAACAAGCGTCAGCCCATCCCATCGATGCCCGGTGTCGAGCGGCTTTCAATTGACGTTGCTGCCGCTGCGGCAGAGGAGGCGGCACAACTTGGAATCCCGGCCATTGCGCTTTTCCCTTACACACAGCCAGCTTTGCGCGACGAGGCGGCAACCCAGGCGTTCAACCCCGAGAACCTTGTTTGCCGCGCCGTTCGCGCGATTAAGGCGCGCGTGCCCGAGATGGGAGTCATCTGCGATGTTGCGCTTGATCCCTACACATCCCACGGGCACGATGGCTTGCTGATCGGCGGCGAGATTGCGAACGACGAGACGCTCGAAGCGCTCGTTCGGCAATCGCTCGTCCAGGCCGAGGCGGGCTGCGACATTTTGGCGCCATCCGATATGATGGATGGGCGTGTGGGCGTCATCCGCCAAGCTTTGGAAGCGCGCGCGTTCAAAAACACGCTCATCATGTCCTACGCCGCGAAATATGCTTCCGGATTTTACGGTCCATTCCGTGACGCGGTCGGCTCATCGGGCACGTTGAAGGGCGACAAGCGCACCTATCAGATGGACCCGGCCAATTCAGATGAGGCCATTCGCGAAGTAGCGCTCGATCTTGCCGAAGGCGCGGACATGGTGATGGTCAAGCCCGGCATGCCCTACCTCGACATCGTCCGGCGCGTGTCCGAAACCTTCCAGGTGCCAACTTTCGTTTATCAGGTCTCCGGTGAATATGCGATGCTCGCGGGAGCCTTCCAAAACGGCTGGCTCGATCGTGAGCGATGCGTTCTGGAAAGTCTGATTGCATTCCGCCGTGCCGGCGCGGCCGGAATCTTGACGTACTTCGCGGTTGAAGCAGCCCGGCTCTTGAAGGCCGCGTGAGGGAAGACCCCGCAACGCGCGCAGGCTCCTCAATAGTTGCCGGCTCTTGAAGGAGAAATCGCGGTTATGGCCGTTTTGGCAATCGAACCTGCGGACGAGCCGGCGGTCAATCTGCGGGCCATAAAAGCGGCTGCGGCGAAGTTGGAGGGCGCAATCCTTCGGACTCCGGCAGTCGAGGCGCCGAAGCTCTCGGCATTATTCGGCGCGCAAGTTTTCATGAAGTACGAAAACATGCAGGCGAC
>WNFL01293264.1_pt3 | contig 11063 bp, 10 predicted proteins | sample 5400361 | NCBI WGS metagenome assembly WNFL01 (sample SAMN13153351, study PRJNA577476) | soil metagenome | isolation source: 40 cm soil on Douglas fir-dominated hillslope | place: USA:California | collected 2013-09-17 | reverse complement strand
GCGCCGCGGATGAGCGATCCGGTGATGAGCACGTTTTCCGGAACCTCTTGCGCTTGCGCCATCTGCCCTTGCGCGACCTGCTGCGCCTGGGCCGAGATCACTTGGGAGATGGTCAGAAGCGAGGCTGTCCCTAAGAGCGTGGCGAGTTTTGCGCCCAGGTTAAAGGACGTCGTCGAGTTCATAGGATTTCTCCCCCCGTAGGATGCCGGAGACGGCAAACCATTGTTGCGTGACTTGTGACTTCCTGGCCGGATTAGTCTAGCTGACGCAGTCGAAGGCGCTGCCCGCCCTCTTATCTCTCCACTCTCTTCAAAAACCCTCTAACCCTCGGATAGTCCCCTGACCGGCCGAAGATCACCTGCAAGTAGAGGCAGAGGGAGCAAATTACGTCAACTTAACTCAGGGCGAATGGGCTGGAATCAGGCCGATCGCGCTCACTTCCCGACGGATTGTTGTACGACGGACACAGGTGAAAACGGGGAGCGGCGCGCGGGACGCGCTTCACGGGCCACGTACGGCTCGAGAAGAAAGCGCCACGAGAGCTGCTACCGTGGCCCTGAAAATCAAGCCTACCAAGTCTTGGTCATGATGAAGGAGATCGTCCGCCCCTGATCGCTTTTGAGGATATCCAACGCCGCCGGATTCCCGCCGCCGGTGCTGATTCGCTATTCGAACGCTGGATGTTAATGCGAGCTTGATCTGAAGCATGCTCGCGCGCGGTTTGGCCCGGCTGATTCCGGCGCCAACCCGCAGGCGTGCCATCTGTAGCAAATTACGGAGAATTCACTTAGGGGCGGGCGGATGAATTCTTACCGCTCCACAACTATTCCGGGTCCATTGTGGTAAGCGAGACACAGGCAAGCGCTCCATTCCTCCCGTCCGAACCACGTGGTCTCCCATTCACGCCTCCGGGCACCAGGAAGAGGTCAAACGAACGCGCAGACGCTGCCCGCGCATTCCGCTCCGCGTAGCGCGCGGGCGTCTTATGCGTCGGGCGCAAGTCTTTTTTTTCGCTTGATGGAATGGTATAGCACGTTCGGGCAACAAGATGCCGCGCGGAAACCGATCCTTGCTCGCTCGGCAATCTTGCGACGAACAATAGCCGCCTTGCCGCGGCCGGGGAGACGGTAATGGGAATCCAGTCCTGAGCCCTTGCGGCGCCGGGTTGATCGTCGATGGTCTACCCCTGCGTAACCTTCCTTTCGCCATATTGGCTCTTAAGAGGTAAGGTGGCCGGGGAGAAAAGGTGAGTGAAATTGAGCAACGTGGGAATGACACTGTTTAATCAACCTTTGGGAGGGGTTTGATGGAAGACCTTCGCGTTTGCGCTCGGGCCGGTTCGGCACTTGCGGCACTTTTTGCACTTTCGACGCCGGACATCTCGGGCACCTACTGGGCGACCCAGTACAATGCCAAACTTCAGATCATGGGCGGCGGCGACCTGCCGCTGAACGATAAGGGCAAGGCCGCTTATGCGATGAATCAGGCCGGCTTGAAGGACGGCTCGATGACGGATGCAGCGCGCAAGTTCTGCGTCCCCGACGGCATCCCGCGCGTGCTGGCGACACCCTACCCGTTCGAGATCATCCAGGCGCCGCCGGGCCAGATCACGATCGTGCATGAGCTGAACCACCAGATCCGCGTCGTGGCGATGGACAAGCCGCTTCCCTCGATGCAGGAGCTGATCCCCTTCCCGTTCTATAACGGGCACTCGGTTGGCCACTTCGAGGGCGATACGCTCGTCATTCAGAGCCGCGGCTTCAACGAGAAGACGTTCCTGGATGCCACCGGCGCTCCGCATACGGACCAGCTCGAGACCACGGAGCGGATTCGCAAGACCGGCGCGAACCAGCTCGAGGACGTCGTGACGATTCACGATCCCGATTACTACACCAGAGACTTCCAGGCGCGGTTCGCCTACACGCTCCGCAACGAGGTTCGTCTTGAAGACTATGTCTGCGGCGAGAAGCACCGCGACTTGACATCGGTCAGAGGCGTGCGCCGTCCTTAACGGACGCCGCGAACGGGCCGAAAAGTCTTCCACGTTTGGCCGCTGCGTAATGACCTTGCGCAGCGGCCGAAGCGGTTAATCCCGGCACCAGCCCGTAGCTGAAACATCGCCACGCCGCCCCGCAGGGCCGCGCATAGAAATCTATCCGAGCACTTGCCGCTCCCGCATGGCCCGCAACGCTTGCGTCAGCGGCGGACGAGTTTGAACCTGCCATCACCCGCGATTCTGGTCTATAACGGGTCGGTTCGAGCACCCAGGGCATATGAGAACAAAGGGGAGAGTCCTGATGTCCAAAGTGATTCCGATGTGCGTCACGGCGGGTGTGCTGTGCGCAGGCATCGCGCTTATTCCGGCCTTCGGCGCGCAAGGAGCCGGCGAAGGAGCCGCGATTCCCAATTTCGGGCCCGACACGATCACGGCTTGGGTGCCCGACAGGCCCACGGGCGATGATTATCTTCCGCCGCTCGAGGGCGGACCCGGACCCGTCATATCCGAGCAAGGCCATCCCTACGTCCCCAACGGCAACGGGAATCAGCCGACCTATCGCATCGCCGATCTTTCCAATCCGATCTTGAAGCCCTGGGCAATCGAGCAGATGAAGAAGGCCAACGACGACGTGCGCGCCGGAAAGGTGCCCTACATCGTGCGCGAGCGTTGCTGGCCCGCGGGCGTTCCCGGTTTTACGGTGTATACGCGCGTGCAGGCGATCCACTTTTACCAGACGCCGAAGGAAGTCACGATCATCAACGAGCTGAACACCCAGGTGCGCCATATCTACCTCAACGTGCCGCATTCGAAGGATCCGGGGCACAGCTGGTACGGCGAGTCCGTCGGCCATTATGAAGGCGACGAGCTCGTCGTGGACACGATCGGTCTGAACGACAAGACCTTCGTCGACAATTATCGCACGCCGCACACGGACCAGATCCACGTCGTCGAGCGCTTCAAGATGATCGAGGGCGGAAAGACGCTGCAGTCCAGGGTGCGGGTGGACGATCCGGGCGCGTTCAACATGCCGTGGTCGGCCACGCAGCGTTGGCGCAAAGTGGAGCGGCCGCTCGAGGAATATCTCTGCGAGCAGAGCAACGTCGCTTTCTTCGGCTACGACGTGGCGCCGATTCCGCAGGCCGACAAGGCGGACTTCTAGGAATCTCGACACGAACGAGGCCAAACCGATGAAGCGATTGCTGACCTCATTAGGTCTCTTCGCGGGTCTCGTCTCGATTGCGGCGGCCGCGCTCGGGGCGGAAACAAAGACGCTACCGAACTTCGCGCCCGACGACAGTACGGCGTGGGTGCCCGATCGCGGCGCCGGCGACGACTTCCTGCCGCCTTCGAGCGGAGCGGGGCCGGTCATGGCGGAAAAGGATAATCCCTACATTCCGAACAATCCCGACAGCCAGCCGACCTACCGTATCGCCGATCTCTCCAACCCCATTCTGAAGCCCTGGGTGATCGAGCGGATGAAGAAACCCAACGAGGACGTGCGCGCCGGCAAAGTCCCCTTCATCACGCGCGAGCGGTGTTGGCCGACTGGCGTCCCGGGCTATTCGGTCTATACCCGCGTCGAGCCGCTCTATGTCGTTCAGACGCGGAAGGAAGTCACTCTCATCATCGAGCTCGACCAGCAGACCCGCCACATTTATTTGGACGCCGCGCATTCACGAAACTTGAAACCGTCCTGGTACGGAGAATCGGTCGGCCACTATGAAGGCGACGAGCTCGTCGTCGACACCATCGGCTTGAATGACAAGAGTTTCGTCGACAATTACCGCACCCCGCATACCGACCAGATCCACGTGGTGGAGCGCTTCAAGCTCTTGGACGGTGGCAAAACCCTGCAGGCAACCGTGACGGTCGAGGATCCTGGCGCGTTCAACGGCGCGTGGACGGGCATCCAGCGTTGGACGCGCGCGGCAAAGCGGCCGATGCTCGAGCAGATCTGTGCCGAGAACAACGACTTCTTCTTCGGCTATGACGTGGCGCCGATCCCCAGCGCGCCGCAGTCGGATTTCTGAGGGCGCCGTGAAGGACGTCGGATCGATGTCGCAATTGAGCGCAATCGGCATGGCAATGTCGCTGCTCCTCGCGTCTTTGGCCGGGCGCGCTCAAGCCGCTGCCGGTTCGGGCGGAATCCCACGGCTAGGCTTTGCCGATTTCGGATGGTTCCCGGTGAGCGACGACTTCCAACCGCCCGCGGAAGGCGCAGGCCCGGTGATCTCGGACCCGGCGCATCCCTATTACAGCAATCAGAGCGGCAGGCAGCCGACCGATCGGGTCGCCGATCTTTCAAATCCCATTCTCAAACCCTGGGTAGCGGATCGCTTGCGCAAGACAAACGAAGCAACGCTGGCAGGGCGCGTCCCTTTCTCGCCCCGGGAGACCTGTTACCCGGCAGGCGTTCCGGATTTCGACGTCTTCTCGCGGCTGCGCCCCGTCTATTTCCTGCAGACGAAGAAGGAAGTCACCATCATCAACGAGGGAGACCAGCAGGTGCGGAGAGTCTACCTCGACGTTCCGCATTCCAAGAACCTTGAACCGTCCTGGTACGGAGAATCGACGGGCCATTACGAGAACGGCGACACGCTGGTCGTGGACACGATCGCGCTGAACGATAGGACCTTCGTCGACAACTATCTCACGCCCCACACCGCGGGGCTTCACGTGGTGGAACGCTTCCAGCTGATGGCGGACGGCAAGACTCTGGAATTGTCGGTCAAGGTGGAAGACCCCTGCGCGTTCAACACGGCTTGGTCGGCAAGGCAGACGCTCCGTCGCATCCCGCAGGAGAAGATGCAGGAAGCAGTCTGCGCCGAGAACAATGTGGATTTCTTCGGCAAGGGCTATGTGCCCGTGCCGCAAACCGACAATCCCGATTTCTGAAGATCGTGCAAGAGAGGAGTGTGCGATGATGAAAATCTCTCCGACTCGGTTTGGAGCATTCGCTGGAGTGTTGTGCGCAGGCGCGGCGTTCTTGCCGGCAGCCGCGGCGCAGGACGCGAAAATCCCCGATCTCGGAATGACGAGCCAGTCGGGTTGGATGGAAGTGGGCGACGAGCTCCTGCCGCCGCCCTCGGGGCCGGGTCCCGTCACCAATGATGCGCGCTATCCCTATGTCGACAATGGCGCCGCCAGGCGCGCCAACAGGCAGCCCACCTACCGCGTCGCCGATCTTTCCAATCCGATCCTGCAGCCCTGGGCCAAGGACACGATGAAGAAGGCGAACGACGACGTCATCGCGGGTCACGTCCCGTTCCGGCCGCGCGAGCGCTGCTATCCCGGCGGCGTTCCTGGCTTCGTCGTCTACACGCTGGTGATGCCGTTCTATTTCCTCCAGTCGGACAAGGAAGTGACGATCATCAATCGCGGCGGACCCGAGGTACGGCGCGTCTACCTGAACGTGCCGCATTCGAAGAATCCCACACCGTCCTGGTACGGAGAATCCGTCGGGCACTACGAGAACGGCGACACGCTCGTCGTCGACACTGTCGGGCTCTCGACCAAGACCTTCGTCGACAATTACCGCACGCCTCATACCGACAAGCTGCACGTGATCGAGCGATTCAAGCTCGTGAACGACAGCAAAACGCTCGAGGACACGATCACGGTCGAGGATCCCGGAACGTTCACCACGAAATGGTCGGCCGTCCAGCGGTTCAACCGGGTCGATCAACGGCCGCTCGAAGAGGACATCTGCGCCGAGAACAATTTCGCCTTCTTCGACTACAACGTGGCGCCTCTGCCACACGCGGATAAGGCGGACTTCTGAGAAGACTGCCGCGGCTATCAATTGCAAGCTCGTGCCGAGATAGATGCCGCCACGACGCTCTTGCCCTGACGTCGGGGGTTGCCCTACGGCGATTTACCAACGCCCGAAACTCTTTTCCTCGCGCGGCATTTCCAGTTGACAGAATCCGCGAATGCGGACTGAAATCGTCTCGGGGGTTGGCGTTCCTGAACGACGGGCACATGCCGGCGGGAACGCGTGGGAGGGTTCCGATGGCTGGATCGGGTTCCAGGCGGTATCTATTTTCCATGCTCGTCGCGCTGGCGACGGGATCGAGCGGCGTGGTTCCAAACGTCGCCGCCGGCGCCGCATCGAAAGCCAGCGATCCCATTCCCGACTTTTCGTCCGACGATACCGCATGGGTGAAACAAGGCATCGACTTCCAACCTGCTGCCGCAGGCGGGCCCGGGCCGGTGACTTACGATCCCGCTCACCCTTACCGGCTGCAGGGCGTCGATGCAGAGGGGCGCGCTACCAACATGACCCAGCGCGTCGCCGATTTGGCCAATCCTATTCTGAAACCCTGGGTCGTCGAGACGCTCCGCCGCGTTAACGCGAAGGCGCTCGCAGGGGAAACGCCCTTTACCGCGATGTCGACCTGCTGGCCGGCGGGGGTGCCGAATATCCTGATGTTGGTCGAGCCGATGTTCTTCATCCAGACGCCGAAGGCAGTCTTGATCATCCATCAGCGCGATCATCAGGTCCGCCATATCCGCCTGAATGCGCCGCATTCGAAGTTCGTAACGCCGTCTTGGTATGGCGAGTCCGTCGGCCATTACGAGGAAGGCGACACCCTCGTTGTCGATACCGTCGGACTTTCGAACAAGACGTTCATCGATTCCTACGGCACTCCGCACAGCGACAAGCTGCACGTGATCGAGCGCTATCAGCTCATGGACGATGGCAAGCGGCTGCAGATCCTCTTCACCGTGGACGATCCCGATTCCTTCACCACGAAATGGTCGGCTGCCGTCAATTACATCCGGAGCAGGAGCACGCTCGTGGAATCGATCTGCGCGGAAAACAACATGGATCATTTCACTCACCGGATGTTTCCGATCCCGACGTCGGCCCGACCGGATTTCACCGGTACCGACTGAGCCCGGAGAGGCTCAAGATTTTGGATTGGCCGGCGAAGGGACGCAGAGCCCTCTCTTCGCGCCAATTTGACAAGGTTTTGGGACTTGCTTCCCGTTGCCCCGCAACGCTTGTGGCCCTAATCTCCGGCTGATTTTCCGCGGCCTCCCGAGAACCGGGGGTTTTGCCCGCGCGTATTGCTTTGGCAGGGAGAGGTCAATGGCTGATGGCAACGGCTTCAACTTGTGCGTCGATGCGATCCTAGAAGCAGCCAGGGCCGATTTCTGAGCGACAAGAATCAAGAGATCAGAGGAAACGCTATGTCCCGTTTTTCATTTTGCCAATCGACATTCGCGCTCGGCATGAGCGGCGCTGCCATTATCGCGATCTCAGCCGCATGGATTTCCGGCGTTTCCGCGCAACCCGGCGCAAAAGATGCGGTCCCCAATCTCGCCTCGCCCAATTTCGGTTGGCAGACCAATGTCGCGGATTGGCAGGAGCCGCCTCCGGGTCTCGGACATGGACCGATCAAGCCCGATGCCGCGCATCCTTTCATGAGCAATGCCGAAGCGGCGCGCTTGGGCGTGCAGCCGACACTTCGCATCGGCGACACCAAGGATCCGGTAATCAAATCCTGGGCCGCCAAGGAGATGCAGGATTCGAACGACGAAGCACTCCGCGGCGAACGGCAAGTCCCCTTCGCCGCGCAAGCGCGGTGCTGGCCCGGTGGCGTACCCGGGCAGTTGCTCTATCCCTTCGAGCCCGTGTATTTCATCCAGACGCCCAAGGAAGTCTGGATCATGTGGCAGCGCGATCACATGGTCCGGCGCGTCTTCCTGACCGACAGACACTCGAAGAACATCAAGCCCGACTGGTTCGGGGAGTCGATCGGCCATTACGAGAACGGCGAGCTCGTCGTCGATACGATCGGGCTTTCGACGAAGCTTTCCTTCATCGACAATTTCCGCACGCCGCACACCGACAAGCTCCACGTCGTGGAGCGCTTCTCGGTAAGCCCGGACCAGAAGACGCTGACCGCGATCGCGCGCGTCGAGGATCCCGATACTTTCAACGCCCCGCTCACCATGAAGCAGCAGTGGTTCAAGGTCGATGCGCCGATGGGCGAGACCGTGTGCGCCGAGAACAATTTCGATTTCTTCCATCAGAATCTCTATCCGATGCCCACAGCGGAAAAGCCGGACTTCTGAGGCTCGGCGGATACAAACTGGAGATTGGAATGTTGAAATTCGCTTCGAGATTGCTTTCTTCCACGGCAGCCAAAGCGGCTGCAGCCTCGGCGCTGGTCGCGGGGCTTGGCATCGGGACAGCTGCGCTCTCCGCGCCGGCGCCTCAGCTCGACCTCTCGGTGACGAAGGACGGAATGCCCAATCTCGCCTCGATCCAATTCGCCTGGCTCGCGGACGGGGCCGATTGGATGGACCCGCCTCAAGGAGCGTCCGGCCACGGCCGAATCAAAAACGATCCCGATCATCCGTTCCTCGGCAATGTCGACGCGATTCGCAGCGGACGGCAGCCGACGCTGCGCATCGGCAATGCCAAGGACCCGGTCTTGAAGTCATGGGCGGCAGCACAGATGCAGGCCTCGAACGACGAAGCGCTCGCGGGCAAGCTCGATGTTCCCTTCGCCGCGCAAGCGCGCTGCTGGCCGGGCGGCGTGCCCGGACAATTGCTCTATCCGGCGGAGCCCATCTATTTCATCCAGACCCCCAAGGAAGTCTGGGTGATCTGGCAGCGCGACCACATGGTGCGTCGCGTTTTTCTCACTGACAAGCATTCGCCGAATGTGAAGCCGGACTGGTTCGGGGAATCGATCGGCCATTACGACGGCAACGACACGCTCGTCGTCGATACGATCGGCCTGTCGACCAAAAACAGCTACCTCGACAATTTTCGCACGCCACATACGACCAAGGAACACGTGGTTGAGCGCTTCACCATCTCGCCGGATGGGAAGAAGCTCACCGCGACGGTGACTGTGGACGATCCCGACACGTTCAATGAGCCCCTGCACATGATGCAGACGTGGCACAAGGTTCCAAATCCGCTTCTGGAAACTGTGTGCGCCGAGGGCAATTACAATTACTTCAACCAGAAGCTCTTCCCGATGCCGGAGGCGCCAACGACGGACTTTTGAGGCGCCGAAGGACGGTTTCGGAGAGGGACAAAGAGTCGAAGCGCGCGGAGGAAAACGATTTGGGAGGATCGGATGTCCATTTCGCACTGCATCGCAAGCCGAGCCATCCTTATAGGCGCGGCTGCCATCTTGTCCGCAGGCGCGGCACCGGCGCAGAACGCCGCTCCGGTCGATCTATCGTCGGGCGATACGGCTTGGGTTTCGATCGGCACCGACTTCGTCGCTGTGCCGGGAAGTCCGGAACCCGTCACGTTCGACAAGGGCCATCCGTATGTGCCCAACGGCACGGGCGCGCAGCCGACGTTCAGGGTCGCCGACCTTTCCAATCCCAACCTCACTGATTTCGCCAAAGCCGAGATCAAGAAATCGAACGACATGGTCCTGGACGGCTTTGCCATGTATGCGCGTGAGTCGCGTTGCTGGATGACGGGCGTCCCGACTTACGACCTCAATCCGGCGCAGCCGACCTTCTTTCTCCAGACGCCGAAGAAGATCACCATGATCTGGCAGATGGATCAGCAGGTGCGACACGTCTACATGAACGCGCCCCATTCGAAAAATCTGCCGCCATCCTGGTACGGCGAATCCGTCGGCCGCTATGAGGGCGACACGCTCGTGATCGACACCGTCGGCCAGAATACGGAGACCTTCATCGATAATTACCGTACGCCCCACTCGGAGAAGCTGCACGTCGTGGAGCGCTATCATCTCATCGAGGGCGGCAAGACGCTCGAGGCCAATATCACCATCGAAGATCCGGCCGTGTACAAGCAGCCTCTGAACGTCGTCCATCGCTGGCGCAAGGTCACGGGGACGATGACGGAATCCCGCTGCGCCGACGGCGAGGCGGTCAATCCGTTCGGCCAGCGCGCGGAAAAGGTCCCGACGGCGGAAAAAACAGAGTTCTGAGAACAGGAGTGTCATGCTGAAAACGAATACCGCCTTCGCCGCCCTCCTCTCTGTGGGCGCGGTGCTCACCCCCGCGCTTGCCCAGGACTCATCCAAAGCGAGCTCCATCCCGAATTTTTCCACGATGACGTCGGCTTGGCTCGCCATGGGCACCGATTTCCAGCAGGTGCCGGGCGCGCCGCCCATGGTAACGAACGATGATGCCCATCCTCACGTCGGCAATGGCGGCGGGAGGCAATCGAGCTTCCGCTTCGCAGATCTGAACAATCCCAATCTCACGGACTTTGCAAAACAGAGCTTGAAGAAGACCAACGACGAAGTGCTTCGCGGCAAGGCCGTGTTCTCGCGCGAAGCCCGATGCTGGCCCACGGGCGTGCCGACCTATGATCTGAACCAGGCGCAGCCCGTCTATTTCATCCAGACGCCCAAGGAAGTCGTGATGATCTGGCAAATGGATCACCAGGTGCGCCACGTCTATCTAGACGTGCCGCATTCGAACAATCCGAAGCCGTCCTGGTACGGAGAATCCGTTGGCCGCTACGAAGGCGACACCCTCGTCATCGACACCATCGGGCAGAATACCGAGACTTTCGTCGACAATTACCGCACCCCGCACTCGGAGAAACTACACGTGGTGGAGCGTTTCCGCCTGACGAACCAGGGTAAGAACTTACAGGCCGAGATCGTTGTCGAGGATCCCGCCACCTTCAAGCAGCCCTTGAAAGTGGTGCAAACGTGGCGTCAAGTGAGCCAAGGCCCGATGACGGAATCGAGCTGCGCAGAGAGCGGACCCGGCTTCTTCGACTTCGATGTCGAGCCGATCCCGACCGCAACGAAGCCCGACTTCTGAGACGACGCGGCAGAGGAAGGCCCCGGCCATGGGACCCGCGATGAAATCTTGCACGATCGCGGGTCTTCTGCTGACCGCGGTGCTTCTGCCCGCGTCTGCCGCGCAAGCGCCGGCGAAAATCCCGAATTTCATGGAAGACGTGACCGTGGCGTGGCTGGCCTCAGGGAACGAGTACATCGCCATGCCGGCGGGCCCGCATCCCGTCACACCTGACCCCGCCCACCCTTACATCCAGGACGGACGCGGCGGGCGCCAGCCGACGTTGCGGGTAGCT
>WNFL01329210.1_pt1 | contig 11064 bp, 10 predicted proteins | sample 5400361 | NCBI WGS metagenome assembly WNFL01 (sample SAMN13153351, study PRJNA577476) | soil metagenome | isolation source: 40 cm soil on Douglas fir-dominated hillslope | place: USA:California | collected 2013-09-17 | reverse complement strand
GAAGGGCTGTATCACTCGCTCGCGTGAATGAGCCAGTGTGCATCGAGGTTTTGAAATGGGAAACAGAAAAATTGTGTTAGGCAGCTATCGCGTGTACGTGAAATGGATTGCAGTCGTTTTTGTTTTGCCGCTAGCTCTGGGGCCAATGGCCGTGGCGCAATCTTCCAAGGTGCTGACGTTGGAAGAGGCGGTGGACTTCGCTCTGAAGAACTATCCGGCGGTGCGCGCCTCGCTCGAGCGGGTTAGCGCTGCGCAGGCCGGCGTTGGCTTGGCACGCACGAGCTATTTGCCTCGCGCTGACATGCTGTGGCAGACGAATCGTTCGACCGACAACAACATCACGGGACTGCTGCTCCCACAATCCGTCATTGCTCCCATTACCGGCGCCGTGACACTCTCGCCCTCAAATCAAAGCGCATGGGGCAGTGCAGCCGGGCTTCTGTTCTCCTGGGAGCCTTTCGATTTTGGATACCGCGGGGCAAGGGTGGACGCGGCGCGTGTCGTTCGGAATCGTGCTAACGCCGAGTCCTCACTGACGCGGCTGGACGTGGCCGTCGCAACCGTGAACGCCTACCTAACGGTTCTAGCAGCCGAGCAAACGGTGCACGCGGCCGACGCGGATGTGCAACGCCGCGAGACGTTCCAGAAGGCCGTTCGGGTGTTGGTCGACAATCAGCTTCGTGCAGGAGCGGACGCTTCGCGTGCGGACGCAGAATTGGCTCGCGCTAAGGTCAACTTAGCGCGAGCCCAGCAACAAGAGCAAATCAGTAAGGCAGCTCTCGCGGACATTCTCGGAATCGCGGATACCTCGGTAGAGGTTAGCGGAAAATCTGTGCTTGGACCACCGCCCGATGGATCTCTCCAGACGACCGCATTGATCGACCATCCCGCCGCGCAAGTCGAGCAAGCACGCATCAGCGAGGCAAAGGCCCAGATTCATACCCTGGATCGCGCCTACTATCCAAAATTCTATTTTCAATCGGCGGTATTCGGACGGGGAAGCGGCTTCGCTCCGGCGGGCAACTTCCTGGGTGGCACAAACGGGTTAGGCCCGGACCGCTCCAACTGGGCGGTCGGCGTTACCGTTACCTTTCCGCTGTTCGACATATTTACGATCCGGTCGAGAAAGGCAATTGAATCCGCGAACGAACGCGCCGAGGCGGCTCGCTACGATCAGACGCTCCAAGATTTGACCGGCCAATTCCGGAAGGCACAGGCTTCTCTCGAAGGAGCTCGCCACGTCGCCGAGAATACTCCGGTTGAACTGCAAGCGGCGCGCACAACGGAAGACCAGGAACGCTCGCGTTACCAAGCAGGGCTGGCAACGTTGGTTGACGTTGCCGATGCGCAAAGCCTCCTCGTGCAAGCAGAGACGGACGATGCTCTTGCGAGGCTCGCCGTCTGGCAGAACTTGGCTTCGGTGGCCGCCGCGCAAGGTGATCTGCAGCCCTTCCTGCAGTTTCTCCATGACAAGACGCAAGGAGGCCCATAGTACATGTGGCTCGTTCGTCTAGCACTAAGGCGTCCGATCACGATCATGGTCATCGTTGTGGCCATAGCACTCTCGTCGATCCTGGCGGTTCTGCGGACGCGCATCGACATTTTTCCCACTCTCGACCTGCCCGTTATCTACGTCGCGCAACCTTACGGTGGTATGAGCCCGCAGCAGATGGAAGGGTTTATCTCGTATTACTACGAGTATCACTTCCTGTACATCAACGGGATTGAGAGCGTGGAGGCAAAGTCCATCCAGAGCACGGCTTTGTTGCGGCTTAGTTTTCATGCCGGCACAAACATGAGCGAGGCGCTTGCACAGACTGTTTCTTACGTTAATCGTGCACACGCTTTCATGCCTCCGGGAACCGTGTCGCCCTTTGTGATTCGTTTCGACGCCGGAACCTTACCGGTGGGCTATCTGGTCTTCTCCAGTCCATCACGTACGTTATCGGAGCTACAGGACCTAGCGCTTAACCGGGTTCGTCCGGTATTCGCAACCTTGCCGGGCGTTTCTTCGCCACCTCCGTTTGGCGGCAATCAGCGGACGATCGTCATCAACGTGGACCCACAGAAACTGCACGCCTATGGGCTGTCGCCGGATAACGTGGTGCAAGCGCTGACGACCGGCAACAGCATTCAGCCGGCAGGAAATGTCGACATCGGCACAACCAATGCCCTGGTCACAACCGATTCTACGGTGACACAGATCAATGATCTGCTGGATATTCCGTTGCATCCGGGTTCGGGGGCCTCCATCTACGTGCGCGACGTCGGCAGTGTCAAGGACACGTCGGATGTTCTCGCCGGTTATGCACTGCTGAACGGCCAGCGAACCATTTACATTCCCGTGACTAAGCGGCCGGATGCTTCCACGATCACGGTTGTGAATGAAGTGCGTCAGAATATCGAGCGATTTCAGTCACTCATCCCGCAAGACATCAAGATCACTTATGAATTTGACCAGTCGCAGTACGTACGCGCTGCGCTTCTCTCCGTGCTGCGGGAAGGCTTAATCGGGGCTGGCCTCACGGGTCTGATGATCTTGCTCTTTCTCGGTGACTGGCGCAGTTCCCTCATCGTGGTCATCACCATTCCATTTGCATTGCTGACGGCGGTCGTGATGCTGCGGCTCACCGGGCAGACGATCAACATCATGACTCTGGGCGGCCTGGCACTTGCCGTAGGCGTGCTGGTGGATGAAGGCACGGTGCTGATGGAAAACATCCATGTACATCTGGCGCAGGGAGAGAAAAAAGCGCAAGCGGTGCTTGCAGCCAGCCGCGAAGTGGCGATCCCGCGCTTATTAGCCATGCTCAGCGTGCTGGCCGTTTTTCTGCCGTCGTTTTTTATGACCGGGCCTGCGCAGTCGCTCTTTGTGCCTTTGTCCCTGGCGGTTGGGTTCTCGATGGGTGCATCGTATCTGCTTTCGAGCTCGCTGGTGCCGGTGCTGGGCAATTGGATTCTGAAGCAGGAAGAGAACGAGGCGGAACACCCAAGAGCGACACGATTTGACCGTTTCCGCGACCGCTTCCAGGCCGCCTTGGAACGCATCATGAAATTCCCGAAGTTGCTGCTCGGCGCGTACGCCCTCGTCGCTGTGCTGATTATCGTGTTGCTCGGTCCCAGATTGGCTCAGGAAATCTTTCCATCGGCGGCATCGACGCAATTCCGTCTACGCATTGATGCACCCGACGGCACACGCGTAGCGGTGACCGAGGCCCTGGTCCAGAAGGTGTTGGCAACGATTACCCGGGAGGCCGGTGCTGGGAATCTCGATCTCACCCTTGGCTATATCGGGACACAACCTTCTTCCTACCCGATCAATACGGTGTTCTTGTGGACCAGCGGATCCCAACAGGCCATCATGAACGTCGGCCTGAATCCCGGGGCGAAGATTTCGCTGCGCAGCCTCGAAGAGAAGCTTCGACAAAAATTACCGCAAGAATTTCCTGGCACACATTTTTCTTTTGACCCTGGCGATCTCATCAGCCAAACCCTGAACTTCGGCGCGCCTTCGTCCGCGGAAGTCGCCATCACCGGCCCACAGTATGCCGACGTCCAGAGCTATGCCAATCGAGTTCAGCAAGAACTGGCAAAGGTAAAAGAATTGCGCGATGTCGAATTCGAAGAGCCGCTTCGCTATCCCACCGTGAACGTTCACGTAGACCGGGTGCTGGCCGGCCAGCTCGGCGCAACGGCGAATGATGTAGGCGCTGCAATCGTCACCGCTACCGCTTCGAGTCGCTTCGTTGCTCCCAACTATTGGCGCGATCCCAAATCCGGTGTGAGTTACCAGGTCCAGATCCAGGTGCCTCAACCGGCCATGACTTCGCTCAAAGACATTCAAACTATTCCCGTCAATAGCAATACGGGAACGCACCCGCTCTTGAGTCAGGTCGCCGACATCCAGTCAACGACTGTACCCGGAGAATTAGACCGGCAGAATGGAATGTGGATGATCATCGCCTCGGCCAATGTCGGGAACAGCGACTTTGCACGAGCCGCCAAAGAAATTGATCGCGCAATTGCGAAGGCAGGCCAAGCGCCTCGCGGTGTTACGACCCAGGTACGCGGCCAGGTGAGCGCCCTTAAGCAGATCTTTACCGAGTTGGCCATCGGTCTGGCTCTGGCGGTGGTGGTCATTTTGCTCCTGCTCACAGCGAACTTTCAGTCGTTGCGCCTCGCTCTGATCGTCATCTCCAGCGCTCCGGCTGTACTTGTCGGGGCCATCCTGATGCTCTTGCTCACCGGCACTACGCTAAACCTTGAAAGTTTCATGGGCACCATTATGGCGATGGGCGTCGCGGTGGCGAACGCGATTCTGCTGGTGACCTTCGCTGAGCAAAATCGCCGGAACGGCGCCGACCCCGTTTCCGCCGCACGGGCGGCTGCGGCGGAGCGCTTGCGGCCCGTGCTGATGACAAGCCTGGCCATGATTGCGGGAATGATTCCCATGGCGCTTGCGATTGGCCGAGGGAGTGAAGAAACAGCTCCCCTGGGCCGCGCCGTCATTGGCGGTCTGTTCGCCGCCACGCTTGCAACCTTGTTCCTGCTACCGACCGTGTTTGGCATCGTGCAAAAGGGTGCGTCCCTCACCTCGCCGTCCCTCGATCCCGAAGACGCTGATAGTCCTTTTGCCCAGAAGCCGGAGAACGCATGAAAACCGTTATCGTTGCCCTAGCACTTTCCCTGTCCATCTGTGGCTGCAATGGCAACCCAAAGGCCGCAGACAGCAAACAGCCGGAAACGAGTGCGCAGACAGTGGAAGTTGTCCCGGTTGCCTCGCAGAAACTCGCAACGGTGTTCACATTGCCAGCGCAACTCGTCCCCTTCGAGACCGTGGATATCTATCCGAGAGTCACTGGCTTCATGGACACGATTCGCGTGGATCGCGGGTCTCGCGTACACAAGGGTGAACTCATTATCCGGCTTTCGGCTCCGGAGCTCGTGGCCCAGCGCGCCCAGGCGGAATCCTCGCTAAGGGCAGCTGAATCGCAATTGACCACTGCTCAGGCCAAGCTCGCGTCTGACAAGGGCACCTACCAGCATTTGGCTGCAGCCGCCCAGACGCCGGGGGTGGTCGCGGAAAACGACGTGATGGTGGCCAGCCAGACGGTTTCCGCGGATCAAGGGCAGGTGCAGTCAGGGGAAAGCAACGTCGCGGCCGCGCGGGACGCGCTGCGCAGCGTGGCGCAACTAGAATCGTACCTGAACATCTATGCGCCATTTGACGGAATCGTGACCACGAGAAATCTGCATCCCGGAGCATTGGTCGGACCCGCGTCCGGCCCCTCTGGAACGATGCCCATTGTGCAGATTGTCGACACGGCTCATTTGCGCCTAGTCGTCCCAGTTCCAGAAGCATATGTGGGAGAAATGCAAGTGGGCCAGCAGGTGGCGTTCACGGTTCCAGCGCATCCCGGTGAGACTTTCCATGCGCCTATCGCGCGCATTTCGTATGACGTGGAGCTGAATACTCGGACGATGCCCGTTGAGCTGGACGTCCATAGCACCGATGGCCGCTTGTCGCCCGGGAGTTTCAGCAGTGTGCAATGGCCGGTCCACCGCGCCGCTCCCACGATGTTTGTGCCGGTCTCCGCGGTGACGAATGACCAACAACGCACCTTCGTCGAGCGCGTACGCAATGGCAAGGCGGAATGGGTGGATGTGGTCACGGGTCTGGGGGTGAGCGGCAATATAGAGGTGTTCGGTGACCTCAAGCCTGGAGACGAAGTCATCCGCAACGCCACCGATGCGATTCGTCCCGGACAACAGGTGAAGACTGGCCCGTCGCATTCTTAGCGTGCGCATTGGTCGGAAGGAGATTTGCGGTGAAATGGATTACGGATTACGCGCAGTAACGTCAAGGTCGACAGGGTAGCCTGCCCCTGGCTCATTCGACGCTTCGTTGACCCCGAAGCGGAATTCCTATTTGTGCCCGAAGATCAGCTTCTTGAGGCGGCCCGCCGCGAAGAGGCGATACCTTTCGACGCGACACGATTTCCTGACGTAAAGCTGAACCATCGCGGAGAACGCTGTACGTTCGAGGCAATTCTCGAGGATTTCAAACTCGTTGACCCCGCGCTTCACCGTTTGGCGCTGATCGTCCGCGGGGCGGATGTCAAAGGACAGGAGCATCTCTGCTCCGAAAGTCTCGGATTGCGGGCCATCGCTCAGGGTTTCGCGCTATCCGGGATAAGTGACGAGGAGCGTCTGGCGCGGGAATTTCCGCTCTACGACGCACTATACGAATTCGTTCGCCACCAGCCGAACTGAACGTTGAACGTTAGACTCAGAAAAAGGAGATCTTCGCATGGACCGTTTTGTTAGGAAGGGCAGGATGTTTTTCTTGGGTTGTTTGTGTTCGACGTTGCTCGGCTTCGGTGCCCGCGCGCAGGAGATGCCGACCGACTATCAGGAAGTGCTGAAATCCCTGGATCGCAAAGGGGATTTCAAAGCAGGGGTGCTCAAGGTCAACATCCCTCGCAACGACCTGAAAATGACGATCCAAGGCGTATCCACCCCGACGCCTTTTGGTTTCGGAGGATGGGTTGCCATGACGAAAGGGACAGACGGCACCGAAGTGATGATGGGCGATTTAGTGCTGCTCCAAGAGGAGGTGAATCCAGTCATGTCCGCCCTCTTGGACAACGGCATCGAAGTGACCGCGCTACACAACCATTTTTTCTGGGATGACCCGCACGTGTATTTTATGCACGTTCATAGGATGGGAAAAGCGGAGGATCTTGCCAAGCGCCTAAAACCAGGATTGGACCTGATCGGCCATGCGCCGGCGGCCACAGCCGCTGCAGGAAGCAGTGGTTCTGCGGCAACTCTGGACACAGCCAAAATCGCGAAGATCGTGGGACATGAAGGCGAGCAATCGGGCGCGGTTTACAAGATTACCGTGGGCCGAGACGACCTCAATATGAAGGAACACGGCGCGGCCATCAATGCGCGGATGGGGCTCAACACCTGGGCCGCTTTCGTAGGTACCGACCAGGACGCCGCTATCGCTGGCGATGTAGCCATGCTCGAAAACGAAGTCACTCCCGTTTTGAAGACCCTTCGGAAGAACGGCATCGACGTGGTCGCAATCCATAATCACATGATCGAAGCTCGGCCCGTGGTGATCTTCCTGCATTACTGGGGCAGAGGCCCAGCAGAAAGACTAGCCACTAGTTTCAACGCGGCCCTCGACGAGCTCGGCAAGAGCAAAGCGTCAAACGCGATGGCGCACTAGGGAACCGGCGAAGTCTAACGAGATCAGGAGGATATGCGTGCGAAATGAACGGATTTTGATGATAGGACTGATCGCACTGGCCGGAGTTCTGAGACTTACCGCTAAGCCAATCAGGCCCACTCTGAAAAAGTTGACCGAGTTCGATTTGCCGGGACCGCCGGGAAAGCGGTTCGACTATCTCACCATTGACCCCGACGACCACTACTTGCTCTCCGCTCATCTCGCCGCGGGGCAAATGTATGTCATCGATCTGCGCACCAACAAAATCGTGGCCACAGTGACCGACACTCCAGGCGCGGAAGGCGTTGAGTACGTCCCTGAATTGAAGAAAGCATACACATCGAACGCCTACGACAACACCATTGGCGTGGTGGACCTTCGCCAGATGAAAGTTATCAAGAAAATTCCCACGGAAGCCAAGCCGGACGGTAGTGCATACGCCGCGCCGTTTCATAAGCTTTATGTTTCAGATGAAAGAGGGAAAGCCGAAGCCATCGTGGATGTTCGTACCGACACGCTGATCAAGACGCTTCACTTCAAAAGCGAGACCGGGATGCCGCAATACGATCCCGTCGCAAAGAAGGTGTACGTGAATTTGCAGGACGAAAACGTTTTTGCCGTCATCGATCCTGCGAGCGACGAAGTGATCGGCCGCTATTCAGTCGGCCGCTGCAAGGGAAACCACGGAATGACGCTGGACCCGGAACATCACCGCGCCTTCCTTGCGTGCGAGGGGAACGATCTCATGACCGTTTTCGACGTGGATAAGCGCGAGCCGATTGCCTTCCTGCCCATGGCTTCGGGACCGGACGTGATCAAGTTCGATCCGGGACTCAAGCGAATCTACGTCGCCTGTTCGAGCGGAGCGATCTCCGTCTTCCAAATGGGTGATCCCGACCACTATCGGAAGCTTGAGGATTTTCCCGTTCAAAAGAAGGTCCATAGTCTTGCGGTCGACCTGGAAACACACCGCGTGTATGCGCCCGAACAGGAAGCCGACGGCAAAGCGGTGGCGCGCATGGCGGTCTATGAAGCGCTGGTCCCTTGAGCTGAGGTTTCACGAACTTCTGCGTAAAAAGTTTTCCCAGCCCAGATCTCAAAAGAGAGACGTGCTGGCATCAATCGACGCCAAGGGGTCGCCCGGCGTGGAGGACGATGCGGCAGTCTCCAGCAGGACGAGGAGCGGGAAATCCATGACCAAGCCTCTTGCAATATGCTGCATTGCCCTGTTTGCCGGTTTCACCGTCATGACATCCACCCCGGAAAAACAGGCGCTCAGACTGGTGCAAACGATTCCGTTGCCGGGGGTCACAGGGCGCCTCGATCACATGGGCGTCGACCTGGAGAAGAAGCGCCTGTTCGTGGCCGCCGTTGCAAACAACACGTTGGAAGTTGTGGACCTGACTGGCGGGAAGGTGATCAAGAGTCTCCCCGGATTCAAGGACACGCAGGACGCGCTGTTCCTGGGGGGCGACTTCAACAAGCTGTATGTGTCCAGCCTCGATGGCCATGTGAGAGTTTTCCAAGGCGAAAGTTTCTGGCTGGTTCAGGACTTTAAGATCGAGCCTGATCCGAACCGCCTTTTCTATGACCCCGCCACCAACCCTAGGCGTGTGCCTGCAGCAGTTCCTCCGGAGTAGCGTAGGGGAATCGGATCAAGAGTAGAGGCTCAATGCCGTCCTTCCATGCGGCATCGATAATAGCTTCATGCGTCAGAATGGAGTATCCCGGACAGTCGGGGGCACCGGATATTCCTAAGAGAAGTGCAAGAATCAGACGTCCGGACAGCGAGAACAACGGGGACCGACTTTCCGCTGACATCGTGGTTGAAACTCCTTCAGGGGCGAACCCTGAGGCCGGGAGAGAACGATTGAACCTGTCAAAAATACCAGTGGCTCGGGGCAGCCGCCCGGCATCTCCCCGATGATACTTAGTTTGCTTTCACCTGGTGAAATTAGACCTGTAAATTCTGACAGTTCGGTTTGTCTCCTGACGAAGAGAAGGCGCTGCCTGTTTCATGTCCTTGGAAGAGCAGCGGCTTTCCTCTGCGTTCAGCCTGTTCGATTCGCGGCGGCAGCGGATTTATTCGACTTCCTTTCTCTGTAATTTTGACAGTTCAACCTGCATCGACTCACATTTATGGTGTTCCAGGTACAAACGACCAGGTGCGGGCCGCACAAGCCGCAATTTCAACGACGGCAATCTGGCCCGTGCTTTCTCCATTGGGAAGGGAGGAAGCCGCTGCCTAGCCGACACCCGCGTCAACTCCCCACGCAAAACCTACGTGGTCGCCCATCGGAGCCAAGGGGGCGCTGAGAGGTATTCCCAGACTGGTCGTAACACTCGGGTTGTCGTTTCCAGAGAATTCCACGTCCTACGCCAACGCCACAGAACGAAGGCCCACGAGGCAACTCCACAGCAAGATTCTTGTGCGGTACTTCACAGTGCTCTTCTGCCATCTCGCGAGCCGCGTCGCCCTGGCATCACCCTCGCCCTTTATCTCTCTCCCAAGCCCGAACTTTACGTCTGGCTTTATCGAAGAGCCGCTCATAATTCGTCAAGCGAAGTTTTTCGCTGGCATCCTGGCTCAATAAGGCGAACAACGGCGCGTAGATTTCGTAGATTCTCAGATACTTCTTTTGGTCCTGCGGGGCGACCTCATCGGTGCCGAACAAAAAGCGATCGGGATGGCGGTTGATGAGGTTTGCAGCGACCTGCGTTGCCTCGGGTGACGACACGATATATTTCGCGACCTCTGTCCAGGAAATGTCGAAATAGAGAATTGTTGAACGCCGGGTCGTTCAGCATGGAGTCCAAAATAACGGCGTGAGCCTTGATGGGCCGAACGATTCGTCCCATTCCCGTGTGGGCCCAGATGATGGTGGTTTTGGGATGGCGCTTGATCAACGCTTGCATTTGCGAAAGGTAGACGGGCTCAGGACCGGGTTGAGAGGAAGGAACATCCGCTTGATTCGGGGAGAAGGGCGTATCGATGTCGTTGTGGATGATCACAACAAGCCCGACTTCGGCGGCAAAATCGAGGATTCTGTCAAGCGCTGGGTCCTGAAGACTGGCAACCTCTCCCGCGATCTTGGAGGAGACGAATTCTTTATGAATGCTGAATTCACCTATCCCGGAAAACACGCCCGGGAATGTCTCTAGCACCCGGCGAATGTGATCCGCGGCGTACATATCCGTGGGATTAAATCCCGTGATCATGGGATCGAAGCGAGCCTGCTCTTCCTTCGAGAGAGATTTATAGGCCATAGCGATGTAAGCGTCAATGAAGGAGTAGTAATAGAGAGGGGCGTCTGTTTGCAAATAATAGGTCGGCGCGAAGTCGCCGGAATTTTGATAAGACCATTGCTGCTGCAAGGGAATCCCAAACAGCGCCACGCGGCCGACCCTGGTCCCCATGATGGCCAAAAAGTCGTGGATATCCGTTCCCTTCTGGATGTAATTCGTCAGATGTAAATGGGCATCGTTAATTTCGGGCTGGTCGGCCTTCGACTGAGGAGAAGCCGTTTGGAAGGAGAGCAAGAAGAGAACGAGAGTTCCGGTCACAAACCGGAAGATTCTGCGCTGCTGGCTGCTGGGTTCGCTACGCATAAAAGTCCTTTGTCGAACATCATAGGCGGTGATGACGCTCGGCTTAGTAGAAGCCGGTCATGCCAATGGTAAACACCTGCCCCTTGAGTTGCCCCAGATAGAAGCCGAACGTGCTATTAACCGGCGACCGGTCCACGTTAATCAACTGGATGTTCAGGCGCGCGTTGCGTGTATTCCAGGGGTAATAGTTGCCGCCCACGATGAACTCTTTCGGG
>WNFL01349590.1_pt2 | contig 11066 bp, 13 predicted proteins | sample 5400361 | NCBI WGS metagenome assembly WNFL01 (sample SAMN13153351, study PRJNA577476) | soil metagenome | isolation source: 40 cm soil on Douglas fir-dominated hillslope | place: USA:California | collected 2013-09-17 | reverse complement strand
TGTCCGGAACGTCTACCGCCTCTTCGGCGCGGAAGCGCAGGTGGAGAACCTGCACCTGGCGGAAGAGGGGCACGACTACGGTCCGTCGAAGCGGGCCGGTGCTCTCCGGTTCCTGGGCCGTCACCTCGGGCTCGATCTGGGCCGAATCCGGGGCGCCGCGGGCGAGCTCGACGAGGGCCTGGCGACCCTCGAGCCGCGAGAAGCGTTGCTGGTGTTCGGAGGGAATTAGCTCCGCAAGGGCGGCGGCTGCCTTTGGGCACCCACAACCTCTCCTTCTACTGCGACGATATCCAGGCCACGGTGGCGGACCTGAAGTCGCGCGGGGTGACGTTCCGGAAGGAGGTCGAAGACCACGGTTACGGGTACGTGACGCACTTCACCATGCCCGGCGGCGTGCAGGTGCAGCTCTACGAGCCGAAGTACCAGAAGCGGCCGCCGCTCCTGGCCGGGAAGGCGCGAGCAAAGGCGAGGCCGGCGCGCGCGAGGGCGAAGGCGCGGCCGGCCAGGAAGGTGGCGTCGAAGACCCGACGCCGCTGAGCGCCGAAGCTGCCGGTCAAGGGTCAAGCGATAACCCGCGCTGGCAGGGGGTCAGTCGGCCACGCCTCCAATTCCGACCGTTACCTTTGGTTACTCGTTCCGGAACGAGTGCGAAAGGTAACAACTGCGGTCGGAGCGACGGCTCCGACCGTCCCGCGGTTCCAGCTTCAAACTGGCCCACTACCCCCGCGCCGACTCGAACACGACGCTGCAGCAGGTCACGGCGCCTTCCGCCTTGGCGAGCTCGGATAGGTCGATGGTCACGACCCGGATCCCCAGACCCTGCAGCCGTTCGCCCGTGCGCGGGAAGGCCGCGGGAAAGACGACCGCATCGCCCACGCGCTGGGCGTTGGCGGCGAAAGGTTCGTCCGGGTCCACCTCGATGACGGTGGCGCCCGGGAACGCCGCCGCGTCCACCCACTCGGGGTTCAAGAGCACGGTTCCCGGCGCGATCTCCGTGACCGCGGACTTCAAGTGCAGGCAGCCCGAGACCGGCACCGCGGTGACCGAGTAGCCAAAGCCGGAGAGGGCGGCGCGCAGGGCCTCGATGCCCGCCTCGTTCGTGCGGGTCGAGCGGCCGACGAAGACGCGCTTGCCGAGCCGCAGCACGTCGCCCCCGTCGAGGGTCCCCGGCGCCTCGATGGGAACAAGGCGCCGGTAACGCGCGAGGGCCCGAGCCACGGAGGCGGTCTCGGCTCGCCGGGAGGGGGCGCCGGGCCGCGTCACCACCGCGACCTCGTCGATCACCACCGCCGTGTCCTCGACGAAGACCGAGTCGGGGAGATCGGGCTCGGCGGGCAGGCGCTCGACGACGCAGCCGAGGGTCTCCAAGGCCTGCTCCAGCGCCCGGTGCTGAGCCCGGGCCCGCTCGAGGTCGATGGCCGCGCGGTCGAGGAACGTCAGCTCGCACTGCCCGAGGGAGGGGCTCATCTCACGCATGAGGGCGATCCTGGTCACCCGCGTGCCTCCAAGACCGGATCATACCGGACGGCGGCCGGCGTTATGATAGGGGCATCGTGGCCTCGCCCATCATCAGCAATTTCATGAAGCAGCAGGGCTTCCCGGACGAGCCCGCGGATGCCTGCAACATGCGCTTCGAGGGGCTCTACTTCCAGCCGCGGATCGTGTTTCCCCTGGTGCTGGTGGGGATCCTGTTCCAGTCCGCCTGGTTCTTCCTCGCGCTCAGCGCGATCCTGTGGTGGAACTCGTTCCTGCCCGCCCGGAATCCATTCGAGGCGGTGTACAACCGCTTCGTCGCCCCGCGCCGGGGCGCCGGCCCGCTCACCCCCGCCCCCATGCCCCGCCGGTTCGCCCAGGGGATGGCCGCGGCCTTCCTGCTCGGCGCGGGCGCCGCCCTGCTCGCCGGCTGGCCCGTCGCCTCCTGCGTGCTCCAGGTCTTCCTGGTGGTGGCTTTCGGCGCGCTGCTTTTCGGCAAGTTCTGTCTGGGGGCGTACGTCTACCACCTGTTGAAGGGCCGGGTGTCCTTCGCCAACTCGACCCTCCCCTGGGCACGGCCTTGAGGAGGCTCGTTGCGGGCCTCCTCCTCGTCCTTCTGCCCGCGCCGCAGGCCGTGGCTGCTCTCGTCCTGGCCTGTGCCCCGACGGGGTCACCTGACGCGTGCGCGCCGGGTGGTTGCTGCTGCGCCAAGCCGGGCCGAGAAGCGCCCCCGCGAAACCAGGCGCCCGTCCGGCCGAGTCGGCCGCCGTGCCACGGCGGCGACACCGAAGGGCAGGCGCGCGCCGACATGAGTTGCCATCACGCGGGGCCGCTCGAGGCCCTGCCCACCGTCCGCCCCGCCGTCCTCGAAGTACCGGTGGCCTTCGGTCCCGACGTCTCCGGCATCGGGGAGGCGCACCTCCCGGAGCGAGCGCCGCGCCGCGGCTTCCCCCGTCTCTTCTCTCCTCCCCCCAAGCCCCTCCTCGGCCGCGGCTGAAACGGCGGCGCGCGGCCAGAGGCGCCGCTCGACCCGCATCCATCGTCTTTCCGAGGAGGAGCCACGTCTTCATCCGTCGTGTCGTTCCGTGGTCCGATCACGGCCCGCGCGGCCTTGGCCGCGGCCGCCGTCCTTCTTCCCGCCCTCGCCGAGCCGTGCTCGATCTGCCGCTGCGGCGATGCCACCTTCAACGCCCTCGGCAAGGACGGCTACGCCGCCCAGGGGTGGCGCCTCGCCGTCGACTGGGAGCGCTTCGACAAGCAAGAGGGCGATCCCGCGGGGGACTCCGAGACCCAGGTCGAGAACCGCTTCACCGCTCTCGTTTCGTATGGCTTCGGTGAGCGGTTCACGCTTCTCGCGCGTCTGCCCGTGAGCGTCCGCGACCTCGAGGCCTCGTCTCCCGGCGCTCCGACGGAGACCATCCACACCAGTGGTTTTTCGGACCCGGAGATCTACGCCCAGGCGCGCCTCTGGGCCTCGGCGATGGCGGGGAGCGTGGGCCGGCGGGCATCGCTGTCGCTGACCGCGGGCGTGAAGGCGCCGTGGGGGCAGAACGAGGCCACCCGCGACGGCGTCCGGGTCGACGAGCACGCGCAGCCCGGAACGGGCTCGACCGACCTCTTCGGGAGCCTCTCCTTCCTCTACCTGTTCGACAAGGAGTCCGCCCTCTTCGCCACCGCCGGCTACCGCCACACTGGCCAGAACGACTTCGGCTACCGCTACGGCCGCAGCCTGCTCGCCAACCTCGCCTACGAGCACAAGCTCGGCGGCCGCTGGGACGGGGTGATCGAGCTGAACTTCCGCAATGCGGCCCGCGACCAGGTGGACGCCGAGGGGACCCGCGACGGCGACACCGGCGGCTCGCTCCTCTACGTCACACCACGCCTGCTGTTGAATGTCGGGCACGGGCTGGTGCTCCGCGCCGCGGTGCAGATCCCTTTGGTCCGCGACCTGAACGGCTTCCAGAAGGAGCGGGCCGTCGTCAACCTCGGCTTGACCTTCCTTCTCGGGGGGCGATAGGTTACAAGGACCAGGCGAACGGATGCGGGAATGCCGATGAGCTCGACCGACGTGACTCCTCTCCGGCTCACCAGCCTGTCGCACGGGGGCGGCTGCGGCTGCAAGATCGCGCCCGCCCTGCTCGAGCAGATCGTGGCCAGGAGCGCCGGCGGCCTCATCCCAAAAGACCTGCTCGTCGGCATCGAGTCCAGCGACGACGCCGCAGTCTTCCGGATCAACGAGTCGCAGGCCATCGTCGCCACCACCGACTTCTTCATGCCGATCGTGGACGACCCCTTCGATTTCGGGAACATCGCCGCCACCAATGCCATCTCCGACGTGTACGCCATGGGCGGCACGCCCCTCTTCGCCCTCGCCATCGTTGGAATGCCCATAGAGCGGCTTCCCGTGGAAACGATCCGTCGCATCCTGGAGGGCGGGGAGTCGGCCTGCGCGCGCGCCGGCATCCCCGTGGCCGGCGGGCACAGCATCGACTCGGTCGAGCCCATCTACGGGCTGGCCGTCATCGGACTCGTGGACCCGAAGCGTCTCAAGCGAAACATCGGCGCCCGCCTCGGCGATCGGCTGGTGCTCGGTAAACCGCTGGGGGTTGGCGTCTATGGCGCTGCCCTCAAGAAGGAGCAGCTGGAGAGCGGCCTGTATCGGGCGATGATCGACTGCGCCACCCGCCTGAACACCCCGGGGACCAGGCTGGGAACGTTCGCAGGCGTGCACGCCCTCACTGACGTGACCGGTTTCGGCCTGCTCGGTCATCTGCTGGAGGTCTGCCGGGCATCGAGCGTCGCCGCCACCATCGAGTGGGAGCGCGTGCCGCTTCTGCCGGGGGTGGCGGATCTGGTGCGGCAGGGCCACGAGACCGGCGGGTCGGCCCGCAACTGGTCCTCCTACGGCGGGTCGGTCGAGATGGGGGCCTTCGGCGACGTCGAGCAGGCTCTGCTGACCGACCCGCAGACCAGCGGAGGGCTGCTCGTGAGCTGCGCGCCGGAAGCGGTCGATCCGGTGCTCGAGACCTTCCGCGCCGACGGGTTCGCGGAAGCGGCGGTGATCGGCGAGATGGTGGCCGGTCCGCCCCGGGTGGTGGTGACCTAGCGTCCCACCATCTTTTCCGGCCGCACCCACTGGTCGAACTGCTCCGCGGTGAGCAGGCCCAGCTCGATCGCGGTCTCCTTCAGGGTCTTGCCCGTCTTGTGGGCCGTCTTGGCGATCCGGGCCGCGTTGTCGTAGCCGATGTGCGGGTTGAGAGCGGTCACCAGCATCAGCGAGTTCTCGAGGTTCTCGCGGATGCGCTGGAGGCTGGGCTCGATGCCTTCCGCGCAGTGCTCCCGGAAGCTGTCGCAGCAGTCGGCGATCAGGCGGCAGCTCATGAGCACGTCGTAGGCGATCACCGGCATGAACACGTTCAGCTCGAAATTCCCCGACATCCCCGCGATGTTGACGGTCACGTCGTTGCCCATGATCTGGGCGCAGGCCATGGTCATGGCCTCGGCCTGGGTGGGGTTGACCTTGCCGGGCATGATCGAGCTGCCCGGCTCGTTCTCGGGGATGGTGATCTCGCCGAGCCCGCTGCGCGGGCCCGAGGCCAGCCAGCGCACGTCGTTCGCGATCTTGTTGAGGGAGGCGGCCACCGTCTTCAGGGCCCCGTGGGCGTGGACGACCGCGTCCTTCGAGCCCATGGCCTCGAACTTGTTGGGGGCGGTCACGAAGGGGTGGCCCACGAGCTCGGCCAGCTTCCTGGCCACCCGCACCGCCAGCTCCGGGTGGGCGTTGAGGCCCGTCCCCACCGCGGTGCCCCCGAGAGCCAGCTCCGAGAGGTGCGGCAGGGTGGCCTCGAGATGCCCGAGGCCGTGGTCGAGCTGGGAGGCCCAGCCGGAGATCTCCTGGCCCAGGGTGAGGGGGGTCGCGTCCTGAAGGTGGGTGCGGCCGATCTTGACCACGTCGCGATACGCTTCCGCCTTCGCGTGCAGCACGTCCCTGAGCTTCCGGACGGCGGGGATGACCTGCGCGCGCAACGCCTCGACGGTGGCCACGTGGATGGCGGTGGGGAAGGCGTCGTTCGTGGACTGGCCCTTGTTCACGTCGTCGTTCGGGTGGACGAGGCGCTTCTCGCCCCGCTCGCCGCCCAGGATCTCGCTGGCGCGGTTGGCCAGCACCTCGTTGACGTTCATGTTGGTCTGGGTGCCGCTGCCGGTCTGCCAGACCATGAGGGGGAACTCCTCGTCGTGCCTGCCCGCCAGCACCTCGTCGGCCGCCGCCACGATGGCGCGGCCCTTCTTCTCGTCGAGGACCTTCAAGTCCACGTTCACTTGGGCCGTGGCCTTCTTGACGAGGACGAGGGCGCGCACGAGGGCGATGGGGATGCGCTCGCCGGAGATCCTGAAGTTGGTGAGAGAGCGCTGGGTCTGCGCTCCCCAGAGGCGGTCCGCGGGGACTCCGATGGGGCCGAAGCTGTCGCGCTCCTCGCGCATCTTGATGGCGGTCATCTTGTCCTCATTCTAAGCAAAGGGGTGCTGCGTCGCACCCCTTTGAAACCCCGCTCGCTCCCAGGGTATCGAAACGCGGTTGCTAACGCCGGCATGCGGCCACTAGGCGTTTCGATACCCTGCCGCCGAGGTGAACTCGGCTACGCTCGCCGCCCGTTCCTACTCGCCCCCGCTTCTCATTGTAGGCTGGCGCGGTTCGCCGGCTCTTTCCCCTGCCGGTGGATCTGGTAGCCTTGGACGAGGGGGACGTCTCTCGGGAGGTTCGGTGGTCAAGCTGGGTCGTCTCGCATTTTTCTCTCTTCTCGCCGTGGGGCCCGCCGGGGCAGCCGATTCCGACGGATGGGAGGACCTGCGCCAGCCGGCGAAGGTCTTCGCCCTCCAGGACCTCGAAGGGAAGGCCCTCCGCTCCACGGCCCTCGCGGGAAAGGTGGTGGTGGTGGACTTCTGGTCCACCTGGTGCGCTCCCTGCATCAAGGAGCTGCCCGACCTCGCCGCCTACCACGAGCGACTCCGCTCGCGGAGCGACATCGCGCTCTTGAGCTTCAACGTGACCGACGAGCGGGAAACGTTGAAGGCTTTCGTCAAGGAGAAGAAGATCGAATTCCCCGTCTACAAGGCCGACGTCCTCATCGGCCCCTACGAGCTCACCGTGTTCCCGACCAAGCTCGTGATCGACATGCGCGGCCCCGCGCCCGGGGTGGTGCGCTTCCGTCGCGAGGGAGCGGCCTCGGTGCGGAGCATCGAGGCGCGGGTGGCGGAGCTGTTGGCCGGGCGGCCCTGACCGGCTTCGTGGAGCCCGACCTGCTCTTCTACGACGGCGGCTGCGGCCTCTGCCACCGCGCCGTCCGCTTCGTGGTGTGGGCCGACCACGAGGGACGGGCCTTCCGCTTCGCTCCCCTCGGGGGCGACACCTTCCAGGCCCTCGTGTCCGCCCGCGAGAGGGAGGGGCTGCCCGACAGCCTGGTCGTGCGCACGCCCGGGGGGGCGCTCCTGACCCGCTCGACCGGCGCCCTGCACGCCTTGCGGCGGCTCGGGGGCGGCTGGCGCGCGCTGGCCGTCCTGCTCGGCATCGTGCCGAGGCCGATCCGTGACGCGGCGTACGACCTCATCGCCCGGGTCCGCCTCCGGCTCTTCGCCAAGCCGGCCGACGCCTGCCCGTTCGTGCCGCCGCCGCTGCGGGCCCGCTTCCTGCCCTGAGCGAGAGTGGTCCCGCCCGGCGCCCTGGGATAGACTCCGGCCGCTTCTTGGAACCCTCTGGAGGACCCTCTTGACGATCACGAAACACACGCTCCTCACGGCCGCTCTCGCGCTCGTGGCCCCCCTCGCTTTCGCCCAGGAGAAGCCCATCGCGTTCCTGGGCGCGCGGATCATCCCGATCGCCGGCCCCGAGATCGCGAAGGGCGTCCTGGTCGTGCACAAGGGCAGGATCGTGGCGGTGGGGCCGGAGGACTCGACGCAGATTCCGGCCGGGGCCGCACGCGTAGACGCCACGGGCAAGCTCCTCATGCCCGGCCTCGTCGACACCCACAGCCACATCGGGAGCGTGGAGGGGGCCGACGCGAGCGCGCCCATCCAGCCCGACGTGCGCGCCCTCGACTCCATCAACGTCCGCGACGCACGGATCGACAAGGCGCGGGCGGGCGGCATCACCACGGTCAACGTGATGCCCGGCTCGGGACACCTCCTCTCGGGCCAGACCGTGTATCTGAAGCTCCGGAAGGGCCGCACCGTGGAGGACCTCCTGATCCCGAACCCCGATACCGGCCTGCTGGGCGGGTTGAAGATGGCCAACGGCACGAACTCGCGCCGGAAGCCGCCCTTCCCCGGCACCCGCGCCAAGTCCGCCGCCCTCGTGCGCGAGCAGTACGTCAAGGCGCAGGAGTATCGGCAGAAGATCAAGGAGGCGGGCGATGATGCGAAGAAGCGTCCTGCCCGCGATCTCGGCCTGGAGGCCCTCGTCGAGGTGCTCGAGGGCAAGCGCATGGTCCACCACCACACCCACCGCGGCGACGACATCGTGACCGTGCTCCGGCTCTCCAAGGAGTTCGGCTTCCGGGTGACCCTCCACCACGTGAGCGAGGGCTGGAAGGTGGCGGACGAGATCGCGGCCGCGGGAGCTGCCTGCTCGATCATCAACGTGGACAGCCCCGGGGGAAAGCTCGAGACCATGGACCTGGCCTGGAAGACCGCGGCCGTCCTCGACAAGGCGGGGGTGCTCGTGGCCTTCCACACCGACGACCCGATCACCGAGTCGCGCCTGCTGCTGCGCTCGGCGGGCCTCGCGGTGCGGGCCGGGATGTCCCGCGAGAAGGCCCTCTTCGGCCTTACTCAGGCCGGGGCGATCATCCTCGACTTGAAGGGCCGCGTGGGCTCCCTGGCGGCGGGCAAGGACGCGGACTTCCTGGTGCTCTCCGGCGACCCGCTGGACTATCGCACGCACGTCCTCGAGACGTGGGTCGAGGGCGTGAAGGTGTTCGACTACGCGAACCCCGCGGACAAGCTCTACGCGACGGGCGGCTACGGAGCGAGCCACGACCAGCCGCCGTTCGCCCACCTCTGCGGCGACCACGACGACGAGGAGCAGGGACGATGAAGAACTCGGCTCTCGTCCTCGGGGCGGCCCTCGCGGCCGCTCCCGCCATCGCCCAGGTGGCGGTCCATGGCGAGACGGTCTACACCATGACGGGAGCGCCCCTCAAGGACGGAGTCGTGCTCGTCAAGGAGGGCCGCATCGAGAAGGTGGGCGCGGGCCTGAAGGTCCCCGCCGGCTATCGCGAGCTGCGGGCTCGGGTCGTCACCCCGGGGCTCATCGACGCGCACACCGTGGTGGGCCTCGCGGGGTATCTGAACCAGCCGCACGACCAGGACCAACTCGAGCCCTCGGCCCCCATCCAGCCCGAGCTGCGGGCCATCGACGCCTACAACCCCGGGGAGCGGCTCGTGGCCTGGGTGCGGGGCTTCGGGGTGACCACCATCCACACGGGCCACGGGCCGGGGGCGCTCATCTCCGGCCAGACGATGATCGCCAAGACCCGCGGCAAGGACGTGGACGCGGCGGTGATCGTCCCCACCGCGATGGTCGCGGCCACCCTCGGCAAGGGCGGGGAGGCCAGCGAGGAAGGGAAATCTCCCGGGACGCGGGCCAAGGCGATCGCCCTGCTCCGCGCCGAGCTGATCAAGGCCCAGGAATACGCGAAGAAGAACGAGACGGCGGAGAAGGGCAAGGAGCCGGAGCGGAGCCTGCGGCTGGAGACCCTCGGGACCGTGCTGCGCCGCGAGGTGCCGCTGCTCGTCACCGTGCACCGGGCAAACGACATCGTGACCGCTCTGCGGGTAGCCGAGGAGTTCAAGATCCGCGTGGTCCTCGACGGCGCCGCCGAGGCGTATCTGGTGAAAGACCAGATCAAGAAGGCGGGAGTGCCCGTGATCGTCCACCCGACCATGGCCCGCGACTTCGGGGAGACCGAGAACCTGAGCAAGGAGACGGCGGCAGAGCTGCGCCGGGCCGGCATCCCCATCGCCCTCCAGAGCGGATTCGAGAGCTACGTGCCGAAGACCCGGGTGGTCCTCTTCGAGGCCGCGACCGCCGCGGCCTACGGGCTGACCTTCGACGAAGCCCTGGCCGCCATCACCATCGACGCCGCCCGGCTGCTCGGCATCGAGAAGCGGGTGGGCTCCATCGAGCCCGGCAAGGACGGCGACCTGGCGCTCTACGACGGCGACCCGTTCGCCTGGACGTCCCACTGCGTGGCGACGGTCATCCAGGGCGAGGTCGTGAGCGAGGGTGCCTACTAGATCCCGTCGTACTCCTGCGAGATATCCTTGTTGGTGTAGTCCTTCAGCATCGAAGTGGCGATCAGACTGAGGATGGCGCAGAACAGGATGTAGCAGGCGATGGCATAGCCGGATCGGTAGTGCGCGAACAACGCGGCAGCAATCAGCGGGGCCGGTCCTCCGGCTATGATCGAGGCGAGCTGATACCCCATGGATGCGCCGCTGTAATCATGTCGTGCGGGATCAGCGACAGCAGAATGGCCAGGAAAATCCAGCTTGGAATGGCGGTGTCGAGCAGCGCGAAATAGACGAACCCGAACACGCCTGTCCCCACCGCGCCGATCATGTACATGCGTTTGCGGCCGATGCGATCCGACAGATAGCCCGAGAACGGGATGGTGAAGAACGACAGCACCGAGGCCGTGAGCACGGCGGTGAGGAGCAGGTCGCGCTGGACGCCCAGGACCGTGGTCCCATAGGTGAAGACGAACGCGGTGAAAATGTAGAAGGGCGCCTGCTCTCCCATGCGCGCAAACGCGGACAAGAGGATCTCTCTGGGCTGGCGCTTGATCACCTCGAGCATCGGCGTGCGCTCGATCTTGTTCTCGGCCAGCAGCCGCGCGAAGGTCGGTGTCTCCAAGATGTTGAGCCGGATGTAGAGCCCGATCCCGACCAGCAGAATGCTCAGGAAGAACGGGATGCGCCACCCCCAGGCGAGGAACTCGCTGCCGGAGATCCCGCTGAACGCCAGCACCGCGAGGTTGGCCAGGAACAAGCCCGCCGGCACGCCGAACTGCGGCCAGGAGGCGATGAAGCCGCGATTGGAATTGCTCTTGGTCCATTCCATGGACAGCAGCACCGAGCCGCCCCACTCGCCGCCGACCCCCACACCTTGGAGGAAGCGCAGGATGGTCAGCAGCACTGCCCCCCAGATCCCAATCTGCTCGTAGGTGGGAACGAAAGCGACCAGGAAGGTCGCCACGCCCATCAGCAGCAGGGTGGCGACAAGCGTCGACTTGCGCCCGATGCGATCGCCATAGTGCCCGAAGATCGCCGCGCCGACGGGCCGCGCTATGAACCCGACCGCATAGATGCCGAAGGCCTGCAACGTCCCGACCAGCGGATCCGAGTGCGGGAAGTACAGCTTGGCGAAGACCAGGCCGGTGACGGTGCTGTAGAGAAAGAAGTCGTACCACTCGATGGTCGTGCCGACGGTGCTCGCGATGACGGCGCGCCGGAGCTGTATGCGGTCGTCGGCCGCGGTTGTGGCGGTTGTCGTTGCTGTCATCGTCTCCGGTGCGAGCCGGTGCCGGATTCTATGC
>WNFL01355717.1_pt1 | contig 11067 bp, 9 predicted proteins | sample 5400361 | NCBI WGS metagenome assembly WNFL01 (sample SAMN13153351, study PRJNA577476) | soil metagenome | isolation source: 40 cm soil on Douglas fir-dominated hillslope | place: USA:California | collected 2013-09-17 | reverse complement strand
GAAGACATGCAGCGGCTGGACCTGCTCTTCGAGCAGGACCAGTTCAAGCGCTTCATGCTGCACTACAATTTTCCGCCGTTCAGCGTGGGCGAAGTAAAGTTTTTGCGCGGACCGGGACGTCGCGAAATTGGACACGGCGCATTGGCGGAACGTGCGCTGATGAACTTGCTGCCGCCGGAAGCGGAATTCCCCTACGCGATGCGGCTTGTATCGGACATTTTGGAATCGAATGGATCATCGTCAATGGCCACGGTTTGCGGAGGTTCGCTGGCGTTAATGGATGCTGGCGTGCCGATGAAGGCTCCTTGTGCAGGCATCGCAATGGGCTTAGTGGTCGGCGACGAGAAGAAGTATTCGATCTTGACGGACATTGCCGGAGCGGAAGATCACTACGGCGACATGGACTTCAAGGTGGCCGGAACCCGCGCGGGAATCACCGCGCTGCAGATGGACATCAAAGTCCTCGGAATCAGCATCGGAATGATGCGCGAGGCTCTCGCGCAGGCGAAAAAGGCACGGCTGGAGATTCTCGATACGATGGACAAGGCGCTGCCGGAAGCGCGGACTCAGATTTCGGCGTACGCTCCGCGGCTCTACAAGCTGCACATTCCTACGGACAAGATCCGCGACCTGATCGGTCCAGGCGGCAAGAAAATCAAGTCCATCATCGAAGCCACCGGCGTGAAGATCGACGTGCTGGAAGATGGCACGGTGCACATTTTCTCGACCAGTGGCTCCGGAGGCGATTCGGCGCTCCAGATGGTGCGGGAAGTAACAGCATCAGCAGAGATCGGAAAGACCTATCTCGGCAAAGTCGTGCGGCTGGCGGAGTTTGGCGCTTTCGTCGAGCTTTTCCCAGGCACGGATGGCTTGCTGCACATCAGCGAAATTTCGGAGCATCGCATTCGCGATGTTCGCGATGAGCTGAAACTGGGCGACCAAGTGCTGGTAAAGGTGCTATCGATTGAGGGCAACAAGGTGCGGCTATCGCGCAAAGCGCTGATTCGCGAAGCGCGCGAGAAGCAGCAGAAGAAGGAAGCAGCTGGCACTGGCGGCGGTGGTAGCACCGGCGGCTCAGCCAGTAGCGCTTCGGAATAAGACAAAAGCGTAGCGGCCGCCTTTAGGCGGCCCGGCCGTAACAGCAGAAAGGCCCGGCAAAAGTTTTGCCGGGCCTTTTTCATCTCTGCGAATCTCAGCGAACTCCGCGTCTCTGCGTTATCTTCTAGTTCCGCGTGTGGTGAACCGCGTCTAGCGCGCCCCAGAGCGCCATCAGTGCCTCCTTGGCGGTTGTCACTATTTCATCGTTGCCGCTCTCGTCAGAATGCTCGGTGAGCCAGTTGCGCCAGGCTTCGCGGTGAGCTTTGTCGGCTTCTTCGTGGATGGCGAAGTAGGCGAGGGCCGTAGGCTTTTCGATGCCGTAGAATTTGCGCAGGCCATCAATTTTAGTGCTGGCGATTTCGGGGACTTGCGCTTCGTACGCGTAGAGGGCGGCGACGGCTTCGGCTACAGGGCGGTCGCCGCAGATTTCGCGGAAAGTGGCGACCACGGTTTGCGTTCCGGGCAGCGCCGGGCAGCAAGTGATGTCGTCCTCGCCGACTCCGACGGCAGCAGCAAAATCGCGCCAAAGCTTTGGGTGCGGCGCAGCGGGATTTTCTTCCTCGGCAAGATTTTCCAGTACCGTGTCGCGTAGCGGGCCTTCTGTGCGCGCCGCCAGGACGCGAAGATGCTTGGGGAAGGCCTCAACGTGGCGGTAATACTGCGCAGCGTAGAGCTGAAGAGCCTGGCGGCTGAGCTTGCCGGCTTGCCAGTCCTGGTAGAACGGATGCTTCAGCAGATTTTTTTCGGCGATCGCCGCATCGAGCCGAGAAAGAAGTTCGGTGTTGGCCATGGTTACCTCCAGCCGCGCGAACAGCGCGGCCACAGTCGAGGCGCGGATTGTAGCAGATTCGGAGTGACTTTGCTGGACGCGGTTGTCACGATTCTGGACGAGCCGGCAAGCTGCCGCCGCTACGAACTTGTCCAGCACAGGATACGACTAGGAGCCGGGGGCGTGGACGCGAGTGATGTCGGCGCCCACGCTGCTGAGTTTTTCTACGATGCCTTCGTAGCCGCGGTCGATGTGATAGACGCGGTCGATTACAGTTTCGCCGCTCGCGACGAGGCCGGCGAGGACCAGGCCGGCGCTGGCGCGGAGGTCGGAGGCTTGCACGGTTGTGCCGGAGAGTTGAGCCGGGCCGCGGACTACGGCGCGGCGGCCGTCGACGGAAATGTTGGCGCCCATGCGAACCATTTCGCTGGCGTGCAAATAGCGATTCTCGAAAATAGTTTCCGTGATGACAGAAGCGCCTTCGGCTTGCGTGGCCAGCGCCATGTATTGCGCCTGCATGTCGGTGGCGAAGCCCGGATATTCCTCAGTCGTGACGTCAGCGCCAACGATTTTTCTTGCCGGCCTGACACGCAGGGTGGATTCATCCACTATTTCGGTGTCCACTCCTGACTGCTGCAGCTTGGCGATAACTGCGCCGAGATGGCCCGGTTCGCAATCAGCGACGGTCAAGTCGCCGCCGGTGATGGCGCCGGCGATCAGGAAAGTGCCGGCTTCGATGCGATCGGGAATTACGGTGTGCTCGGTGCCGTGAAGTTCCTTTACGCCGCGGACGCGCAGGGTAGAGGTGCCATCGCCCGCGATGCACGCGCCCATCTTGCGCAGCATAGCGATAAGGTCGGTGATTTCCGGCTCGCGCGCGGCGTTCTCGAGAATGGTATCGCCGTCGGCGAGGACGGCGGCCATCAAAATATTTTCCGTTCCGGTCACGGTGATTTTGTCAAAGATGATGTGCGCGCCTTTCAGGCGTCCGCGGTTCGGCACTTTTGCTTCGATATAGCCATGTGAAATAGTGATTTCGGCGCCCATTTTTTCCAGAGCGGCGAGATGCAGATCGATGGGGCGCGCACCGATCGCGCAACCTCCAGGAAGCGAAACGTGAGCGATGCCCAGGCGCGCCATAAGCGGGCCGAGAGTGAGGATAGACGCGCGCATCGTTTTCACCAGTTCGTACGGAGCTTCCGCGTGATTCAGCGTCGGAGCGGAGATGGCGTAATCGCTGGCGGGGATTTCGGTGATGGAGACGCTGGCGCCCATGAAAGCGAGAAGCTTGCTCATGGTAATGAGATCGCGCACCTTTGGAATGTTGTGCACGGTCACCTGGTCGGCGGTCAGCAGAGCGGCGGCCATCACCGGCAGCGCCGAATTTTTCGCGCCGCTGATAGTTACGGTGCCGTGCAGCGGGTTGCCGCCTTTTATTAGAAATTTGTCCATGTGACCCGAGACCGAGAAAAGGATAACGCGGAGGCGCAGAGTCCGCTGAGTTGCGCCGAGACGAGTTGCTTGGCCTGCCTACTCGCCGAGCGCTTCACGCAGATCCCCTTTTGTTTCGCGCAGCTTCTTTCTTGCTTCTTGCGCGCTCACGCGCCGCTTCAGCATCACCAAAGCCAGGCGCAGATCGTGTCCCGACTGACGCAAAGCGTCTTCGGAGGCAGACAGGCTCTTGCCGCTGGCTTCGGCGAGAATACGCACGATCCGATCCGAAACTTTTTGATTTGAGGGCTTTACGTCGATCATCAAATTCTCATAGACATGTCCCAGTCGCGCCATCGCTGCGGTAGAGAGCATGTTCAGCACCATTTTCTGCGCAGTCCCAGCTTTGAGGCGGGTTGAGCCCGTCAAGACTTCGGGGCCCACCTCCGGAGCGATTAAAATCTTGACCACCCTCGCTACGTGAGTGCGCGGGTTCACCGTAATGGCCACTGTTGTCGCGCCATTTCTACGCGCATATTTGAGGGCTGATAGCACGTACGGCGTCGTGCCGCTTGCTGTGATCCCAACGACGATGTCGCGGCTAGTCAGCTTGTATGCGCGAAGATCGCGCTCGCCGTTTTCGCGCGAATCCTCGGCGCCTTCCACTGCGCCAGTCACCGCGGCTCTCCCGCCCGCAATCAATGCTTGCACAAGTTTTGGCGAAGTCCCAAATGTTGGTGGGCATTCCGCCGCATCCAGCACGGCCATGCGCCCACTCGAACCTGCGCCAACGTAAATAAGCCGCCCTCCGCGGCGGATGCTGTCCACGATTGCGTCCACCGCGCGCGCTATAGCGGGAACCTCGCGCGCGACCGCTGCCGCGACCTTGCGGTCCTCGCGATTCATCAGCCGCACGATTTCTCTAGCTGTCATGCGATCGAGGTTCTTGGATGCGGCGTTGCGATGTTCTGAGCGTCTATGGTCCTTTGGCTGGAAAGGCATCTCGGAATTATAACGGTCTGCCGGATTCTTCCGCGAGGAGTGCGGCCAACAACCGGGCCTCTTGCCCTCAGAGCGTCAACAGTGTCGTCACTAGACACGCGCCTGGACCTTGGTCTTTGACATGGCACCAATATGGTGCATACTGGTGCTATGAGGGCGAAGACTGGAAGCAGGACAGTCCGGCAGAGCGTGAGCCTTCCGGAAAAAATGGCAGCGCAGGTCCGTACTTTAGCCAAGACCCGGCGGGTAAGCTCGAACCGTATGCTTGTCGAACTTATTGAGAACGGAATCGAGGCAGAGAAACGAAGGCAAGAGCAATTCTTCGATCTTGCCGAGCGCTTTCGCAACGCCACCGATCCGGAAGAGGCGAAGCGGCTCGGCGACAAACTGGGCCAAATGGTATTTGGCTGATGCCCCGGATTGCACGCTGGAAGGACCTACCTACGGGCGTGCGTGACCATTTGACGGAACGAATGAGCCAACGGGCAATCAGCCTTGCAGACCTAAATCAACTTCGAATCTGGATTGAATCGGAACCGGAAGTGCCAGAAGGCGATTGGTATAAGACTTCGGCTCGTTCAAGATTTGCGGCCGCGGCTCACACCCGAAGACATTCTTGCTCCCAAGTCAAGCTGCTAAAGGAATGGCTGTTTGACGGGTGGGGCTGCGACGATTGATAGTAATCCTCATGCTCTAGCAACTCAGCGGCAAGCAAATCCCTTCCGCAGTGTCACCTGTGATACAAAAAAGAATTGCTGGAAAACTTACCCTATGGACGTTCTCAACAGGCTTTTTGAGGAGCATTTTCGCTCGCCGGTGAAGCGGATTCAGCCGCTGCAGGGAGAGCTTGGCGGCTCGGGGCGCAAGATTATCCGGCTTTCCAACGAAAAGGCCAGCGCCATCGGCATTCTGTACGGCGTGCGGGAAGAGAACGTGGCCTTCCTGGAGTTTTCAAAACATTTTCGCCGGCATGGATTACCCGTGCCTGAAATTTATGGCGAAGACTTGGACCAGGGCGCTTATCTCGAAGAAGACCTTGGAGACACGACTCTTTTCGAGTTTCTGTCGACAAATCGCAAGGGCGACAACATCGCTGCGCTCGTGGTGGAAGCTTACCGCAAAGCTGTGGGAGTGTTGCCGCGATTTCAGGCGGAAGCCGGCTGCGACTTGAACTATGAAGTGTGCTACCCGATCGGGAGCTTCGACCGGCAATCCATCGCGTGGGACCTGAACTACTTCAAATATTATTTTCTTCGGCTGGCGGGCATTCCCTTCAGCGAGCAAGCGCTTGAAAACGATTTTGGCCGCCTGACGGATTTTCTGCTGAGCGCTCCCCGTAATTATTTTCTCTATCGCGACTTTCAGTCGCGCAACATCCTGCTGCGCGACGGCGAGCCGTTCTTCGTGGATTATCAGGGCGGTCGCAAAGGCGCGTTGCAATACGATATTGCTTCTCTTTTGTACGACGCCAAGGCGGACCTGCCCCCGGAACTGCGCCAAGAGTTGCTCGATCATTATCTCGGCGCGCTCGGCCGTTACGTAAAACTTGAGCGCGAAGCATTCATGCGCCACTACTACGCTTATGTTTATGTGCGCATCCTGCAGGCTTTGGGCGCTTACGGATTTCGAGGATTTTACGAGCGCAAGGCGCATTTTCTGCAAAGCGTGCCGTACGCGCTGAAAAATCTACGTTGGCTGTTGCACCACGTCGAGCTGCCGATTGAGTTGCCGACATTGATGGGCGCGTTCCGGAGCATGCTCGCCTCGGAGAAATTGCAGGGATTGGTGAGCGAAGCGGACAACCTGGTCGTGCGCATTTTCAGTTTTTCGTTTCACGTTGGATTACCAAAGGACCAGAGCGGGAATGGCGGGGGATTTGTTTTCGACGGGCGGAGCTTGCCGAATCCGGGGCGCGAAGAACGATTCAAAGCGCTGACCGGCAAGGATGCGCCGGTGATCGATTACCTGAATCAGCAGGAAAGCGTGCATCAGTTTCTCGCCAGCGTGATGTCGTTAGTGGACGCGAGTGTCGGGAGTTACAAGGAGCGCGGGTTCAAGAATTTAATGGTTTCGTTCGGATGCACGGGCGGACAGCATCGATCGGTGTTCTTGGCGGAGCAGTTGGCGAAGCGATTGCGCGCGAAAAATGGGGTTGAGGTCGCGGTACGCCATCTGGAGTTGGAGAAAATCGGCAAATGAAGGCGCTCCGATGAAAGCCCCCCAATGAAAGCCCCCCAATGAAAGCTATGATCCTGGCCGCGGGCCTGGGGACGAGGTTGCGGCCTCTCACGGACAATCGCCCTAAAGCCTTAGTGGAGATTGCGGGGCGCACGCTGCTGGAGATTACACTGGCGCGATTGCGCGTGTTCGATGTTCGCGAAGTGATTGTCAACGTGCATCACTTTGCGGATCAAATCGTCCAGTATCTTAAAGCGAATACGTATTTCGGGATGCGGATCGAAATTTCGCGCGAAGAAATTTTGCTCGACACCGGCGGCGGCCTGAAGAAGGCCGCCTGGTTTTTCCTCGAGGATTCTGCGAGCAGAGATGAGTCATTTATCCTGCACAATGTGGATGTGATCAGCACCATCGATCTCGTAAAGATGGTCGAAGCCCACGAAGCGAACGATGCGCTAGCGACTCTCGCAGTGCAGAAGCGCGAAAGCAGCCGTCAGCTCCTGTTCGATGAGCATCTGCAACTCTGCGGCCGCCGCGCCGGGCACGATCGCGAACCCGAAATTGTGCGTCCCTCGCCGCGCCTGGAGCCGCTAGCCTTTTCCGGCATCCACGTCATCTCCCCGCGCCTTCTTCCTATGCTCCCCGAGGACGGCGTTTTCTCGATAATAACGTCATATCTGCGGCTTGCCGCTCGGGACGAGAAAATCCAAGCCTTCCGCACCGATAAATATTACTGGCGCGACCTCGGTCGCATTGAAGATTTGCAGCAAGCTGAGCAAGATTTACAGCAGAAGGCCACGCTCCAGGAGTTTTAGCGACTTGGTTTATCGTGGTCCGTCGGCTTTGCCTTGAACTCTTCGGGATGCCAAGATTCTCTGAGCAGCCGTGCCTTAACCCTCGCGGTTTTCGATCGTGTGAAGGTACTGTCTCGTTTTTTGGCGACGAAGAGAAGCGTTAGTTCCGGATCACCCTGACTTTCTGCTTCAAATCGCGGCAAATCGGAATCTAGTCCGACCAGAAGGATTTCCTTCTTTTTTGACCGGCGGCGTACGGCAACGTATCTGCGATCGGAACCAGGGCTCCAGCTCACTTCCGGGTCGGACTTCAGCTCAACAGCTCCGCTTGAAAAGGTCCATCGTCCCTTGTCATAGATTGTGAGCGGCTGAATATCGGCCCATTCGCAATAGATGTATGTTCCGTCCGGAAACAGGTAGAGATCATTTCCGTCCAAGCCCCCGAACTGCCTGGCGATCTCTCTGGGTGGATTCGCATAGTGTCCAGCGATGCCGGACACATCGACACTGGCAAGCGATTCAACGGAAACCTTCGCTTGTAAGCGGTCAAGAGGATCAGAGGTGGGCGCCTTGAGAGCGCCTTGGCTATAGAGCGCCAAGAACAAAATTGATACGAAGTTTGGGAGGTGAGTCATTTGGCTGGGGCGGCCACGGTGGCGAATCCCAGTGCTTGCATTACGGCGTCGTGGAAGGCGGGGCGGAGTTGGGCGATTTTTTGGTTTTCGCGGGTGGGGTGGACTCGATTGGTTAGCAGCACGACGAAGAGTTGGCGGTCGGGATCGATCCAAATGCTCGTGCCGGTGAAGCCGGTGTGGCCGAATGCGTGCGACGAAAGATAATGGCCGCTGGAGCCGCCTTCGGTGGGCACGGCCCAGCCGAGCGTGCGCGTGCCGCTGGAGAGCTGCTGCGGCGTGGTGAATTGGGCGATTGTTGCGCGGCGCAGGACCCGATGATGCCCGTAGACGCCGCCGTTCAGGAGCATCTGGCAGAAGGCCGCGAGATCGGGTGCGGTGCTGAAGAGGCCGGCATGACCGGAGACGCCGCCGATGGCGAAGGCGTTTTCGTCGTGAACTTCGCCATGCACTAACCGGTGCCGCAGATTGTTGTCGATTTCGGTCGGCGCGATTTCGGGCCACAGCTTCTTGGGCGGGCGGAACATCGAGTCTTTCATCGCAAGCGGGGTGAAGACGTAGGTTTTTGCGAGGTCGTCGAGCGTGTGGCCGGTTAGGCGCTCGATGATTTCTGCCATCAGGATGATGCCGAGATCGGAATAGATTTCTTTTGTGCCGGGCTCGTATTCGAGTGGCTCGGCGAAGATTTTTGTGAGCGTGCTCTGCTTGTTTTTCGACGTGCGCCAATATTCCTTGAACGCCGGCAGGCCTGAGGTGTGCGTGAGCAAGTGGCGTACGGTGACTTGGTGCCGCCATTCCTGCTGCGGGCCGGTGGTCCATTCGGGTAAATAGCGCTCGATACGCGCGTCGAGGTCGAGCGGAACAGGGAAGTCGCCTTCGGCCAGTTTGGCGACTAGCGTTGTAGTGGCGACTACTTTTGTGAGCGACGCGATGTCGTAAATCGTGTGCGTGTCCACAGCGGGCGAGTTGGCCGCGTAGCTCAGATTTCCGAAAGCGTGCAGCGAAACTTTGCCGCGATAGCCGATGGCGACGGTCGCGCCCGGAAAGGCTTTGTCCGCGATGGCGCGCTCGATGACGTCGAACGCAGGCTGGAGTTGCGCTTCGCCGCGAACATCCATAGCCGCGAGGGTCATGGGATTTTCCGGCAGCTCAAGACCGTAACCCAATTTCATGTCCACGCCAGGGATGGTTACGGGCAGGTGTCCGCGGACAGGAATTTGACCGAAGAGAGCGTGTGCGAGGGAGATCTGCGCGACGTCGCTTATGCCGAACGCTGCGAGCCAGGTCTGTGCTTGCGGAAAACGCTCGATCAAGTAGGGGCTGCCGAGGCAAAGCGTGATGACGGGCTTGCCGGTTTTGTAGAGCTGGTCGGCGATCGCGGCTTGCTCGGTGGGAACATCGACATTGCCTTTGCGATCGCTCACGCGGACGAAAAGCGCGAGCAATGCAACATCGTAGCTGTCGGGCGGAGGCAGCTTGAGCATGTCGGCTTTGACGAATTTTGTGTCGGCGCGCAGCGTGGTGAGCGAATCAAAGCGGGAGCGCAGTTCGCGCTCTAAATCTTCGCCGGGGTATGGTTCGGGATCGGCGTAAAACGCGAGCAGGAGTGCGCGCGTGGGCTTGGTGGCGTCGAGCGGCAGACGATGCGGTGTGTCGCGCAGCAGAGTTACGCCGCGGTCGGAAATATCTTGCGCTTCGGCTTGCCATCCGATGCGGCCAAATTTTTGGTTGATGGCGTTGATGTCGACGAGGCGATTTTTGTCGAGACCGAGTTTCGCTTTTGCTTGCAGGATGCGGCGCACGGAGGCGTCGAGGCGTTCGCGGGAAATGCGGCCGGACTTCACCGCGGTTTGTAGGCCCTCGAATGCTGCGTCGGGAACTGGCGGCATTAGCAAGGCGTCCGCGCCTGCCTCGAATGCGCGAACGGCTGCTTCGCCCGGGGCGTATCGGACCGTGATGCCACCCATGTCCATGGCGTCGGTGACCACGAGGCCCTCGAAGCGAAGCTCTTTGCGCAAGAGATCGGTCAGAATTTTGGACGACAGAGTGGCGGGCGTGTTCGGGTCGGGCTCCAGCGCGGGAACGGAAAGATGGCCGGTCATGATGCTGCTGGCGCCCGCGGCGATTGCCGCGCGAAAGGGAACTAGCTCGAGATGCTCGAGGCGATCGCGATTGGCTTGAATAACCGGGAGATCGATGTGGGAGTCGCTGGCTGTGTCTCCGTGACCGGGAAAATGTTTTGCGGTGGCGAGCGCGCCATTTTCTTCGACGCCGCGAATGAATTCCTGAACAAATTCCGCGACGCGGGCGGGATCTTCACCGAACGAACGCGTGTTGATGATGGGATTGCCGGGATTGTTGTTTACGTCGGCATCGGGGGCGTAGACCCACTGAATGCCCACGGCGCGGGCTTCCAGCGCGGTGACTTTGCCCATCGTGTAGGCGTCGCGGGGATTTCCGGCGGCGGCGAGCGCCATCGCGGTTGGGAAGGAAGTGCCCTCATCCAGGCGCATAGCGGCGCCGCGCTCGAAATCGGCGCCAACGAGCAGCGGCAATTTTGATTTGGCTTGCAGTTGATTGGTGAGCACGGCGGTGGGGTACGCCTGGCTTTTTACTATGCCGAGCGGCGAGCCTTGCGTGATGTTAATGAAGCCGCCGACGTGGAGATCGTTCACGCAGTGCAGCATCTGCGCGTAGGCCGCGGCGTCCGTGGAAGTGAAGCTGCCGTGATATGTGGCGAAGAGGACTTGGCCGATCTTTTCCTCGACGCTCATTTTGCGGAGCGTGGCTTCGACCCACTGCGACGCGGCGGGTGAGAGGCGGCGAGCCGTTTTGCCCGGAGCAGTTTTTTTGTCGGCGGCGGCAGGCTTGGCGGCAGACAAGCGGCTTTGTGTTCTCGCGGTATGGGCCATAAGAAAAATGATTGCGGCGGGAATTACGAACAGAACGCCAAGGCGTCCTTTCCTCAAATGTTGGTCTCCCCCGATTCACTCCGGATGCAAAGTTTGTATATAACACACGCACATCGAGCGAACAACGCGAGCGCAAAGAGGAAGTTCCACAATATCATTGGTGTTTGCGCAAGAGGGGATCAGCGATTGGCTCAACGGGTTAAATTTGTGACGTGGACCGCAAGCTTGATGCTTGGACTGCTGACTTTGGC
>WNFL01137774.1_pt1 | contig 11069 bp, 9 predicted proteins | sample 5400361 | NCBI WGS metagenome assembly WNFL01 (sample SAMN13153351, study PRJNA577476) | soil metagenome | isolation source: 40 cm soil on Douglas fir-dominated hillslope | place: USA:California | collected 2013-09-17 | reverse complement strand
GGTGAAGGCTAACTTGCGCGACGCGCAAGTTAAGGCCGCGAATGCGGCCGGCCGGAGCCAAAATCAGCAAGTTCGTTTCTGGATCATCACGATGCTGCTGGTCCTGTTCGGCCTCGCAAGCCTGAAGCTGCGCTAGCCATGACACTCAAGGGTCGCCAGATCGTCGTGCTTGGACTCGGGATCACCGGGCTATCGGCCGCGCGCTGGGCGGCCCGCCGCGGCGCGCACGTCACCGTCGCCGACACGCGCGCCGATCCGCCGTGCGCATCCCAGCTTCGCGCCGAACTGCCACAGATTGCGCTGACCACCGGGCCGATCGTAGAGGAGACGTTGACCGGGGCGCAGATGATCGTCATCAGCCCGGGACTCAGCCAGGAACTGCCTGCAATTCGCGCGGCGGTCGCGCGCGGGGTCGAGCTGGTCGGCGACGTCGAGCTCTTCGCGCGCGCGTTGCCTCCGACTCAGAAGGTGCTGGCGATTACCGGCTCGAACGGCAAGACCACGGTGACCGCCCTGACCACCGAGCTCGCGCGTTCGGCGGGCCTCGCCGCGGCGAGCGTGGGCAATATTGGCGAGCCCGTGCTCGACGTGCTCTTGGCTCACGAGCGCGGAGCACCCTGGCCCGATGTGTTCGTGATCGAGCTGTCCAGCTTTCACCTCGAGACGACGTCGAGCCTGAAGCCGGTCGCGGCCACTGTCCTCAACGTCACCGAGAACCACCTCGATCGCTACGCGGGCATCGCCGAGTACGCGGCCGCCAAGGCTCGCATCTTCGATGGAGGCGGCGAGCAGATCCTCAATCGCGACGATGCACGGTCGTTCGCGATGCGGCTCGCCGGCCGCGTCGTGCAAACGTTCGGCGCGGGTGTGCCCGAGAGCGAGAACGATTGGGGACTGGTCGAACGGAAGGGCAGCGTGTGGCTCGCCCGCGGCGGTGCACTGCTGGCTGCGGCGAGCGAGCTCAAGCTGGTCGGACGTCACAACGCGTTGAACGCGCTCGCGGCGCTCGCACTCGCCTCAACGGTGGCGAAGATCGATCGCAAGGTGCTCGCGGCACTCTCCACGTTTCAGGGGCTGCCGCATCGCATGGAACGCGTCGCCGACATAGGCGGCGTGTTGTTCGTCAACGACTCCAAAGGGACGACGGTCGCGGCGACGCTGGCCGCTCTCGACGGCATGGAACGCGCCGTCGTGCTGATCGCCGGCGGCGACGGAAAGGGCCAGGACTTCGGGCCGCTCAAGTCTGCTGTCGAGGCGCATTGCCGCGCAGTCGTGCTGCTCGGCCGCGACGCGCCCGCGCTCGCTGCGGCGCTTTCGGGCGCCACGCCCGCGATCGAGTTCGCTCCTGTGCTCGAGGTCGCGGTTGCGCGGGCGATCGCGCGCGCGCGCTCCGGCGACGTGGTGTTGCTTTCGCCCGCCTGCGCGAGCCTCGACATGTTCCGCGACTACATCGATCGCGGCGATCGCTTCAAGGCCGCCGTCGCGGCACACGCCCGAGAGGCCGCGCATGCCTAGGGACGGCTTTCTGGCCGCGCTGCCGCGGCTCTCGCCACTGGCGGGCGTGCCGCGGGAGAGCCGCGCGATGCTGGTCTACGACCCGACGCTCGCCTGGTCCGCGCTGCTGCTGCTTTCGCTCGGCGTGGTCATGGTGTACTCGGCATCGATCGCGATGGCCGAGGCCTCCGCGTATACCGGATACCGGCCGTGGTATTTCCTCGCCCGCCACGCGCTGTTCGTGGCGGCGGGGCTGGCGGCCGGCGTGATCGCCTTCCAGATTCCGGTGAAGGTGTGGCAGGCGCTCGCCCCGTACCTGTTCATGTTCGGCGGCGCATTGCTCGCGGCGGTGCTCATTCCCGGTGTCGGACGATCGATCAACGGGAGCAGGCGCTGGCTGTCTCTCGGGCTCGTCAACCTGCAACCGTCCGAGCTCATGAAGCTCTTCGTCGTGCTCTACGCGTCGAGCTACGCGGTGCGCCGCGCGGCCTTCCTGCACGCGGAGCAACCGCTCAAGCAAACCCTCCTGCGCGGGTTCCTGCCGCTGCTCGCGGTTATGACGCTGACCGGCGCGCTGCTGCTGCACGAACCGGACTTCGGGGCCTGCGTCGTGATCGTCGCGATCGCCTTCGGCATCCTGTTCCTGGGCGGGCTCGACTGGCGGCTCCTGCTGGGCCTGTCCGTGCTCCTGCCGGTTGCCCTGTGGGTGCTGATCAGCATCGCGCCCTATCGGCTGCAGCGCTTTGCCGGCTTCCTCGATCCCTGGGCGGACGCCTACGGCAAGGGCTATCAGCTCTCGCATTCGCTGATTGCGTTCGGCCGCGGCGAATGGTTCGGCGTCGGCCTGGGCTCAAGCGTGGAAAAGCTGCTCTACCTTCCCGAAGCGCACACCGATTTCCTGCTCGCGGTCATCGCCGAGGAGCTGGGCTTTGCCGGGGTCATCGTGGTGATCGGGTTGTTCGCATGGCTGCTCGCACGCGCGTATGCGATCGGCCGGCAGGCCACGCGACTCGAGCGGTCGTTCGCCTCGCTCACCGCGCACGGCATCGGCATCTGGTTCGGCGTGCAGGCCTTCATCAACATCGGCGTCAACATGGGCGTGCTGCCCACCAAGGGCCTGACATTGCCGCTGCTCTCCTTCGGCGGCAGTGGCATCGTCGCCAATTGCCTCGCGGTCGCGATCCTCTTGCGTGTCGACTTTGAGAACCGCCGGTTGTTACGGGGTTTCACCGTATGACCGGCACGGTCATGATCACCACCGGCGGCACCGGCGGCCACGTGTTTCCCGGACTCGCCGTTGCAGCGCGCCTGATCGCCAGGGACTGGCGCGTGTTCTGGCTGGGCACCCGCGAAGGACTCGAGGCGAGGCTCGTTCCCCAGCACGGCCTCGACTTCGAGGCGATCCATTTCGCCGGCGTACGCGGCAAGGGCTTGAGACGGCTGCTGCTTGGGCCCTTCGCGCTGCTCTTGGCGTTCTGGCAGAGCCTGCGCGTGATCCGCCGGCGGATGCCCGACGTCGTGCTGGGCCTTGGCGGCTTCGCGTCGTTCCCCGGCGCGTTGATGGGCGTGGCCTGCGCCAAGCCCCTGGTGATCCACGACGCCAACGCGGTCGCGGGGCTCGCCAACCGGATACTGGCCTACGGCGCCGATCGGATCCTCCTCGGGTTTCCCGATGCGCTGCGTGGACGTCACGCTGCAAAGGTGGAATGGGTGGGTAATCCAGTGCGTGACGAGATCGGCGCGGTCGCGCCGCCCGAGGAGCGTTTTCGCGGGCGTAGCGGCCCGCTCAAGCTGCTGGTGCTCGGCGGGAGCCTCGGCGCGGTGGCATTGAACGAGCGCGTGCCCGCCGCGCTCGCGCAGCTGCCCGCGGCCCTGCGCCCCATCGTGACGCACCAGGCAGGCGAGAAGCATGTCGAAGCGCTGCGCGCAACGTACCTTGGGGCGGGCGTCGACGCGGAATGCGTGCCGTTCATCGCCGACATGGCGCGCCGCTATGCAGAGGCGGATCTGGTGATCTGTCGCAGCGGCGGGCTGACCGTCGCCGAGCTGGCCGCGGTCGGTGTGGGCGCCGTGCTGGTGCCGTTGCCCGGCGCGATCGCCGACGAGCAGACGCACAACGCGCGCTTTCTCGTGGATGCCGGTGGTGCAGTGCTGATCACGCAAGCCGAGCTGACGCCGGAACGGCTGGCGGAGTTGATCGGCGGCTGCACGCGCGAGGGTCTTCGCGATCTGGCGATCGCCGCGCGGCGCGTCGGGCGGGCCGACGCCGCCGAGCGGGTCGCAGCCGCGTGTGTTGCGGAAGCGGAGCGGTCGTGAAGCACAAGGTCAAGCGCGTGCATTTCGTCGGCATCGGCGGAGCCGGGATGAGCGGCATCGCGGAAGTGCTGCTGACCCAGGGCTATGGCGTGAGCGGCTCGGATCTGACGCCCGGCGCGGCGACCCGACGGCTGACCGTGCTCGGCGCTCGCGTCACGATCGGCCACGCCGCCGCCAACGTTGCCGGCGCCGACGTCGTAGTGGCCTCGAGCGCGGTGGCGCCGGACAACCCGGAACTCGTTGCCGCGCGCGAACAGGGCATCGCGGTGGTGCCGCGCGCGCTGATGCTCTCCGAGCTCATGCGCTTGAAGCAGGGAATCGCCGTCGCCGGCACCCACGGCAAGACGACGACGACGAGCCTGATCGCGAGCGTGCTCGCCGAGGGCGGACTCGACCCGACCTTCGTCATCGGCGGCCGGCTACTGTCCGCCGACGCACACGCGAGGCTCGGCAGCGGCGAGTTTCTGGTCGCGGAGGCAGACGAGTCCGATGCGTCGTTCCTCGTTCTGCAGCCGGTCTTCACCAGGCTCAAGGAAGCATTTGTGCATTTCGCGCTGCGCCTTCCGTTCTACGGTGCGGCGGTGTTGTGCATCGACGACGCCAACGTGCGCGAGATCCTGCCCGCGATCACCAAGCCGATCGTCACCTACGGCCTGGCGCAGGAGGCGCGGGTTCGCGCGGAAGCGGTCGCGCACCTGGCGGGCCGGATGCGTTTCGTCGCGCGCAGCGAGGGTCGCGACGACCTCGAGGTCGAGCTCAATCTCGCGGGCGTGCACAACGTGCAGAACGCGCTCGCCGCGATCGCGGTCGGCCGCGAAATCGGCGTGGCCGATGCCGCGGTGGCCAAGGCGCTCGCCGAGTTCAAGGGCGTCGGGCGGCGATTCCAGCGGTACGGCGAAGTGGAGCTTGCCGGCGGCGGGCGCTACACGCTCGTCGATGACTACGGACATCATCCGGCAGAAATGGCGGCCACCATGGCCGCGGCCCGCGGCTCATTCCCGAGTCGGCGCCTGGTGCTCGCGTTCCAGCCGCACCGCTACACGCGCACCCGCGACCTGTTCGAGGACTTCGTCAAGGTCCTATCCAGCGCCGATGCGCTGGTGCTGACCGAAGTCTACCCCGCGGGCGAGTCACCGATCGTCGCGGCCGACAGCCGCGCGCTGGCCCGTGCGCTGCGGGTGGCCGGCAGGATCGAGCCCGTGTTCGTCGAGGACCTCGCCGAGGTCGCCGGGGCGATTAGCTCGATCGCGCGCGATGGCGACGTGGTGCTGACCATGGGCGCAGGATCGATTGGTAGCGTCGCGCAGCAGCTTGCGCTGGCCGCCTCATGAACATGGTTGAGCCACGGAACTTCACCGGTCTGCGCGGCGTGCTCACGCTCAACGCGCCGCTTGCGCCGCACACGTCCTGGCGCGCCGGCGGTCGCGCAGACGCTGCCTACGTGCCTGCGGACCGCGATGATCTGGCGTTGTTCCTGCGACAGTTGCCGATTTTCGAATCGGTGACCGTCCTGGGGTTAGGCAGCAACACGCTGGTGCGCGACGGCGGCGTGCGCGGCGCCGTCGTTCTGCTGCACAACCCTGGCGGCATGCTGGCCGTGGCCGACGGATTCGTCTATGCCGAAGCCGGCGTGGCGTGCCCGAAGCTCGCGCGCTTCGCGGCGCGACACGGCTGCGCGGGTGCCGAATTCCTGGCCGGAGTACCCGGTACCGTCGGCGGCGCCCTGGCGATGAACGCAGGCTGCTACGGCGGCGAGACGTGGGCGCAGGTCGCGAAAGTCGAGCTGCTCACGCGCGATGGTGGGTTTGTCATGCGCACGCCCGCGGACTATGCCGTCGGCTATCGCAGCGTCAAGCGCGCGGACGGACGCGCCGCCGACGGCATCTTCACCGCGGCGTGGTTCCGGTTCCCGTCCGGCGACGGTGACGCGGCGCGCTTGCGGATCAGGGAGCTTCTCGCACGCAGGCTCGCCAGCCAGCCGCTCGATCAGCCCAACGCCGGTAGTGTGTTTCGCAATCCGCCGGGCGATCACGCGGCGCGCCTCATCGAAAGCGTGGGTCTGAAGGGGTTTTCGATCGGCGGCGCGCGCGTGTCGGACAAGCACGCGAACTTCATCGTCAACGCCGAGCGCCGGGCGAGCGCAGCCGACATCGAGCAGTTGATCGAGCACGTGCAGAAGACGGTCGCTACCCGGACCGGCGTCACGCTCGAGCGCGAAGTGCGCATCATTGGGGAGGCAGCATGAGCGCCGCAGGGCCGCCCCAAGGCGTGAACTGGCCTTGCAGGCCGCGCCGTTGCGAGACGCAACGCCTCCTCGTAAGGCACTCGGCCCCCTCCGGGGGCAGCGCAGCGGCCGAATTGATCAATGAGGCCGCAAGCGTGGGGGTCCAATGACCGAGTTCGGCAAAGTCGCGGTGCTGATGGGCGGCCCGAGCTCGGAGCGCGAGATCTCGCTCCTGTCGGGCAACGCCGTGCTCGCAGCCCTGAACAGCCGGGGCGTCGACGCGCATGCGTTCGATCCTGCGGAGCGCTCGCTCTACGAACTGAAAACAGAGGGCTTCAGCCGCGTGTTCATCGCGATGCACGGCCGCTTCGGCGAGGACGGCACGGTGCAGGGCGCGCTGGAAGTGCTGGGCATCGCGTACACGGGGAGCGGCGTGATGGGCTCCGCCCTCGCGATGGACAAGTGGCGGACCAAGCTGGTGTGGCTCGCGAGCAGCATTCCGACGCCGCGGTATCGCATGGTCGACGCGCAAACCGACTGGTGGTCCATCGTCGCCGAGCTGGGCCTGCCGCTGATCGTCAAGCCCGCGCGCGAAGGCTCGACGATCGGGCTCACGAAGGTGGCATCGGTGGATCACGACGAGCTGGCGGTCGCGTATCGCGACGCGGCACAGCACGACAACCTGGTGCTGGCCGAGCAATTCGTTGACGGCATCGAGCTCACCGCGTCGATCCTGAATGATCGCGCGCTGCCGCTGATCCGGATCGAGGCGCCGCAGGGCAACTACGATTACCACAACAAGTATTTTTCCGACGAGACGCGCTACTACTGCCCGAGCGGCATCCCCGACGCGACCGAGCGCGCGATTCAGGCGCAATCGCTGCAGGCGTTTCTGCTCGTCGGTGCCACGGGCTGGGGAAGGCTTGACCTGATTCTCTGCCCCGACGGGTCGTGGCAGTTCCTCGAGGTGAACACGTCGCCGGGGATGACCGGGCACAGCCTCGTCCCCATGGCGGCGAAACAGGCGGGGATTACGTTCCCCGATCTTTGCATCGAGATCCTGAGAGGCGCGCATGTGGGATAACCCGCGCCAGTTGAACGGGCTTGCCCTGCTCGTGGCACTCGCGGCGGCGGCGATGTTCGCCTGGGGTGCGGTCGCGTGGGCGGTGCGCCAGCCGGTGTTCGCGCTGCGCCAGGTGGTAATCGAGAGCAGACTCGTGCGCGCGAATCCGGCGCACATCCAGGCAGTCATCCGCGAGGAGCTGCGGGGAACCTTCTTCACGCTGCGCCTTCCCGAAGCGCGCGCCTCGCTGCAACGCGTGCCGTGGGTGAAGAGCGTGGCGCTGCGTCCTGGTGGGTACCGAGGGCGAAGTGTTCGCGGCGGACTTGGCCGGCGAGCTGCCGCAGCTCGCCGGGCCCGAAGGCAGCGCCGCGCTCGTCGCAGTGCGGTTCCGGGAGTTCGGCGCCGCGCTTGGCGTGCGCGCGCTCGCCATCGCGGAGCTGCGGCTGTCCCCTCGCGGTGGCTGGCAACTGCGCACCGCCGGCAAGGCGCCGCTCACGATAGAGCTCGGACGCAACGAGCCGGGAGAGCGGTTGTCGCGCTTCGTCCTCTACTACACGCGAACCGTCGCCGCGCTCGCGCGCGCCGGGACGGGTACCGAATACGTCGACCTGCGCTACCGCAACGGCTTTGCCATGCGGGTGCCGGGATTCAAAGAAAAGCCGAAGCGGAGTGCGGGATAGGGGATCAAGCGCATGGTGAAGGACAGCAAGAACCTCATCGTCGGCCTCGACATCGGAACGTCGAAGATCGTCGCGATCGTCGCCGAGATCTCGCCCGAGAAGCGGTTGAACATCATCGGGCTTGGCGCGCAGCCCTCGCGGGGCTTGAAGAAAGGCGTGGTCGTCAACATCGAGGCGACGATGGCGTCTATCCAGCGCGTGCTGGAAGAAGCCGAGCTGATGGCCGACTGCACGATCACCGAGGTTTATACCGGCATCGGCGGAGGACACATCCGCAGTCTCAACTCGAGCGGAATGGTGGCAATCAAGGAGAAGGAGGTCACTCAGGCCGACATCGACCGCGTTGTCGAGACCGCCAAGGCTATCGCGATTCCGAACGACCAGGAGATCCTGCACATCCTGGCGCAGGAATTCATCATCGATGGTCAGGAAGATGTGCGCGAGCCACTCGGCATGAGCGGCGTACGCCTGGAGGTGAAAGTCCACATCGTCACCGGCGCCGTGTCTGCGGTCGAGAACATCACCAAGTGCGTGCGCCGCTGCGGGCTGGAAGTGAAGGACGTGATGCTGCAGCCCCTCGCTGCCGCGCAGGCCGTCCTCAACGACGATGAAAAGGAACTGGGCGTGTGCCTGATGGACGTCGGCGGAGGCACCACCGATCTGGCGGTGTTCACCGGCGGAGCGATCCGCCACACGGCGGTGATCCCGATCGCGGGCGATCAGGTGACCAACGACATTGCCATGACGTTGCGCACGCCGACCAAGGATGCCGAGGAGCTGAAGCTTCGCCACGGCTGCGCGCTGCGGCAGCTCGCCGACCCGAACGACGTGATCGAAGTGCCTGGCGTCGGCGATCGAGGACCGAGGAAGCTGTCGCGACAGACGCTCGCCGAAGTGATCGAGCCACGGATCGAAGAGCTCTACACGCTGGCGCAGGCGGAGCTGCGGCGCAGCGGCTTCGAGGAGCTGCTCTCCTCGGGCATCGTGCTTACCGGAGGCTCGGCGCTGCTCGCCGGCATGACCGAACTCGGCGAGGAAGTATTTCACCTGCCGGTGCGCATTGGCGTACCCGCGTACATCGGCGGGCTTGCCGACGTCGTGCGCAGCCCGCGCTACGCCACGGCGGTGGGGCTCCTGCTGCATGGGCGCGAGCAGTTCCTGCGCGCGGAAGCTACGCGTGCTCAGGGCGGTGGACTTACGAACGTGGCAGGGCGAATGAAGCAATGGTTCAAGGCGAATTTTTAGGCGACGGGCAAAAGTGAAAACCTACTTTTGCCCGGAAAAGTCACCCGAGAATCGCGGGCAAAGCCCGACGATTCTCGGCGAAATTACTACGAAAAAAACGAGAGCGTAGAGCCACAACCCCTTCAATTCGACAGGAGCAAAGGAGCACATCATGTTTGAAATCATTGACGAGAGTCCGCAGGAAGCGGTCATCAAGGTAATCGGAGTGGGTGGCTGCGGTGGCAACGCGATCGAGCACATGATCGGCAGGGGTGTGGGCGGGGTGGAGTTTATTGCCGCCAACACCGACGCCCAGGCACTCAAGCGCTCGACCGCGCGCATACAGTTGCAACTCGGCAGCACGCTGACGCGGGGCTTAGGCGCCGGCGCGCGGCCGGAGATCGGACGCGACGCGGCGATGGAGGATCGCGACCGCATCGCCGAGGCGATCGATGGCGCGGACATGCTCTTCATCACCGCAGGTATGGGCGGCGGAACGGGAACAGGTGCGGCGCCCGTTGTGGCGCAAGTCGCCAAGGAGCGCGGGATTCTGACGGTGGCGGTCGTGACCCGTCCCTTCAAGTTCGAAGGCAAGCGGCAGAAAGTAGCGCAAGCGGGCATCGACGAGCTCGCAAAGATCGTCGACTCGCTGATCATCATCCCCAACGACAAGCTGATGCAGGTGCTCGGCGAAGAAGTATCGGTGCTCGACGCCTACGCCTCCGCGAACGAGGTGCTGCACAGCGCCGTCGCAGGGATCGCCGAGGTGATCAACTATCCCGGGCTGGTCAACGTCGACTTCGCCGATGTGCGGACGGTCATGTCCGAGATCGGCATGGCGATGATGGGTTCGGCGAGCTCGTCCGGCGCCGACCGCGCACGCCAGGCTGCGGAGAGCGCTGTTGCGAGCCCGCTCCTGGAAGAGGTGAACCTCGCAGGCGCGCGCGGCGTGCTGGTCAATATCACCGCCTCGGCCGGGCTCAAGATGAAGGAGTACCACGAGGTCATGAACACCATCAAGGCATTCACTGCCGAGGATGCAATGGTGATCGTGGGGACGGTGATCGACGAAACGATGGAAGACCGGTTGCGAGTCACCATGGTCGCGACCGGTTTGGGCAGCGGCGCGTCCAAGGCGCGACAACCGCGACTGGAAGTCGTCGAGCACATCGTCGAGCGCACCGGCACCGACGGCCTGGGGACGACTGCCGAGTCGGTCGACTACGACCGCCTGGAGCGCACGCCCGCGGTCATCCGACGCGGCCGGACGCAGCCGTCCCCCGGGGGCGCCGCAGCGGGTTTCGATCCTTCGGATATCCCGGCGTTCCTCAGGAAACAGGCGGATTGAGGCCCGGAACGAGTAAAGAAGGTCAATGCATGAGAGGGGTGGAAAAGTGAAAAAAGGACGCAAAATTAGTCGACGAAGGCGTGCGTCAGGCAACCGTTGCCGCATGCCGCAGTCCAAGAACTGTGATAGTATCGCCGCGGCTAACTCCTTGAGCCGGCGCGTGAATCGCGTCAGCGCCGCACGTTAGGGAAGGGGAGGCCGCGCCCGCTATGCTCAAACAACGAACGCTCAAGAGCTCGATCAAGACCACCGGCGTGGGTCTGCACACGGGTGCACGGGTCGACCTGACCTTGCGGCCGGCACCGCCGGATGCGGGCATTGTCTTTCACCGCGTCGATCTGTCCGGCTCCGCTGCGATCCCCGCGCACGCGAGTTACGTGGGGGATACGCGATTGTCATCGTCGCTGGAACACGGCGGCGCACGGATCTCGACGGTCGAGCACCTCATGTCCGCGCTTGCGGGTCTGGGCATCGATAATCTGAATGTGGACGTCGCCGGCCCCGAGATCCCGATCATGGACGGCAGCGCAGCACCTTTCGTCTTCCTGCTTCAATCAGCCGGGATCGAGCAACAAGCGGCCCGCAAGCGCTATCTGCGCATCAAGGAGTCGGTAGAAGTACGGCAGGACGACAAGTGGGCGCGCTTCGAGCCGTATCGCGGCTTCAAGCTCGATTTCACGATCGACTTCCCGCACCCGGTGTTCGGAACGGAAAACCGGC
>WNFL01354322.1_pt2 | contig 11070 bp, 7 predicted proteins | sample 5400361 | NCBI WGS metagenome assembly WNFL01 (sample SAMN13153351, study PRJNA577476) | soil metagenome | isolation source: 40 cm soil on Douglas fir-dominated hillslope | place: USA:California | collected 2013-09-17 | reverse complement strand
GCAGTCGGTGCGGAATTCATCGCCGCACACGATTCTGAATTATGGGAAAGATTTAGAGCAGTTCGTGGCATATCTTTCGCCGCCTGGAGTGCAGCCACCCGCGCTGCCGAAGATTACGCATCTGATCATTCGCGAATTCGTAGGGCATCTGCATGAGCAGGGACTGGAGAAGAGCTCTGTGGCGCGGAAGCTGGCAGCGCTGCGGTCGTTTTTCAAGTACTGCGTGCGCGAAGGGATGATCAAGGAGAATCCAGCTCGGCTGGTGCCGACGCCGAAACTGCCCAAGCGAATCCCTTCCGTGCTTTCCGCCGAAGACATGAGTGAATTCTTGGATCATCTAGCGGGCATGGGCCCGGCGGCGGCGGGTGGACGTCTCCCTGCCAAGAAGGAAGAAGGTGTACTCGCGCGGGGGAAGAAGGCTGCGGGAAGCGAAGGATTGCTGCTACCGCGCGACAGGGCTTTGCTGGAGCTGCTGTACGCGGCAGGACTGCGCGTGAGCGAGCTCACGGGATTGAACCTGGAGGACATGGAGCAGAACGAGCGGATGCTGCGGGTGCGCGGCAAGGGAAACAAGGAACGCATTGTGCCGTACGGGAGCAAAGCCCACGAGGCGCTGGAAAAGTATTGGCCCTTGCGGGAGCAGCTTTTGCTGGGTGCTGGCAGCGGGGCGACGCGACGGCCCGCGCCGCGAACGAACGCGGTGTTTCTGAATTATGCGGGGAGGCGGCTTACGCAGCGGTCGGTGGGCCGCATCGTGAAAAAGTACGTCAAGCTGGTGAATATCAATTGGGATTTGCACCCGCATTCGTTGCGGCACGCGTTTGCCACGCATTTGCTGGCGGATGGGGCAGATTTGCGTGCGATTCAGGAGTTGCTGGGCCATCAGTCCCTATCGACGACACAGAAATATACGCACGCGTCGATTCGGCAATTGATGGAGATTTACGATAAGGCGCACCCGCACGCGTAATCGCAAATACCCGGACAAAATAAAAAAAGAGGGCGCCTCAATAAGTTGAGGCGCCCTCTTCTGCTTGCAGGACAGGACTAGAAGTCCAGGCGTGCGCCAATCTGAATCTGCCGCTGCGCCAAGATCGAATTCGACGACTGCGTCGGCACTCCAAAATGATTGTTGAACACCAACTGATTGATAGTCGGCGTCGTACCGGTCACCGAGCATTTCGCATTTGCCGAACAGATCGTGTAGATCTGAGTGTCCACGCCGGTGAAGTTGGTGTGGTTCAACCCATTGAAGGCATCCGCCGTAAGCGTGAACGACCTATGTTCCGTCAAGCGGAAGCCTTTCTCCAGCCGCAGATCCGCGTTCGCCGTGCGCGGCATCTGGAAAGCATTCGGCGCAAAATTGGGCGCGCGGTTTGTCCCGCCGGCCCCCAGAATGCCGGAGGAAACGCCGCCCGGCGCATTGCCCTGAATTAAACCGGTGTAAGGCGCACCCGAAGAAATGGCGATGAGCGGCGAAATGGTGAAGCCGTTGACCAACTCTTTGAAAATGAGCCGGCTGCCTTTATACAGGTCTGGTGTCCACACTGCGCCGAAACTGAATCGTTCGCGGAGGTCGAAATTCGAGCGCCCTTGCTCTTGAGTCAGATCGAAGGGGTTCAGCACGTTGTTGGACGCGGTGAAGGTCTGAGAGCTCTGCCCAGCGTCATATGCGTGAGAGTAAGTGAATGAGGTTTGGATTTGAAAGCCCTGGTAGAAGCGACGATTCAGGGCAACCACCAACGCGTTGTATTTCGACGTTACGCTATTCGAGATATCGGTGATGGAGTTGAAGCCAGCATTCGGGCGCGGCCCTTTGAACAGCGGCACGGTAATCGTCTGTGCACTCTGGCGGCCTCCGTTGATGGTATATGTGACCGTGGATGCGGGCGAATTTAGGTTGATATCCACAAAGCGAGGAAGATTTCCGCCGAGGCTGCCCAGATAAGACAGTGAGACCACGGTATTAGTGGCAATTTCACGCTGAAAGTCGAGGTCGAACTCGTGCACCATGGGGTTGCTGGTGTGAGGAGCAAACTGCACCACCTGAGGCGTAAAGCTTGCCGGCGGCGGCGCACTGGTCAACACGTTCGGGTAGGTCGGCGCACCCGGGGTTGAGGGCAAGAAGAAGAAACCGAGCTGTGAGGACGACAATACACCCGTGTTGGTAATGGCATTCGCGATCGTAGAGTTGATGACTCTGCCGTAGAAGATCCCATAGCCGGCGCGAACGATAGTCTTGCCGTTATGGGTCAGATCCCAAGCAAAGCCTAGGCGCGGGCCAAAGTCCTTGAAATCATTGGGAAATTTATTGCTGAGAGGCAGCGCCGGGTTTGGAATCTGCGGTGAAGGCATCAGCTCCGTCTCGTACCGCAAACCAAGATTCACGGTGAAGTAAGGCATGACTCGCCAATCATCTTGGACAAAAAACGCCAGATCGTTGGTCGAAAATGTAAACTTACTCGGACCCAGTTGCTGATTAAAAGAGGAGTAGCAAGGAACAGCAAATGGCGTAGCGGGCGCGGGCGGAATAAATGTGCAACGAGGAGTCAGGTTGTTGGTAGCGGCGGCGAAATCGCTGAGATAATCCGCCCGCGTGTTGTAGGAAATGTCCCCAGATTCCCGGAAGAGATTGTCTTCCACGTCGTTCACGTGGTTAAAGTCGAAGCCAAATCGCAGAAGATGCGTGCCATGGCTCCAGGAGAACGTATCCGCCACCTGGTTGCGCATTTCCTTCGGGAACGCTCGACGATCTAAAAAGTTGGGCTTTCCGAAAGTGAAATTACCACCGACCCCTCCAATAGCAACTTGCGGCGATACACCTTGGGCAGACACGGGCTCACCTGAAATGGGATTCTGTCCATTCTCGTATTCGAAGTCGCGGCCAATTTGATAGCGCAATTCGTTCGTGAAGGCGGTTGAAAAGCTCGAAGTCAAACGGGCGATGCCCCAGTCTTCCTTCACGTAATCATTGCCAAAGCTTTCGATGCCGCGACTGACGACGCCGGCGGTTTGAATTCCGGCCGGCGAAGCCCAGCGAAGCCGGTTGTAGCTAACAGAGACGTGGTGTTTGGAAGTAACATTCCAATCAATCTTGGGAAGAAGAATAAGCTGGTCTCCCGTCCTGGGCACTTCTCCGGTGAGACTTTGCAGGAACGACAGGCCTGCATTCGCCTGCGCGGCGGAAACTCCGCGTCCGGCCAGCGTGGCCAACTCCGCGGCGCTGAGCGGCGCAACAATCGCACCGGGAGTTCCTGAGTCGGACACCGCGGGAAACCCACGCAACTGCTGGTCTCCGCTGAAAAAAAAGAACAGCTTGTGCTTTACTATCGGTCCGCCTATTCCTCCTCCGAACTGGTGGCGTTTATCAGGTGGCAAGAATGGAAGACGCGTTGACACCCCATTCACAAGCTGGCTCTTGAACGAAAACGGATTGATGGCGCCAAGGTCGCTGGTGCGGTCGTACCAGAAGGCTTGGCCGTGAATTTGGTTGGTGCCGCTTTTGGTGACGGCGTTGACTACGCCGCCAGCGGAACGGCCGTACTCGGCTGAGTAGTTGGACGTATTGATCTGGAATTCCTGGATGGCGGCTTCGCTGGTGGAATAGCTGATGCGCGTGCGGCCGCGCTCTTCGCTGAAGAATGCCTGATTGTTGTCGGCACCGTCGACCGTGTTGTTGTTGAGCAGGCCGGAGATGCCGCGAAAGCTCACCAGACCGAAACCCCCATCGGGGACGGCGCCGGGCGTGCTTAGCGCGAAAGTGGACCAACGGCGGCCGTTGATGGGGAGATTGTCGATCGTGGTGTCGTTGATGTTGGTGCTGAAGTCGGCGCGATCGGTGGTGATAACGGGAAGTTCGGCGGTGGCAACGACCGTTTCGGTGATGGTCTTGATGTTGAGCGTGGCATCGATGGTTGTGACTCGACCAACTTCCACGGTGATGTTGGTAACTTTGAAGGCGCCGAAGCCGGTGCCGGTGATCTCGAGAGAATATTGGCCGGGCTGAAGATGGATGAGCATGTAACGACCGCTGCCATCCGTGACGCCGCCGGAGCTGCTGCCCGTCCCGAGGTTACGGCTGCCAACAATCGCGTTTGGCACTACAGCGCCGGACTGATCCGTGATGGCGCCGCCGATGGCACCATCGGTCGTAGACTGCGCGTTCGCGGCGGGAACCACCGCAGCCGCGAAAAACAGCAACAGGACAGCCGAAAATCCCAAAGCGCATAAACTAGTCGCTCTGCCTCTCATTGAGAGCCTCCAAAGATATTGGGGACGGAACACACGACAACCAGCGTATTTCGCTAAGCGAAGGGCACACCGAAGGGGACTGCGCGGTCACCCCTACCACGCAAACCGACCCGCCACTCGCAACGAAGTCTGATTGGCCCATGTTACTACCACATGAACGAATTGTGAGCAATGGAAAAAACATGGAAATCCGGGGGTGCCCGGCGAGACTAATTTGCGCATCGAACCAAACGCGTTTACAGTCTTTTGCGTGCACGAGACGCGGGTGTGCCAAATTGCAAAGAGCGGGAACAATTTGGCGCTTCGGGATGTGTCTTGCTGTTGGGCTCCAGACGACTATGACAATTAGGGGTAGAAGTACCAGAGGGACAGTGATCTGGTGGCTGGCGCTGGCGTTGTGTGTGCCGGTTGTGGTTGTGTTCGGTCAAGACGTGAATCGCGGTGGTTCCCGGGTGCAGGCCGGCGAGCGGATTTTTAAGTCGGCGTGCGTGGCATGCCATGGCGCGGACACCAGGGGTATGCCGACGGAGGTTGCTGGATTCGAGCGGCCGCGGACTTTTCCGGATTTTACCCAATGCAGCCAGACTACCCCCGAACCTGACACTACCTGGAAGGCGATTATTACCGAGGGCGGGAGGTTTCGCGGATTTTCCGAGATCATGCCGTCGTTTAAGGAGGCGCTAACCTCCGAGCAGATCGACGACGTGATCGCGTACCTGCGCAGCTTCTGCCGGGATCCACGGTGGCCGCGCGGCGAGTTTAATCTACCGCGAGCGCTGGTTACGGAGAAGGCTTATCCAGAGGACGAAGTCGTGGTCACGACGGCGGTCAATGCGCGCGGCGCGCCAGGCGTCATGAACCAAATCGTTTACGAGCAGCGCTTTGGAATCAGAAATCAATTTGAAGTGGATGTGCCAATCACTTTTCAGGACGAGCACCACACCTGGTACGGCGGCGTCGGGGACACCACGCTGGCTGCGAAGCGGGTGTTATTCTCCAGCTTGCGTACGGGATCGATCATGAGCTTGCAGGGTGGCGTGCTTTTGCCGACCGGCAATAAAGCGCGAGGCTTCGGGACGGGGACGACGACGTTCGAAACCTTTGCCTCGTTTAACCAGCTTTTCCCTACGAACACATTCGTGCAAATGAAATTTGGCGGTGACCTGCCGCGTCACACGGACATCGCCCCGCAATCTATATTTTTCCAATCTGCGCTAGGGCAGAGCTTCGCGGCAGATCATGGCCTGGGCCGGCTGTGGTCGCCCATGTTCGAGTTCCTGGCGGCGCGCGACCTTGTAGACAACGCGAAAACGGATTGGGATGTGCTGCCGCAAATGCAAGTGACGATCAGCAAGAGACAACACATTCGCGCGAATCTCGGTGTCCGAATACCCGTCACCAATACGGCCGGCCGGCCGGTTCAAGTGATGTTCTACCTGCTTTGGGACTGGTTTGACGGGCGGCTCAACGAAGGTTGGTGATGGGAAAAAAGGTCTGGTACGCGTTTGCGCTATTAGGATTCCTGAATTGCTCGGCCGGACTCGTTAGCGGCGGCGGGCAGCACACTGACACAAAAGTGCGCTTTCAAACTTCGGACCGATGCCTGGCCTGCCACAATGGCATCGTGACACCTTCCGGCGAGGATGTTTCCATTGGATTCGATTGGCGTTCCAGCATAATGGCGAATTCGTCGCGCGACCCTTACTGGCAAGGGAGCGTGCGGCGTGAATCGATGGATCATCCAGAATCGGTGGCTGCGATAGAGGACGAATGCTCGATCTGCCACATGCCGATTCCCCGCTTTGAGGCGAAGTTGCAAGGACGCAAGGGGCAGGTTTTTTCGCATCTTCCATTCGATGCGGACAACAAGGGGAACGCCGAGGCCGAAGATGGCGTGACTTGCTCGGTGTGTCATCAAATCGCGAAGCAAAAGTTAGGCACAGCCGAAAGTTACAACGGCGGATTCGTCATTAATCCGCCAGAATCGAAGAGCGACCACCCGGAGTATGGGCCTTTTGCTGTCGAGCCGGGCCGGCAACGCATTATGCATACATCGTCCGGTGGATTTCGTCCTACCGACGGAGAGCATATTCGGGATTCTGCGATGTGCGGCACTTGCCACACGCTAAAAACAAAAGCTCTTGGGCCTGGAGGGAACGATATCGGCTCGTTGCCGGAACAGATGCCATATCCGGAATGGCTGCACAGCGATTATCGGGAGAAGCAAAGTTGCCAGTCCTGCCATATGCCGGAGATTCCGGGCCAAGTTCCCATCACGGCGGTGCTTGGAATTCCGCGCCAAGGAGCGCATCAGCATACGTTTGTGGCGGGAAACTTTTTCATGCTGAGGATGCTGAATGTGCATCGCAATGACTTGGGCGTGAAGGCGCTACCTACGGAATTGACGGCGCAGGCGGAGAGGACGGTTGCGTTTCTTCAATCGCAGACGGCACGGGTCAGCATTCGGAGTTTTGAGACGGTGTCAGGCCGTCTTCAGGTGCAAGTGCTTGTGCAGAATTTGACGGGACACAAGATGCCTACGGCTTACCCTTCGCGTCGTGCTTGGCTGCATGTAACGATTCGCGATGCGCGAGAGAATAAGGTGTTTGAATCGGGCGCGCTGCATGCGGATGGATCCATCGAAGGGAATGACAATGATGCCGATCCGGCAAGATTTGAACCGCACTACCGCGAGATTACCAGCAGCGACCAGGTGCAAATCTACGAGCCGATCTTGAAGGATGCCGCCGGGCATGTGACGACGGGCTTGCTCTCGGCCGTAGGATATCTGAAGGACAATCGCTTGCTGCCGAGCGGCTTCAAGAAAGAAACCGCGGAACCGGATATCGCCGTGGTGGGCGATGCCGCGGAGGACCCGAATTTCACGGACGCGGGAAACGTGGTGCGATATTCGGTCAGCACGGGCGATGCGCAAGGCCCATTCCACGTTGAGGCCGAGCTTTGGTACCAACCGATCGGGTTCCGCTGGGCGCACAATCTAGGCTCATACAAGGCGCCGGAGCCGCAACGCTTTGTCGGATATTACGAGTCAATGTTGAACGCGACAGCGGTGCTGCTGACGCGAACGGAGGCAAGAAGCAACGAAGCTGCCAAGAAATGAGAACGGCTGGCAGCGTCTTGCGGCCAGCCGTCCTGTTCTCTCCGCGCCGAAAGGACCCCGGCGCTACCATGCGGGCTTAGCGGTGTCCGCCTCCATGGCCACCACCGCCATGAAACCCACCGCCGCCGTGAAATCCGCCACCACCATGGAATCCGCCGCCGCCGTGAAAGCCACCACCGCCGTGGAAGTCGCCACCACGGAATCCGCCGCCGTGGAATCCTTGACCGTGGAAGCCTTCACCACGGAATCCACGACCGTGGAAATCGCCGCCACGAAAGCCGCGGTCAAAACCTCGATGAAAACCACGATCGAAGCCACGGTGAAAGCCGCGATCAAAAAAACGATCGCGGTCGCGGAAGCCAAAGCCCCACCAGGGGCCAGCGCCGATGAAAACGCCGCCATCGAACCATTCCGGGCCGTAATATCCGTAGGGAGCGCAGCCGTAGGGGTAATAGCCGTAATAGCCATAGGCGCAGGCGGGCGGGCCATAATAAACAGGGCCTCCGAATCCAACGCCGAAGCTGACGTGCTGGGCGTTCGCGTTAGAAGCCGAGAAGAGACAAATACCTAGGAAAATACCGAGCAAACCGAAGAGCCTTAAATATCGTACTCTGAAATATCGCATCTGGGACCTTTACATCCTTTCCGTGCTACATACGACGAAACCCGGGCGAAGGGAAAAAGTTGCGCCATAGTATTTAAGCGACTGCTGCGGCTGGAGTTACGAATATCCTCGTCGAGGTCGTAATCCAAGAATGCGCGTGGGAACAAGCAGAGTTCGAGGGGGTAGCGGGGATTGAAGACGGGCACGGGTGTCCCGTGCCCCTACACCCTGCGGCGGCGACCCTCTCCCCCCTGTTTTTCATAAGTGTTCATTGTAAAGGAGTTAAAGTCGTTTGTTTTGTTACACTTTTGTAAGTGTTGATTCTAAAGGTCTTGCCTCACGAGAACTGGTCACGCGACTTTTGTTTGTTTGCGCTACTCGCGAAGTACGCCGCATCTTGAACCTTCGGCCGCTTGGCCGTCTTCCGAAAACAAAAACGCCAGCAAGGACGCTGGCGGCACGGGAAATAAAGCACAGTATTATATGTGACTTACGATACATGACCAGTAACGATTTGTAAAGAAAAAAGCGGAGAGATTTTTTGAGGGTGACCATTCGCCAAGGGTAAGGTCCGCCACAGGTAACGTCCGCCCTTTGTGTAGATTCTAATTATGGTTTGGGTATCAGGTAGAGTTATCGTGTACCGCTGATTTCGTGCGTTGACGGGCTTGGTGTAAAGCCCCTATAATCAGGGTTTGTCTCTACAGGTGGAGGAGCGATGTACGCCGTCATTCAGACCGGGGGGAAGCAGTATCGCGTCGCGCCCGGCGACACTATACGGATTGAGCGGGTCAGCGGAGGCGTGGGAGAAAAGGTGACGTTTGGCTCCGTGCTCGCGGTGCATACTGACGACAAGAAGGTGGTGCTTGGGTCGGATGCGTCGAAGGTAACTGTTACGGGAAAGATTGTCAGCCAGGGGCGCGCGAAGAAACTGACTGTGCTCAAGTTCAAGAAGGGCAATCAGTATAAGATTTCGCGCGGGCACCGGCAGAATTATACGGCTGTGCAGGTCAGCGATATTAAGCTGTAGCTGGTAGCGAAGCCGAGACGAGAAAAAGCAGATTCCTCCCTGCGCGACCCGGCGCACAAAAATCGTGCGGCAGAAAGAGCCGGGTCGCTCCACTCGGAATGACAGGGAAAAGAAAAAAGAGGGAATGAGTCATGGCACATAAGAAGGGCGGCGGGTCGTCTACAAACGGGCGGGATTCACACGGGCAAAGGCTGGGTGTGAAGCGCTTCGGCGGACAGCTCGTGAATGCGGGAACAATTTTGGTCAGGCAGCGCGCGGCACAAAACACCAGGCCGGCGTGAATGTTGGGCAGGGCAAGGACGATACGCTTTTTGCGCTGGTGACTGGGTACGTGAAGTTTGAGGATAAGGGGCGACACGGGCGGTTTATTAGCGTGACGCCGGCGGAGCAAGCGCAGGCGGCTGCCAGCTAGAGCGGGATAACGCGCGCAGCCATGTTGGCTGTGCCACGCGATACGGCTTACATCTTAAGCGGCGCGGCATGACTTAGGCCCGCCGCTTTTGTTTTTGACGCGGGTCGGCAAGCCTTAACGGGAAGCGTCGGAAGAAACGCAGGTTAGGGCGCCTCCGGGGAAAAATTTGAGGTAAGCGCTGCGGCCGTGCGCAGGGATGATGGCGAGCTCTGGAACCATTTGGTGGAGCTGGTTGAGCTTGGCGACGATTTCGTTGGCGCGAGCAGCATCGTTGTCGCTGTCGCGCAACAGCAGCGATTTGCCGACGCGGTCCTGAAAACCGCGTTCCTCATCGACGGCGTCGCCGACGTAGAAGAGGCGGCGATGCGGATCGAGATTCACGAAGATTCCGACGCTACCGGGCGTGTGCCCCCGCAGGGGCACGACGACAACCGAGCCATCGCCGTAAAGGTCGGTGCTTTCGTCGAAAGTTTCATACGGACGGGGATCGAATTTCAGCGTCGGCGTATCGACGGGCGGGAATCTCTGTGTATGCGCGGGAATCACGAAGCCTTTGGCTTGAACGGCGGGGTCGAAGGCGTACTGCAGCTCTTCGCGAGTGAGCAGAACTGGGACGCTCGGGAGATCCATCAAACCGCCGGCGTGATCCACGTGGGCGTGAGAGAGGATCACCCAGCGAATCTTGGTCGGGTCGCCGCCGACAAGTCGCATAAGTTGCGGGAGCGGCACTTCCGGATTTAGCTGACCGGCGAGATTTTTGAGCTTGAGGCGTAGTAAAGACGGATATTTCTCGATCTCGTCATCGAAATGCATCGAGTTGCCGGTGTCGATCAGCAGGTCGCCGGCGGGATGTTTGACGAGAATACTTCCGGCCGTCATTGCAAAGGAATAGCCGGTAAGAGTGCTGCCGGTTTCGACCCAGCAGGCGGCGAGACCTTTCAGGGGAGTGACAGTGGGCGCTATGCGGGCGTGCGGTGGAGCGGCGGCCAGCGTGTCTCGATGGAAATAAAGGATATAGGCGCCGATGCCGACGAGAATGGCCAGGAGCACGAGCAGGATTGCGGCGCGACGCAGCCACACACGGATACGAGACACGATCAATGACCTCCTAAAATTTCATGTTTTGCGCTAGTGCTGAATGCTTATGTTATCGTTTTTTGAGAGGAAGTAGGGACAGTGTTTGTTGATGAAGCGAAGATTCTGGTGAAAGCGGGCGGCGGCGGGAACGGCTGCGTCGCGTTCCGTCGAGAGAAATTCGTGCCGCGGGGCGGACCATCGGGAGGCGACGGCGGTCACGGCGGCAGCATTTACCTGGAAGCGAATCCGAACGACAACACGCTGCTGCGCTATCGGTATAATCGCGAGTTCAAAGCGGATCGCGGACGGCATGGTGAAGGATCGAATTGCACGGGCCATTCCGGCGCAGACATGTTTTTGAAGGTGCCGGTGGGAACGCTCGTATTCGACGAGCAAAACGGCGAGACCATCGCGGACCTCGCCACGCCGGGACAGCGCGTGTTGGTGGCACAGGGTGGGCGCGGCGGACGCGGGAATCAGAATTTTGCGAAGCCGTGGCACCAGGCTCCGCGAGAGCACGAGGATGGGCATCCCGGGGAGGAACGGCATCTGCGGCTGGAGCTGCGGCTGCTGGC
>WNFL01047833.1_pt1 | contig 11070 bp, 10 predicted proteins | sample 5400361 | NCBI WGS metagenome assembly WNFL01 (sample SAMN13153351, study PRJNA577476) | soil metagenome | isolation source: 40 cm soil on Douglas fir-dominated hillslope | place: USA:California | collected 2013-09-17 | reverse complement strand
GATGCGCCGTCGCGTAAGCTACCGGCAGCGCCGCTGCTTGAGCAAAGCTGACGCCTTCCGGGATACGGACAAGCTGGTGAGCGCGGGCCCGGGTGAACTCGGCAAGCCCGCCATCGACCGTCTCTCCCTGAAGCCCGCCCTCTACCCGATTGCGCGGGTCGATGAGAACGCGGTCGCCAACAGTCCAGCCTTCAACATGCGGCCCAATTTCAGCGATCTCGCCCGCGACATCGAGACCGGGCACGACGGGAAGCTTGAGCTTTACGCCCGGCATTCCGCGCCGCGTGAACACGTCATGATAATTGAGTGAACATGCTCGAACTTTGACCACCACGTCGCCCGGGCCTGCAGAGGGGACCGGCCAATTCGTTTCGAATTTTAGCGCCTCCGCCCCGCCGTGTTCGTGGATTACTGCCGCTTTCATGAGAAGCCCTAAGAGATTAATGCCACAAGGGTTGCATGGCATCGGATGGAGAGTTTCCGGTACCCTATAGAAATAAGTGCCTCAGTCGGCGAGTCAAATCAGCGTTTGCGTTCATGAAGAAATGATCAGGCGAAGCGATTAGCGCGAAAGCGCATCCAGCGGTGCGCCTTTTGTCAGCGCAGGATCGAAAGGTTTTCGATCCCGAACCCCTCTCAGCGAGATAGCGAACAGACCCTCGCCTCGTTGATCGAGATGGGACGCCAAGGCACCGTCGGCGGGGACGCCCCCCGTCGGCTGCTTGAGTTCAATAATTGCGGCGCCGCAGAAGAATACCGCGGAGTTCGGGCCGCTGCTGCTAAAACCGTCGGGCAATAATGCCCGATAATTTTCGATACTTGCAGGTAAATCACGCACGGCCACGGTGAGGCGCGCAATTCCGAGCGCTCCATTCGGATGATTTCTCGCATCACCCTCCGGTACGCGCAATGATCTTGGAGTGGTATCGGCGCAAAGGAAGGGCAAATCGTGTGAGAGAGGCCGCACGGTCTGCCACTCGGCGCGCTCACCGCTTGGCGTTAATCTGCCACCGGGCTCGATTTCGCCCCCAGCGAAACCGCGGGAGCGTGCTTCCTTAAGATCCTCTTCGAGATTGGCGGGGAGAAGGGCGAAGTCGACAAATCCGGGACCGGCTTTTTGAAGAATTTCCCACCACCGGAACTCAGGCACGGGCCGAGGAAAGCCTATAAGCTCGAAATAGCTTCCGTCCTTGAACACGATGAGCGCATTGATGGAGCCCCGGTGAGGATGTTCACCGCCCCGAAGCACGGTGAAACCAAGCTTTGAATAATCTAAGATGGCCCGATCGAGATCGCTGACCGCAATGACAACGTGATCAAGTGAAAAAGCCATATGTGCACCCTTTGCGACCGGCGCGGGCTGATTTTCCTTCGCCCGAAGTTGTACCGCGGCTAGGTCTATCATGACATAATGCGAATGTGCGTCAGAACTTGTGAAATTTCTCCTAGTGGATCAGCCGAGACATAAGAGTCGGCTTTAGAATTTCCGTTGCTTGCGCTTTGTGCAAAGCTACGGCATGCGCACGAGCCCTCGATCATCCCCCAGCCGGCCCGTTGTGTTATTGATCCGTCAGATTTTGAAGTCGCGGCGCCGGACCCGTTGGAGTGTCGAGCACATGATACACTGGGTGGGCGGCCGCCAGCAGCCGAGTCCAAAGATTACGCCGGCCCCGTAAGGCACTTCTGCGTCATGCCATCCTTGAAGAGGCGCGCGAAGGCATCAAGGCTATCGCGGATGGAAATATCGAAGGTGACACCGCCGCGGGAACTTCCGTAACAAGCCGGATCGTCGTCGACTTCGCCTGCACCGGATACCTTCCAAGCGCATGACTCCAGCCGCCAGAAGCCGGATGCGTCCGGGAAAAGGTCACCCCGCCAGCGCGCAATCGCCCTCCCCGCTTCCGATGGTGGAAAAACCGGGTTCACGACGCTTCCATCGGGTTTGGCATCAGGCCGGTTCGGAAACGCGATATCGTAACCGCGCCGCTTGCCGATCGACTTCAGGGCTTCTCGCTGTTCAAAGCCGTCCCAAGTCTTTGAGACGAGGTTTAAATCCTCGCCGCCAAGGCGGATTTTGGCTGCCTCTCTGGAGGCCTGATCGCGCGGCAGTTCATCACCGACCAAAAATGCTCCGCGTGGGTCATGCACCACGAGCAGCACTTCGAAAATGGGCCGGTCAAACCAAGGTTTGAGTCCAAGTCTCGCGATGGCGTCATCCACTTTCGCGCGGTCCGCCTTCATCCGCAAGTAATGCGGACGGTCTCGCGTCCCTTGCTCATCGTTGATCTTGAGATGCTTGTTTCGATCCTCGAGCGAGTAATCTGCGATGAGGTCTGCCGCATGCTCCATAAGCGGCTTGAGCCTCCCATCATCTGCAAGCTCCGGCGCATTCGTGACTTTGATAAGGATTTCCTCAAGCCCTTCGCGAAAGCCGCGCATCCGTTCCGGCTCAAGAACGCCGGTGATGATTGTTTGGGCTTGATAATATTTATCGATCGTAGGGCTATCTGCGGCGAGGGTCGGGCCGATAAGGCCAATAATGCCAACGCACTTGAGAAAGATGCCACGCATCCTCAGCACCAACTAACTCCCTCCTGCTCGCCGCAATAGCGATTAAGTGCTCGCCGCCCAGCCTAAGTCCCTAATTTTAATGGTGGAGCCAATGAGATTCGAACTCACGACCTCTGCAGTGCGATTGCAGCGCTCTCCCAACTGAGCTATGGCCCCTCGGTTTTCCATTTACGCCCGCCGCAGAATTTCTGTCAAGACGCGCACCATCTCAAGCGACGCCGGTTCGTTCCGGTTTTGCGTTGGCGCTTTATCGCCATAGCTGCAAATCCACCTTCGCACAAAACGCGAGGGTCCGATGGACTTGCCGCAGTGTGTGGCTCGCTGCAAGCCGGTGCACCTGATCGGTATTTTCTGCGGGTCATATACCTGCGAAAGAGGCTATGACGCGCTTCACTCCATGATTGCGCGCCCGGATGCCGGACACATCCTTAGTCACCCCACGACGCTTCGTAATAGCCTCGGCAGAGGCTTATTCGATCTGGACTCAGCCAATCCGCTCCAGCCGTTACGCCGATTTTTTCCAGGCTCCCCCCGAATCCTGGCGCCAGTAGCTCACCTCGAAACCGTCAGCTCTTGCCTCGCGCCATTCCGCGCGAGCCAGCGACTTTGCCTCTTCATCCGCACCGTCGAAAAGGCGCATGATCCGGCGAAAGCGCCGGGGTTCGCCCTCCGTCGCGGCCTCGAGAAGAAAAAGCGCGTCCGCCGCGTTCGGGTTCGTTTCGTCAAGGGTAAGAAGAATGGGCTGACGCTCAGCCTTGCCGTCGCGTACCGTTCCGTGTGGCAGGAAAGCATCGTCGCGGTACGTCCAAAGTACGCTGTCGATGCTTTCGAGACGCTCGGGCGTCGAGAAACGTACACAGGCGCGCCACCCCCGACTTAAGGTTTTCTCTAGCAAAATTGGCAAAACTGTCTGAAGAGGCTGGCTTTCCAGGTGGTAGAACCAGAATTCGGGTGCCGTCATCGCTTAAGCGGCCTCCCTTCATCATCGGTATAGGGGTTCTTCGTTTTGCGGACGTAAAGCCGAACGGGCGTGGGGCCGAGGCCGAAGGTCTTCTTCAGATCGTTGACAAGGTAACGGAGATAGGATTCCGGAAGCGCCTCGGGACGGGAAGAGAAAATCACGAAGGCGGGCGGCCGGGCGTTGGCTTGAGTAATGTAGCGCAGCTTGATGCGCCGCCCCGACACTGCCGGCGGCTGATGGCGGTCGAGCGCAGACCCAAACCAGCGGTTGAGTTCGGCCGTCGGAATGCGCTTATTCCAGGCATCGTACACGGTGAAGGCGGCTTGCATAATTTTGTCGAGGCCTTGACCGGACAGGGCGCTAACTGGCACAAGGGGCGCGCCCGCGAGCTTCGGCAACATTGCCTCCGCCGCCTTCTTCAGCTCGGTCAAGCGCCGCTGGGGCTCGCTCACCAAGTCCCATTTGTTGACCGCGAAAATAAGGCCGCGCCCCTCCCGCTCGACGAGGTCCGCGATCGTCAGATCCTGCTTTTCAAAGGGCATATCGGCATCGAGAAGAAGCACAACGACTTCCGCGAATCTAATAGCACGAAGCGCATCCCCGACAGCGAGGGTTTCCGGTCGCTCGGTAATGCGCGCTTTACGGCGAAGTCCAGCGGTATCGAAAAGCCTGATGCGTTTGCCTCTCCAGGTGAATTCAGCGGCGATGGCGTCGCGAGTGAGGCCGGCTTCCGGGCCTGTAATCATACGCTCCTCGCCCAAAAGTGCGTTGGCTAGCGTGGATTTTCCGGCGTTGGGACGCCCCGCGATGGCAAGCTTCAGCGGCCGGTTTCCAACATCCTCGCCCTCGCCCGTGTCATCGTCCCCGGTTTCGGCCTCGCGCGCGCTCAGCACATCGAGGCGCTCAGAAACTTCGGAGAGAAGATCGGAAAACCCGAGGGCGTGTTCAGCCGACACGGCAAGGGGCTCTCCCAGCCCCATTTCGAACGCGCCGTAAAACCCTTCATCCGCCGCGCGGCCCTCGCTCTTGTTGGCGACAAGCACGAAGGGTTTTCCAGAAGATCGAACGAGGTTGGCGATGCCCATATCAACCGGGGTCGGCCCTGTGCGAGAGTCGATCACGAAGATAATCAGGTCGGATTCGGCGATGGCTTGCTCGGATTGCTCTCGCATTCGCTCTTGAATGCTGCCGGGTTCTGCGTCCTCCAGGCCAGCGGTGTCCGTTAGCACCACTTCATGTCCGCCGATCCTAAGCCGCGTTTCCTTTCGGTCGCGCGTCAGTCCAGGCATGTCGTCAACGAGCGCCAGACGCTTGCCCGCAAACCGGTTGAAAAGGGTGGATTTACCGACATTGGGACGGCCAATGATGGCGGCGGTGTAGGCCATCGAAATTGCACAAGCCGTAAGAGTTTGTTGGTGAAAGGCTCACATGGCACGCCGGCGCAATGGCAGGCCTGTTGAGTTTATCTATGTTATCTTACCCAGAAAACCAGCGAAGCGCATAAGATAAGCGCTTCGCGGGAGGAAATCAGTTCATTGCTATAAGCTTGGCCTTATCGGTCAAAACGTAGAGCCTTCCTTCAGCGACGACGGGCGTGATCATCACAGGCGAACCGAGATCCGATTGCACCGCCACGCTGCCCGAAACTGCGTCCACGCCCACGAAAAGGCCTTTTGAGGAAGCGAGCCATAGTTTCCCTCCCGCAAGCACGGGGCCGCTCCAACGGCCATCACCAGGAAGTGGAGTTAACCAGCGAACTTTGCCGTCTTTTCGATTAAGCGCCACCAACTTGCCCGTAGCATCGACAACTTTGCGATCCCCTTATCTCGCGTTTCCAAAGCCGCTCGCCCTTTTCCTTCGAGGTGGCGATCAATTGCCCGCCGCGACTCATCGCAAACACGGCTTCCCTGTCAACAACAGGCCGGGCGGCCTCACCGATGGCCGTTGCTGAATTATTGACGTCACCCTTCGCCAAGGTATCTGTCCACTTCGGCTGGCCATTCTTGATATCGAGGGCAGTGATTTCGCCGGAGGGGAAGGGCACAAACACAAGGTTCCCCGAAACGGCAGGACTGGCGCTCGTCAGAACGGCGGCGTTCTCCGGCAGGCCTTTTTGCGTCCAGAGTTCCGTTCCATCGGCCGCGCTGAGACAATAAAGCTCGCTCTCGGCATTCACGACGAAGACCCGGCCATCGGCCGCAGTGGGGGCCTCCCGGATCGGAATGGCGAGTTTTTTGGTCCACACCGGTTTTCCGGAATTCACATCGAGAGCTGCGACAGTCCCAAAACCGGTGGCGATGAAAACTTTGCCGCCGTCTGCGGCCAAGCCGCCACCGAACCCGGCTCGGGATGTATTGGACTTGTTAAATGGGTGGAGATAATCGAAGCCCGATTTACCCTCCGGGACTAAGCTGACCTGCCACACGGTTTCGCCGCCGGAAACCGAGATTGCCCGAGCCGAGCCCTCGGCATCCAATGTGAAAATCTTGTTGTCATAAACGATGGGAATGGCCGTCAAGCGGGTGCGTTTCGTGGATCCTTCGCCAGCGTCGGCAGTCCATATGGTGCGTAATACTTCCCCCACCGCAAGGTGCCCGGGTGCATTCGTCGCTACCCCGCCCGGCTGGCTCCAGGACGCGTTCGTAACGGCGGGCGGCAGAACTATCGAGCCGGAAGCTTCGGGGCCTGAAACGCCGCCCTTTTCCTCAGATTTCAAGACAGAAATCCGCCTCCCCGGCAGCTTTTCTTCCTTTTTATCGAATACGGAGGTGACCGACGAGAGGCTTGGTACACTCGGCTCGCCCAGCCCCATGGATTCGCAACCGCCCAGCGCAAACGCCGCAATTGTCAACAGCGGAACAGATTGAAACAGCAAGAACGGGCGGCTGCTGCCCCTGTTACTGCGTTTTCGCATCATTTCCCGCGTCCTTCTTCCCCGTTGATTCAGCCTGAGCTGTCTTTGGCTTCTCAAGGATGAGCGCCAGCATAATTTCGGCGCGTTGACGCATTCCCTGCGGCGCCCCGCCGTCGCTTACGATCTCGCCGTATAGCCGCTCCGCTTCGGATTTCTTACCCTCTTTGTAGGCGGCGAGGCCAAGTATTTCTTTTGCAGTAAACCGCCACGGGCTTGTGCCCGAGCGATACGCAGCGAGATCTTTCGCCAAAGCATCATAAGACTCGTTCTCGAGAGACAGAGCTGCAAGCTGCATCCGGGCAAAGTCCCGAAGGCCAGAGGGCGCCGATTCATCATCCGCGACACCTCGATAATCCGCAACCGCACTATCAAGCTGCTTTTTTGCAACAGATTCGGCAGCTGCATGCAAGCGCGCTAGCACCTTGTAGGCCCCCGGGCCGTTGCCGGCTAGGTTCGCAAATGCCTTCTCGGCTTCATCTGGCTTTCCGGCCTCGCTCAAGGTCAGCGCACTCGTCAGCGCATCGCCGCCGGTCGCTGCTTGATTTGCCCTGCGCCGCTGCTCGAATGTATAGCCTCCGACGATAGCCAAAATCATAAACGCGCCCGCAATGATGTACGCGCCGTAAGCCTCAAAAAATTTAATGGCCTGCTCGCGCCGGTAATCTTCGTTGACTTCGCGGAAAAAGCTTTCGTCGTCGCTCATGGCGCTGTTGCCCTAATGTTTCGGTCACTCTTTTGCAACAAATGGTGCAGCACATGTTGCAAGTGAAGATAATTGACCCCGATTTCATCACCCATCGCGCAACGCTAACGCAGCGGCTAAGGCCCTATACCAATTTCCCTTTGAGCCACAAAGGTCAACTGGGCTTTGTTTTGGACATTTTCGTGACTCGTCGCGTTTGGCTGTCCAGTTTAGACATGCCGTAAACATGCTCCGCGCCTGGAAATTGCCTTGAGCGGACTTCCCCTGCGTAGGTTTGCACGGCTGACTCGATCGCGCTCCCTAGTTCGGCGAACTTCTTGACGAAGCGCGGCACTGAGGGCGACAGCCCGAGCATGTCTTCAAGAACGAGAATCTGGCCATCGCATTCAGCAGATGCGCCGATTCCTATCGTCGGTATTGAAATGGCGCGCGTGATCTTGGCGGCAAGCAGCTCCGCCATCCCTTCAAGGACCACCGCGAAAGCTCCGGCCTCGGCCACAGCCGCGGCATCCGCCTCGATAGCAGCCCATTCTTCCTGCCGGCGCCCTTGGGTCTTGAACCCTCCCATCACGTTTACCGACTGCGGGGTGAGGCCAATATGACCCATGACGGGAACTCCACGCTCCGTGAGGTAGGTAATCGTTTCTGCCATGCGGCGGCCGCCCTCCAGCTTTACGGCGCCGCACCCGGTCTCCTTCATGATGCGAGCAGCATTGCGGAAAGCCATCGGCGGCGATTCTTCATAAGAGCCGAAAGGCATGTCAACGACGACCAAAGCGTGCTTCGACCCGCGAACCACCGCCGCCCCGTGCATGATCATAAGGTCGAGGGGCACAGGAATCGTCGTTTCGTGGCCGTGCATGACCATGCCGAGGGAATCGCCGACGAGTAGAAAGTCCACATGGGGGTCGATGAGACGCGCCGTGTGCGCGTGATACGCGGTCAAGGACACGATTTTCTCAAGGCCTTTTCGTGCCTTGATGTCTGGCGCGGTAAGGCGGCGCGTTTCTGAGTGCTGTGACATTAGTCATCCTCACAAGGTTGAGCATGTCATACCCAAATTGGCGCGCGGGCGAAATACGCATTTGGCTTATTACGTGCCGGGATAGTGCACGACGAGGAATTACTTGGGGTCTTATTAATATTTTATGAAAATTAACCTAGTTTAGAGGCGGAAGCGATCGAGCGTTCAAAGTTTAGGAAAAATAGAATAAATTGGTGCAAACGACTGCGGGTGGAGGCTCCGAATGAAAACTTACTCCCTTTCTATCTTTTGTGCCCTTATTCTCAGCATTATGCTGAGCGCCCATTCCGGTGGGCTGCAAGCAGCGCCTATCTCTTTCCACGACGCCGCTCTATTACACCCAGCGAACGTCTCCGCCATCCAAAAAATCGGGTATGGCTGCGGCTGGGATTATCCTTGTGCGCCTCGCCCCTATTTCGGCAGGCGACGCCACCACCAGCCGGAAAATGTTTATATCCGGAACAATTACGGCACGGTGAATGTGTACGTGAACAGGTGGGGCCGCGAGAGATGGCATCATCGCTCCTGGGAGACCCAACGGTGCTGCGCCAATGGCGAGTACACAAGAAGCGAAGCTCCCGTGGAAAGCACACGCTGCGACAGAAATCCTTGCGAGCCCGAATGCGATACGTGGTGCTGGTTTCGGCGCTTCAAGCGGGGCTACTGCGGACATGGATGCGAGGTCTACCGGGAAAAAGTGCGCTTTGAAAAAGGTGAGCGCACGTATGAGTATCCCCGTCCCGTCTATTATAGGGATGTACCGCCTGCTTACCGGCCCTACGATGAGGAAGACGCGCCAGTCCGGTACAGTCGGCCCAACGACGGCGAAACTTATGAACGCCGCCCGTTCGATGGGCCGCGCTACCCGCCTCATTGCTCGGGCGAGGACTGCTGATAAGACGAAGAGTCACGGCGGGGTCTACTCAATTTGCCGTTTATATGGGCGCAACCTCAATCTCCGAATCTTGAGGATCCACAAGCGGAAAGTAACCTCGGGTAACGTGCTTACGGTCTCTTCAACAACAATTTTCGTTCATTTTTCCGAGTTTAAGGGTCTATCGTTATAGCCGGGAGCGGGCAAAATGCGCGGCCCTTGCGACAGTCGCAACCATATAAGAGCGCCCGAGTTGCCAATCTCGGGCGCGGCCCTGAACGTCTATTCCGCGGGAACCAAGTGGGATTCATGCGCGATCATATGGGTCTCCCGCGCTTCGGGCTGCCTGTGCCTCAAACGATCAAGCATGAGGTAAATCACCGGCGTGGAGTAAAGCGTGAGGATTTGGCTTACGGCGAGTCCTCCGACGATGGCGTAGCCGAGCGGTTGGCGAAGCTCCGACCCGGTTCCCGTCGCAAACATCATCGGCAGTCCGCCAAGGATCGCGCAGGCGGTAGTCATCAGGATAGGCCGGAAGCGCAGCAGACAGGCTTTCCGGATGGAGTCAAGCGGCGGCAGGCCTTCTTCACGCTCGGCATGAATGGCGAAGTCAACCATCATGATTCCGTTCTTCTTCACGATGCCGATGAGTAGGATAAGCCCGATGAGACTGATGATCGTGAAGTCGATGTGGAACACATAAAGCATGAGGAGCGCGCCAAGCCCGGCGGATGGCAGGGTCGACAGGATCGTGAGGGGATGGATGTAGCTCTCATAGAGCATGCCAAGGATGATGTAGATCACGAACAGGGCAGCCGCGATGAGGATCGGTTGGCTGGCAAGCGAGCTCTGAAAGGCCTGGGCATTGCCTTGGAAACTCCCCGCGACGGTAGCGGGCACGCCAAGCTGGTCACGCGCCGTCTGGATCGCCGCGACCGCCTGACTGAGCGATGCTCCCGGCGCTAAGTTGAAAGAGAACGTAACCGAGGGAAAGCTGCCCTGATGGTTGAATACCAGCGGGGCGACCGGCTTCGTGTCAACGGTAACAAGAGTCGAAAGAGGAACGGCTTGCCCATTCGGAGTCCGCACGTAGAGCTTCGACAGCGTGTCAAGCTTACCTTGTAGTTCGGGAAGAACCTCCAGGATCACCTTGTAGGTATTCTGCTGTGTGAAAGTTGTTGACTGAATGCATCGGCAAGCACCGCGTCTATCTGGGCTGGTTGGATGCCAAAGCGAGCTGCGGTATCGCGGTTGATGCTGAGAGTGACAGTCGGCCCATTCGCCACCTGGTCCGTGGAAAGGTCCGCAAGCATCGGAATGGACTTTAGCCGGCCGAAAAGGTTCCTGGACCATGTACTCAGCTCATCCACCTGCGTGTCCTGAATCGTGTACTGGAACAAACCCTGCGATGCCCGGCCACCGACAGTGATATCTTGCGCGGGCTGGAGAATAAGGCTTGCCCCGCTAACCTGGGCGAGTTTCGGGCGAAGGCGGTTGACGATGTCCATCGCGCTCGGCCGGCCCGAACTCAGCGGCTTCAGCGCGATATAGACAAGCCCTTGATTGGCGACGCGGGCGCCGCCGATGGCGGCCATGACGTTGGCAACGCCTGGGTCGTCCATGACGATGCTGTTAATCTGCTGCTGAAGGCGACCCAGTTCTTCGGGAGAAACATCGGGAGATGCGCGGGTCTGACCAATCAGGATGCCGGTGTCCTGGATCGGGAAAAACCCTTTCGGAACCACCATAAAGAGCCAGCCCGTGGCGGCGATTGTCGCGAAGAAACTTAGCAATGTAATGCCTTGATGGCGCAGCACGATGTCCAGTGTCCAACCATAGGCGTCAACCAGGCCCTGGAAGGCGCGCTCGCTTAGACGATAAAGTCGTCCTTGCTGTGAATCAGGGACCTTTGCCTTCAGGTATCGGCTCGCAAGCATTGGCGTGAGCGTCAGCGAAACGAGGATGGAAACCAGGATCGACACTGTAACTGTCATCGCGAATTCACGAAGAAGACGGCCAACGA
>WNFL01329816.1_pt1 | contig 11073 bp, 10 predicted proteins | sample 5400361 | NCBI WGS metagenome assembly WNFL01 (sample SAMN13153351, study PRJNA577476) | soil metagenome | isolation source: 40 cm soil on Douglas fir-dominated hillslope | place: USA:California | collected 2013-09-17 | reverse complement strand
AGCGTTCTCTTCGGCATCATCGGCGATAAATATGGGCGCAAGCTGGGTCTGGTGCTTGGCGTTCTCGCCTACAGCCTGCCGGCCTTGTTCACGGTATTCGCGACATCGCTTGAAGAGCTGTCGGTGTTTCGTTTTCTTGCTGGCATCGGCATCGGCGGCGTTGTGCCCAACACCATCGCGCTTCTGACCGAGACCGCGCCGAAGCGCTATCGCGTGACCTTCGTGATGATCGCCTTTGTCGGCTATTCGACGGGCAACGCGTCCATAGCACAGATCGCGGCCTGGTTCATTCCCGCCTATGGCTGGTCGATCGTTTTCCTGGTGGCGGGTGGTTTGGGAATCGCGTTGAGCCTCGTGCTTGCGTTCTTCCTGGCCGAATCCGTTCCCTGGCTCGCGGCCGCGAGGCCCAATTCGCCGGAGCTGCGCCGTCTCGCCGCGCGCGCCGCACCCGAGCTTCGCATCACACCGGACACGCGCGTTGCGCTGCGCAGATCGCCAAATGAAATTCATTTCTCGCTGAAGCTGCTTTTCAGCTCCTACCGCCGGATCGCGACGCCGCTTCTCTGGATTGCGTTCTTTGCCGAATCGTTGACCTTCATGACGTTATCCGCCTGGCTTGCCGTTCTATTGGAGGCGGCAGGTCTGTCCCCGACCCAGGCTGCGCTGACGTTCTCCTATGGAGCGTTCGGCGCGATTTTGGCGATCCTCACTGTTGGCCGCCTCATCGATCGATTTGGGCCCAGGGCTGCAGTCCTGTTCGCGGTGCTTGCGGTCACTGCCATCTTCTATCTGGGCACGCCCGGCCTCTCGCCCGCCGTCATCACAATCGTTGCCGTCGTAGCGCTCGCCTGCGCCTCGGCGACCCACCAATCGCTGAACGGCATCGTCGGTGGCTTTTATCCGACGATCATCCGCGGCAATGGCGTCGGCTACGCGACGGGCATGGGCCGAGTCTCAGCCATTGTCGGGCCGGTGATCGTTGGCTATCTCATGGCGGCCAAGGTGCCCCTGCAAGAGGTACTGTTCTTTGTTGCTGCACCCGATGCCGTGGTGGCCGCGGCCTGCGTGGGACTGGACCGCTTGCGCAAAAGCCGAACGGCGGCCGAGGATGCCGCAGCCCTTTCGATGGCCCCAGCCGTAGGTGACCAGCCGGCATGAGCAAGAAGATTCCGCGCCTGGAAATGAAGGAACTTGCGCCGAACGTTCAGGAGACACTGACGGCGCGCGTCAAACGTCTCGGCTATCTGGGCGAGTTCTTCAAAACGTCCGGACACAATCCCGATGTGCTGGTGTCGTTCATGGAGATGACCGAGGCGCTGAAGATTGCGCTTCCGGACCGGCTGATCGAAGTGGGATCGCTGACCGTCGCGGGGCTCATGGGCAACGCCTATGAGCGCAACCAGCACGAGCGTCTATCGGAAAAGCTCGGTTTCGGACGCGACTGGATCGCCGCAGTAAATCGGCTCGAGCCCGATGCACCTGGGCCGATGAGCGCGGACGAACGTACCGTGCAGGCGTTGGCCATCGCTGTGGTTAACCGCTCCGGCCATGATGTGGACACCCAGCTGGATGAAGTCATCGAACGGATCGGTCACGCCCAGGCCATGGCCGTGTTGTTTCTGATCGGGCGTTATGTCATGCACGCCTACGTGGTGAACGCGCTCAATTTGGCGCCGCCCGTGTCTTCGATTTTTGCAGGAGGAAGACCGTGACCGATCCGCTATGGATCACGGAAGCCGACGTCGTGGATGCGCTGAGCCTGCCCGAAGCCATTCCGGCGCTGGAGGCGGGTCTCGCGCTGGAAGCGGCCGGCATGGCGCGCAATATGGCCAAGACGCATCAGATATGGGGCGGTCACCACACGCTGCACGCGATTGGCGCCGTGGTCGAAGGCGCGAACATCGTCGGCACCAAGACCTGGGCGCACACTGCGGGCGGCGCCACGCCGCTCGTGACGCTGTGGAACAGCGACACTGGCAGGCTGGAGGCGATCATCGAAGCTTTCGCGCTTGGCCAGATGCGCACCGGTGGGATTTCCGGCGTCGCGACCGCGCGCATGGCGAGTAAGGACGCGGACGATCTCGCCATCGTCGGCACGGGCAAACAGTCCATGACCCAGGTGGTGGCCGTGGCCGCCGTCCGTCCCTTGAAGCGCATTCGCGTGTTCAGCCCCACGGTGGAGAACCGCCGCGCTTTCTTGGCACGATTGGAGAAACTCTTTCCGGCCGCCGATCTCATCGAGGCCCAATCGGTCGAAGCGGCGGTCAAGGACGTGCCGATCATCACGCTGGTGACGCGGGCGCGCATTCCCGTTCTCACCGCGGCCATGATCGCGCCGGGCACGCATCTGAATGCCGTCGGCGCGATCACACCGGAGCGCGAGGAATTCACCCAGGATGTGTTCGACCGCGTCTCGGCGATTGCCGTCGACATGGTCGAATCCGTGAAATCCTTGAGCGCCGAATTCCAGAAACGTTTCGGCTCGGGCGATTGGTCGAAGGTGCGCCCTCTATCCGAACTGGTGGCGGCGAAAGTGGAACGGCCCCCGGGTGCCGATATCACTCTGTTCAAGGCCATGGGCATGGGCCTTTCCGATCTCGCGCTTGGCATCGAAATCCTCAGCCGCGTGCGCGCCAAGGGCGGCGGACGCGCTATTCCGCATCCCAAACCGGCGCAGCCGCGCCTTGTCCGTTCCCCGTCATAGGGAGTTGCAGCATGCGTAACGATTATTTTCGCGATCAGACCGGGATGACGCCGAAGTCGATCGATTTGTGGGAGCCGATTGTCATCCCCAAGGAAGAGATCGATGCGGAGATCGAACGCCTGGCTAGCTTGCCGCTGCCCGCCAATGGCCGGCGCCGCTCGATGTTCGTGCATCCGCGCAATCAGAAGTCCAACGGTCTGGCGCCGGGAATCGATGTGGCCCTAGATGTCCTCAAGCCCGGCGAGCGTACCGTGCCCTACCGGCAGAATTCGACGCAGGTGAATTTCGTCATCCAGGGTCAGGGCACATCGGTGGCGGGCGGACGGCGTTGGGACGTGAATCTCTATGATGTATGGAACACGCCGTCGATGCAGCCCTATTGGCATCAGAACAATGGCAGCGATTTGTTCGTGCGCCTGACCTATTCCAACGCGGCGCTGCTCGACATGATGAATGTGCATTATGTCGAGGAGAATCCGCCGCCCGCCGAAGCCATCAAGCATCAGGAACTTTCGGAAGAGGACAAGAAACGCCGGGCGAGTCCCTTTGGCACCTTCCAACTGAACGATCAGGGCGCCTGGCTGATGCCCTATGAGATCCTGATCAATCCGCCATCGGTGCCCTCGCCGGCGCTGCTTTGGCCATGGCAGGAGGTCAAGGCGCATCTCGACAAGCTGGAAGCGCTGGGCAAGGACTATGTCGGGCGGCGGCTTTATCTCCTCTACAATCCGCTGACGGGGCGCACCAACGGCACGACACCGAATTTCTTCGCCACCATGACGATTCGCCCGCCCAAGATCGTCGACCGGCCGCACCGTCACAGCTCGGCGGCGATCAATTATTATTTCCACGGCACGGGGCGTTCGACCGTGGAAGGCAAGGTCTATCAGTGGAAGGCGGGCGACCTGATGCTCTCGGCACCCGGCTGGGCGGTACACAACCACGCGTCGCATGATGATTACGTCTATGAGCTGACCGTGCAGGATCAGCCGCTCAACATCTCGATGGAAAGCCTGCTGTGGCAGGAGAGCCTGAAACTGCCGATGGCGGTGTTAGGCGTGGAAGAAGGCCTCGGCACCAATCGGGCGGCGGAATAGCGATGATCCGCCTGGATGACAAAGCGCTGAAGGGTTCGTTTCCGCCCATCGTGACGCCGTTCAACGACGACGGCTCGGTCGATTATGACACCTATGGGAAATTGGAGGAGTTCCACGTCAAGGGCGGTTCGCCCGGCATCGTTGTGACCGGCACGACCGGCGAGCCGTCCGTCCTCACGCCTGCCGAACGCACAGAACTCGTGAAAGTCGCCATCGCGGCGGCGAAGAAGCGCATCCAAGTGGTCGCCGCCACCGGGACGCAGAACCACGCCGACACGGTGGCGATCAGCGAAGCTGCGGAGAAGGCCGGCGTGGATGCGCTTCTGATCGTCACGCCCTATTTTATCCGCCCGCCGCAGCGCGGGCTCGAAGCCTATTATCTCGATTTGTGCAAGCGCACCGATCTGCCGGTGATGATCTATCACATCCCGGGACGCGCGGCCGTGAACATGAACCCCGACACCATTGTGCGGATCGCGGAAGCCGCGCCCAATCTCGTCGGCATCAAGCATGCGGTGGATGATCTGAAGCTTGTCAGCGACCTCATCATCAAGCTGGGCACCGAGTTCCGCATCCATGTTGGCTTGGAGGATTTATCCTTCCCGATGGTGTGCATCGGCGCGCATGGGTTGATGAGCGCGGTGGGAAATCTGTTGCCGGGCAAGGTCCAGGAGCTTTATGCGGCAACGGCCAAAGGCGATCTCGCCCGCGGCCGCGCCCTTCATTACGAATTATGGGAGTTGAACCAGGCTGTGTTCTTCGACACCAATCCGATTCCGATGAAATATATGATGAAGCGTTTGGGCCTTCTTCCGAACGAGGTGCATCGCTTGCCGATGGTACCGACGACGCCCGAGCTGCGGACCAAGCTCGATGCCGTGCTCGCGCGCGCCGGGCTCGTCTAGGCCATGACAAAAAGCGCCGTTGCCGACGTCGCCCCCGCCCTCGTCGAAGACTTGATCGACGCCAATCATATTCTTTATCATCTCGGCGTGGTCGATGGTTTCGGCCATGTCAGTACCCGCCATCCCGGCGATGCTTCGCGCTTTCTGATCTCACGCAGCATGGCGCCCGCGCTGGTGACCGCTGCCGATTTGATGGCGATCCATCTCGACGGACGGCCGGTTTCCGACAACGGACCGACGCCCTATCTCGAGCGCTTCATCCATGGCGAGATCTATCGCGCGCGGCCGGATGTGGTGGCGATCGTGCACAGCCATTCCGCGGCGGTCATTCCGTTCGGCATCGTACCGGGCGCCACCTTGATGCCGGTGTCCCATATGGGCGGCTTCATCGGCGAGGGCGCCCCGGTGTTCGAAATCCGCAACACGGCCGGCACGAACAGCGACATGCTGGTGCGCACGCCGGAGCTGGGTGCCGCGCTGGCGAAATCGCTGGGCGCGCGGAATATCGTGCTGATGCGGGGCCACGGTTCGACGGTGGTGGGGTTCAACCTTCGCCAAGCCGTCTACCGCGCCGTCTATGCCGAAGTGAATGCGCGACAGCAATCCGAGGCGTTGAAACTGGGCACGCCGATGTACCTCACGCCCGGTGAGGCGATGGAATCGGCAAAGGCAAATGATGGCCAGCAGGACCGCGCCTGGAATTTGTGGAAGCGGGCCATTCAGGGACGCGGGTTTTCCTGATTCTTCGATGGCGATCGGCATCGTCACAGCGTTTTTCGACATCGGCAGGGAGAATTGGGCCAAGCGGCCAGGTACGCCCGCCTGGCTCGCGCGCAGCACCGAGGATTATTTCAGCTATTTTGAGCGGATGTGCCAGTTAGAGAACGAGATCGTCGTTTTCACCCAATCCAAGTTTGCCGACCGTATCGCTGCCACGCGGGCGCAGTTCGGCTTTTCGAATGAGACGACGATCATATGCAAGGACGATCTGTTCGAGGAATATGGCGCCCAGTTAAGCAAAATCACGCGCGTGATGAACCTGTCGGGTTTTCTTAAGGGCGTCACACACCCCCATTGCCCCGAGTATTGGGAACCACGTTACGTGCTGATCAATTACCTGAAGAGCTTCTTTGCCTGCGAAGCCGTCGAGCATGGCCTAGTCCGAAACGAATTTCTTGCCTGGATCGATTTCGGCTATTGCCGCGGCGAAAATGTGCTTCCGGCTTCGCGGAAGTGGGATTACCCGTTTTCCGACAAGATCCACCTCTTCAACATTGAGAAACTCGATTGCCAAGATCTCATTTCGATCATCAAGACGAACAAGGTCTATTTCACTGGCGGTGCCATTGTCGCGAGCGCAGCCAAATGGCGCGACCTCAAGCGCATGATGCAGAACGGGTTCGACATGCTCATTTCGTACGATCTGATTGACGACGATCAGACGCTGTTGCTGATGGCCTATCGCAATGCGCCACAGCTTTTCGAAACGCATTTTGTGGACGCGGACAAAGGGGGATGGTTCGTTCTTTTCAAGGACTACAACGCGCTGGACCCACGTCAGGCCTGAGCGAGCGCGATGGTGCATTCCGTTGAGAAAGAGAGCGTCACGGTGTCTCCTTTGGCGACGCCGCCGAAGAGCGAGCGCACTAGGATTTCACCCCCGCCGACCGCAACAAGATATTCAACGATTTCCCCCAGATAGATTTCCCGCGTCACTTTGCCGGTGAGACGGTTGCCTTTGTTGTCTGCGACTGCCGCGCCGCCGCTTTTCCCGATGGCAATGTGCTCGGGGCGGACCACCAATGCGACGGCCTTTCCTCTCCCGAGGGCATTCGGGAAAAAACACAAGACCTCGCCCATGGCGGTCTTCACCGTCGCGATGGATTCAGCGTCGGCTTCCTCTAGGAGCGATCCGTGCAGCAGATTGGTGCGGCCGATGAAATTGGCAACGAATTCGGATGCCGGCCTGGTGTAGATGTCCTTAGGCGTACCGATCTGCATGATTCGGCCTTTGTTCATCACTGCTATGCGATCGGAGATGGCCAGTGCCTCCGCCTGATCGTGCGTGACATAGACCGCAGTGACACCCGTTTCCTGCTGCAGGCGTTTCAATTCGACACGCATCTGCTCGCGCAATTGGGCATCGAGATTGGAAAGCGGTTCGTCGAGCAGCAGGAGGCGCGGCTCGCGGGTGAAGGCGCGGGCGAGGGCCAGCCGCTGCTGCTGACCACCGGAGAGCTGTGTCGCGGGACGTTTGGCGAATTCCGCCAGACCCACCATGGCGAGGACGTTCATCACTTTTTTCTCGATATCGCGCTCGGCGTGGCGCTGCCCGCGCGATACCCGTAAGGGATAGGCCGCGTTCTCGAAGACGCTCATATGCGGCCAGATGGCATAGGACTGGAACACCATTCCGATGTCGCGGTCATAGAGCGCGACGCTTTTGCCGGTTGTGGAATTGTACATTTCGACTCCGCCGATCAGGATGCGCCCGGTGTCGGGCATCTCCAGGCCGGCAATGGCGCGCAGCGTCGTCGTCTTGCCGCAGCCCGACGGGCCCAGCAGCGTGAACAGCTCGCCCTCGGCGATGTGGAAATTGACGCCGAGCACGCCCGCCCCGGGCTTTCCCTCGAAGCTGACGTATTGCTTCTTGAGATTCTCGACGTGAAGCACCGCTCCCCCTGCGCGCTCTTCCGTTAGCGAAAATATTTGTTGAACAGCACGCTCGCTTCGTCGCGACTTTGGAACATCAATTCGGGCGTGAACACGGTCTCCCTAAGGCCGTTCAGGCGCGGAATGATCTTGCGCAAGGACGGGTCGGTATCGACGACCGGATTCGCCGAAAGATATTGCGCTGCGCGCAAGACCTCTTGTCCCTCTTTCGAAAGCGCAAAATCGATGAACAGCATCGCCGCATTGGGATGTGGAGCATTCTTGGCGAGCTGAATCGTGCTGATCGCCGACGGCACGGTGTCCAGCATCTGCACCTCCAGCGGCGCTCCCTTGGCTTTGCTGATGAGCGGATGATGCGCATAGATTTCCAGCGCCAGCTTGTATTCGCCCTCGCCCACGCGATCGACCAAAGCCCGTGCGCTCCCCGCATAATTCACGATGCGTTGGCTCGCGAGTTTCTTCAGATAGGCTTCGCCTTTTTCCTTGCCCATCTCCCGCATCACACCAGAAATGAACAACATGGCGCCGACTTCGGAATCGGCGCGCCATGCAATCGCACCTTTCCATTTCGGATTCAGGAGCTCGTCATAGGTCTTAGGCACCTCGGCGGCGCTGACTTGGCGCGTGTTGTAGGCCATGCCGAAATAGTCCAGGCGCGAGGCCGCCCACATGCCATTCGGGTCGACATAATTCGTGGGAAAGCCCTCGGCCGAGGGCGTGTAGAACGGCTCGATCGCGCCGGCACGGATGAGCGCTTCCCCTCCGCCGGTCGATTCGAGGATGTCGCCCATCACGCGTCCCGCACGCTTTTCGGTCAGCGCCTTCTGCACCAACGCGCGGCTGTCTCCCCGCCAATAGTCCACGGCTATGAAGGGATATTTCTTCTTGAACGCGTCGGCCATTGGGCGCAGCGCTTGGTTTTCGATCATGCCCGAATAGAAAGCGACTTTGCCTTCGCGTTTTGCACCTGCAAGGATGAGCTGGTTGCGATCCGTGCCTTTGTAGGTGGCGGTGACTGGGGTCGTGGGCGTGGTCGCAGCAAGGCCAGTGCCGGAAGCGAGCACAAGAACCGCCATCAGCGCACAAGCAACAAGTGCCAAGGCGCGGCGCGGGCTCACGACTCGACCGCCTTAAGCTGTCGTGCATGCGCCACGGCGCTGGCGCGGCGCGACACACCTGATGCCACGCCCCTGGGCAAAGCGAGCCAGCCATTCTGGATCTCGATGCCTTCGAAGGGATCGTCAAGCAGCCTGTCGAACTCGCCGAGCTCGCAAGCGTAATCGAGCCGGGGCAGTGTGGCGGCGAGATGCACAGCTTGGGCCGAAAGCAGCCGCGAACCTACGGCGGCACCCATGCGATAGGCAACCTGGCCAGCCTCGCAGATGCGCGCTGCCGCAAGCGCGTTGCGCAAACCGCCGAGCTTGGGAATTTTCAAACTGACCGCATCCACGATCCGTTCGGAAACCAGCCGCATCACGTCCGCGATGCTGGCGGCCGTTTCGTCTGCTTCGACCGCAACGGCCACCGACTCGGTCACCAGCTTGAGGCCCTTAAGGTCGTCTGCGGCCACGGGCTGCTCCGCGAGATCGATATCGAACTCCGCCATGCGGTTCAGCGCCGCGATAGCATTCTTGACCGAATAGGATTGGTTAGCATCGATGGTGAGGTGCACCTCGTCTCCCACCTGCCGGCGGATGGCGCGAACGCGCGCGACGTCCTCGTTCACCTCGCCATGGACCTTGATCTTCAAATAACGATATCCCGCATCCACGAGTTTCTGCGCCTGCAACGCCATCTCTTCCGGCGTCTTGATGGCAAGGATGCGAAGGATGGGGACGGAGTCCCGCAATTTGTCGCCGAACAATTCGTACAGCGGAACGCTGAGGATGCGGGCGCTCAGATCATGCAGCGCACAGTCGATGGCGGCTTTTGCTTGATTGTTACCCGCGAGCTCCGAGTCGAGGATTTGGAGGATTTCCTCGACGGCGAACGAGTCGCGCCCTGTGACAAGCGGCGCGAAACGCGTGAGCGCCGCCATGAGGGTTTCGCGCGTCGCTCCCATGTGGGGCGTGGCGGAGCCGTAGCCGAAGCCTTGTGCGCCATTCTCCGTGGTGACGGTCACCACGACGCCTTCGGTTACCGGACTGGCGCCCAGCGCAAAGCGCCAATTCGGGTCTTCTTTGCGCATCACGCAAGGTTCGAGCTCGACGCGTGCGATGATCATCGGGGCTCAGTCCAGGCCGTATAGGGCGCGGGCATTGGCATCGAGGATACGGTCGATCACCGTCCTGTCGACCTTGCCCTCTTTCTTCAGGATGCGCAGCGCTTCGATCTGCGCCGAGGTATCGGCATGTCCGTAATCTGTGCCGATGACGATGTTGTCCGCGCCGCCATGCTTGAGGATGTAGTCGAGATCATCCGTACACTGACAGGCGACGTACATGTTGTTGGCTTTCAGCGGATCGGCGGGAAACATCCGTTCCTTGCGTTTGAAGCGCAAATCGAGGTCATTATAGGCATAGGGCAGCCATTGCGCGCTCACCTCGATGAAGCCCCACCGCAATTTGGGGAATTTCTTCGGGATATCGTCCATCAGCAAATTGTGGAAGGCGCCCACCACGGGGAGTTTGGACCGGCCGAAGCCGCCTTCGGTGGCATAGATGTCGCGCACGGCAAAGCTGTTGTTACCGGAATGAAAACAGACGGGCAGGTCGAGCTCCTGCGCCATCTCATAGAGCCGGAAGAAATAGGGGTTGGTGAGCCGCATCTCGAGCTCCAGTCCGCGGACGAAGATGGCACAGGCACCGTTTTCCTTGCCGAAGATCAGCTCCTTGCGCGTTTCATCCATTGAGCGCAAAGGCGGCATCACCGCCCAGCGCAGGCGGCCCTTGCCCTGTTTCCAAATGTCGGCGAGCCAACGGTTGTAGCTGCGGCAGAGCGCGACTTCGACTGTCGGGTCCTGGGTCCAGGCGCGCAAGAAGACCGTCGGGTAGAGCACCTGCACGTCGATATCGAGCGCGTCCATATGATCGAGACGCGATTGGACGTCGCGCATCTCACGGGACACATCGGAGGTGTTGGAGCCGACGTTGTGCTCCTTGGGCTGAAGCCGCCCGTCGATGATCCAGAACTCCTTCTGGATGCCGCCTTCATTGCTTTTTGCATGTTCGCCTTCGACTTGGCGTACCACCCGGGGTTTGAGATGCCGAAATTCGGGATCGATATAGTCGAATGTCGTCATCGTCTCGATGACGTGAGCGTCGGAATCAATGGTTCCCATTATGTTCCTCAGGCGGATGGCGTTTGCAAAAACAATAGCGGCGATGTCCGGCGGGGCACAATGGCGGGTCTGCCGGTGGGGACCATGCACAGCTTCGCAAGCGGATAGAGCTAGCTCGCAGGCCTAAGGGCCTAAGGCTTGAGGATGGACTGTAGAAAGGCGCGCAGCTTCGGGCTCATGCCGACGGCAAACCCGGCGACCAGCGCCGCCAACAGACCGCCGTTTGCCTCGGTCCCGGTAAGTCCGCGCAGCTTGCGGGCGAGCTCGCTCCCAAGCTCGGCGGCGTTCTCAAAGCCTTCCAGCGTTGGGCTTCTCTCGCGTCTTCGGCCGCGGCGCGAGCGGGGTCGTGTCGCCAGGACCAGCAATGTCGCCGCCAGAAGGATAATAATTCCAGTCAACACGGCGGCTGCGGGT
>WNFL01200318.1_pt1 | contig 11073 bp, 7 predicted proteins | sample 5400361 | NCBI WGS metagenome assembly WNFL01 (sample SAMN13153351, study PRJNA577476) | soil metagenome | isolation source: 40 cm soil on Douglas fir-dominated hillslope | place: USA:California | collected 2013-09-17 | reverse complement strand
AGCGCGGCGCGGGCGGGAAAATGACGCTGTTGGAAATGGCGAACAACGTCATGTCGGCGCACATCTCGCAGTTCCCCGTCGGCACGTACAAGAAAGCCCACCGCCACGGCGCCGGCGCGCACGTGATCATCCTGAAGGGCGAGGGCTTTTCCATCCTGTGGCCCGAAGGAAAGGACATCGAGCGCTACGAGTGGCGCGCGGGGAGCCTGCTGGTGCCGCCGGAAAGATGGTTCCATCAGCACTTCAACGCCGGCGGCGAGCCGGCCCGCTACCTGGCGCTGAAGCCCTTCAGCAGCCGGAAATTTCCCGGCCTGAGAAAGCAGTGGGGCACTTCCGAGAGCGTCAAGCAGGGCGGCGACCAGATCGAGTACGAGGACGAAGACCCGCGCGTCCGGAAGATGTTCGAGGAAGAGCTGGCCCGGCGCGGGGTCAAAAGCGGAATGGACGAAGTGCTGCGGGCCAGCCGGGCGGCGTAAAAACATGAGGAAACAAACTTGCTGCCTGGTATTTCTAGTCCTGGTTCTGCTCGCGCCGGTCCGGCAGCCCGGCGCGGCGGAAAAAGTGCGCGTTTCCGTCACCAACCCCAACATGTCGTTTCTGCCCGCCGGCGTGGCGCTGAAAAAAGGCTTCTTCCGGGACGAGGGGCTCGACGTCGAGATCATCCGCATGAACACGCCCAACACCGTGACCGCCCTGATGACCGGCGACATCGGCTACACGCTGCTCTTCGGCTCGGTCGTGCGCGCCGCGCTCCGCGGCATGCCGATCCGCGCGGTCGCGAGCCTGCTCGACAGCCCGACGCACGCGCTGATCGCCAACCCCGAATATAAATCCGTCAGGGAGCTCAGGGGCAAGACGGTGGCGATCGGCAACTACGGCGGCACGGACGACGTCGCCGGCCGGCTCATGTTCAAGCATTTCGGCCTCGATCCGGACAAGGATTTGAAGCTCGTCGCTTTCGGCCCGGACCGCGCGCGCCTCGCCGCGGTGAAGGAAAATCTGGCCGCCGTCGCGGTCGTCGCTCCGCCGGGCGATGCGATGGGCAAGCAGATGGGCTTCGCCGTCCTCGCCCGGGCCTACGAGCTGTTCAGTTTTCCGTTCATCGGCATCGGCGTCAACCTGAAGACGATCAAGGAAAAGCCGGTCGAGGTCAAAAAATTCATCAAGGCGATGCTCCGGGCCAACCGCTTCATCCGCGAGGACAAGCAGGGCGCGGTTAATATCCTGGTCGAATGGGGCCGGGTCGACCGCGACCAGGCGCTCGCCGCGTACGACTCCACGGTCAGAGTCTTCAACGCCGACGGCAACATCCCGCAGGAAGGCCTCAAGCTGGTGATGGACCAGGCAAAGGTGGAGCTGAAGCTCGCCAAAGACGTGCCGGTGAGCGAGGTGATCGACCTCGCGCCGCTCCGCGATGCGCAGAAGGAACTGGGCGCGAAGTGACGGCGAGGGCCCGGCTCATCCTGACACTCGCGCTGCCGGCGCTTGTTTTCTATGGGCGCGCCGGCGCCGAGCCGCCGGCGCGGCTGACGGCCGGCTATTCGACCAACACCGCCGGGCAGTCGGTCCTGTGGATCGCCAACGACGCCGGGCTGTACCAAAAAAACGGCCGCGAGGTGAAGCTGGTGTTCGTGCAGAGCGCGTTTCTGATGACCCAGGCGCTGATCGCAGGGGATTTGCCGGTCGCGGCGATGGGCGGCGGCGGCGCGGTCACGAGCAATCTCGCGGGCAGCGATCTGGTGATCGTCGCGAGCCTGGCCAAAAGCCCCAATCTCAACTACCTGGTCACGCGGAAAGAGATCACCAGGCCGGAGCAGTTGAAGGGCAAAAGGCTCGGCGTGGCCCGGCTCGGCGGCGCGTCCGACTCGATTCTCCGCCTCGCGCTCAAAAAAACCGGCCTCGATCCCGACCGGGACGCGACGATTTTGCAGATCGGCTTGTCGCCCGCGCGCATCCGGGCGCTGGAGGCGGGCGCCATCGACGGGACGATTCTCACCGTGGAGGAGCGCGCGGCGGCGAATCCTCTGGGCGTCAACGTGCTGCTCGATCTTAGAACCCTGGGCGTCGAGTTTCTCTCCAACGACCTCGTGACCTCGCGGAAATTCATCCGTGAAAACGGGGAGACGGTGCGGAGCTTTATGAAAGCCGTCGTGGAGGGAATCCATTATTATAAAACCCAGAAGGGACGCGCGATGGGGATCATGTCGCGCTACATGCGCGGCGCCGATCCGAAGACGATCGAGGTCGGCTACGACTTCAACGCCGACGTCTACCAGCACAAGCCCTACCCGTCCGAGGAAGGCGTCCGCCTGGCGCTGCAAGAGGCCGCGCCGAAAAATCCCAAAGCGGCGGCGGCCGGGCCGGAGCGGTTCTCCGACGACCGGTTCGTGAGAGAGCTCGACCAGAGCGGTTTTATCGACAGGCTGTACCGGAATTAGCGGCAAGAATGATATATTATCGTCTTAGAATTGGCTTTCAGGCGGTCGAGCGGAGCCATCTTAGCGCGCGGAACCCGCGGCCGGGGGGTCTCTCGAAGACCGGTGCGTCGGACGAGGAGCTTCAAGCGTATAGCCGTCCAGCGTAGCCCAGGCCCATCGCAGCGGCCCGGAGAGAGATTCCCGGCCGTGCTATGCGCGTTATGCGCGTTATGCGCATTATGATGGATGGGCCTTTTTCAGCGGCCGGTTAAGGAGCGAGACATGTCGGAAGAACAAGAACTGAAGGAACTCGATCAAAAGCTGCACAAGCTCAGCGTCGAGGGCCTCTGGGCCCAGGCGTCCGCGGCGGATCTCGCGACCTACAGCAAGGACCCGCACACGTCCGTCCTGCCGCACCTGTGGAAATGGGACGACCTCTACGGCGCGATCAAGACCGTGGGCGAGATGCACGGGCTCGACGGCAAGGCGGAGCGGCGCGTGCTCCGGCTCATCAACCCGGCGTTTCTCGAATTGAAAAATCGCCGCCAGCGCTCGACCACGCACACGATGCTGATGACGATGCAGCTCTTGAAGCCCGGCGAGGTGGCGCACGCCCACCGGCACAACTTCGCGGCCTTCCGCTTCGTCGTCCGCGGCGGCGGCGCCTACACGGTCGTCGAAGGGGAAAAAATCCCCATGGAGGAGGGCGATCTCGTCCTCACGCCGTCGATGACCTGGCACGGCCACCACAACGACGCGGGGCCGATCGTCTGGCTCGACGGCCTCGACAACCCGCTCCTCTTCTCGCTCCAAGTGATCACCTGGGAGCCCTTTCCCGGCGGCGTTCAGACGGTCAAGAAGATGTCCGACACGACGGCGCCGAAAATCGGCACGACGCGGCCGGTATGGGAAAAGAAGTCGCCGGAGCGCCCGAGCTACAACCTGGTTTATAAATGGAAAGACACGTACGAGACGCTGAAAAATTTGAGCGACGGCGCGGCCAGCCCGTTCGACGGCGTGGCGCTGGAGTACGTGAACCCCGACGGCGGCCACACCATGCCGACGCTCTCCTGCGGCATTCAGATGCTGCGGCCGGGCGAGGCGACCAAGACGCACCGGCACAACTCGAGCGCCGTCTATCACGCCTTTCGCGGCAGGGGGACGACGTTTATCAACGGGCGGCGATTCGACTGGGAGCAGGGCGACTGCTTCGTCGTGCCGCTCTGGAGCTGGCACAGCCACCAGAACCGCTCCAAGGATAAAGAAGCTATTTTATTTTCCATGAGCGACATGCCGGTGCTGGAGGCGCTGAAGCTTTACCGCGAAGAGGCCGGCGAAGGGGCGTAGAGACAAACGGAGCGCTCGATCAGAATCCTACTCCCCCAAGGTTTTGACGCCTTTCAACTCCCGCCGATAAAGCGCCATATACGCCGCCAGCCCGATCGTGAGCGCGCCGCACAAGGCGACCGTCCAAGGCGCGCCCACCGCCGTGGCGAGGAGCCCGAACGGGAAAGCGCCCATCGGCCCCAGCCCGCGGTTGACCAGACCGTAGAGAGACATGATCCGGCCGCGGTTCGTCTCGTCGGAGCGGCTCTGCAACAGAGCGGCGACGAAGGAGAGAAACGTCGTGTGGAAGCCGCCGGCGAGAAAAAGAAAGAATAGGGAAAGCGTAAACCAGCTCGACACGGCGAAAAGGATAATCGCCGAGCCGAGCCCGGCGCCGAGAACGAAAAGCAGGCGGTCGACCGGGGGAAAATTCTTGACGGACGCGAGCATCAGGCCGCCGGCGATCGCGCCCGCGCCCGGCGCCATCAGCAGGATTCCCAGCCCGGGCGCGCCGACGCCGAGAATATCGCGCGCGAAGACGGGCATGAACTGCGTGTAGGGCTTGGTGCAGAACGTGACGATCGCGAGAACGGCGAACAGGGAAAAAAACAGCGGCGTGTTCCAGGCGATGCCGAGCCCTTCGACCATGTCGCGCGTGATGCTTTGGGGCGCCGCCTGCGGCGGGGTCTTGGGGATCCGGATCATGAAAATCGTGGCGAGGACGGCGAGGTTGCCGGCCGCCGCGATGAAAAAGCAGCCTTTGGTGTCGATCAGCGGAATCAGCGCGCCGCCGATCGACGGGCCGAAAAGCACCGAGCCGTTGAAGACCAGCTGGTACAGAGTGATCGCGTTCGCGAGGATTGCCTGCGGCACGAGGTGGTGCAGGATCGACTGCCGCACCGGCTGCTCGAACGAGATGAAGAAGCCCGCCAGCGCCGAGGCGGCGAGCAGGTGCCAGACGCGAATCGCGCCGAGATAGTCCATCACCCCGAGAAACAGCGCGATCACGAAGAACGCCGCCTGCGTGACGATAAAGATCGTCTTGCGGTCGGCGCGGTCGACCAACGCGCCGCCGAAAGCCGAGAAAAGCACCCGCGGCAGCCCCAGACAGAGACCATCCAGGCCCAGGTAAAACGGCGAATCCGTCAGCTGGAAAATCAGCCAGCTCTGCGCCGTCGTCTGCACCAGAGCGCCGGTGTAGCCGAGCAGCAGCCCGCACCAAAAAATCACGTAGTCGCGGTGGCGAAAGGCGCGGAACGTGTTCGCGAACATGGAGCGGGGGTTTTAGACAGTGAAAGGCAACGTCGAGGACTGTCCGTCATCCGAATGGCGAACAGTCCCGCAGGCAAGCCAACTACTTGGATCAGCGGGCGCTCAGAAAGATCTCAGAGGCGAGGCGCGCGAAGATCGGCGAGCGCAGGCGTACTTTTTTCAGTACGTCGAGCGAAGTCGATCAAGCGCCACGCCGTAGATGGGCCTTTATGGCCGGCCTACTTATGTTTCGCGCTCGCTGGTGGGGCCGACCTCCCCGGTGCACCACGGGATGAAAGCCTTCATCTTGCAGGTCGCGCCGTTCTCCACGAGCTCCTTTTCGAAGATCTTGTGGATCTCACGGTCTTCGTCGGTGTACTCGATCTGCCAGCCGCCCTCCTTCTGGCTCCGGTCGGCGAACTCGCCGCCGCCGCCGCGGGGCGAGTTGACGCCCATGTCGCCGGGGCGGAAAGCGAGATAGCGCGCCCGGGTGGTGCCCGAGTTGAAGTGCTGGTGCGTGCAGTTGTCGCTCGGCACGACGACCATGGAGCCCACGTGCCAGTCGCACTTGATCATGTCGGAGCGGTCTTCCTTGGTCCAGACGAGCGAGAAGCCCGCCGAGCCGCTCAAGAGCAAAAGGTGCGCGCCCGGGCCGTGGCGGTGGGCCTTTTTGTAGGTGCCGATGGGGAATTCAGATATATGGTTCTTGGTGTTGTTGTTGGCCATCTCGAGCATGGCGTTGACGCCGCCGGCGCCGCGCTCCTTCCAGCCATAGAGCTTCATGTCGGGCGCGTTGGCGATGAAGTTCGACTCCCATACCCGCCGGGTGTAGAGCTTGCCCTTGCCGCTGAAGTAATCCTCCTCGCCGGAGTAGCGGCTCGAGAACTTGTAGTCGTTGTTGAAGATGAAATCGTTGTCCTGGAACAGGCGCATCATCGGCGGCGCGTTGGTCACGGCGATGTAGCGGCAGGGCTCGTCGCCGCTGCCGTTGAAGTTCTGGTACCAGGCGTTGAGCGGGATGGAAAAGAGGCTCCCGGCCTGCCACTCGAAAGTGTTGCCCTTGTCGTTTTTCTTGTCCAGCCAGATGGTCGTCGCGCCGCGGCCCGAGAGGACGTAGATCGTCAGCTCGTACATGTGGTGCTCGGGCTCGGACTTGCCGGCGGGCTTGATCTCGACGATGTGGCAGTCGTTGGGCATGTGGCGGTTGGCGATATGGACGACCGCGCCCTTGCCGCCCTTGCGCTCCCACGGGCCGAGCTCGACCTTGGCCAGGCTGGGGAAGTAGAACTCCTCATAGACCCGCACCCCTTCGGCCTTGAGCCAATCCTCGTAGGCGTCCGCCTTTTTGAATTCCTTGAGACCGTCTTTCGGGGTCTCGGCGATCTTCATGTCGGTTCCAAGCATGACCACGGTAAAGCCCTCCTCTGATTGAAATGACCGGGCGATGCGGCGCATCCCCCGGATCGTCCTTTTTTGAATACCTGGTATCGGGCCGATTTGTCAACGAGCCCGGGCCCCCTCTTATTAAAAGGTACAAAAAAACGCCATCTCTGATATAATAGGTCCTCGAACATTCTTGCCGATGCATGAGAGCCGGCCCGCCATTTTCTTTCAACCGCCGGTCGAAATCCAAGAGGGAGACACAAAGAACGAATGGCTAAACCCATGCTGAAGAACAACAACGAGGCGGCCGGCGAAGCCGCCGAGCCGAAGCCGAAGGCGACCGTATCCGCGGCCGAGATGGGCGCGCAGCAGCGGGAGATTTCGGTCTCCGAGTTTTTCACCAAGAACCGCCACCTGCTGGGCTTCGACAACCCGCGCAAGGCCTTGCTCACCTGCGTGAAGGAGGCGGTCGACAACGCGCTCGACGCGTGCGAAGAGGCGGGCATCCTGCCCGAGGTCGTCGTCAAGCTGGAGGTGGCGTCGACCGAGAAAACCCCGCCGGCGCCGAGCCAGGCGAACCGCTTCCGGATCACCGTGATCGACTACGGCCCCGGCATCGTGCGCCAGCAGATCCCCAAGATCTTCGCCAAGCTTCTCTACGGGTCGAAGTTCCACCGGCTGCGCATGAGCCGCGGCCAGCAGGGCATCGGCATATCGGCCGCCGGCATGTACGCGCAGCTGACGACCGGCAAGCCGGTGCAGATCATCTCGCGCACCGGCGCGCGCGCGCCGGCGCACTATTTCGAAGTCCAGATCGACACCAAGAAGAACGAGCCGCGGATTTTCGAGAACAAGCAGATCGAATGGGAAAGCCACCGCGGCACGCAGGTGACGATGGAGATCGAAGGCCGCTACCAGAAGGGGCGCGCCTCCGTGGACGAATACGTCGAGCAGACCGCGATCGCCAACCCGCACGTGAAGCTCGTCTACCACACGCCGGAGGGCGAGGTTCAGGAGTATCCCCGCACGATCCAGGAGCTGCCGCCGCAGCCGCGCGAGATCAAGCCGCATCCGTATGGGATCGAATTCGGCATCCTGCTCCGAATGCTGCACGACACCCGGAGCCACTCGCTCGCGGGTTTTCTGTCGGCCGATTTCAGCCGCGTCTCGTCGAACACCGCGGCGGAGATCTGCAAAACGGCGAAGCTCTCGCCCGACGCGAAGCCGCGCAACATTCACGGCGCCGCCGCCGAGGCGCTCTACAAGGCGATCCAGGCGACCAAGATCATGGCGCCGCCGTCGAACTGCATCTCGCCGATCGGCGAAAAGGCGATCCTCCACGGCCTGTACAAGCAGATCAAGGGCGAATTCTATACCGCGGTGACCCGGCCGCCGTCGGTCTACCGCGGCAACCCGTTCGTCATCGAGGCGGGACTCGCCTTCGGCAGGGGGCCGGACCAGGCGGCGGCGGACAAGGAGCAGCCGCAGGCGCCGCTCGCCGAAGGCGAAAGCCGCGACGGCGACGACGAGCTGGCGCGCGTCATACGCTACGCCAACCGCGTGCCGCTGCTCTACCAGCAGTCGGCCTGCGCGACGTTCAAGGCGGTGCTCGACACCACCTGGCGCAACTACGGCGTGCCGCAGTCGCGCGGCGCGCTGCCGGCCGGGCCGATGGTGATCTTCGTCCACATGGCCTCGGTCTGGGTGCCGTTCACCAGCGAGTCGAAGGAAGCGATCGCCGACTACGACGAGATCCGCAAGGAGATCAAGCTCGCGCTGCAGGAGTGCGGCCGGCGGCTGGGAATGTTTTTGCGGCGGCGCGAGAAGGCCAAGAGCGAGTTCCGCCGGCGCAATATCTTCGAGCTGTACATCGAGGAAGTCGTCGAGGCGTGCGCCCGCCTGAAGGGCGGCAAGCTCGCCAAGGAGAAGCTCAAGAACCAGCTCCAGAAGATCGCCATGAAGCGGACCGGCGGCGAGAAGACCGACGAAGTGCTCGGCAAAAAGGGCGGCGGGCCGGAAGGGCTGCCGGATTCGATCATCGTCACCGCGGACGGCATCGAAGGCGACGCGCCGGCGCTGCTAGGCGACGGGCGGAACGAGCCCGCCGAGCCGGAAGAAGAGGCCCGGCAGAACGCCCTGCTGGAAGTCGAGCCGTCCGCCGCGCCCGCCCGGAAGGGCAAGGGCCAGGCTAAAAAGGCCGCCCGGGCGCCGCGGCCCGCCAAGGCCAAGACGGCGGACAAGAAAAATCCGGCCCAAGTCCAGAGCGCGAAGCAGATGACCCTCGGCTTCGACAAGGCCAAGGCCGCGAAGAAAAATAAAAAGAGATAGGAAGCCCGTTATGGCGAAAAAGAAGGCGAAAACCAACGGCGCGGTGGAAAAAAAGCTCGTCGGCGTGGCCGACATCGTCATATCCGCCGCCGAGCGGAGCAAGGACCCGACGCTGTCGATCCCCGTCCGGAGCCTCGCCAACGTCAAGTTCGACGAGAAGCGCGGGCTCATCGAGATGGGCCGGCGCAAGCAGGAGCGCACTTTTTTCAACGTCGGCATGGCGAAGAAATTCATGCAGACGGTGCTCGTGGCCGACGCCCTGGCCGAGCTGCAGCGCGCCGACCTCACGACGTCGCTCCGGGAAATCTATTACCGCACCAAGCACACGATCCAAGACTCGCACGAGAACACGTTCGACGGCCAGAACGAGTCCGACCCGCTGATCGAGGACCTCGAAGTCACGCTGGCGGCGCTCCGCGAAGAGCTGCACGTCCGCGCCGAGAACGCCGGCAGCATCGTCGGGCCGGTCGTGTTCGTGGACGACGGCGACCGGGTGGACTGCGCCCGGCTCGGCAAGGGCGGCTACTCGGTGCCGTCCATCGTGGAGCCGGAATATATCCAGATCAGCAAGTGCACGGCGGACTTCGTCCTGCTGGTCGAGAAAGGCACGCAGTGGAACCGGCTTTCCGAAGATAAATTCTGGCGCCGCTACAACTGCGTGCTGCTGACCGGCAACGGCCAGCCGCCGCGCGGCGTCCGGCGCCTGGCGCGCCGGCTGCACGAGGAGTACAACCTGCCGGTGTACGTGCTGGTGGACAACGACCCCTGGGGCTATTACATCTATTCCGTCGTCAAGCAGGGCTCGATCAACCTGGCGTTCGAGAGCCAGCGCATGGCGATCCCCAAGGCCAAGTTCATCGGCCTCTCCAGCGCCGACCCCGAACACTATGGACTGCCGCGCAACGTCGGCATCAAGCTCAACGACAAGGACACCACCCGCGCGCGCGAGCTGATGAAATACAAATGGTTCCAGAAAAAAGAGTGGCAGGTCGAAATCAAGCGCATGCTCGATTCCGAGCTCAAATACGAGCTCGACGCGCTGGCCAATAAGGATTTCCAGTTTTTGACCAAGACCTACCTGCCGAGGAAGCTCAAAGAGAAAGACTGGCTGGATTGAGATTCCCGGCGCGCCCGCAAGAAAACACACCGTGTCGGTAACCGAGCTGGACGGCGCCCCGGGCCGCGCGCTCCAGCGCTACTATCCGTGGGTCGTCATCGGCGTTTCTTTGTTTACCGTCGGCGTGGCTTTCGGAGCGCGCAACGCCTTTGCCGTCTTTCTGATCGCGGTCGTCGAAGAGTTTCACTGGAGCCGCGCGCTGGCGTCCGGCGCCCTGATGGTCGGGTCGATCATGTGGACCCTGGGCGCGCCGGTGATCGGAATGCTGCTCGATCGCTACGGGCCGCGGGTCGTGCTGACCGGCGGGGCGCTCCTGATGGCGATCGGGTTCGTCATCAGCGGCCTGGCGCGCACGGTGGCGGAATTTTACCTCGGCATGGGAATCTTCGTGGGCCTCGGGTTCGCGGCGCTGCCGATGACCTCTCAGGTCACGTTCCTGTCCAACTGGTTTATCCGCCGGCGCGGCATGGCGATCGGGCTGGCCGCTTCCGGAATCGGGCTCGGGATACTCGTCGTCGTGCCGCTGACGCAGCGGCTGATCGCGGCTTACGGCTGGCGCGCGGCCTATTTCATCCTCGCCGGGATATTGGCGGCGGTGGTCGCGCCCTTGAACTATTTTTTCCAGCGCCAGAGGCCGGAGCAGATGAACCTGAAGCCCGACTTCGGCGCATCACCGCCCCCGGACTCCGCGCGGCGCGCGCAGGCCGCCGGCGCCGGTCCCAGCTTGAAGGCGGCGCTCGCGAGCTGGCGCTTTTGGGCGCTCGCCTTCGGCGTGCTGGCCGGCGCCATCCCTCTGCACATGGTGCTGATCCACCAAGTAGCCGCGGTCGCCGACGCCGGCTTCTCCAAAGAGCTGGCCGCCTTCGGGCTCGGGCTGATCGGGCTCTTCACCGCGCCGGCGATGATCTACATGGGCTTTCTGGCCGACCGGATCGGCCGGCAGAAGGCCTACCTGCTCGGCTCGGCGTCGTTGATGGCCGGCATCTTCCTTTTGATGATGATCACCGACGCGAGGCGAAACTGGCCGCTCTATGCCTTCCCGCCTTTTATCGCCCTCGGTTTCTCCTCCCGGCAGTCGCTTTATCCCACCATCGCCGCCGACCTGTTCCACGGCCGGTCGTTCGGCGCGATCATCGGCGCGATCGCGCTGTTTATCGGCGCCGGCGCCGGCATCGGCCCCTGGCTCGGCGGCTTCATTCACGATCGGACCGGCAGTTATTTTTGGGCCTTCTCGATCGCCCAGGCGCTGAC
>WNFL01062488.1_pt1 | contig 11075 bp, 9 predicted proteins | sample 5400361 | NCBI WGS metagenome assembly WNFL01 (sample SAMN13153351, study PRJNA577476) | soil metagenome | isolation source: 40 cm soil on Douglas fir-dominated hillslope | place: USA:California | collected 2013-09-17 | reverse complement strand
GCGCCGCTCTGGATCGCCTTGACGACGATGGGATCGAGAAAGACCTCCGCAATGCCTTCGCGCTGAAGCTGCGCCTCCTCGTCATTGATGCTCAGCGACACGTCTGTCGCGATGACGAGCTTGAGGTCGACCTTGACCGGGCCCACCGGCTGAGCTGGGGCGGGCAGGATCGTAAGCGCAGCCACGGCGCCCGCGAGCAGCGCCGGCTTCATCCGGCGACGGAACATATTGCCGCGCGCTTGCGTATCCATCAGCTATCTTCTTGGAACGGTCCCAGCGAAGCGGACGATAACCTGCAACGCCGCAAGCAGCAACGCATCCGGCACACGTATCGCTAGCCGCGCTCCTCGTCATCCTCCTCTTGCTTACCCCAGTCGCCGGCGCGCGAGCCGTCGAATTCGGGCATGAGTGCCAAGAGGACGAAGAACACGCCCATGACACCGATCAATTCCAACAGCTCACTCGTGCTCGGGTATTTCGGTCTCGAGCTTTGACGGTCCAAGCGCTGTTGGGGAGACAGGGTCCAGCCTACGGGCATCGCGCCGGGCGTGCCGCATTTGGTGGTGATGCCGTTCATGTCCTGGCAGGTGGGAGCCGCGGACGACTCCGAAGCGCCAAGCAGCATAGCCGCAACGGTGAAAGCCAAAATCCATGGGCGCATGGTTTCTTCTCAAAGTTTGCCGAACACCGGTTCACGCCGGCATCCAGAGAAGGTGTGCCCCTGATTCATATATTAGCAGCCCTGCGTTCTTCCGTCATGACTCGGGTCAGCGCTATTCGAGGGACAGCGCCAATTCGCGCAATGCGCCGCGCGGATCGTCTTCGATCATGGAGCCATGCGAGACAAGGACGCGTTTCAGCGCGGGCAGCTCGGCCCACCGTCTCAGCTGCACCGCGAGGGCAGTTTTGTCTTTGATCATCGTTGCCTTGATGGGGAGCGGCACATGCGGCTTGTTCCCGGCAAAGCCCATGAGGCGCAACAGCCATCCTCCGAAGCCCGAGGTCTTTCGCATATTGCCCACGACATCGTTGAGGACCAGCGTCGCGCCGTTCGTTCCCCTGACCTCCAGCGCGGCCTCGTGCTCGCCCGTTCCAGGAACGATAACCAGGGCGACGTCCGGATCATTGAAGTCGGCACTCGTTGCGTCGACGGGCACAGCCTTCTCCACCTTTTCGCGCGCACCCTTGGGCGTGATGACACGCATCGCCGGGTAGCGGTCTTTCCAGATCTTTGAGTCGAGCCGGTGGGGATCGTTGGGGACGATCAGGAACGCCGGCGCGCCGAACTCCTCGAGCGCCCGCATCTCTTCTTCGTCGAGAGCCACCGCGCTGAAAACGACGAGCCGCCCATCGCGCAACCGGACCACGGTCATCCGCCGTTCCATATCGCCCACCGCCATCGGTATTTCCCCCACGACCGTGAGCATATTGTCTTCGATGGCCGTCAACTTGCCATGTGGCAGAACTTTCCATTCGCTGAAAGGTTGGGGCATGGCGCAAATCCCAGACAGGACACCATAGAGCTGAACGGGGAACGTCGTTGTTTCATTCGCGTTCCAAGAGCTGAGTCTCGGCTGGCAAAACTGGTTCCCGACGATAGGCGTCATATGAAAGCGGATGTAGCCAAGCTTGAGTCTCCAAGAGTCCTAGCTGAGCAGGAGGCTCGCATCCGCATTGCAATGCAACGCGAAGCTGCCGAGCTGATCGGCCTGGCACGTTCTTTGAGCGCGCGTGCCGATACATTTCAAACGACCTTGGATGCGCTCGTCATCGAGATGGGCGCAAATTTTGACCGTGCCAAAAATCCCGTCGACTTTGAACATGCCGCTGAGGATGCAGCGCGAGAGTTACGACATGTTTGGCTTGAAGCCAGCGCGTCTTCCGCCAGCCGATTCTATCGCTCGCCCCCCGCGACCGAGGCGACGCGGACGGCGACGGGCCGAAACATCGAGTTTGGTTACGAGAGGGACCTTCAACCGACCTATTTGGAGGATCGTTGCCGCACCTTCTTCGATGGACCTCCGGTCGGGTGGAGCGTTGACCATATCTTTCTTTCGAGCGGCCAGTCCGCGATGGCGGCAGCTCTGCACGCGTTGGAAGGCAGTTCACTGTTCGGCGGTGAGCGCAAGCTTTCCTTCGCGCATCTTGGCTCCTATTTCGAGACTGCCGAAATCTTCTCGCTGTTCGGCTCGCTTCTGGAATCTGCCGGACGCGGCCGCCAAGCGGTGGACGAGATCGATCGTCTTGACGCCGATATTTTCATCATCGAGCCGATTTTCTGTGACGGTGATTTCGGCTCTGTGGATGTCGCACGCTTGATCGAGGCGCACCGAAAAAATGCGCAGCGTCGGCGTGTTTATCTCTTTGACACCACGCTTATCGGCACCGGCTTTGCGCTCGAAGCGGAGCTGGAACGCATGCGCGCCCTCAAGCCTCTTGCGGTTTTCCGGCTGACTTCCGGCATGAAGCTTTTCCAGGGCGGTCTTGAGCTGTCGAGCGTGGGTATCCTGAGCGTTTTCACGCTCGACGAAAGCGGAATCTCGGCCAAGCAACTGGGAGATCGCATCCGCAAGATTCGGACACTCCTGGGCCTAGGACTTTCCTTTGCCGAGGTCGCAGCGCTCGAGGTGCCTTGGTTTCTCGATCGCCCATATACCACGACCTACCAGCGGGCGATTTTTGAGAACAATGCGCGGCTTGCTCATGCTGTCTCGACCGGTAACCGTCTATTCCGTGGTGTTTGTCATCCCTGTCGTTTGCCTGATCTAGGAGCGGCGCGGGATGCGCCATTTTGTGTCTTCCGTTTGCATGAGCGCGATCTTCGATCCTATGCGGCGCTTGAAGATCATCTTCGATGCGAGGCTCAGCGGCGCGGCATCCTCTTCGAGCTCGGAGGAAGCTTTGGGTTTCGGGGCCACCGTTTTGAGGCGGTCCGCCCCGAAAGCGGAGAAGAACCTTTTCTACGTGTTGCACTGGGTCGGCGGGCTGGATGGTCGTGTGATCAGATCATTCAATTGATGACCGAGCTATCGCGCGCGCAGAGCGTCGCGCGATTGGGTTTGGTTTAGCGTCGTACGATCTTGTGGGACCTATTGCGCTGCGCAGCGGACGCGGTTTGGCCGCGCCGTCCGTCACTTGATTCGCGCAAACCCTGTCTGGCGCACGCGAATCACCTTCCGCTCCGGCGTCTGCCGGTTTTTTCACTGGAACACGGCTCTGACTCGCAGGAAAATGCTGCCATCGGCGCATTCACCTGTGCAGAAACCGTTCTGCAGCTTGCATTTGCGTATGCGCGCGCGTCCACCTTCGCTATATGTCGGCTATCCCAGGCCGCACAGAAAAGGGGTTGCCATGAGCAAAGCAGATTTCATCCAAGCCGTCGCGAAAGAGGGCAAGGTCAGCAAAGCGGACGCCAAGCGCTCCGTCGAATTGGTGTTCGATGCCATCGCATCGAGTCTCAAAGGCGTGAAGGGCGGCGGCAGGCTCCAGATCGGAACCTTCGGCACTTTCGTCACGTCCAAGCGAGCCGCACGCATGGGGCGCAATCCGCGTACCGGCGAATCGATCAAGATCAAGGCTTCCAAGAGCTTGCGCTTCAAGCCGTCCGCCCAGCTGAAGAAAGCGGCGGGCTGCTGAATCCTTCGGCCGCGCCGAAACAAAGGCCCGTGGGTTCGCCCCCGCGGGCCTTTTCGTTTGCCTTCTGAAGGTGTAGCTCGCGGCGATGCCTTACGGTTTTGACAGATCGCTGAAGCTCCCAGCCCCGTTCGATCCCGGACGTGCCGCGCGTACCATCGCGGAACTGGAGACGCTCGCGCCCAATCTAACGGGCGTCGATCCATTTCGCGCGCTGATCGGTTCTGCCGCCGGCAACAGCCCCTATCTTTCGCGGCTGATGCTGAAGGACAGTCTGTACCTTGCTCGGTTATTGACGGATGGGCCGCAGGCCGTGCTTGCCGCGCTCGAAACCAAGGCGCCGGCAATCGGCGGCGAAACCGATGCCGCGGTCGTCATGCGGCGGCTGCGCATCGCCAAAAGGCGCGCCGCGCTGGCCATCGCGCTGGCCGATATCGCGGGAATCTTCGATCTCGATGCGGTGACGGGCGCGCTGACGCGTTTTGCCGACGGCGCGGTGAAAGGGGCGCTGCGGTTTCTTCTCGCGGCCGCCGCGAAACAGGCGGGCCATCCCGAGACGCCGCCTGAGGCGCTGGAAGAGAGCAGCGGGCTCATCGTTCTCGCCATGGGCAAAATGGGCGCTTTCGAGCTCAACTATTCCAGCGATATCGACTTGATCGTGTTCTACGACGAAGACCGCTTTGCCTTTGCGCGCGGCGGCGAGAAACGCACCGCCGCCGTCGACCTGGTGAAGGGCCTGATCAAGCTTCTGGCCGAGCCGACCTCGGACGGCTACGTCTTTCGCGTCGATCTGCGTCTGCGGCCCGACGCGGGCGCAACCCAGATCGCGATCCCGACCGTCGCGGCCGAGCTTTACTATGAAAGCATGGGTCAGAATTGGGAGCGCGCCGCCTGGATCAAAGCGCGTCAATGCGCGGGCGATGCGCAAGCCGGCGCGCTGTTCCTGAAAAACATGGAGCCCTTCATCTGGCGCAAGAATCTGGATTACGCGGCCATCCAGGACATCCATTCCATCAAGCGTCAGATCCACACCCATGGCGGGCATTCGCGCGTCGCGATCGCCGGGCACAACATCAAGCTCGGACGGGGTGGGATCCGCGAGATCGAATTCTTCGCTCAGACCCAGCAATTGATCCTTGGCGGCCGCGATCCGACCTTGCGCAATTCCACCACACTGGGAGCGCTGGCCGCCCTGCATGCGCGCGGCCACATTTCCGGCGAGGCTGAGCGCGATATGGCGGATGCGTACCGGTTCCTACGCACCGTCGAGCACCGTCTGCAGATGATCGACGATCAACAGACCCATACGCTCCCTAAGACCCCCGCAGGCCTCGATCATGTCGCCCGCTTCACCGGCTTTCCGGACACGCATGCTTTCGAAGAAACGCTGCGCTCCAAGCTCGTCACGGTGCAAAGCCATTATGCGCGCCTGTTCGAGAGCGAAGCGCCGCTCGCCGCCCGAACCGGCAGCCTCGTCTTCACCGGCGTCGAGGAAGATCCCGAAACCATCGCGACGCTGGAGCGCATGGGGTTCGAGCGCCCGGCGGACATCTCGGCCATCATCCGCGGCTGGCATCATGGCCGCATTCGCGCCACCCGCAGCGCGCGTGCCCGTGAGCTCCTAGCTCCTGACCAAGCTGATGCCGGCGCTCCTGGAAGCGCTCGCCAGGACCGCCGATCCGCTCTCGGCCTTCACCCATTTTGACCGCTTCCTCTCCGGGCTTCCGTCGGGCGTGCAGGTCTTCTCGATGCTGCTTGCCAATCCCAAGCTGCTCGATCTGATTGCGGAGATCGCCGGCTCTGCGCCCAAGCTCGCCGACTATCTGGGGCGCCATGCCGCTGTCCTCGATGCCCTGATCGATCCCGGATTCCTCACCGATGTTCCCTCGCGCGCGGACTTGGAATCGCGCTTCGCCGCGGAGCTGGCCCGGGTGTCGGGCTATGAACCCGCGCTCGACGCGGCGCGTCGTTTCGCCAAGGAGGAAAGTTTCCGCATCGGCGTGCAGATCATCCAGGGTATCGGCGATGCCATCGAAGCGGGCCCTGCCTATGCCGCGGTCGCTGAAACCGTCATCGCCGGATTGCAGGGCACGGTGGAGCGCGAAATGATCGCCCTGCACGGGCGCGTCCCGGGCGGCGCCTTCGCCGTCGTGGCGCAGGGCAAACTCGGCGGACGCGAGATGACCGCCGCTTCCGACCTCGACCTGGTGTTTGTCTATACCCATGATTCGGACGCGGCGCAGTCCGATGGCGCCAAGCCGCTTCCTCCCTCGGTCTATTTCGCGCGCCTGGCGCAGCGTTTCATTTCCGCGCTCACCGCGATGACGGCCGAGGGGCGCCTCTATGAGGTGGATATGCGGCTGCGTCCGTCCGGCAATCAGGGCCCGGTGGCGGTCAAGTTCGACACCTTCGCCGATTATCACCGTAAGCGATCCTGGACCTGGGAACGCATGGCGTTGACGCGGGCGCGCGTGTTGTCTGGCCCCGTCGGGCTAAGCCGCGATGTCGAAGCGGCCATTCGCGTATCCTTGACGCGGGTCTCCGACCCGAAGGCGATTTTCGAAGATGCCCGCGCGATGCGCGAGAAATTGGCGGCGCAGTTTCCCGCTGCCGACATCTGGGACATCAAATTCGCGCCCGGCGGATTGGTGGATATCGAATTCGTCACCCAGGCCCTGCAGCTTCGCCATGGCGCCGGCAATCCCGGCGTCCTCGATCAAAACACCATCGCGGCTCTCGAAAAGCTCATGCAGTCCGGCGGGATAGGAATTGCCGATGCCCAGACGCTGATCTCGGCCGCGTGGCTGGAGCACGGACTGACGCAAGTGCTTCGCATCGCGCTGGAAGGGCCGTTCAAATCCGAAGCCGCGACGAGGGGACTCACATCGCTGCTCGCGCGCGCCGGCGATGCGCCGGACTTCGCGGCACTCGAGCGGCATTTGGCGCAAACCCAAGCCCGCGTGCGGGAAATCTTCACACGCCTGATGGACCCCGGTTCTACTCCGGGAACAGCATGACCGCATCCGCAGCCCAGGCGACCTGCACCGCTTCGCCGATGGCAAACGCCGCGCCGTTTTGCGCCGCGACTATGACAGTGGCGCCGTTGACGCTTACCTGGAATTGGCTTCGGTCGCCGAGATAGGAGACCGCCACGACCCGTCCTGAAGCCGGTGTAACCTCGCGCGACAGGGTGAGCTTTTCCGGTCTGATGGCGACGATCACGCGTGCACCAGCCGAAAGATTGGCGCGGCGCGGCAGGTCCATGCGTCCCAACGCCGTTTCGACCGTCACCGAAGTGCTTGCCGCGGCGACAACGCGGCCGGGCAAGAAATTCGCCGTGCCGATGAAGTCGGCGACGGCGCGCGAGCTTGGCTGCTCATAGAGAGTCTTGGGGTCGGCGACCTGGAGCACGCGGCCCGCTTCCATCACCGCGATCCGGTCGGACATGGACAGCGCTTCCTCCTGATCGTGCGTCACGAAGACGAAGGTGATCCCGACCTCGCGCTGGATCTGCCGCAGCTCGATCTGCATGGCTTCGCGCAGGCGCTTGTCGAGCGCGCCCAGCGGCTCATCCAGGAGCAGCACCTTGGGGCGTTTCACCAGCGCCCGCGCCAGCGCGACGCGCTGCCTCTCGCCGCCGGAGAGCTGATGCGCGCGCCGCTCGCCATAGGTTTCCAGCTTGATCATGGCAAGCGCCTCGACGACGCGTTTGTCGCGTTCTGCCCCCGACAGGCGCTCCGTGCGCAAGCCATAGGCGATGTTGTCGCGCACGTTCAGGTGCGGAAAGATCGCGTAGGACTGGAACACCATATTCGTCGCGCGTTTGTTGGGCGGCCGGTCGGTGACGTCCTCGCCGTCGAGCGCGATGGTGCCCGCATCGGGAAGCGTGAATCCGCCAATCATCCGCAGCAGTGTGGTCTTCCCGCAGCCCGATGGTCCCAGCAGCGAAAAGAATTCCCCGTGCGCGATATGAAGCGTCACATCGTTCACGGCCGGCGTTGCGCCGAAGCGCTTGGAGAGGTTCTCGATGCGGAGGAAATCCTCGGCCACGCTCAAATCCCGATTCCGTGGTCGCGGGGAGAGCCGGACACGCCTTGCCGCCGCACCCATTCGGCCAAAGCGATGAGTGCCGAGGATGCAATCAGGATCGTCGCGCCCAGCGCCAGCACATTGGGAAGCTTGTAGGGAAAACGCAGCTCGCCCCAGATATAGACCGGCAGCGTTGTGTCCGTGCCGCATAGGAAAAAGGCAATCAGGAAATCGTCGAACGAGACGATGAAGGTGAGCAGCAGGCTCGCCACGATCCCGGGCAGCACAAGCGGGAACGTCACCCACCAGAACGTCATCCAGCCGTTCTCGCCGAGGTCGCGCGAGGCTTCCTCGAGACTGAGGTCGAAGCCTTCGAAACGCGACAGCAAGACGGCGATGGCGAAGGGCAGGCAGATCGCGACATGGCCGACGACCACGCTCTCAAGCGAAAGCGGAATGTCGAGGCTCGTCACCAGCATCAGCAGCGCGATGCCCAAGACGATGTCGGGAATGAAAAGCGGCAGGCTGGCAAAGCCCGCAAAGAACGCACCGCCGCGGATGCCGCGCGCCAGCACTTTGGCAGTCAGCAAACCGAGGATCGTCGAAATCAGCGAAGCGGCGGCGCCGACCTTCAGCGTGTTTGCCAGCGCGGCGCGCATCTCTTCGTCCCCTGCCATCGCGGCGTACCATTTGGTCGTGAAGCCGGTCAGCGGAAAGGTGATGAAAGCCGAATCGTTGAACGAGAACAGCGGCAGCAGCAACACCGGAACATAGAGAAAGGCGAGATACAGAATCGCATAAATCGCCAGCCCGCCACCGCCGTCGTGCCTCGTGTTTCGAGACGCCCAGCCGCCCTGATCCTGAGGAGCGAAGCGTCTCGAAGGAGAGGCGGCTGGGCTCCTCAGCATGAGGAGTTTCCTTCAGGCGTCTCCAACGGCGCGCGAGCGATCATCGGATGCGCGCCACGGCCAGGCGCGCCGCCTGAATGAAGCTCACCGCGATGACCGCGACGGCCGCCATGCTGCCGATCGCCAAGGCTGCTCCCAGCGGCCAATTGTTCACGCGCCCGAACTGCACCTGGATGATGTTGGCGATCATCACGCCGTCGGAGCCGCCGACAAGCGTCGGCGTCACATAATCGCCCGTCGTCGGCACAAAGATGAGGACGGCGGCGCCCAGCACGCCGGGAAGCGATAGCGGCAACGTCACCCTGAAGAAGCGCCGCAACGGTCCGTCGCCGAGATCGGCCGCGGCTTCGAGCAGCGAGCGGTCGATCTTCTCGAGCGAGACATAGATGGGCAGGATCGCGAAGGCAGCATAGGCGTGGGCCAGCGTCACCACCACGGCAGTCGGATTGTAGAGCAGGAATTCCAGGGGTCGCGAAATCAGGCCGAGGCCGATCAGCGCGGAATTGATCACGCCGTCATAGCCGAGGATCACCTTCCACGCGAAGACGCGCAGCAGATAGCTGGTCCAGAACGGGATGGTCAGCAACAGCAGCCAGACGAATTTCGCTCCCCCGGCGCGGAACGCGACGAAATAGGCCATCGGGTAGGCGAGGGCGACGGTAACCAGCGTCACCAGCGAGGAAATCGCCACCGAGCGCAGGAACAGCGAGCGGTAGCCTTCGCGGCTGGCAATCGCGGCGTATTGCGAAAGGGTGGGGTGCGTGTCGAGCACGAGCCCGTTCTCGCTCCAGAAACTGTAGAGCACCAGAAGCGCAAGCGGCGCCGCCAGCGCGAAGAGGAGCACCGCCATGGCCGGCGAGATCAGCAGATATCCGCGGGCCGCGTCGGAATGGCGAAACACGCGGCCGATCCGCGCCAGACCGCTCGTCTTCAGCCTCAATTCCGATTTCGCCCCAGCCACAGGCCACCCGCCGCGCCCGACTCGCAGATCGCGACTGTGGCCGTGCGCTTCCCCGCCTGCAAGCGAAGCACAGGCCGGGTGCCGGGTCTAATCTGGCTGGCCCTTGCTCTCGCGCTAGGGGCAAAGATCCTTGTTCAGCGTGCAGGCCTTTTCGTTATCGGGGTCCCCTTTCACATGCTGGTCGAGCATGTTGTAGGAGAAGCCGCGCATGCGATAGGCCGCGCCGTTCATTTCGTCCGCTTGGATGACGACGTTCATATCTTCGATCACGCCGGTATACTGCTTGAGCTGGAACCGCGTGCCGCCGCGCCGGAATCGGGCGTCGACGTCCTCGGGCTTTGCCTTAACGGCTTCGTCGAAATCGGCGAGCGCCTGCTCCTGCTGGCCCTTCTTGGCGTAAGCGACGCCGCGCATGACGTGGTCGTAAAGCGGGTTCGACTTCTTGTCGATCGCGCGCGTGAGGGCGGCAATCGCACCGTCGGCGTCGTCTTTTTCCAATGCCGCAGCGGCGGCGATTTCATCAGGCGTCAGGGCCGACTGCGGGGTCACGGGCGCGGGCGCGGCGACCCGGGGTGGCGTGGCGCTTGCGACCTCAAAGCCGGGTTTGGCGAAGACCATCACCGCGGTGCCGGTCTGCTTTCCCTTTTCGTCGAATGTCTTCTCGTTGAAGGTCAGCACATTGCCGTCGGCGGACAGCGAGCGGCTGCCGAGGGCGACGTTCGATTTGCGTTTCAGATAGGCATAAGTGGCGATGGTATCGCTGAAGCGGCTCCACGAGACGGTATCGAACGCGTCCATGCCGGTGACCGGATGAGGTTTCCCGTCGGTGACGGCCGGTAAAGTGGCCTTGATGGCTTTACCCTGGGCATCGACGCCCTCCAAAGTCATATCTCCGGAACCGGAGAACGTCAGCGTCATGTTCTTGTAGCGCATGGGGCCAGGGGTGAAAGTCGATCTTGCGGGAACGAAGTTAAACGTCCCGGCCAAAGGATCGCTTTGCGCGGAGACGATCTGAGGAAACGCGGCGCCGAATGTGGCAAGGATCACGAAAGCGGCGCGCCGCGCCAATGCGGAGCGTAGTAAATTCATCTGTCCTACCCCATTCCTCTACGAGCGCGGAGACGATTGCTCATCTCGCGCAAAACCCAACGGCTGCCGGCAGCGCGCACGGCAGATTCCAGAAGTATAGGATTGCGGGTCTCAAGAGGGCAAGGCGGGAATCCTGACATTGTCGAGAGGCCCCCAGCGCAGAGGACGGAGATAGGCTAATAACCCAAAGCAGACGATCCTCGTGACAGTTGCAGTATAGTAAAGTTGCGCGCCCGTGACGTTGGAGTGGAAGCATGCGGAGCATTTCGGCAAACAATATTGGTTGCACAATTCTTGGGCTGATCGCGGCGGCGATCTCGCCTTGGCCGGCGACGAGTGCCGAGACTGGCGCCTCTATTCCTGCTCTTTCGGGCGAATGGGGGCGCACGGTGTTCAATCTCGAAGAGCCGGCCTCGGGCCCCGGGCCGATCGTCAACCGAGTGAGGAAGGCCGAC
>WNFL01037394.1_pt1 | contig 11075 bp, 14 predicted proteins | sample 5400361 | NCBI WGS metagenome assembly WNFL01 (sample SAMN13153351, study PRJNA577476) | soil metagenome | isolation source: 40 cm soil on Douglas fir-dominated hillslope | place: USA:California | collected 2013-09-17 | reverse complement strand
GAATATTTCAGAAAGATTCTTTTCTTCAACAGAAAATAAAATTCTTGCGTTATTACCAGCGGAGAGGAAACAAGAAGCATTTTTCAGGCTCTGGACACGCAAGGAGGCATATCTAAAAGCGCAGGGAGACGGACTCTCTGGACAATTGGACCAGTTTGATACATCATCTTTTCTAGATCTAGATTCAAATGTTGTTACTATTCATAATGGATCAATAGATAGATCGCATTGGGCTGTCATTGATTTAGTACCACATCCTAATTTCGTTGGAGCGATGGTAATGAAGGGTTTCAACTTAAACATTGAGTTCTGGGAGGAACGGTTATAGCCCAAATACCGATCTAGGTCTACTGAACGAATTGAAGAATGTCTAATACTGAGGAGATAAGAAATCGATGCAGTGAAGGAAATACTTCGAATAACACAGTTTCACGATTTGGCTTTGCTGCTAGCGTTATTCTAACAAGCAGCCAATTTTGTACCGCCTCTTTAATCGTTCTTAAAAATATCTAGGTTTGCACGCCAGGTATTTCAATTAATGACCCGATTACCAGTCGTAGCTACATAGAATAGGCCCAATGGACAGAAATGGGCTGATCCTCTCTCAATCAAAGGGCGACAGAAAATTGTAGAAGGAATATGGGGTAAACACCTAAGGCATACATTCATCTCTTCTCAGATGCTCCAAGGCGAGATCGACGGGATGAAGGATCAAGTTCCCATGACACGCAAGGAGTATCTTTCTGTCGAACGGCGCGGACGCGGCTTTGGCCTGAACGCGGATCAGCGCCACCGCATGTTCGATGCGGTGAAGGAGTATCAAAAGGAACTTGAAGGAAGAAATATCCTGGATTGGGGGGACGTGCCACAGCGTCTTTGGAAGTTTACCCATCAAGGGAAGATGGAATTACCTCAATATGATTTCATCCTGATATATGAAGCCCAATTTTTCGCGCCGGTCTGGATCAGTTTAATATTGAAATTGGTGGCTCCAAAGAACAGCCATCTCTTTATCGTAGCAGATCCCACACAGGGCTTTTTGGGGCGTGGCACCTCCTGGAAGTCACTGGGACTGGAAGCACGCGGGCATACCCAGCTGATACGGCGCAGTTATCGCACCACGCGTGAGATCATGGATTTTGCGACTTTGCTATATCGCCGGCGTCTCGCAGATGAAAAGGATGACGATATCCTTGCACTTGATCTGCTCAATATGCCCAACGGCGTCTTCCCACAGATCATCCCCCGACCAGTCCGCAGGATGAGATTATTCGTATTGCGAACGAAGTGGCAGATTTTGTGAAGAAAGGCATGCCAAAAAGACATCTGCTTGTGTTGCATACCAAAGGAGTGGATGATTTGATTCAGGCGATTGAAGCTCGCCTGGGAAAGGGTTCTGCTATCGACCCCAAGGAGACTTACCCTGGTGATTATGTACGGGTGACAACATAGCGCAGGGTTGGAGAGTCCCATTGTGTTCCTGGCAGGGCTGCGCGATATGTTCGAAGAGGAGCAATCGTTGATGTTATCCGATGACGAACGCGAGGCCTTGATGCGCGATAACACGCGGAAGTTGTATATGGCGGCAACGCGGGCAGGTCAAAGGTTGGTGATTACTTATGTGGGAGAATTGCCAGAGATATTAAATGGGCTGATGTCGAAATAGCCTGAAAAGTTTATGTAATGCTAATTTCGGAAAGTAAATCTTCACTGTAAACTATATACGGCAAGATACTCACTAGAGGCAAAAAAGATTTATGGTTTGCAAACATTGAATAATGAACAAGTCATTACAAAACGGCAATTGCCCAAAACACTCTTATAGAAATTTGGATTTGTAATGTTAACTTTCACAAGGCAGTGATGGATTGCCGTTATGGTTTTGGTCAATCTCATTAAGCATCGCCTTTAATTTATCTCCGTACATCTGGTGAATAGGCATTGCTGCCGTTCCAAGTTTAGGTCTTAAATCAGCATCCAAATTTCGCGCTTGGGTCTCGCGAAGGTATTTCAATTCGCCTTGGATTCCCTGTCTTTCTTCTTCGTTCACTGGCACAATCTTATCAAACTCAGCGCGTGCTTTCTCATAAAATCCCATATCTTCATATAACTGACCAAGAAAGACTCTGGCATTATAGACTCCCGGCGATATTTCTACGGCTTTTTTGAAGCAGCGCTCTGATTTCACTCTGGCAGATTCTTGGATTGCTGGGTTTATTAATGGTGATCACATCCGCCAGTGTGGCGGATCCACGTCCCAAGGCAATGGGACGCTTGAGTGAGACATTCAGGGTCATGTCGGCGCAGGCAAAAGACGACTCGATTGAAAACAAATAACTACAAGGAAAAGGAATAGTAAACATGGAAATACTTCTTGCCATTGTGGTGGTATCCGCAGTAATCTTCTTTGGGGCGTTGATCAGCATGGGGAATGAACGTCAGAGGAAGGCAATTGACAACCTTCGGGAGCAGGTGGTTCTTTGGGCTGTGCAGGATTTGAGGATCAAACGCGAACGTCTGGCGCGCGCAGTACAGGTACCCGATCCCCTGAGTTGGCTCAATAAGACTGCCTCCAAAGTCTGCGGCTATAATCTACAGTTACAGGTCCTTGAGATGTTTGAAGTGCCACAATCTTTGATCTGTGCATCTGGTGACGGCAGTGTAAAGGTTATCTTTTCGCCACTCTCGCCGGCTGACCTACGCCGAATTAAGAGCAGCAAACAAAACCGTCTGTCTCAATTCGCGGGCCATCACCCTTTGTTATTTTTGCCCAAAGGTGTGAACGTGCATGAAGTGTCTGCGCTGAATGGAGGTCATCTGTTTGACTTGGAATTGACGCTGGCATGGAAGGCATTGACGGGTCAAAGTCTGGAAACGACAATTATTTTTGGTGCCGCTTCTTTCCAAAAATATCCCAAACTCTCCACTTGTTTTTGGAGTTAGGGTTCTCTTTCATTTGTCTTTCTCTGTGATGCAGATATGCGTGTTGGGGAGATACGGCAATTTTGCAAGTTGCAGAATGAAGGTCAGAGTTTGATGCGGGCGGCGATGAGTCAACTCAATTTATCCGCGCGTGCCTATCATCGCATCCTAAAACTAGCGCGTACGATCGCCGATCTGGCAGGAAGCGAAGATATTCAATCTGTACATTTAGCAGAGGCGTTGCAATATCGTCCAAAGTTAATGATAGGGTAATAAATGTCTTGTTTTGCAGAGATTGCCGCGATAGCTTAATCTCATTCGAATAGATTCCATATAGCGACTAGAAAACCCTCGATGAACCAAAATACTTTATGCTCCAACTACTGATTAAAATCTGGTGTCTAGAAATCATACGTGTCCATATAACATACTGATAACCTCGTCTAGCAGCTTCTTATTCCGCCAACGGCATCGTTACGTAAATCTTACTCATGCAGCGATAAACTGCATTCAGTCCAACTGATCCTAAGGAGTGGTCAGTTTCATTCCTCACCCTCAGTTTCCGTTGCTAATGCAAGCGCTTGTTCCATTGTCATCGCACGTCCTTCATGTTGTGCCGCGGCGAATACCTCGGGACCAAGCTGCGCCTGGGCTTTTTCCAGCACTTGCTGGTATATCATGACGGTAGGGTCGCGCTCGACGGTGAACTTCATGCCGCGCTGACGCATGAACGCTTCAAATGCCGCTAACAGGCGCACGCCACGTCCCGGCTCTCCACCAAAGCATGCTACCAAACCGAAATCCATTAGCGCAAACAGAAATACCATCGGGCTCCCCGTTTCGCGGCCGAGAGCCCATAACTCAAAACAATAACTCTTTGCCTTCACCAGATCGTTTTGTAAGCATGAAATGATGACTAACTGGAACAACGCGAGAAAGACGTCCATCGTGCTCCCGATGGCGCGCGCATCTGCCAGCGCCTCTTCAGTAAGAGACGCCGCTGCCGTCAGCTCTCCTTTCAAGTAATAGAGAGAACTCAACTCACGCAGTCCGTCGCTGAGCACACTCTTGTCTCCCACGCGGCGCGCCACTGTCACCCAAGCGTATCAGGCACAACGCCAGCAGCCAGGGATCCTCGACCTCGCGCGCCAGCGCCACGCCGTCCTCCGAGCGGGCACGTGCCGTCTGGGGGTCGCCCTCCATTGCCAACATGAGTCCTGTGTATTCCAGCGCCACCGCCATCCACCACTTGTCTCCCAGCTCGCGCCACAAGTCTAGGCCCTCTTCGGCCATCCGGCGCGCTGCGGCCGGGTCGGATAGCATCGCAAAGCGAAACATCCCAATGCCATAGAGCACCTTGGCACGCCTCGCCATATCCGCGCGAGTTTCTCCGGCCACCGCCCGATCCTCTTCTCTGCTCACGCTCAGCGAGCACCAGGGTGTCCTCAAGCCATCTTTGCCCTTCGCTCCAGTAGCCACGTAATTGCCAAAAATAAGAGAGTGCGCCTGCCAATTGCAACACAATATCGCTCTTGCTACTTTCCAGCGACCATCCCAGCGCGGTGCGCAGGTTGTCGTGTTCAGTCTCCACGCGCTCCAGCCACACTAATTGTTCTGCGCCTCGCAACTTCGGTTCGGCTGTCTCGGCAAAGTGGAGGAAATATTCGAGATGACGATCTCGAATCTGTTCCGCTTCGCCTGCTTCAAACAACTTGTCGCGCGCATACTGGCGGATGGTTTCAGGCAGACGATAGCGTGCTTCTTCGGTTTCCTTCTCCACCGCAACCAGGGATTTGTCCACGAGATGTGCGAGCAAATCAAGCACATCATTGCCAAGTCCATCACCACATATCACTTGTACAGCCTCAAATGTCCAACCTCCGGCAAAGACCGACAAACGATGCAAGAGCACACGTTCCGCCTCAGATAATAAATTGTGGCTCCACTCGATCAGCGCAAATAGCGTCTGATGACGCTCCAATGCGGCACGACTCCCACCCGTCAACAATCGAAAGCGATCATCCAGCCGCGCCGCGATCTCTTCGGGAGGAAAGATCTTGGTCCGCGCGGAGGCGAGTTCAATCGCCAGCGGAATACCATCCAGCCTTCTGCAGATGTCAGCAATCGCGGACGCGTTCTTTTCCTTGAGGCGGAAGGATGGGTGTGCTGCCATGGCGCGATCCACGAAGAGATGCACGCAGTCATTCTGCTCAAGCACATCGAGATCACGGAGTTGTCGTGGGTCGGGCAATGGCAGGGATGGCAACGCGGTAGATTGTTTCGCCAGTGATGCCCAAAGCCTCCCGACTGGTAGCTAATATTTTCAAACGCGGCGCAGCGCGCAGGAGACTATCGGCGAGTTGTGCGCAGGTCTGGATCAGGTGTTCACAGTTATCCAAAATCAACAGCAGGGACTTGGCGCGTACATAATCCATAAGTGCGTCCAGGAGCGTGCGTCCGGGCTGTTCACGGACACCCAGTGTGGAGGCAATCGTTTGGGCGACGAGCGTTGGGTCGGCGAGCGGCGCGAATTCGACGAGCCATACGCCATTGGCAAATTGCTTCACCGCTAACAAGTCCGCCGCAAGATGCAGCGCTAAACGTGTCTTGCCTGTCCCGCCCGGTCCGGTGAGTGTGAGCAGGCGCGTGTTCAAGAGTAGCTGCTTCACTTCATCCAACTCGTGTTCACGTCCAATGAAGCTGGTCAGTTGCATGGGCAGGTTGTGAAGCAAAGGCTTCGATGTCTCAGACGGAGTGGGACTCACCGGCTCGCGCGCCAACGAAAGTTGATCCACCGATCGTACGCCGCGTGCAACTTCCAGGAAAATCTCCCTCTGATTCCCCGGCACACCCAGCACATCCGCTAGCCGCTCCGCAATCTGCCGCGAGGGACGACGTTCATCGCTCTCGATCTTCTTGATCGCCGCAACCGAACAACCAACTCGATCGGCCAGCATCTGTTGCGTCAGGTCGAGCGCCTTACGCTGTCGGCGCATCCAATAACCAAAAGAAATCGTGGTCTCCATCTAGGATTTTCTCCTATATCTATGGGAAACCTATCCTTGAACAAAATCCAGGCATAGATAGGGAACTGCTCTCACGACAGCCAATGCCTTCTCGCTTAATATGAGCATACAGGAAGTTTTCACCGAATCGCCTGAGACGGTTTAGAAAATCATCTGCATGACTTCCCCAACTCATGCGCATGATTTAACACTTGACCTTGACAGGGAGCGTTCTCATGAAGTTGTGTCTACTAATTTGTCTCCCTTATTGTATCCCCAAAGGAGACCCTTTGAGTCTCAATTTCCGCTTTAATAGGAACAACTTTAGGATTTCAAACCACGAGATCCATTAACAGAAAAGGAGAACAAAATGGTTGAGAATAAAGTGATGACCAGTTCGATTGGCACTTCCACCCCTGACGATCATCGGGCATTCGTCCTAAGCGTCATCCAGCCCGGTCTGGCGGGCTTGATGGACGGATCCATTTCGTCACTGGCACCTCTCTTCGCGGCTGCCTTCGCCACACGTGACAGCCACACGGCTTTCCTGGTTGGCTTAGCTACCGCCATCGGCGCGGGCATCAGCATGGCGTTCTCGGAGGGTATGTCTGACGACGGAAAATTGAGCGGACGCGGCAGTCCCTGGGTGCGAGGAGTCGCATGCGGCTTGATGACCTTCCTGGGCGCGTTGGGTCACACCTTGCCGTATTTGATCCCGGTCTTTCTGACGGCGTCTCTGGTTGCGGTGGGAGTAGTGGTCGTGGAACTGCTGCTGATTGCCTGGATCCGCAATCGCTACATGGACACGCCTTTGCTGGCAGCCACCTTTCAAGTTGTTGTGGGTGGTGTGATCGTCTTCGCCGCCGGTATCCTGATCGGCAGTTCATAAAATGATGAAAGGAGACCAACATGAATACATCTCGCGTCTTACATTTTCCGATGATTGGACAGGTGATTGTCGCATTGATCCTGTTAGCAGTTGGTGGCTTTGCCGTATTGATCGCTATCGCTTTGTCACTGATAGGCTCTCCTCCATCTCCATCGCCGCTCCAGGCAGACCCATTGGAATTAGTCAATACATTTCATTCTGCCGTTAATAGTGATAATGTGGATGCTATGTTGGCTCTATTCGCAGATGACGCCACTGTCAATGACAATGGATCAGTGATCATAGGCAAGGAAGAGATTCGAAATTGGGTGTTCGCCTGACCTTGTTTAACTCCGAGCAAAATGAGGAATATATAATCTGGCTTGATACAGCCCAGAACGGACCAGAAGCACAGTATAGAGTTTCTATCTTACAGTGGAAGGTTGTCATTCAAATGGGCACGATCAAATCCCTCACGGTTTCATTGCTGCCTATGCCTGACGGAAAGTAGAGAATGAAGATATGCTGATCACGAGCATACCTCTCTTGAGAGTAATCAGGATAAATTCCCAATTCAACCAGGACAAACTTCCGGACTGATTGGGAATCTGTCTCATGACTTCGGAACACTGTGCGTGCTATGCTGTGTGCACTGGTCAAGTCTATGCAACAGAGTAACCTATATTTTTTTAAAGGTGTTGAAAATGAAAACTCTTTGCTATATAATGATGTGTAGACAAAATCGGATCAAACCAATTATCTATTCTTTTTCAGAGAAAAGATTAGTTCAATTACATTCCGATTTGCCCTGCCTGCTGATCGGTTGATTTTGTTTTCTCTTTCTTTATCTTTGTTTCCGGGAAGAGGAGTAGGTTATGGATCAGGCAAGTAAGGTCCAGATGAACATAAGAAATGCCAAGGAACAGGTTCTCTTAGGGCATTACTTCCTTCAAATGGGCGATCTAAGTGGGGGATTTGTCAATATTGCTCCACCATCTAATCAATCAGCTTATTGGAGGCAGTGATTATGAGTCACGTTTTTGTCAGTTACTCTCGAAAAGATAGCGAAACGGTTGACCATATCGTTGCGCGTCTAGATGAGGACAAGTTTGATACCTGGATTGACCGCGAAGAAATCCATGGTGGCGATCTTTGGCGTGAGGAAATTGTCGAGGCCATTGATAATGCCTATGCTTTTGTGCTCATGCTTTCCCCAGACTCAGTTGCATCTGACAACGTCCGCAAAGAGGTAGACCTGTCGGAGCAGGCGGGCAAAGCACTGGTTCCCCTGTTGCTTGCGCCAACCCAACTTCCATCCGCATTTCGTTATCCACTCGCTGGAATCCAATGGATTGAATATTTTCGTGATCCGGACGGGAAATTTAGTGAAATCGTCAAAGTGCTGCGCATCTATGAGAAAAAATCCAGAGCGAAGCAACCTCTCAAAACACGCCAGGTAGAGTTTTTCTTCGACGGACTGGATTTGTCAAAACTCAGCCCCGAGGAAAGGGAACAACTCAAGGAAAAAGTACTTGACTTAATCGCCAATTCCACTGACACGCCGCGCAGCGACCTAAATGTAGTCAAAATAACCGTTGGCAGCGTACATGTATTTGTGGAGATGTCGGCAAAGACAGCTTACCAAATCAAGACCGCGGCTCTTAACAAGGATCCGCGTCTGATCCATGCTGGCATTGATGCATTGCGTCTAAGCGGTGATCGCGATTTTGTCCGATTAGGAACAGGGAAAAAGGCTCCTCCAAAATCTGGAAAACGGGGTGGTCCTCGCTGGTTTGTCGGTGGCTTGGCAGTAATGATCGCATTGCTTATGACTGGATTGGTAACTTATGTAGCACTGTCATCAATTGCGCCACAGCTGTTTGCTACAGCCACTCCAACCCCAACAAATACTTTTACTCCAACATCTACCATGACCTTCACCCCAACTGCTACGGATACCCCCACACCAACCAACACTTTTACAGCTACACCTTCACAGACACCAACCCCAACACCCACCAGCACCTTTACTCCATCTCCCACTGCTTTTACATCTGTACAGATCCCTAATATTCAGATTCCTAATAATCAGCTCGCAGATACAACTCCGCCTGATATCCCCTATGTCAAGGCTATTTCGAGTAAAGTAGATGCTCCCAGTGGCACTTGTGGTGACCCCAGTACTTTGACTGTAACAGCGCTGGTAACCGACACTCAATCTGGCGTTAGACGAGTAGATCTTTTATATAGTTATAACGGCATCAAGCAGGATCCGATTCAGATGCTTTCTACAGGCGCTGCCTATGGAACCGCTTATAGCGCCACCATTGACGTTGGCAATACCTACCCTGACTCGAAGAATGGAGTCATGGGCCTTACTGTCCAAGCGGTAGACAAGGCTGGCAATAGCAATTCAAAATCTACCTGGCCAGTCCTCGTCATTCACTGCTCACCTCCGCCAAATTAAGTTGCGAATAAAAGCGAAATCTATGGCAACCTTGAACCATATACAGTCTGTGGATATATCACCTAGGTTTCGGTCACCGCGTGCATCCAATTGCTTCAATACTGGAAATTGCTTCATCCATAAGGCTTGAAAGGAGGCCTGTCATGAAATATCTACTCTTGAATTTGGTTGTATTTATGATTTTAGGAGGAGTTGCTGCCGGAGTGATCTTCGGCCTGGCCGGGCGCTGGGATTTGTGGAACATCTGGGCGTACGTTGGGATTCTCGTCGCTTTACTCTCCCTCGTGACCTTAGTAGACTATCGTAAAAGCCCCGATTTGTTGAAGGAACGATTCATGCCGACTGCTCCTGGGCGCGTCCGATGGATGACGAGTCGTGCCTTTTTTGTGCTGTCCATCTTGCAGTGGATCATTGTTGGTCTGGATCAGCGCTTTCACTGGTCAAATGTTATCCCGCCCTCCTGGGTGGTAGCTGGATTGGTGATCTTTGCTGTCGGCCGGGGGCTGGCTGCTTGGGCGGGATCGGTCAATCCCTTTGGAGAAAACAGCAAAGGATTACCCGGCATTCCATTATTTCAAGTGGGTGGATGCAGAGAGATTTGTGTTGGACGTCGATTGTGAGATTAAGCTCATTTCCGTTGGCGCGACCATACAAGAGGTAACTCTTATTCCCTAGCTGCCTATTCGGTCCACCAGAAGTTGATCCTTCAGCTCAGGATCAGAATTCAGAATTATTGTTGGGACGTCGAATAAGGTGCAATCCCAGAATATTTATGGTAAGTATCCCGTTATAACACGGATGCCAGTCGGAATGGCCCGTAGAGTACTATACAGAATTTCCAATGCCACTACGTGACGATAGGGGATAGTCACCATTAATCATTATTGTTCAATCATGAGTCAAAAAAACTTGACGGAAACCATACTTTGTTATACTATCCATAAACCTGCATTTTGATGTGCAGGGGATTATCAAAGTGATAATCATTTCAAAACACCGCCACATATAGCGCAGTGTCCCGCAATTGAGTTGTTGTTCCCATATGTGCCGGCATTTTTAAGAGCGCATAGAGAGGCTAACTCATAAGCCCAAGACCGCGAGTTCAAATCTCGCCCCTAACTCATAAGCCCAAGACCGCGAGTTCAAATCTCGCCCTCGGCACTAAGGAAAAACCCGCAAATTTGCGGGTTTTTCTTTTATTTTTGGAGAAAAGCAGACTTTTTTACACTATATTTTCTCCCCATCTATGAGAGGGAGACTTTTTGTCCTTTAACTTTAAGTTCAAACCCTGCCTTGTGGGTCTCCATTCACGGCGAGAGGATGACTTACGCCGCGTTACGCTGTCTTCTGCGCCGTCGCGCGGAAAAGATCGGAATGAAATCCATTCCCACCCCGCACGACTTTCGACGTGCATTTGCCCTGGTTATGTTGCGCAATGGCGTAGATATCTTTGCCCTGCAAATTTTGCGGCGTTATCTGGCACAGACCTCTCAGGATATTCACACCGCCCATATGCGGGGTAGTCCAGTGGATAGCAACTTATAAGGCAGGCTGGAATATGCATAAGAAGTTCTTCAAATTTAAATAATAAATTACCTGTACAATCACGCTCATTTTATGAACAAAATGAGCGTGATTGTAAAAAGCAATTTGCACAAATTATTAAGACGGGATATTAGGAAGCTGGCAGGAAATCCCCAGAAGGTTTAGGATCCCAAACGCAATATTCAATGAGAACAACAGGTCTGCCAAAATGGATTCGAGTCCCTCACAATAACCATGAATATTACTGATAATCAATATCTCAATGGAA
>WNFL01290875.1_pt1 | contig 11076 bp, 9 predicted proteins | sample 5400361 | NCBI WGS metagenome assembly WNFL01 (sample SAMN13153351, study PRJNA577476) | soil metagenome | isolation source: 40 cm soil on Douglas fir-dominated hillslope | place: USA:California | collected 2013-09-17 | reverse complement strand
ACAGGTTGTACGCAGCAGCAGTCCCGATCATCGTCAAAGTCCAGGAGATCTGGCTGGTCAGTCACCAGAACAGCCTTATGTTTGTGCATGTGGATTTGCCTCTGATCCCTCATCGGGTAGATTTTGCCCCAGGTGCGGCAGGCCAAAGGTGCAGCAAGGAATATCTTAGCTGCACTTATTCCTGGATGTGGTTCCCCATTGATTGCTCGGCCTGTTTGCGCAGTGCCTGTAGCCCTTCGCTGAAATGTACAGGATAGGGTTTGTCGACCGTGAGTTGACGATACTGTAAAGGAAGCATGTGTAAATTCTGCTGAGCCAGTTCGCGTATTTCAGAGAGCGGGGGCAGGCTGCCGGGAATCATCTCACCGCCGCGCATGACGGGACGCAGCAATCGATGGTAGTTATCGGGACGTGGTTCGTTGACCAGCTGGACGATGTCTTCCTTCCACTGAGGATGACGATAGATTTCTTTTCTACCAGGCCAGGTAGACTTGGGGCCGGCGATTTTCATTTTAGGAATCTCGTTGCCTGCCTCGTCAATGTATGATACCTCTTTATAAACAGCTCCGAGCGATCCTCCAGCGATATCACGCTCGACGGAACCACCACCAAAACCGAGGGAGGTACCGACTCCGAACGAATCGACGACGGCTCCTGCCGCCAGGAGTTCACTAATTTTCCATTCATCGAGGTCACCGCTGGCAAGGATGCGTACACTCTCCAATCCAGCTTTGTCAAGCTGTTCGCGGATGTATTTACTATCGGCGACAATATCGCCGCTATCAAGTCGTACAGCAGCAAGGGTATGGCCCAATGTTTCCTGCGAACGAAGTGCCACGCCGATGGCAGTATGGATGGCCTGGCGTGGATCGTAGGTATCAAGCAATAAGGTATAGCGGTTGTAGGCGGCTGCCACGGCTTCAAAAGCTTCTTCCTCGGAAGGGAATAGTTCGATCAGGGCGTGCGGTACAGTACCGGTTGCCGGCAGGCGATATTCATAGGCGGCACTGAGCAGTGAAGTACTGGAACATCCGCCGATATAAGACGCACGAGCCACAGTCAACGGCTCTTGGGCGCGCCGGAAAGCGAACTCAGCGACCCGGCGAGGACGACCCTGTTCGGCGGCAAAAACGATGCGAGATGCTTTTGTTGCAATCAGGGTAGAGAGATTTATGGACTGAACCAGCCCGGCTTCGAGCAGGATTGCTTCGCGAAATGGAGCGGTGACACGCATGATAGGTTCATTAGGAAAAGCGATGGAGCCTTCCGGCAACGCGACTATTTCGCCGGTAAAGCGTATATTCGCCAGTTCGTCGAGAAAAGCTGAATCATAGTCACGGATTTGGGCGAGGAAACGGAGTTCATCAGGTGTATAGTGAAAAGCCTGTACAAATTCGAGAGCGAATTCCAATCCTGCAACAAGCAAATAGGCTCCGCCGAAAGGGGCGACGCGTGTGTAGAGATCAAAGGTTGTCAAACCGTTGAGGCCTGTACGCCATGAAACATAGGCGGAGTCCGGATGGTACATGTCTGTCATTAAAGCTGGATGGTATTGTGCTGCGCGACGATTCATAAGTATATCCTGTAACAGCCTTTCGGATAAGTGAGGTAGCAGCCTGCACATCGAGCTGCTACCTATCTTCCTCGATAGGTACCTGGTGTCTATCTTACCATATCTGAGGCAAGCATGTACATGGAGCAGGAGTGAATGAAGTTGATGGCTAAGCTTGTGGAGCGGTTACAGGGTATACCAGCAACGATTGACATGTAACCTGGTGTGTGATACGCTCTATACAGTTACCTGCCTGATAAGTAGGGGTTGTGTGTCGCCAGGCACTGAAGCGGATAAACAAATCCGTATGAAACTGATAGGCGTATTCATTAGTAGAAGGAGTACTGTTTATTGGGAATCTACCCGAAGCAGGTATCAAGACTCTTCCTTGTTCGTTGTCCCCATATCTAAATTACAAGGAGAACCATCGATGACGATGAAGCGCGAAATCACCGTCACGGTGAATGGCAAGCAACACCATTCATCGGTTGAACCCCGTTTGTTGCTGGTACATTATTTACGAGATGTACTGGACCTCACAGGTACGCACATTGGCTGCGACACCTCGCAATGTGGAGCCTGCACCGTGCTGCTCAATGGCGAATCCGTCAAATCCTGTACGGTACTGGCAGTGCAGGCGGATGGTTGTGAAGTGACAACCATTGAGGGGCTTGCACCGGAGGGAAGTCTGCACCCAATCCAGGAGGGCTTCTGGGAGAAGCATGGTCTGCAATGCGGCTTCTGCACGCCGGGTATGATCATGGCCTCGTATCAATTGCTCAAGGATAATCCCAATCCAACAGAAGAAGAGATTCGCAAGGGACTCGAGGGCAATATCTGCCGCTGCACAGGCTATCAGAACATCGTGCGAGCTGTCCAGCATGCTTCCGAGCAGATGCGTACAGGCGCTGCCGAGCCGGTTGGTGCCGGTGAATAGTATTGGCGAGTAGTAGTCGCGACAAATGCATATACAGGAGGAGCTTTGAGACCTGTATTGTTCGCGATGAGAAAGGATAGGCATACACATGGGTATTGCTGCTATGCTTGGCTCGCCAATCAAGAGGCGAGAGGACCCACGCCTGATTACAGGACAGGCGACCTACGTCGATGACATCAAACTCCCCGGAATGCTTCACATGGCCGTGCTGCGCAGCCCCTATGGCCATGCACGCATCAGCAGAATCAACACTGAGGCGGCCCGCAATCAACCTGGCGTTGTGGCCGTCTACACAGCGGAAGACCTCAAAGGTGCAGTGGGCAATATTGCTATTGATATTCCCCTTGGACAGATAACCGAGGGTATGGGCGTCCGTGGTCCACTGGCTGAGGGGAAGGTTCGTTTCTTTGGTGATCCTGTCACGGTCGTTATTGCAGAGGAGCGTTATACGGCTCGCGATGCACGAGACCTGATCGATGTCGATTATGAGCCGCTACCAGCCGCAATTGATGTTGAGAAGGCGATGCAGCCTGACGCGCCACTGCTATACGAGCAGTTTGGCACGAATGTGGCTTTTGGTATGCATCCACCGACTGAAGAGATCGATAAGGTCTTCGAGCAGACCATAGCTGATGGCGGCGTGGTGGTCAAGGAGCGCATGGTGAACCAGCGACTCGCACCTGTCCCTATGGAGACGCGCGGCGTTGTGGCGGAGGATCACAAGGCTCTTAAGACACTGACTGTCTGGAGTTCATCGCAGATTCCGCATATCCTGCGTAATGTCCTGGCAGCCACAGTTGGCCTTCCCCAGCACCAGGTACGAGTAATTGTACCCGAAGTTGGAGGTGGTTTCGGTTGCAAGCTGAATATCTACCCTGAAGAGATCGTTGCTGCATTTGCTTCCATGAAGACAGGGCATCCCGTCAAGTGGGTTGAGGACCGCAGTGAGAACATGGCTGTTACCATCCACGGACGCGATCAGACTGACTATATCGAGGTTGCGGCCACCAGGGATGGTAAGGTGACAGGCCTGAAAATTTATGGCATTTCCGATATGGGTGCATATTCACAGCTCCACACCGACGTGATTATGATTGGCTTTGGATTCCCGATATCCTGTGGTTCGTATGACATTCAGGCATTACATCTCAGCGGCGATATCGTCTTCACGAATAAGGCTCCTACGGATGCCTATCGTGGAGCCGGTCGACCGGAAGCGGCCTATATTATCGAGCGAGTCATGGACCTGGTAGCGCGTGAAATCGGCAAGGATCCTGCTGAGGTGCGCAGGATTAACTTCATCAAGCCAGATCAGTTCCCCTATAAGTCGGCTGCCGGGGCGGTCTATGATACCGGCAACTATGAGGGTGCGCTGGACAAGGCGCTTGAACTGGTAGATTACAAGAGCCTGCGTGCTGAACAGGCCCGAAGGCGTGCCTCGGGTGATGGCAAGCTGATGGGCATTGGTCTCTCCTCCTATGTTGAGATCTGCGGGTTTGGCCCCAAGGGAAGCTTGCCGGTTGGTCTCTACGAAAGTGCGCGTATGCGTGTCGAGCAGAGCGGCACGGTGATGGTCTATACCGGCTCTTCTCCGCATGGTCAGGGCGAAGAAACGACGTTTGCCCAGATCGCTGCTGAGGAGTTTGAGATTCCGGTAGAAAATGTTATGATTCTGCACGGAGATACAGATTCCACACCTGAAGGGCGTGGTACCTATGGGAGCCGTACTACTGCAGTGGGTGGCTCGGCAGTGTACACGGCTGTCCAGAGACTCAAAGAGAAGATGAAGCAGATTGCGGCACATATGCTGGAGGCCAGTCCTTCTGATGTCACATTGGAGGATGGTAAGTTCTCGGTGGCTGGCTCACCGCAGAAGTCTGTCTCCTTTGCCGATGTAGCTCTGGCTGCTAACCTCTCCAATACCCTGGCCCCTGGTATCGAGCCTGGGCTGGAGACGACGGTTTTCTGGGAGCCAGAAGCATGTGTCTTCCCATTTGGTACACATATCTGTGTAGTCGAAATTGACAAGGAGACCGGTGAGGCGGAGATCAAGCGATTTGTGGCAGTCGATGACTGTGGGCGGCAACTCAATCCGATGCTCGTACAAGGCCAAATCCACGGTGGTATCGCTCAGGGGATTGGCCAGGCCATGGTCGAGGGGGTGGTCTATGGTGAGGATGGCCAGCTCCTGACGGGTACGCTGCTGGACTATGCGATGCCGATTGCTTCGGAACTACCCAGCTTTGAACTGGATCACACGATCACACTGACACCTGTAAATCCTCTGGGGGTGAAAGGCGTCGGTGAGGCGGGCACAATCGGTTCGACACCGGCGGTGGCCAATGCGATTGCGGATGCGCTCGGTGTGGCACATGTCGATATGCCGTTCAAGCCCGAGAATCTGTGGAAAGTCATCCACCAGGCGTAGGGGCGCAATTTATTGCACCCTATAGGTGAGAAGGAGAAAAGAGTATGTCTGTTCCAGCAGCATTTGATTACTATCCCGCTACGTCGGTGGATGAAGCTATCTCGCTCTTGCAGCAGTATGGTGATGATGCCAAATTGCTGGCGGGCGGGCATAGCCTGCTGCCCACGATGAAGCTGCGTTTAGCTCAACCTGGAGTGTTGATCGATATTGGCAGGATCAGCAGTCTTTCTTATATCCGTGAGGATAATGGCGTGGTTGCCGTTGGTGCCCTGACGACCTACGCGACGATAGCGCGTTCCGATCTGCTGCGCCGGCATTTTGCCTTGCTGCCGGATGCCGCGTCAGTACTGGGTGACCCACAGGTGCGCAACCGTGGCACTCTCGGTGGAGCGGTTTCGCACGCCGATCCCGCGGCTGATATGACGGCTATTGTGATGGCACTCAAAGCCGAAATTGTGGTGAAAGGACCCAACGGCGAGCGTAGCATCAAAGCTGACGATTTCTTCGTGGATATCTTCACGACTGCCTTGAAGCCGGGCGAGATAGTCACGGAGTTGCGTTTTGCCATTCCGCCTGCCCATACCGGAAGCGCCTATATCAAGCTTGAGAACAAGGCTTCTCATTACGCTGTTGTAGGCTGTGCGGCAGTCATCACGCTGGGTGGTGATGGCACCTGTTCAGCCGCAAGCCTGGCGGTTACGGGTGCCGCGGTGAAGCCAACTCGTGCAAGTGCAACGGAGTCCGCGCTGGTCGGCAGTACGCTGGACGAGGCGACCGTTGCCAACGCTGCCAGTCATGCTGCCGACGGCCTGGAACTGGTGGCTGATATTCATGGTTCTCAGGCATATCGTGCTGATATGACGAGGGTGATGATGCGGCGGGCGATTCAGAAAGCGGCGGAGAGAGCGCGGTAGAAGCGAGTGTAATTCCATCATGGTAAGTGAGAAGGGCGACCATTGCGGTCGCCCTTTCGATTTCGAGTATTAATTTGCTATGACCTGTCCTTCTACATCCTTGTCGAGTTCCATGGTTATCTTCTTGTTGAGCTGGCCATTTCGTCCGTATCCCAACAAGGGTAGGATGGGGGATGCCATCATGGTTGTGAGAATGGCCATAACCACAAGTATGGCAAAGAGCGTTGGCGAAAGAATCCCTAAATCCAGGCCAATATTGAGGACAATTAACTCAACCAACCCTCGCGTATTCATCAGCACGCCGAGGCTGAACGAATCTTTCCAGGAATCCCTAAACAAACGAGCGGAAAAGGTAGCACCGAAGATCTTGCCGGAACAGGCAATGACCAGCACCAGCAAGCAGATGAGCCATAGAGCCGGGCTACCTATCAACCCAATTTGCGTTCGTAATCCAGTGTAGACGAAGTAGAGAGGCAAGAACAACAGGCTGTTCGTCTTGTCGATGCTGCGTATCAGTTCAATAAACAGCGTTTTGCGTGGCACGATGATACCCATCAAGAACGCGCCAAAGACAGGATGAATGCCAATCGCATTTGTTGTATAGGCGGACAGCAGGAGCAAAATCACGGTGAACGCAAGGAGCAGAGGCTTCGATGGTATATGCCGATCAGCAAAGAGCAGTAGTGGGCGGATCACACCAATCATAACCCCTATAAAGAGAAAGGTGATTCCTATGGTAATCAAAGCAGAAGTCGCACCATTGGAATGAACAAGGGCAATAATGAGTGCCAATAAGCACCAGGCAATGATATCGTTTGCCGCAGCGGAGGTCAACGCAAGTGTTCCAATTTTAGTACTCAGCATATTTCGTTCAGTCAGGATGCGTGCTAATACAGGAAACGCTGTTATGGCCATTGCCGTCCCGACCAGCAGCAGGAAGGAAATCAGGTTCGCTTTTGAACCAGCCAGTCCGGGATAAAGGAAATAGGCCATCGTTGCGCCCATTACAAGCGGGAGAGCAATACTACTTACCGAGACAACCAGGGCTTTCCGACTCTGGCCCAACATCACATGTGTATCGATGCTCGCTCCCAATGAGAACATATAGAGAATCAGGCCCATATCACCCAGCGTCTGGAGGGTAGGCAACGCGCTGACCGGGAAAACAATTTTCTCGATGCCAGGAAAGAAGTGGCCAAGGAGTGAAGGACCCAGAGCAAGACCGGCAAGGATTTCTCCAATTACCCATTGTTCTCCAATAAACCGGGCCAGGTAACCGAAGAGCTGAACTACGAGCAGAATGACAATCAGTTGTATTAGGATTTGACTGGTAAGCATGATACCACCTTTGCTTTCTCAATAAGACCTGTTCGAACCGTTTACTTGACATTAAACGTTATAACACATCCTTTTTTGATTTAATAGAAACAACAGCACAATGTTATTGTGAAAGATTTCATATGTTATTCTTGGGCGGGGGCATGATATCAGGGTTAACTTCCTGGCCTGCTTACAGCGGAATTCTGACATCTTGCATCATCCAACACTTGCAGTTTAGGATATAAAGCGTTTCATATTCGTTTCGTGGAGCGTTTCCTGGTGGAGTATGCGGGCACCAGCTCGAACTTTCTGAGTGTTGCTACAGATGTTTGTCATGGTGAAGAAAGAAAGGAACAGGTATGCGTTATACTTTTATAACGACATGATGGATCAGAAAGGCTGATAAAAAATGATACGAGGCGAAAAGATATATTTGCGGACTGTGAAGCAGGCTGACCTGGCATTACTCGAATCCTGGAACAATAACGCTGATATTAACGGTGAGTACAACGACTTTGGTTTTCGTCCAGCAGGCTCTCTGGAGAAACGCTTTGCCGAGGATGGACTGATCGGTTCACGCATAGGCCAGCTACTGGTGGTTAGCTATAATGATGAAATTGTGGGCGTGGTGAGCTATCACCAGGAGCGATACGGGCCGAATGATGGCAGCGTCGTGTACAACATAGGTATTAATCTTGCGCCAGAGCATAGAGGCAAGGGTTACGGAGGCGAGGCGCAAAAACTCCTGGCTGTATACCTTTTCGCAACCTATCCAATCATGCGTGTCGAAGCCTCAACTGATATAGAAAATATTCCGGAACAAAAAGCATTGGAGAAGGCAGGCTTTAGACGTGATGGTGTGATGCGCAAGGCCCAATGGCGAACCGGCGACTGGCATGATATTGCCGTGTATAGTAAGTTGCGTGGAGAGTAGGCAAAGATCATCGATGACTGCTATACCACGCGAAAGACAATGAATCACCTGCCGTCTCCTCAAGCCCAATCTCAGCAGTAGAAAAATTTCTGATAATCCCCCAGGTTGGAAGATGTATCCATCATGATCTGGTGGCTACAAGCGCCAGCGTCTACCTTTCCAGAGGTTTCTGGTACGCATGAATCGTGGAACAAGAACGAGCAGAAGGAGTATGAGCAAGATGAGCATGATGCTAGAAGCAAAGAGAGAGAGCAGGATGATAATCAGCACCAGTACATCCTCTACCAGGCTCAGTACTCCATTGAGAAAACCGGCGGTAGTGAGGGTGGAAACGATTCTCGCGGTTGATTTGGTCGAGTGGGCCAGGGCTGCTAACACTCCACCAATAATGAAGACGACGAGTAAGCCAATCCCCGTAATAGGGAGGACACTGAGTGCCACCATTGCTGCTCCTGATGCTACATGATCGGTTGCAGACACGATGGTAGTCGCTGGCAGCCATGGGCTGCTGGCGACTATGGCGACAACCGCTCCAGCGAAAGGGCGTATGACGCCATGGATGGCATTCCATACGTGGTCGATGAAAGGAATCTTATCGGCGACAAAGTCGAGGAGTGCAAGGATGACAAGCGCGGCGATGAACCAGGTTTGGGTGACGAAGGCGAAGTGCGGGTTCAGCTTGTACATGTGCAACCAGCGTACAGAGAGCGCGAAAGCGAGCATGGGCAGGTATGCATTCAAGCCAGAGGCGAATGCAAGGCCGAAAGGTGTTCCGAGTGCGATAATATCCATAGCATCTGCCTGCCAATTTGCATGTTGACCGAACTCTGCTACATATAGCACGCCTGGAGGAGCGGTCATGGAGACAAGTTGAACCTGGATTCGCTAAAAGTTAATTGCGTACCTGATACTCGTCCCAAATGTGACTATGATCGTTTCACATATAACTAACAAGTAATATGTATCTCAAAGGGGCTTTTCTTACGGGAAATGCTCTTTCTAGAAAACAAAGATTATGCATGATATCCGTATAGAGCGTTGGGCGCATACGCTCGTCCATTATTGCCTGTATGTCAAAGCCGGGGAAACGGTCGTAATTCGGGCTACTCCCTTAGCCGCACCACTTGTTGAGGCAGTCTACGGCGAACTATTACATGCCGGGGCTTATCCATTGCCGTTAATAGAGCTGGAAAACCTTGACGAGATGCTATTGCGCGAGGGGAATAACGATCAACTGGTCAGGCCATCGCCTGTACTGGCTGCGCTGGCGGAACAGATAGATGCACAGCTAACAATCGGGTCGAAAAGTAACACGAAGGCTTTGAGCGGAGTTGAGCCGGCGCGTGTGGCGAAACGACGGCAGGCACATCAAAGTATATCTCGGATACTGCGTAAACGCGAACGGGCCAGGACGTATCGCTGGTCGTCAACACTCTATCCTACGGCGGCCTATGCCCAGGATGCTGCCATGTCATTGCGCGAATTTGAGGAGTTTGTGTTTGATGTGTGCTTCCTCAACGATGCTGATCCGATTGCATGCTGGAAAGAGGTTGCTGCACAGCAGCAGCGACTGGTAGATTGGCTTGTGGGGCATAAACAGGTACACATTGAGGGAGAAGGTACGGATTTGACGCTCTCCATTGCCGACCGGGTATTCATTAATAGCGATGGGAAGCGTAACTTCCCCAGCGGCGAGTTTTTCACGGGACCTGTTGAGAATAGCGCTAATGGAGTGATCCAGTTTGATATTCCTTCAACGTACGAGGGACGCACTATCGAGGGTATACGCCTGGTTTTCCGCGAAGGTAAGGTGGTAGAGGCAAGCGCCAGGCAGGGACAGGCATTTCTGGAGCAGATGCTGGAGCTGGACGCGGGCGCGCGCTATCCTGGTGAATTTGCTTTTGGCAATAATCCACGCGTGAACCGCAGCATAAAGAATACGCTTTTTGATGAGAAAATGGGAGGGACAGTACATCTTGCATTGGGTGCAAGTTACCCTGAGACAGGGGGAGTGAATCACTCGGCCTTACATTGGGATATGGTATGCGACCTGCGCAAGTCAGGCGAGGTTTGGGTTGATGATATCCTGTTTTTGAAGGATGGAAAGATTTTAGTGTGAGGATTAAGGACTTCCAAAAATGGAGGCATAAGCCTGGGCTACTTGCTGGCCTACGCTGTTCAAACTGGTTGGTTTCTCTGATTTGCCATTCACGAGATCGCCCGCGCCAAAGTACGTGGAGGCGATGTCGGTGGCTTTGACGAATGGCATCATGGTGGCTGGCCCCGGTGTAGCGAATTGACCTCCCCATTCTCCAATAATAAATGCCTGGTTGTGATTTTGCGCGAATGCGACATTGATAGAAGCGCCGCCCGAAGGTTTCCAATTGGGGTCGTAGATATGGGTATCCCACATGAGGTTGGATTGCGAAAAGTTGGGGTAGCGACCGGATTCGATACCTGGTTGGTCACGATTATAGACCATAATCAGCGAAAGAGGAGCGTATTGTCGCACAGTGTTGATACGCTCGTTCATGTATTGGAGGTAGGTTTGCTCGGAGAGACCTTGTAATTCAGAGTTAGATGGCTCATTCCAGACATCGAAGATAATGGCCGGATCATTGCCATACAGTTTGGCAAGACTGGCGAGCGCGGTGAGGGCGGTCGGCTGGTAAGAAGATTTCTCGGTTGGATCGGGTGGGATGTTTTTGCTTGCCTGATTCTGCGAGGGGCATAGACTGACATGGTAGCCCATACCATCGTCCCCACAGGGTGGGTTGTGAAACTGTGACGCGTTATCGAGGATAACATAATTGCCTTGCTGTTCCTGCCACTTCACCACAGTTTCTAACCATTGCCGGAAGTGCATTCTTTCGTCAGGCACGTAGACGTCGGTGTTCCACCAGTAGGCATTGTAGGCTTCTCGTACGATGTTCATGGGAATGTGTTGTGTGTACCAACTAATTCCCGATGGTGGTGCATGGCCGGCAGAAC
>WNFL01039738.1_pt1 | contig 11076 bp, 12 predicted proteins | sample 5400361 | NCBI WGS metagenome assembly WNFL01 (sample SAMN13153351, study PRJNA577476) | soil metagenome | isolation source: 40 cm soil on Douglas fir-dominated hillslope | place: USA:California | collected 2013-09-17 | reverse complement strand
CTCGCGATGGACACCCTTGCCGTCCAGCTAATGGTTCCCCCTGTCGGGTCCATAGGAGACTTTCACTCCCCAGTGAGTGCGCCCTGCCGGGCGCACAAACGAAAAGCGCCGGATTCAAGATGCATCCAGCGCTTCGCTTAAAGCTTTACCCGCGACCGAGCAGGCGAATCGTCTTTAGCAGGGGCGGGTTCGACTCCGGCAACAAAGTAGCGTTAGAGTTGCCCGCAAGTTCCGGCCGGCAGCCTACATTGAGAGCGATGCTTCGGGTTCGTTGCCGCGCCCGAAGCCAAAGCCGGAAAAAGACTGCCGCCATTAAAAGACAAAATCCAGCGGTGATCGCGAGGCTGTAAATCGCGAGAACGTCAACAATGGCGCTGAGAACGAATGTTACCGCCAGAGCACCATATTTCTCACGTCTCGTCATATCTTTCGCAAGCGTGATTAGTATGACGGCGGTTAAGGTAAGCGCGAAAAGCGCCAAAGCAAGCAGATCGGTCGGGTTGCTAAAGAGAGTCATAGTTTTCCTCCAAGTTGGTTGTTGTGTTAGGTCGCGCATCACCTTTGTGTTACGCGCCCTGTAAACAGCCAACTGGGGTCAACTATCCATATAACATGAGGAATATTTAGATTTCTGTCAAGACCCTCATCCGCGAATCGTCCAGAGGCGTCGAAGATAAATTTCCGACTTGTTTGGTCCAGGTTAGTGTCGAAAGGTAGAGAATGAATCTTCCAAGAGGATCGATTTATGGAATAGGAGCGTTGATATGCGTGCTCGGAGCCTGCATTACCATTTATTTCTTATTGCAAAAACACTCCGAGCAATCGACGGCCGACTCATCAGCCAATCAGCCAGATCGTCAATCAAAAACAATAACGATTCCTTTCGATAAGTTTGTTGATGGCAAGTGGGACAATCGCGGCCCAACGCTTGAAATGCAAGCAGGGCGTCCAACGTCGCTGTGGATGGCAAATGTTGGTCAAATAACTTATTCGTTCACCGCGCCCGAACCGTTGCCGCAAGGTGATGTAATTTCTGTTCTGCTATCCTCCGAGTTGATGCCAGCACAAGAAAAGATCGATGATCCAACTTTGACGAGCGACGTTTCTTTGTTGGTCAATGACGAAGAACCCCAGAACTCAAGTCGTAATGTCGTTAAGGATACGGGAGAAAATAGCAGCAGATACACGTGGCATATTCCGACAAGCATTCTCGTGCCAAGAGCAAACACCCTTACGCTACAAGTGAAAGCGAACGCGCAACATGCACACGGAATAACAATCTTTAGCCCAATAACAATTGAATTTCCAGACGCTGCTTCATTTGAAGGAACTGTGCCGGTTAATAATCCGTGGACCTTCATCGGTAATTTCAGGGGAAAGATCCGAGTGGTTATTACAGGACAGGCAGTTCTATGGCCGGATGCGGGCCCGACCGGCCCCGAGGGCCTAAATAAACCCGCACCACCTTCATATCCATTACCAGGGGCGAACGTGTTTTGTGCGCTTGCCATGTATAACGGCCAGATCGAAAAGATAGGCGCACAAAAGGAACTTTTCTTTAAGAGTGAAACAGGATTATATCTTGGTCCGAACGAGGAGCGTTCGGCTAAAACCGGCCTCGGTTTCGCCGACAACAGCGGAGCTTGGTCGTACAAAATCATTCCGGTCAAATAGGTATCTCTGTGCTTATAGCAATCCTAATCGTTTGCATTGTACTCGGCGCCGTGTTCACTATTTTATGGCTGAATAATTTATTAGGCACCAAGGGGAACAAGCCGAGCTCCGTGATGCCTGCTGATCAATCGCTGGTGAAATTGCCAGACTCATTTGACATTCAAACATTAAGAACAGACCTAGAGCGTTTAGCTGACACGCCAACGCTCTTTGAACAATATGTAGCGCGGGCGCGAAGGCGATTTACCAAAGCCAGTCAGATCAAGACTCTTGAACAATGGATTCAATTTTATGAGATAGGGCAGCGAACGCTTGCGGCAAAGACTGCCTTTACGCGGGCCGCAATAGATGACCGCCAGCTCGAAGCGGAAGAAAAAATCTCTTTGGAGGCGAAGGATACGGAACTCGCGAGATTACAAGCTGACAAGGAAGAGCATATTACAAGGAGGAGCAAAGCGATTAGACAGCGCGAGCAGATTGAAGAGGCTGCGCTCAAAGGGAAGGAAAAGTCGGAAGATGACCTTAGAATGGAAGCCGCCCAGGAATATGACCGTCGCACGATCGTTTTTGATATTCGTCTGAAGGCCGGTAAGAAACTTACCACACTAAAGGAACTTCAAAGGTGGTGGAACGAAGAGAGAAAGAAGATTTTTAACGACGATACACTAACGTCTGATGAGCAGGACGAGCAGTACGCTCAACTGCGAGAGTCCTTTAACGAATATAAGAGGCAGCTACGCGAGGACACAGATATCTATGAGGAATGATTAATGAGCAAACTCCAATGGGATAAGCCCTTGCCACCAGCGCCCTGGGAACGGGAAGAACAGGGCAACCGTTTTGATAAACTGCGACGCCAGTATCAAGACGCTCCCGCTGGCGGCATAAGGGTAGGGCAGAACCTTACGACTCACGCGCCCGCTTTCATTACTCCTAAGCAACTTTCAACGCACATGCACGTGGTAGGGAGCACAGGTTTAGGAAAGAGCTACTACCTAGAAGGAATTATTAAGACGCTAATCATGCAGGGACATGGGGTCTGCGTCATCGACCCTCACGGAGATCTGTACCATCGCGTTCTCGATTTCTGCGCATATTTGGATCAGGTACAACCCGAGCGGAAGTTATCTCAGCGCGTTTTGCCGTTCGACATCGCGGAAGGCAAAAAGATTCTCGGTTTCAACCCTGTCCAGCGGAACGCAAGAGTAATGACCTATCAAGTTCTGGCTCTGATGGAAGCGATCCGTAAAGTGTGGGGCCAGGATTCTTTTCAGGACACACCTCGACTCGCAAGGTGGCTGTTCAATGCTGCGTACGGAGTGATTGATGCGAATCTGACTATGCTACAAACGCAATATTTGGTTGACCCAAAACCGAGTCCGTATCGTGAGGCAATAACAAACCAGATTAAGAACCCGCGAATCAAAGGAGAATGGGAATGGTTTTCATCGATAAAAGATCGGGACCGGAACGAGTTCACGGAAAGCAGTTTTAACAGGCTTCAGCCATTCGTGATTCACGAAGTTATCAGACACATTCTAGGACAGCAGGCACGCACGCTCGATTTTGGTTCAGTACTCGCCGGTCGAAATGTTTTGCTCGTTAACCTGGCGAAACAAGGAACGATCCCAGAGGACTATCAACACCTACTCGGGACTCTATTGGTAAATGAGATTCTGACAGCCGCCTTCGCCAGACCGCGCGGTAAACGGACGCCTTTCTATCTCGTGATGGATGAATTTCAGCATTTCGTTACGAAAGATATGTGTGAGATTTTGGACGGCGGCCGGAAGTTCGGTCTGCATCTGATCCTGGCACATCAACATCTTCATCAACTGAAAGAAAAAGATCCTGAAGTCTATTATTCGACGTTGGGAAATGCCCGACTCAAGACAGTTTTCGGAGGACTTGTCGATGAAGACCTCGAGGTGATGGCAAAGGAATTTTATGTCAGCGAAATTGACCCAGAGGAAATCAAAGACGAAATCTGGCAGACGAAGCTTAAGCCAGTGGAGAGTACCCGAACGATTTTAAGCAGTGCGTGGGGAGAGAGTGAGGGCCGCAGTGAAGTATCACATTCGTCTCTGGCAAACGGCGAGGTGTACATCACAGGTAGTGGCCCTTGGTCAACCCCTAATACTAGAACGAGAAGTTCAACCGACGGTCGAAGCAGTAGCTTACAGAACATACAGGCATGGGGCGGGTCCGAGGCTTCAGTCCCGTGGTACGAATATCATGAGTATAAGGAATTATCCTCGCGAGAATTTCGATCGCTCGAAGAGCAGCTATACCTAAAGAAAGCTCAAATGAAACGACAGCCAAATCAACACGCGGCGTTGTTGATTCCTGAGAAACGCGTGCAACAAATAAAGGCTTCCACGATCAAGGAACACAAGATCAGCGATCGTCGCCGACAAGAATTCAAGGAAGAGTGTTTCGAACGTTCGGGATATTATAAAACACCAGTTGAAGCAGAGAAGGAGGTAGAAGGCGTTGAGGCGAGACTCTTGGAAGGAGCTAGAACCGTAATCGACGTGGCGCTAAAGCCATCGCCCACAAAGAAACGTCGAGGCGCTCGCAAATCGCTGTATGCTACAATTAAGTAGCTACTCAATTCATTTCCTAATCAACTCACATGCAGAAGCGTTTACCAAAATATGGTCGTGATCTGCGAAGCCGGGCAGCCGTTGCAACCCGCCAGATTACAGATACGAGTCTCGCCTTAATCGCAACCATACACGATTACAAAGTCATTCCAACCTCTTTGCTCGTGCGCTTAGTGGAAGGGAGTGAGAAGAACCTTTATCGCCAACTACAGCAGCTCTACCACAAAGGGCTAGTCAATCGCTTTGCGTTCATGCGGCGCAAGAACCCTGGAGAATTTCATTACTACCTCGACAATACGGAAGCTCTCAACCTATTAGTCGCTAGCGGCGCAACACCCGCAGACCTTGAATTTCAAGAGGCGCGACGGAACCGCGAGAAACGCTACTGCGATGTTAACAATCCAAACCTTATTGAGGAAATGCAAGGCAGACTTCTATTCCTCAAACACGTAGTAATGATTAGCCGCTTTCATGGAATGCTGGAATTAGCTTGCGTTAATTCAAATAGACGAATCGAACTGACAGATTTTCAACAAGGCCCGGCGCTGTGGAATAAAGTCGAAGTTCCGAAAGTTCTTTATCGCAATGGCAAATGGCAAGACAGCGACCAGCGTGAACAACTGCCACACCGACCCGACGCTTTCTTTACTCTCACAATCCACAACGAAAATAGTCATACTCAATTGCATTTCTTGTACGAAGCCGACAGACATCGAACCAATGCGCAAAAATACAATCGAAAACTGCGTGCCCGTTTCCACTTTGTCGTCAAACAAAAGCTATACAACGATATTTACGGCATCAATAGAGTCCGAGCAGTTCTGACAGAAACGGTTGACGACGAATGGGCTGAATATCTGAGGAACGCCGCTGCTCATCCGGTCGTCAGTGGTAGCAAACCATCTCCGTTATTTTGGTTCACGACCTCGCGCCTCTTTACAGGGGACAGCGATAGTAAGATGCCAACCTACTTAGCGAAGCCTGAAATCATTTTCAAGAAGATCTGGGCAACTCCGGCTGACGACAATTTGTATTCATTGTTTGATTAGGGGTATAGCCATTCTTGCATTCAATCCGATGGTCCGAGGAGATTTCTGATGGATACAGACCCCCTAGCTGCCAATCCAGATGTTTCCACCGCTGTCCGGCCGTCTGAACAAACCGTAATAGCGCCGACTACCATTGGAAAGTCAGCCGACAAGCCGCACAGACTTACAGTCCTGTTGTCGGCGGGTGCCTTGATTCTCAGCATAATAGGGATCGTAGTGAGTGGCTTTAGCGTTTACTACACTCGTCTCGCGCTTCGAGTCGGTCAGCGAGCATATTTATCTGTTACACCAACTTTATAAGGACGATCCGAGCGCTTCTGAAAACGATGTGATATCGTTGCCAGCTTCGATTGAGATCAAGAACCTTGGCAACACACCGGCATACAATGTGAGAGCAGAAATTACTCCGATTAAGCCAGATAGCGAATACACGTTCTGGTTATCGCAACCACCGATTCCGGCCGTAGGCCCAAAAGACACGGTTCGCATTCCGTTTAACATCACCGGCTCCCGCAAGATTTACAAGAATGGCCAAACCCACCCAGGAGATGCTCCACAACTGTGCGCGATCGTTAAGTATGAAGATGTTTTCGGAAGCGATCAGTCGGACCGCAGTTGCTTTGGCCCAGCATTTAGTATCACGATGGAACTTTATAATCCGCCACGTATTAAAGTCTCTCCTTCGCCCTGATCTTATAAACTGACATATGCTCTGCGAAAAACATCGAGTTCAATTGCGCTACGAAACTCACGCTGGTAGACGTGTGCTCCGCTGTCCGTATTCGCACAGGAAGCGCTACGACCAGGGCGGCTCACCATCCTGCCGGCGGTGCGGCAAGTCGGGTGTTTATCAGGAAGGACTTTGCTATGTGTGCTGGTATTACAGGTAATCGGTTGAAGCGAAATATCTCACGATGCTGGAAGGATTGACTCATAATCAGTGGTTGCTCGTATTTTTCTTGTATATGTGCGCACGCTACCATTTTCGCGCGGATTTACAATTTTTGTGTGAAGAATCCGAACAATTGAAGTTGCCCAGGCTTGGACAATGAGGTTTTTGCTTGCTGGCGTAGGTATTTCTGTTGACTAATAAAGCACAATTTAGCAGAATCTTTGGCAGTCAAGGCGGGCAAAGAAAAAAGGCAAGGTAGTTTGTCCAAAACCGCGCGGTCAACCCTAAGGGATCGGGCGGCGGAACATGTTGGATGGAAAAGGAAGTAGGTTTTTTCTTTTTCCTCTATCCTACCTTGCCTGGGTCCTAAAGACATCTAAGAGTCTTCGGGGCTTCTTGATAATAGCACAACTCTAATAGGTTCAACAGTTTAGCCCGCTCTTAAACGGTTATTCTAGTTCTTGCATGAGTCTTTTGTCAATGAAACGAGCGTTTTATAAGACCAGAGTAATCAATAAAGAATGAACGACCGGCCCACACTTCCACCTCAGACTTCGGACCGCGCATCGCCACCTTGGATCGATTTAGACGGTGAAAAGATAGCTGATGAGAGGGTTACTGAGATTTTTCGTCAGCCGCCTGGCGCACCACCAAAGTTCTTGCGTAGCTCACTGATCGTGGGTTGTAGAGGTGTGGGCAAGACCACTCTTCTGAGATACCACAAAGAGATTCACGATGGAATCGCCGTCCATATTTCACTTGCGACAGTTTTTTCCGCGCTGACGAAACAAACGGGGTTTGGCCCCCTCGCATTTGACATCCCGCAGCCGCTAGAGGTTCAGATTGCTGGTAAAGCGATTTCGTTACTCGCGCTTAGTTTCTCCGCTCGTTTAGTCGACAAAGGAGTAACAATAAAAACGCAAGAACTTTTTGATTGTTTGCCGCAGAACGTGTTTAGCAAACCAGATGTGGTTACAAACGAATGGCTTGAAAGTGCGAAGAAGTTGGCGAACGTGACCGCCGTCGAAGAATTTGAAGCTGTTTCAGACCCTCAAGCCCTTTACACGTTTGTGGAAAATTTAGGGGCTTCCGTCCAACGAATATCAAATGGTCCGCTTTTGCTACTCCTCGACAGAGCAGACATGGTTCAAACTCCGGCGCTGGGGCCAGTGTTCCAACTCCTTGATCAATCGAGTCACTACATAGCTCTAGTTGCGATGCGACCGGGAATGGCAGGACAAGCGATAACGAACGCCGACGATAGCCTCGTAGCGGGAGACTCTTACGCGCTTGTGCATTTGGGGACGTACCCTAGGTCGCGCGAGTGGGTAGACTTTGTTGAGAAAGCGATCCGTGCGCAGGTGGGAAGCAAGTTCTCTCTAATTCCAGAAGCAATACGTGACTCTATCATTAGCCTTTCACGCGACTCGTTGCGGACCGCGCTCGAACTTGTGGCGCGTTATCTATCTAAAGACAATTCAGCGGCGCGAAGTGAATTGTTAACCGCGATGGAGGATCTTCGGGAAAACTATCTCGCGGCCGCGCAGAAAACACTTCAACGTCATCACCCGAATTTTCGAACATTGGTTAGTGACTTGCGCGCTGAAGCTGTGCGTGGCGGAGGACGTATAGACGGTCCAATTGTTTTAACGATAAATAGTAAGCCGCCCGAGAACCTTTTCCACCGTCACACACACCTTAGTCAATTCATAGACTTGGCTTTGCGGGGTGGTTCGCTATGCATGCCGGCCGGCGAGCTATGGCAACCGGGGCTGCGGCCCACGCAAGTCGAGATCCCTCCGATTCTGATTTGGCAGAGGGGTGATCCAATGTGGACGGCGCGAGCAAACAAACCAATTGAGTTACACCGCGCTGAAGATCATCTCTTTCGAACTGGCGGGGGCAAACGTCAGGTGCCTACAATCTTCATTGCTTACCGGATGAAGAACGAGGAAAGCGAGAAATTTCGGCGTGATGTGGAAGCGGCCATCCGCCGGTATAGGGATTTATCGCAATACGTTGTCGTAGATGGATTGCAGGCCGCTGGCTCGCAATGGGCTCCTGCAATCCGAAAACTGATTAAGAATGCGAAAGCAGTAATAGGAGACGCTGAAGGACTTCGCAAAGAAGTACTATTCGAGCTAGGGCTGGCTTACGGTCTTCGGCGAATCGTGATACCAACCGTTACGCAGGCTCAGGGTATTTCGAAACTGCCAAGCTGGCTACGCGCATATCACTTGGGATCTTATGGTACAGTTCCAGACCTAAATAGGCTCGCGACGAGCTTAGCTACGCAACTCTCAAATCCGGAATTCGCGAAGTTTGGAAAGCCACCTACAGCGGTGCCCGGTTCCGTGGTATGGCTTAGGCGAGTCGACTGGAATCGCCATGCACTCAATCAATCCGAAGCCGCTGCACAGACTGAGGGGTTAACGCCGGAGGTACTCGGTGATGATGACCCCGACGAAGTCATCATCCGCCGCGCGGCTGCAGCCAACCTACTGATCGTAAGTCTGGACGGGACCGTTCATGATGCGTTAATGCATTACGTCTGCGGGGCCGTAGCAGGAAACCCTGAAGCTGGGTATGGGCGAAAGATCGCTAGGCGCGTTTTGGTGTTCGAGCAGCCTGACTTGGAAGGCACGCTAGTAGCCGAGGGACTGAAACGTTGCTCAGACACGGTTCGCATTATCCGGTTGCCGCAAATCCGCGAGCACATACAATTATTCGGCAGTGAATACAGAGCTTGGCTCGCGAAACCGAGACAGTCGCGCAAGAAGAAATGATTCATCACTTTTCCGAACTCCAAAGCGCTATCTCAGCGTCCCCGAAAACACTTTGGATCGGGGCGCTCAGTTTCGAAGAGCGATGTGTCGGCTCGCTAGCAGCGTGCGAAATGAATGGGGTGGAATGCTCAGACGCTTTGATACTGACCTATCAGAGCAATGTTGAGCCAAAGCGCGACGCCGACGAAAAAATTGCCAAACATTGGCGCATATTAAACAGTTTTCGCGGCACTGTGGTTACTAAGCGAATTAGTACAAGAAGCGTGGAGCCATACTCATTTCAAGATTTTGAACAGATGCTGCAACTGGTGCTTGAGGAATTGTCACCTCAATTCGTCATTTTTGACATTACATGTCTCACAAAGGTGCATACGCTTGCGCTTGCTACCGTCCTTGCTGAGAACGAGCCTCAATTCAAATGGGTCGCTGCTTATACTATTCCAGAGAACTATGCGAGTGTCGGATCAGACCAAGGTCAGAAAGTGCGACAGGGTTGGAGGGATCTCATTGTTGCACCTCTCGCCGACACTGGCATGCTGTTCAATGAGGCGCATAGCCGTGGAGTAATTATTGTCGGACACGAATCCGATCGATTAATCGTTGCGCTTGCGGAGTTAGAGCCTTCCGGGGGATTAATACTTAAAGCGTACAATCCTGAGAGGCCCGATCTTCATCGCGTTAGCGACAATCACAACAGAAAAATAATTAGACAGTTGACCCGTATGCGTGCCAGTCAATGGACGCAGCGCGTAGTGGATCTGTCGAAAATGGAACCGTTGCAGAGATGCATCGCGGCTGAGATTGTAGCTGCTCAGAAATACGCAGCACCAGTAATATTGTTTCCATATGGACCTAAGTTACTCGTTTTCTCTGCGGCGTTTGAACTAGCCGAAAAATATCGAAAAGCCTCTTGGTTTGTATATCCCGTGCCCAGTTCGTACCCCGTAGCTTATAGCGAAGGTGTACAGAAAACGATTTGGCGGCTCGGCAGAACGAGCTTTGATGAAACAAGACATTCACAAAGCCGCATAGCGTATTTAATGGGTCGGAGCGGAGCAGGTCCGGCGGAAAAGGTGACCCCATAAGAGCCCAGGAACTCGCACTGTCGCCTTCCATCTAAAAAGGCGACACGCCCCTCTTGACAGGGCAGCAAACCTCACAAATTAGAGCCTGTGGATAACCAGTATTGCGTCATTCTGTCGCGTTCTTTACACTTTACGACAGAAGACACCTATCATTAATCGATCTCACAAATGCCCCTGACTTGTCGGAACTGCCAGCGATCGCTGGACAGAACACCCGAACGTGCCGAAGGCGACTGGATAATCCGTTGCCTGTTCTGCGGTGTTAAGAACATCGTCGTAGCCACGCTTGAGATCGTCGGCTGGAGACTCTAACTCCATGCCCTACCAATTCAAGCGGGAGCCTTTGACCCAGGAAGAAGCTAACCGTTTGGCGAACGCCTGCACCAGCGCCGAGGAGAAACTTGCGGTCTGGACGTTACTTGATACCGGGCTCCGCGTGTCAGAACTCGCCACTCTCACAAGAGACAATCTCGATTGGCAAATGCATAGGCTCATGATCTACGGCAAGGGTGGACCGTACGGCACGAAGTCGAAGCGCCGGATTATTCCGCTATCCCCTCGAGTCCAACCATTGATTGAAGGACACCTTGCCCTGCACGATTCTTTTGGTGTGAGTTCAAGAACTATTCAGCGCTTGATAAAGCTTATTGCTAACAAGGCGAACATCAGCCGGCCGGTGACGCCGCATGTTCTCCGGCACACGTTCGCCGTCACCGCAGTTCAGAAGGGAATCTCACTCCCCTCTTTGCAACGGCTCCTGGGCCACGACCGGCTGACAACGACGGAGATTTATTTGAATTTATCGCCAGAGGAAGCAATCAGAGAATTTCAGAGCAAGTGGTAAGAACCCGGCATATGCTTTCTTGTTCCAAACGCTGATTTTACACGCTAGTGTAGTGTCTCAGAAATATCTTTACAATAGGGCTCAACGGCTATAAGCTGCGAGTCACTATGTGGGATACCTGTGAAGCACTGGCAATTACC
>WNFL01066562.1_pt2 | contig 11077 bp, 10 predicted proteins | sample 5400361 | NCBI WGS metagenome assembly WNFL01 (sample SAMN13153351, study PRJNA577476) | soil metagenome | isolation source: 40 cm soil on Douglas fir-dominated hillslope | place: USA:California | collected 2013-09-17 | reverse complement strand
TTTGCTGACGCCGATTGGTAAAGGGCAGCGTGGATTGATTGTGTCTCCGCCGCGAGCTGGTAAGACGATGTTGCTGCAGAATGTGGCCAACTCGATTACTACCAATCATCCTGAGGTCGTGTTGATTGTGTTGCTGATCGACGAGCGTCCGGAAGAAGTAACGGACATGCAGCGGTCGGTGAAGGGCGAAGTGATTTCGTCGACCTTTGATGAGCCGGCAGCGCGGCACGTACAAGTGGCTGAGATGGTGATCGAAAAAGCCAAGAGACTGGTCGAGCACAAGCGCGACGTTGTGATTCTGCTGGATTCGGTGACGCGTTTGGCGCGTGCTTACAACACGATTGTGCCGCCCTCGGGCAAAGTGCTCTCCGGCGGTGTGGATTCGAATGCGCTACAACGCCCGAAGAGGTTTTTTGGTTCGGCTCGGAATATTGAAGAAGGCGGGTCTTTGACGATCATTGCCACGGCGCTGATTGACACAGGGTCGCGCATGGACGACGTGATCTTTGAGGAATTCAAGGGTACGGGCAACATGGAAATCATTCTGGAGCGCAAGCTGGTGGACAAGCGCGTGTTTCCGGCGATCGATATTCAGCGTTCTGGTACGAGAAAAGAAGAGTTGTTGATTCCGAAGGAAGACTTGCAGAGGATTTGGGTTTTGCGGAAAGTCTTGAACCCGCTTTCGCCTGTGGAGGCGATGGAATTGCTGATCGACAAGCTGGGGAAGACGAAGAACAATACCGAGTTTTTGTCGAATATGAGCGCGCTGTAGGCGTATCACGTGGAGACGGCCGCCTGGCCGTCTCCCGGTCTTTTCTGAGGGCCGTTACCCTCGGACGCCCGGTTATTTCAACGCCGAGAGTCTAAACCTTCCACGCTAGAACGAGAATCGAGCTGAGAGCTGAATGGCTCGAGATCCGTAGCGGGCCGCCACGGCCAAAGGCTGCCCAAAAGTGGGATTTGGACTCGCCGTGTACGACGTATCGGTGTCTTGCTGCAGAGTGTATTGCACCTGATCGACCGGGCTCTGTTGGAAGTTGGGGTGGTTGAGCAAGTTAAACGCCTCAGCAACGAACTTCAGGCGCATCCGTTCGTTGATTTTGACTTCTCGAGCCAGATTGAGGTCGATGTTATTCACACCAGGTCCGCGGAATGAATTGAAACCCTCGCCGGGCACCATCTTGAAATTAACATTGGCGGCGTCGAGCTCCGGTTCAAACGGGCGACCGCTGGCGAACGTCATTACCGTGCCGAGAGTGAACCCCTTGACGTAGCGCTGGGTAGGCGACCATGCACCGGTCAAGACTAGACGGTGAGTCTGGTCGAGCTGAGATGGGCCGCGCTGCGAGGCAATCGCAAACTGGTTGTAGTAACCCGCGCCCTGATCGATGTTCTTGGAGAAGGTGTAAGAGACGCCACCTTGAAATTGTGTGGAAGTGTGCCGCAACGAAGCCTGAAGGCCGTGGTAGACGGATTTGCCCGAATTATCAATCTCGTTGATGGCTCCGAAGTTCGGATCCTTGTAGCCGTCAATCGCTCCATAGTCGGGAACGGTATACACCTTGCCGTTGGGTAAGGTGACTGTGTCGGTAGCGAAGCCTCCCTGCGAGGGCTGCTGATCCGGCGGGAACAGATTGATGTCGAGTCCGAAGTTCCCATTGGCCTGGCGGGTCACGCCATTGGAGTTACCCAAAAGCCTGAGGCCGTGAGTGTACACGTAGCCCACGCTCAACGCGGTGTGGGCCGCGAGCTGGTGCTCGATTTGAAGGTTTCCTTGTTCCACATAAGGGCTGCGGAAGTTTGGAGCAAACACGACCAGGGAAGGACCGCTGCCCGCGCCCGTGGGGAATGACGTTAGGTAATCGGGGTAGGTTACGATCGGGCTGGTGTTGCCAAACGCCGGGCCCGGGACAAACAAAAACTGCCGATTGATTCCGTTCGACGTCAGTCCCTCCGAGACGTCCAAGAGATCGGTCATGGCGTAAAACAATCCGAACGCGCCACGCACAACGGTAGAGCTGTTTTCTCCTAGCGCATAGGCGAAGCCAGCGCGTGGGGCAAAATTGTTTTTGCCGTACGGGATGTTGCAGGTTTGGGTAAACGCGGGATTGCAGACCGGCGGTTTGGGGAGCTTCTGTAAATCCCAGCGCACGCCATAGTTGAGCGTGAGGCGATTGGTGGCGCGGAACTGATCCTGTCCGAATACGGAGTAGGTGGGAACTGTGAGAGGCGTGGTGCTCTGCCCGAACGATTGCAGATAAAACTCGAAGTTGCCTGGTAGCGTGCTCGACGTGGTATCTCCTCCAACATCCCTCAGGTGGGCAAAGAAGTAAGCGCCGTGGGGGCCATAAACGAAATAATCGCGATCATGATTGATATTGATATCGACGCCCGCCTTGAGGGTATGACGGCCCCATACTTTCGTGAGGTTATCCCCAAACTCAAGACGCCTGTCGGAGGTGGAAAGCTGAAAGCGGTTTCCGCCGAGGACAACGCCTTTATCGGGGTCCTGGATAATGACTGCAGGGAATGTCGGGGGAGCATCCGGCAAATCAAAGTGATAGTCGTTTCCGAAGTGGAAGCGGAATTCGTTCAATGTGGTGGGCGTGAATGCAGTGTGAAAGGTGAACTGCAGGAAATGGCTGGTCGCGCCATCCGTCAGGCTGAGCCCGTCGCCCGTGGATGTCGGAGTGTTGAAGTATCCGTGGGGACTGCGAAAACGCTGATAGTTATAGGTGACGTCGAAGGTATTCTTGTCATTCACCACGCCATTGACTTTGCCGAAGGCCGTATTCTGATTGAAGCTGCGGGGATGCGACCCGGCGGCGGCCGAAACGAGCGCGGCAACATCGGGGTGATCGGCAAGATAATTTGCGGGCAAAGTGTTGTCGGTGAAGAACTGACCGTCATTCACCGTAAGCGGTTCGTTCCGCACTTGGCCTTCATAGTTTGCAGTCCAAAAGAGTCTGTCTCGAACGATGGGACCGCCTACCGTAGCTCCAAACTGCTGGCGACGGTTGTGCGGTTTAGCGATGCCTTCTTGTTCGTTAATCTTGTCATTCGCGTTCAACTTGGAATCAAGGAAATAGTAATAGCCATCGCCATGCAACTGGTTGGTGCCGCTCTTGGTGACGGTGTTTACGACGCCGCCGCCCGCCTGGCCGAACTCGGCATCGAAGCCATTGCTGATGACTTGGAACTCCTGAATGATATCTTCGCTGAACTGGAAGGGGATGCTTGTGCGCCCAATTTGCTGGGCGAAGAAGGCATTGTTGTCGTTCGCGCCATCGACGGTGTAGTTGTTGTAGTTTCCGGCCAGCCCATTGAAGCTGATCATGCCAAAGTCACCGTCGGTGGAGACACCCGGGGTGAGCAAAACAAAGTCCGTGAAGTTGCGGCCGTTCAAGGGCAGTGTGCTAATGGCCTTTTGGTCCACAACGGCGCTCAGCGCTGACTGCGAAGTATCCACCATGGGTGCTTCCGCATCTACCAGCACCTTGATATCGACATCCCCCACCGCCAACTGGCGGCGCAGGTTGGTCGTGGTTCCGACCTTGACCAGCACATCGTTGCTGATGTCGGTCTTGAAGCCGCCCTTCTGAATCGTTACTTGATACGAGGCTGGCGTCAGACTCAAGAACACAAAGTGCCCGGTCGCGTCCGACTTCTGCGTCAGCGAGATGCCGGTGCTGGTGCTGGCTGCGACGACGGTGCTGTCAGCAATCGCGGCGCCCGAACTGTCTACAATGGTGCCCTCGATACGGCCTGTGCCCAAAGACGCCTGGCCATGAGCGAGCGCCACGCAGAACACTGCCAAGGCGAGACAACACCAGCGGACCTGTACACCTTGCGAACTGCTTTTGCAGCCATGCGATTGCGGCACTCGTCTCCTCCGGGATTACGATAGTAGCCTCGAATGGGTGGATTGGACTTGTTCAACCAATGTCGGCGGCTCTTTGTGTGAACTTGAAATAGTCTCATGTTTTTTTGCTTTTGCCGAGACCACAATCATCCCGTGGTTGCTTCTAACTCATGGATCCACAGTTTTTCTTGTGTGAAGTGTTGACTCCGAGCTGCCAAATAGCCAATTTTGCTGGGATTCTGGCAGGGTTATGGCGTTCTGCGCGCAAGGGGAGTTCTGTAGAGGACCGCACACCGCCATAAGAAAAATTAATGCCGAGGACGGCATTCTTTGGCAAAATCCGACGCAATCGTCGCCCCTCGGTTGGATGCGGGCTAAGTTTCGTGGCCTGCAACATTACCTTGGCGCGGTGATTGCAGCACTTGCAAGTGTTGGAGAAGAGCGGGTTTGGTGCGGACGGAAAAAGTGGGAAGGGTACGAACTTGCCGCATTGAGACAGCTGGGTTTTCGGTGGCGGAACAGTGGATTGAAGATCGGCGGCCGACTTGGGAGAGGCGGTTGGATCGGTTGGAGAATTTGTTGGAGGAGGAAGGCTGCAGCCTTCCTCGAGCGATTGTGCCGGCGGTNNNCGCTGTTCTCCGCTTAGTCCATGTGAGGAACGCGCACGAAGGGCGGCTGTTACAGACCGCAAGCGGGCATCCGCATAACGATCCATCCGAACTCTCGGATGGCGATGTCATGCAGAATTCACCGGTTATTCACCTGTCTTTAACGAGGCCTCGTCTAGATTCTCGGCAGGGGTACGGACGGAGATCCGTGAACCCCGGAGGAGAGGAATAATGAGGACGAAAGAATGTCAGTTACAGCTAGCAGAGAAAACAGAGCGGGCGCGAGGGCTGTTCTTGCCAGCCATGGCCGTGGTGGTTGTTGTGATGGCCGCGACCGCGCTAGCGACCGCAGATGACCGAGAGCCTTACGCGATCGGACTGTGGGGCGACCTACCCTACTCGGCGACGCAGGCGACAATTGGCGTGCCGAACCTGATCGCCGACATGAACGCACAGAATCTTGCGTTTACCGCTCATGATGGCGATCTCAAGAGCGGTGGCAGCGAATGCACGGATGCGGTTTACGCGCAGGCGCAAGGCTACTTCAGCTCGCTGCGCGCGCCGGCCGTCTTTACCCCTGGAGACAACGACTGGGTCGACTGCGATCGCACGGCCGGGTACTCCTCTCTGGCGCAGCTGGATAAGGAGCGGGCGCTCTTCTTCAATACTTCGCTCACACTTGGGCAGCACAAGTTGCGGCAGGAGGTGCAGACGGATGCGCTGTGCCTGGGCGTGAGCGGCAAGGTGCCCTGCGTCGAGAACCGCCGCTGGACTGTGGGCGGGGTCACGTACGCAACGCTGAATATCCAGGGCTCGTGCAACAACTTGTGCGATGTGTTTCCCGATCCGGTGGAATATGCGGCGCGCAACCAGGCTGACATCGCCTGGCTGCAGCAAACTTTTGCCGAGGCTAAGGCGCGCAACTCGGCTGCCGTCATGCTCATCTCGCAGGCCGATCCGGGTTTTGACCTGACGGACGTGACGCGAGGGCCTGTGCGCGACCCGAAGGCGCTGGCCGAGACCGATGGTTTCCCCGATGGCTTCCAGGAATTCCTGCTTGCTCTGCGAAACGAGGTCGTCGCCTTCGTGAAGCCGGTTGCCTATGTGCACGGCGACTCGCACTACTTCCGGATCGACAAGCCGTTTCTGAACGCGCTGGGCCAGCGGCTGGAAAACTTCACGCGCATCGAGACGTTTGGCGACAATCAAGCGAACGGCACCAACGACGTGAACTGGCTGAAGGTGCTGGTGAATCCAGGAAGCCGGGAAGTGTTTGCATATCAACAGCAGATTGTTCCGGGCAACCGGGTGGCAGTGCCGGTACCGTAGACCGAGGCTGCACTGTGAGTGACAAAAAGAAGCCTCCCGGAAATTGTTCTCAACTACTTGAAGCTAAACGCCTTGATGTCTGGATTCGCCTTCGCGCTCATGACTTCGAACGCGCCGATAAATCCAGGATTGGCTTTGGTGAAGTCCGAAGCCAGACCGTCATAGTCTCCCATGTAGACGCCGTTGATCAGATTGTCGGTACCGTGCTCGGGGCCAAAGCTGGGAACGGCGACTTTGCTGTTGGTCCAGGTGAGGCGGTTAGTTGACGTCCCGCAGTAGCGTTCGACGCCGAAGTTGGATTTGTCACTGCGGCGGTCGTACCAGCAGGCGCCCACTTTTCCCGTTGCATCGACAGCGATGCCGGGCTGATAGTGATCGTGCCCATAGCCAAGGCGTGGCTGCATGTCCGAGTTGATTTTTATAGGAGCGAAACCCCAGGTGGCGCCACCGTCAGTGGAGAAGCGCAGGAGAACGTCGTCAAAGGCGTACGATCCGGAGATGCCGGCAATGTCCGGAACCGACTTGTCCCGGCCATCGTCCCACGTGATGTAGATGGTTCCGTCGGTGGGTCCGCCGGAACGGTCGATGTTCATATCCAGGCCGAGGAAATCGCGGAAGCCGCCTTGCAAGTAGAAGGTGTCGCCGCCGCCGACGATGCCATCGGCCACGGTGTAGCCCTTGGGTTTTTTGCCGTGTGCATAGCTGGTGAAGCGCAGCTCGCGTGCCCCGATGGGAAAGTTTGTGAAGTGGACCCAGGCCACGTCGATTTGGCCGGTGGAGCTAACGACCACGTGGGATCCTTGCAGCGCATCGTAAAAGCCGCAGACAGTGTCCAGTACGGTCGGAAGGCCCCAAGTAAGGCCTCCATCCTTGGAGGCTACGATTTCAATGGCGGTCCGAAGATCGTTGGGGCAGGCCGGATCACTGAACGTGTAATCGAAATCCGTGTAGGAGATGTACATGCGCTTGGGGTTGGAAGGATCGACGCCGAGCCACTCTTTGTCGATGGAATGGGAGAATCCATTCTTGTAGACCACGGGAATCGGATCAGACCAGGAGGCGCCACCGTCGGTGGAGGTGGAAAATCCAACGGTCGAAAGGGGATTGGTGGCGCTGTCGGAAGTGGCAAACAGTTGGGCGTAGTAAAAGTTCGAGGCGCTGGTGCAGGCAACCTGGGGATCGCCTTCCAGGAAGCTATCGACATTCGGTCCGGGAGGAACAGCGCCCAAGTCTTTGAAGGTGGCTCCGCGATTCGTGGAGACAGCCACACCGCTGAAGGAGACACCTCCGGTTCCGTAGACCAGGGTTTGCAGGAAGCTGCCCGAATCGTTGAAGCCGACCACGACGCTGTCACCACACCAGGCGGTGGACGTCTCGCTTTGTGTAAAGCCGGCGAGGCCGGAAAGGTCCAAATCCGTGGAGGAGTCGGAAACGGAACTCACGCCCGAAGTGGAAGCTGCCGCAATCTGCGCTTTCGCCAAGGCGGCAAGCGCCGGGCGGGCCAGGGGCTTGGCTAAGGCCGGGGATATGTTCTTCAAAACGGCCGCCAAATGAGCCGCGTTGGAATTGCCGTCCATCGCCTGCCGGATCCTGGCGGGGAAGCGGTTGTAGGTCTTGAGCTGCTGCTGCAGCCGAGTGTTGAGCGCTTTCAGGCGCGCGGCATCAACCTGCGCGGAAGACAAGGGCACTCCCACCGCGAGTACCAGCAAACTCAGGGACAAACATGCGGACAACTTTGCTTTGATCAATCGGGCCTCCCTCGGCACGCGGAAAGTATTGCGTTGGGGTTGAACGGGTTCAGTGCTGTGCTCTGGGACGGAGGGAGCAGACTGTGAGCCCGTGGAACGTGAATCTGAGAGTGTGCAAAATTCTGCCACGCGTTGAACACTTTGGGAAGAAAAAAATGCTGTGTAGAGGAATTGGCGAAGGTTCAGAAGCCTTGTCCGGCTTGGTGTTTGGAAGAAGACACCAGGAAAGACAACCGTTAGCCGCCAGGGCTGGAGCGGGTGGCGCTAGTCCCGGGTTTCGACGACGAAAACACGGCCTGGAGGTCCTGTTTGGATCTGGTTCTGCTCGAAAGTGTCCTTAATCCTCCGCCGCATTTCCCGGCTGACGTCATACTGTCGTCCAGGCTTGGTGCGGGCTGCCACGAGATAGTCAACCTCTCCATTGGCTACGCGCTCGATGCCGAGCACCCGTGGAGCGGCCACGAAGTCGGAGGAGTATTCGGCGTCGGCGGCCATCGCATCCGCAATCTGTTGCAGCAGGCTGGTGACGCGTTGGCTGGGCTCGGTGTACGAAGTCGTCGCGCGCAGCAGCACCTGCGACCAGTCCCGCGTCATGTTGGAGACCAGCTTAATCTCACTGTTGGGGATGGTATGCAAAGTGCCATCGTCATCGCGCAGCACGGTTCGGCGCAACGACATATCCTCGACGTTACCTCTGACGCCCGCCGCCCGGACTGTGTCTCCGATGTCATATTGGTTTTCCAGCAGAATGAAGAAGCCATTGATGACGTCCTTGACCAGGGTCTGCGCGCCGAAGCCGATGGCGAGGCCGGCGATGCCAGCGCTGGCCAGCAACGGGCCAAGATTGAAGCCGAGCTGCGAGAGGATCTGCAAAGACGCGACAAAAAAAATGGTGAACTTGCCCACGCTGCTGATGACGCCGGCCATGGTCTTGACCTGGCGCGCGCGCATTTCAGAGTAGCGGTCCGAGACTTTGAGCGTGCCCATGCGAGTCGTGATGGCGCGGAGCAGGCGCATCAGGAGGAAAGACACGACGAGCACGAGCAGGATTTTGGGCAGGTCGTGTTGCAGGAACTGGTGGGCGTCCTGTCGCCAGTCGCGGATCAGTTCCTGCAGGTCGAAGGTTTCCAGAATCACCAGGGCGAAATTTGTCATCATGCTTTGGCCGGATTATAGCAACTGATGCCGAATATAATTGTAGACACGGAAGACCTTCGAGGTGACTGTGACCGTTTCACGATGGCTGGCGCCCCTTCTACTGGTGGTGCTGAGTTGCGGGCGAGCGCCAGGCGCTCGGGCCCAGGAGCCGTACCAAGCGCAGGTGGCGCAGCTGCCCCACACTCTGCCAGAGGACGCGCCGGAGGATGAAGCGCGCCGGAAATTCGAGCATGACCAGCAGAAGAAGGCGAACGAGGAACGTTTCCGGAAATTGAAAGAGGATACGGACAAGCTGGTCCAGCTTTCCAACGAATTGAAGGAATATGTAGGCAAGGCTAATGAGCACACGCTGTCGCTCGACGTGATTAAGAAGGCCGAGGAAATCGAGCGGCTGGCGAAAAGCGTGAAAGATAAAATGCGGGCGAACTAAGCCACGCGAATGCAGCCGGGCACAGTACGGTATATTATTGCAACTGAGTAGCAACTAATGCCTCTACCTCAAACCGAAGCCCCCGGACGGCTGCAAGCGGAACTGATGTCGCGCGGCTTGCGCATGACACGGCAACGCCGCACGATTCTCGAAATTGTCGAGACGGCGAAAACCCATCTCGACGCCAGCCAGTTGTTGCGCCGGGCGCGGAAAGTGGATCCTGGCATTGACCGCGTCACGGTCTATCGAACGCTGGGCTTGCTCAAACGGCACGGCCTGGTGGATGAGCTGGATTTAATGCACTTGCAGGGGGAAAAGCACTACTACGAGCGGCGTCCGGAGCGGGATCACCTGCATATGGCGTGCCTGCGCTGCGGCAAGATTCAGGAATTTGAGAGCAATCTCTTCGATCGGCTGAAAGGGCAGATTCAGCGCGAATGCCAGTTCCACATTCTCGTGTCGCGCTTCGAAATTGGCGGTTATTGCAGCGACTGCCGCACCGTCGCCAAACCCTAGAGGGTATCCCAGCCCGTGGCGTTCAACAGTTTAATGATTTTGACGACCAAGCCGACAAGGTTTTTGAGCCACCGGCGTTGCATCTAGTTGCAACTGGATTGCAACACAAAATTACCCCAAATCTTGACTCCACAAATTCTGGCTTTTAAACTCGGTATTACGTTTATATTGCAACTGAGTTGCAACTGGAGAATGCGTGAACCGTCTTTTGCGGATTGGCGGGCTGGCGGGATTGCTATCCGCCGTGTTGTCCGCGCCGTTGCGTGTGCAGGCGCAGGAAAGCCCTTACGTGATCACTTACGACCATTATCTTGAGGAGCCCGGCAGCCTCGAAGTTGGGTATTTCTCAACGCTTGGAACGCAGCGCGGCGGCAACAACTTCTATGCAGGGTGGCTTGAACTGGAATATGGCGCCACCGCATGGTGGACGACGGAACTGTATCTCGAGGGCCAGACCACTTTCAACGACAGCACCATTTTTACGGGTTTCCGCTGGGAGAACCGCTTCCGCCTATTGCAGCGCGAGCATTTCATCAACCCTATGTTCTACATCGAGTATGAACAGATCAGCGAGGCGGACAAGATCGTGAAAGAAGTCGAAGGCCACGACGTGGAAGCCGACCATGCCGTCCCAAATGGCATCTCGCGGAGGGGACACAACCACGAACTGGAACTGAAGCTTCTGCTTTCGAGCAACCTTAAAGGCTGGAACGTGGCGGTGAACCCGATGGCCACCAAGAATCTTTTGCCGAGCGGTCCTTGGGAGTTTGGCTACGCAGCCGGTGTGAGCCGTCCCCTGGCACTGAAGGCCTCGGCGCAGAAGTGCAACTTTTGCCGCGAGAACTTTTCCGCTGGCGTTGAAATGTATGGCGGCCTTGGAGACACAGTCAGCCCAGGCCTGCACGAGACTTCCCAATATCTGGCGCCGGCCCTGGCCTGGAACCTTCCCTCGGGATGGACATTTCGCGTATCTCCCGGATTCGGCCTGAATGACAACAGTCATCGCCTGCTCATGCGGTGGGGAGTCACCCGTGAGTTTTCAGGTTTTGGCAGCACTCTGGCGAAACTGTTTCGAGGTCAACAATGAGGGCTCTTTTTTTCGCGTGCGCGATATTGCTGTTGGGTACAGTTCTGGTTCCAGCTCAGGGTGAAAAGCCGAAGGCTCGAAACGGATCAGAGCAGCGCTACGACTACGCCGAACTCTTGAAGGCTCCCGAAAAGGCACGCTTGCGCCGCAGCCCCCTAGAAGCCGACGAGACGGCGGCCGTCGCCGGTAAAAAGCTGTTCGAACGGCACTGCGCGGAATGCCACGGACCCACTGGCGATGGCGGGAAGAAAGCCCCCAGTCTGAACGCCCGGGAAGTCCAAGGCGCTACCCCGGGCAAGCTCTTCTGGCTATTGACGAACGGTGTAGTCCGTCGCGGCA
>WNFL01031630.1_pt2 | contig 11077 bp, 9 predicted proteins | sample 5400361 | NCBI WGS metagenome assembly WNFL01 (sample SAMN13153351, study PRJNA577476) | soil metagenome | isolation source: 40 cm soil on Douglas fir-dominated hillslope | place: USA:California | collected 2013-09-17 | reverse complement strand
CACGCTAAAGACCGGCGGCTGCGTCGCTTGTCACGGACTCGGGACGCCTTGGACACGCACGGTGCCCAAAGCGATTTCCGTCGAATTCCCCAATTCCGCCGACGCCTGGACCCGGCGCATCCAATCGGGCAGCGCGCAGGCGCAGATGGCGCGCGATATCGGTGCGCTGGAACCGGCGCGCGCGATTACGCTGTTTGCGGATTGGACGGACCGCATCGCCAAAGGCGAAATTCCCTCCGCTAAGCCAAACCGGCCTCAAGGCGTCGAACGCAACGCGGTGATCAGCGAGTGGGAATGGGGACGCACGACGGCCTATCTTCATGACGCAGTCTCGACCGACAGGCGCAATCCACGTCTCAACGCCAACGGTAAGATCTACGGCTCGCCAGAAGACAGCAGCGATTTCGTCCCTATTCTCGACCCGAAGAGCAATAGCTCAAGCGAAGTGAAGCATCCGGTCCGCGACCCAAAGACGCCGAACATCAAGAACAATCTTTTCGCACCTTCGGTCGTCTGGGGCGACAAGCCGATTTGGGACAGCCAGACCATCATGCACAATCCCATGATGGACGAAAAAGGCCACATCTGGTTTACCGCGCGTATCCGCCCTGCAGCCAATCCCGACTTCTGCAAAAAGGGATCGAGTCATCCTTCGGCGAAAGCGTTTCCGCTGGAAACGTCCGGCCGCCAACTCTCGATGTACGATCCCCAAAGCGGCAAGTTCACGCTGGTCAATACGTGCTTCGCCACGCATCATCTGAACTTCGCCCAAGACACGAACAACACGCTTTGGCTTTCGAGCGGAATCGGTGGTCCAGGAGCTGTCGGTTGGCTGAACAAAAAGATGTTTGAAGAAACCGGCGACGAACAAAAGTCGCAAGGTTGGACGCCGTTCATTCTCGACACCAACGGCAACGGCAAGCGTGATGCCTATGTCGAGCCAAATCAACCGACCGATCCGACCAAGGACAAACGGGTCCAGGTTGCCATCTATGCGGTCGCAACGAGTCCCGACGGTGCAGTCTGGGGTACCGAGATGGCGTATCCAGGCCGGATCGTTCGCCTCATGCCGGGCCCCAATCCGACCGAAACAGCACTCACAGAAGTCTATCAGCCGCCCGCACCCGGCTTCGGACCGCGTGGGGGCGATGTCGACTCCAACGGCGTCTATTGGGTTTCCCTTTCGAGCGGGCACCTCGGCAGCTTCGACCGTCGCAAATGCAAAGTCTTGAATGGACCCAACGCGACCGGCGCCCATTGCCCCGAGGGCTGGACGCTTTATCCCTTCCCGGGGCCGCAAATGCAGGGCGTAAACGAGACGGGAAGCGCGGAGGCCAGCTATTACACCTGGATCGACCGCTTCGACACCTTGGGTTTGGGCAGGAACGTGCCCGTCGCCACGGGCAATCTCAATAGCGGCATATTGGCGCTGGTCGAGGGCAAATTCGTCGAAATTATCGTCCCCTATCCGATGGGGTTCTTCGCCAAGAACGTCGATGGGCGCATCGACGATCCGAACACCGGCTGGAAAGGCAAGGCCGTTTGGTCGACTTACGGGCAGAGGACGATGTTCCATCTCGAGGGCGGCAAGGAAAACCGCCCGAGAGTGGTCAAAGTCCAGTATCGTCCTGATCCTCTGGCCCGCTGAGCCTGGGTCAGGCTAATGCTCACGGGCGTGGTTGCTTGTCCGCCCGGCAAGACGCTACTTTGTAGTTGTTACGTCAGCAGAGCAAATCATGGCGCAGCCCGACGATTTTGCCGACCGGACGACGATTTTTCGCCGCGACGATACGCTTCCGGCCGGCGTTCAGGAGGAATTTGGCCATTATCTGGTTGTCATCGGAGGAACCAGCCTCGGCAGGCGGCTGCGACTCGACGAGCAACCCATCACAATTGGGCGCGATCCGTCTTGCGATCTCGTTCTGGCAAGTCCGGACGTTTCGCGTCGCCACTGTCGGCTGCAGCTCGTCGCCGGTGAAGTCTTTGCCACAGATCTGCGTTCGACAAACGGTACGTACATTGACGGCAAGCGCGCCGAAGAAGCGATGCTGTTGCCTGACGGCAGCATTCTCGAGGTCGGGCAGCAGGTTCTTAAGCACGAACGGCGCAGCACGCGCGAGGTCAAGGAAGCCCAAGAGCTCGATCGTGACCTCGAAAAGGCAAGAAATTACGTGTTGTCGCTGCTGCCGACGCCGATCTCCTCAGGTCCCTTCCAAGCCGAGTGGTTCATCGTGCCCTCGGCAAAGGTCGGCGGCGACGCCTTTGGCTATGGCCCGCTCGATGCCGATCGCTTCGCGAGCTACCTGTTTGACGTTTCCGGTCACGGCGTGGGTGCGGCCATGCTTTCCGTGTCGATCATCAATGTGCTGCGGCAGATGGCACTGCCGGGCACCGATTTTGGCAGGCCGGGGGAAGTGTTGAGCCGCCTGAATGCGATGTTCCAAATGGAAAATCACAACGGAATGTTCTTTACGATCTGGTACGGCGTCTACAACCGCCCCAAGCGCACCCTCGTTTATGCGTCAGGAGGGCATCATCCCGCGTATCTGGTGTCGTCCGACCGCAAAGCCGTGACGCCACTTACGACTCAGGGGCCCCTTATCGGCGTGCAGGATGACAAGCGTTTCGACGAGGCGCACGTCCAGGTACCTCCGGGCAGCTCGCTACACATCTTCAGCGATGGCGTTTTTGAGATTGCCGACAAGGAAGGCCGTCAGCTTGGCTTGAGCGATTTCCTTCCGCTGCTCAACCAGCCGCCTGTCGAGGGTCGAAGCGAACCGCAACGGGTTTATCAGATCGTCAGAACCACCGCGCGGCCCGGTCCGCTCGATGATGACTTCTCCTATCTGGTAGTGAAGTTCGCCTGAGTCGAAATCGTTTGCCTGGAGGCCATGTGTTGCACAGTAGAGAACTCGAAATTGAAGTTACGGTAACCGGCAAACTCGCGCGCGTGAAGCTGCGCGGACGCCTCGACACGCCCGGCGTCGACCGCATTGAAGCCAAATTTACATCCGCAGTAGTGCCGGACGGCAAAAACACGGTCGTCGATCTTTCAGAGGTGAGTTTCATCGCCTCGATGGGCTTGCGCATGTTCATCGGCATCGCCAAATCGCTCAAACGGAACAACGCGAGAATGGTGCTGTTCGCGCCTCAATCTCAAGTCAATGAAATATTCAATACCGTAGTTCTGCGCGACATCGTTCCGATCGTCGTGGATGAAGCGGAGGCCGTTCGCTTCGCCGTCGTTTAAGCACGCGCGTGACGAAGGACGCGAAACACATGGCGCAAGCGAGCCTTCCCGAAGGCGCGTTGCAACTGATGATCCCCAATTCGCTTCAAGGCCTGAAGCAGGGGCTGGGTGCCCTCGGCGAGTGGCTGACTCGGGTTCACCTTGGCCAGGAGCTTGAAAATCGCGCTTTTCTGGTGTTCGAGGAAATCGTCACCAACATCATCCGTTACGCCTTCGATGATTCGCTGGCTCATGAAATCAGCGTTGCGATTTTGCTCAAGGGCGCGGAATTGAGGTTAACGTTTGACGATGATGGGCGTCCGTTCGATCCCCGCAACGCGCCTCACCCTGAGCCCCACGAGTCGTTGGAAAAAGCGCCTATTGGCGGCCGAGGCCTTTTTTTGGTGCGGAAGCTGGCAAAACGCCTCGATTATGAGCGCACGCAAAATGGGCGCAATAGGCTGACAGTGGTGGTTCCCCTTCTCTGATCCGGCCTTCAATTCTGGCCAAAAAAATATATCATCGGGACCGGCGGGCAGGCCCACGAAACCTTCGGGAAGCAAATGATGCCATTGGCGGCGAAAAACGCGAGCCTGGACAAAATCGGCCGTTACGAGGTCGGAGATCTTGTCGGAGAGGGCGCGATGGCTCGGGTCTACCGCGCGCGCGATCCCGAGATCGACCGCATAGTCGCGATAAAACTGTTGAAAGAAGAGCTTTGCGTCGACAAAGAGTATGTGAACCGCTTCCTGCGCGAATCCAAGGCAGCGGGCGCCATCTCGCATCCCAATATCGTGACCATCTTCGATGTAGGCCGCTTGGGCGACACGCCATACATCACGATGGAATTTCTCGACGAGAAGTCTCTCGCCGATGTATTGACCGAGAATGCGAAGCTGACGGTCAAGCAGGTTATTTCGATCGGTATACAACTCGCGCGCGCGCTGGATCATGCGCATCGTCGCGGAATCGTCCACCGCGACGTGAAGCCCGGCAATATCCTGCTGATGGAAAAAGGTCAGACGGTGAAAATCACCGATTTCGGCATTGCCCGCTTGGACAGTTCCGATGATCTGCAGAAGACCAACGCGGGAACGATTCTCGGCACGCCGCGCTATATGTCGCCGGAACAGGCGGCCGGTCTCGCCGTCGACGGTCGCTCCGACCTGTTTTCCCTGGGTGTGATTCTCTACGAGTTGCTAACCGGAAAGAAGGCGTTCGACAGCAACAATGTCGCGACCCTTGTGTTCCAGATCATGCACAAGGATCCGACACCGATTCGCACCCTCTCGCCCGATGTGCCTATCGGGCTACAACGCATCGTCGCGAAGTTGCTCGCAAAACGAGCGGACCACCGGTTCCAGACCGGAGCTGAGTTGGCGGAGGCGTTCGGTCGAGAACTCGCGTCGATAGCGGCTCAAGAAGAGGAAGCGTCGCGAAACAAATTCGTCTCGCTGCGGGTCAAGTGGGCGGCCCTTGTCGGAAGCGCGATCGCGATCGTTTTCGCGCTGAGCATGGGAGCGGTTTATTACGTCGAAACCGGCGTTATCCGTGGCGAGGTTCTCGACTCCGGCGCGGCATTGGCAAATTTCGTTGCGACGCAAACAGCGGTTCCGGTTCTGAGTCAGAATTGGGTGCCACTGGAATTGTTCGTCCAGGACGCCAGCGAACGCGGATCATTCGATTATCTCGTCGTTACCGACCACGATCACATTGTAAAGGCTGCAACGGTCAAAGAGCTTGTCGACAAGCCGTTCACGCCATTCACAAACGCGAAGACCGTAATGAAATCCGCCGATCTCTCGGCATCTGAAGTGACGCTCCCCGACGGCAAGGCCGCGTTCCTGTTCGATGCGCCGATTCTTTTCCAGAAGACGGAGATCGGCCGAATCTATCTGGGCGTAGACCGCGCCGGCATGGACAACGTGCTGCGCTCGACGCTGCTGCTGATGTCCAATCTCGGGCTGCTCACGGTGTTGTCGGCGGTCGGCATGCTATACGTGTTCGGCGGGCTCCTGGCGCGCCCGATACGCCTCATGAGCAAATCCTTGCATGATTTCGGGGCGGGAGTCGCAATGATGAAATCGGTCAGCTCTTCATCGCATTCAACCGGATGGCCGACGGAATCCAGGCCCGCTTCGGCCGACGCACGGACGAGGAAGTTGCTCCGTTGGATGCGGCAAGGGCGAATGCGCTGTCCGGCTCAGGAACCGATACCGAATCGACGCTGGTGACCAACACGACTCAAACCGTAGCGCCTCCTGTTGTCGAAACCGCAGTTCCACGACGAAAGCGTCCGCGGGCTTAACCGGCTTTTTCATATGGATGGGAGAAAATGAGGAGGGCTTATTACGGCGCGTGTTTGCCCGCGCTCTTCGCGGCATCCTGCACGACGATGTCGGGTGCTCCGGCTCCAGCTCCGCTCATGAACGCAAGCATGGCCGCGCCTGCTCCTCAAATGGCGCTGCCGGCCATCTTGGCACGGACGGACGATTTCATCATCGTCCGTGCCGAGGCAGGTGACACCTATGCCGCGCTCGCTCAAGCTTATCTCCAGGATTCGGCCCTCGGCGACATCATCGCCGAAGCCAATGGCGACGGCGCGTTGTCCCCGGGCCGGCCGCTCATCGTGCCGCTCAAGGCCTACAATGCATCAGGCGTGTCCTCGGACGGTTATCAAACCGTTCCGATTCTCTGCTACCACCAGTTTTCCGTGGGCCGTTCGACCGATCGGATGATCATGCCGCGGGCCTCGTTCCTGGCGCAGATGGATTATTTGAAGAACAACGACTACCACGTCATCACGCTTGCGGAATTACAAGCCTTCTTGAACGCATCAAAACCTATCCCGCTGCGCTCCGTTGTCATCACCGTCGACGACGGTTTTCGCTCCGGCTATGACATCGCCTACCCCATCCTAAAGAGCTACGGTTTTCGCGCTACCTTCTTCATCTATACGGATTTCGTCGGCGGCGGCCGATCTCTCACTTGGGCAACGATAAACGAAATGCGCGCGAGCGGCATGATCGACATCCAATCCCATTCGAAGACTCACACCAGTTTTACCCCCGCGGCGGGCGAAACGGAAAAAAGCTCCTCCTATGCCGCACGGATCAAAACCGAGATTGATCCGCCCCAGGTGATGCTGGAACGCCAATTGGGAAGCTCCATTCGCGATTTTGCTTATCCATATGGCGATACCAGCCGGTTGGCTGTGCAATATCTGCACGAGCGCAATTATGCCCTTGGTTTGACGGTAGAGCGCGGCGGCAACCCTTCGTTCAGCGATCCGCTGCTGTTAAAGCGCGACATGGTTTATGGCGACGCAACGATTGCGGACTTTCAGAAATATCTGCGCGTCTACACGAAGGCCAACCTAAAATGAAACGCATGCGGTTCGACGTCCTGCTTTTGTTTCCCATCGGACTTCTCACCGCCTGCGCGGGAATGCCGATCGTGGCATCGGTTGCTCCGAGTGCTATCGCCCCCGCCCCAGTTCCGTCCCCCGCGCCGCCCGCCGGGCCAGCACAATTCATCGCCGACCAGCGGATGGAAGCGCATCGTCTGGACGCCACTGGGATGCAGATACAGGCTCGCCAGCATTGGCGTTACGTGCTTGCGCTGCTGCCGCGCGACGATGAAGCCACTGGAGAAATTGCCCGACTCGACGCATTGATCAAAGCACGTCGCGACGCCGCACTTGCGCAGGGTGAAACGGCGCTGATGCGAAGTCGGACGGCCGAGGCGGAGACAGCTTTTCTCAAGGCTCTCGCCCTGGATGGCGGCAACCAACAGGCGCGACGACGCTTGCTAGAGCTCGAAACCCGGGCCGCCTTTGCAAGACAGGATCGCAAGGACGCCCGCACCCGCGCCACGCGCACCATGGGCACCGAAGGACCCGAGGACGAACGTTAGTCTAGCGCAGCCTTTGCAGGTTCTGTTTCAATTCCACCGCCTGCGCGCGTTGCAATTGTGCATTCTTATGATTGGGGTCGACGGCGAGCGCCTTGTCAAAGGCGGCGATGGCTCCGTCGAGGTCCTGGCGCTGGAAGGCGGCGACGCCGGTGCGATAATAGGTCTCGGTGGTGCGGGTCTTCGCGGTCGTCAACAGAATCTGCGCACGATTGTCCATGGGCGCGAGCATAACGGCTAACTCGAGCGGCTCGATCGCATCCTGCGGCCGGTTTGCGGTCTCCAGATAGAGCTGACCGGCGCGCAGCGCTTGAGCGGCGGCTTGCATCGCATTCGTCGTCCTCGTCGCTTTCGCATTGCCGGCGTAAGCCGAGGCGAGCACGACGGCCTGCGTGCGATCAGGCATGACCCGGCTCGTCTCGGCGTCGCGGATCGCCGCATCGTAGCGTCCCGCAGCGACGTTTTCGCGGATTGAAGCCCAGGGATCGCGCGGCAGGGCTGGCCGAGCGGGCGGCGGTGCCGGCGGAGGTATCACGGCCGGCGGCGGCGTCGGGGTTAGGCTGGCCTGAGCGGCGGGCGCGCTGGCACGCGCCATTTGCGCTGCCAGCGTCGCCGGCGTGCGTGGAATGCGAATGGTCTGACCGGCGGTTACGCGCGACGGATTTTCGATTCCGTTGTAGCGGGCAAGCCCGTAAAATCCGAGCACATCGCCAAGATAGATCCCCGAGAGCGACGATAGGGTCTCGTTTTGACCGAGCTGCACGTTGAAGCTCTCAGCAGGAAAAAGCATATCGAGCGGCGTTTCGATCTGGGTCAGCAGATTTCGTGCCGGAGCGCTGTTGGGGACCTCGACGAGATAGGCCTTCAATTCAACGGCCGCTCGCGCCGAGTCACCCTGTTGCAGCGCATTGACTGCGACCTGAAAGCGTTCGCGTGCCGCAATGCCCGGCGTCGGCTGAAGCACCGGAGGAGCAGCGACCGGTGGCGGTGGCGGTGGCGGCGGTGGAGCGCTCACCATCATCATAGGCGGCGGTGGTGCAGCCACTTGCTGCATCATCATTCCCCCGCAGGAGACGATGAGCGCAACCATAGGCAGCATCGCTATGAGCTTGGCGGGGCGCTTCCGAAGCAAAGATTGCAGCGGCCGAAATCCATTGTGCATCTTGAATACCCCGACCCCTTGCGACACGGGCCCCAGCCCGGTCACCAAACCCACCGCATTTTACTCGGCAACAAGAATGTTTGATGTCTTATGATTGCGCGCGCCCCTTCAGGCGTCAAGCGCCGGGACACCCGACGCTGGCCCCGTATCGCCCTAGCCGATTATCCGATATAAGCCAAATCTCCGCGGCCATTGTTCTGGCTTTGCGCGGGCGAAGCGTTTTCCGCAACTCGAGGCGCCCACGCTTTACGATGCACGACGGCAAAATGAAATTCCGATCGGTGTCGAGAACGCATGCCGGTTCTGTCCGGCCGCACAACGAAGATGCGCTGATCGAGCGCGGCGATATTGGCATATGGGCCGTTTCCGACGGAATGGGCGGCCACGCGGCGGGCGACGTGGCGAGCGCGCTCGTCGTCGGGGCAATCCGCGAACTGGCTCAGGCGCGACCAACCCCTTCGGACGTTCGCGAGGCCTTGAAGCGCGTCAATGACGAACTGCTTCGGCGCGCCGGATCCTCGCCCGAGCGCACTATGGGCGCTACCGTAACGGTTCTGGGTGCGGATGGGGAGCATTTCTTCTGCCTGTGGGCGGGCGACAGTCGGCTGTACCGGCTGCGGGGAACCGTGCTTGCGCAGCTCACGCGAGATCATCGCTACATTCAACACCTGTTGGATTCCGGCGTCTTGACGGAGGCCGAAGCGCGGCAGCATCCACGCCGGAGCGTAATTACGCGCGCTGTCGGCGTTGATCGCGAGCTGAAGCTGGACGCCAACGAGGGCGCAATCGATCAGGGCGATATATTCGTACTTGTGACTGACGGCGTGACGGGAGTGTGTACCGACGCGGAGATCGCGAAAGCCATCGCGGGCAAAAACCTCGAAGAGGCTGCCGATGATATTGTTCGGCGCTGCCTCGAACGCGGCGCCCCGGACAACCTTTCGCTTTTGCTGGTTGAAAGGCTGAAGAATTAGAGCCGGCTGATCACCCTTCGAGTTTGGCGTCTAGCGTGATTTCCGCTTTCAAGGCCCGGGAAACTGGACAGTTTGCCTTGGCGTCCGCCGCAATCTCGGCGAATTTCTCCTGAGAGATTCCGGGAACGCGGCCAGTTAGCTGCAAGTGAATCGTGGTTATCGTCCAGGCACCTTGAACCTGTTCGAGGGTCAATGTGGCTTCGGTTGAGAGTCTTTCCGGCGTGAGACCCGCACGGCCAAGAGAGGCCGAAGTGGCCATGGTGAAGCACCCCGCATGGGCGGCGGCGATGAGTTCTTCGGGATTCGTGCCGGCGCCGTTTTCGAAGCGCGAGGTAAACGAATAAGGCGCGTTTTTCAGAGTGCCGTTACCAGTGCTGACCGTACCATTTCCCTCTTTCAGATTGCCGAGCCAGACGGCCGATGCGGTGCGTTTCATGAATGCTCTCCCGTTGTTAGTCCGTCGGTCACTTTAGCAGAGGCCTTGCGATTTCGCTGCGGTCATGCGCTTTCGTGTTTTTCCAGTGCGTCAGGCGAAGGCATCGCCTCGGCGGCGAGAGCCTCGGCGGCAATTTCGAGGGCGTTCAGATCGGTTCGGTCCTCCTCACCGAAGCTGTAACGATGGACCAACTCCGAAGTAGCAGCGTCGTAGCGCACATTGTTGGGCAGAAACGTCTTGGCGCGTTCGGGGTCCTTTGCGTAGAAGGCCGGGAATGCCTTCAATTCGCCGTAGAATAAGTCGCGGCAGATCTTGAAGGCCGTTCGCTCGGGCGTCTCGCCCTTGGCTGCATAAGGTCCAATGATGGCTAGTGCCAAGCGCGGCAGCGGCGAATACCAACCCTCCATATTTTCCTTTGTTTTCTCGATCAGCTTCAGCGTAACGCGTTGCTGCAACGCGTCCAGTCCCACGTCCTGAGCACCGAAGCGGGGGAGCACGCCGTCCCAGATTTCGCGCGCCATGGGCCAGAACTTGTCCTCGAAGCCGCTGAACTCGTAAGCCATGTTCTCGAGCACCGAGATGACCATTTCTGCGATGGAATCCAGCGCGCTGAAGCCCGAGACCGTATCGGCACTGGCGTAATGCGCCTTTCCGTCGGCGCCCGCAACCGAGCGGCAATATCTTCGCGTTGCCTCGACGATGTATTTGACGGAGTGACCGAGAATGTTTGCGCAAGGCGCGATGTCAGGCTCTGCTTTCTTGAGCGCGTAAATGCGCCTGCTTAGCGCTTCGAAATTTTCTTGCAGCCTTGCGATGTTGTAGGATTGGAACGAGAACCGATCGGCGATATGGTTATCGATGGTGAGCTGGGCCGCCCGGTAAACACGCTCGAGCAGACCAACATCTACGTGCCTGATATCGATGGCAGTCAGGCTTTCCCACGGCAGGTAATGGCGATTGAGATAGGTGTCGCCAAAGGCAGCCTCTGAGAGTTCGGGCGCGTCGGAAAAACCTTGCCAGTCCACTTCTCCGGCCCCGGTGGATTCCGACGAAATCAACCACTCACGCGTGATCTGATGCACGAAAACACGGCCGACTTGCGCTTTCGGGCGCTCCTGCGAGAAAGCCCTAAGCAGCCGCGCGGCGTCCCATGGCAGCCTTACCACGAGCGTACGGCAAAACACGGGATCGGCGAGCAGCTGGAGAAAGGATTCGCTGTTCGAGGAAATATTGGCGGCGGCTTTCCGAGGGCGATCGGCAATCCGGATCAGCCTCTTGATGTTGGAGACGATGTCGGCGGCAAATTCGACGCGATCTTCCTCGGAGGCGCTGGCCAAAAGATTGGCGCCGGCGCGTACGTATTT
>WNFL01411322.1_pt2 | contig 11078 bp, 9 predicted proteins | sample 5400361 | NCBI WGS metagenome assembly WNFL01 (sample SAMN13153351, study PRJNA577476) | soil metagenome | isolation source: 40 cm soil on Douglas fir-dominated hillslope | place: USA:California | collected 2013-09-17 | reverse complement strand
CGGTGCGCTAGGTTCGCCGGAAAGTAGGGACCGAAGTAAGTAGAGCCGTCCTTGCGCAGCCTCCGCGTCACGTACACGCGAGGATACTTTTCGGCGGTGAGCTGGATGTAGGGATAAGTCTTGTCGTCGCGCAGCAGGATGTTGAAGCGCGGCTTGTACTGCTTGATCAGGTTGTTCTCGAGCGCCAGAGCTTCCTTTTCGTTGTCGACGTGAATGTAGTCGATCAGGCGCGCTTCGCCCAGCAGCGTACCGGTCTTGATGTCGGCCAGTTTGTCGTCGGAAAAGTAGCTGCGGACGCGGCTGCGCAGATTCTTGGCCTTGCCGACATACAGCACCGTGCCGTGCGCGTCTTTGTACAGATACACACCGGGCAGCAGGGGCAACTCGGCCACTTTTTCGCGCAGGTGGGACAGGGAATCTATACTTAAATTGTGACACGCGCGTTCCTGGCGGCCTGTTTCTTAAGCGGTACGCTGGCGGCCCAGCAGCCGCCGCCCGATTCAAAAAAGAAGCCACCGCCGCCCACCAAACAAGAGGACGATCCGCCGGAAGAGGACGCCACGCTCAAGCCTCGCGAGTTTTCTTTCAATCCGCTGGCCGCGAACAAGGCCATCCTGGCGGGCAACTACTACTTCAAGAAGGGCAATTACGCCGCCGCGCGCGGGCGTTACGACGACGCCACTAAGTACAATCCCGGCTCAGCGGAAGCGTATCTCAAACTGGGCGAGGCATTCGAGAAGTTGCACGACAAGAGGCAGGCGCGCGTGGCTTATGAGAAGTACATTGAGGTCGCGCAGGACCCCAAGGCCACCGACGGAATCAAGAAGAAGATCGAGAAGTGGCCTAAGTAGGCGCTACAAATGCCGCCAGCGCAGCGGCGGAGCGAAGCGCGCGAAGTCCGTGTCGGCGGTAACGAACTCACATCCGGATTCGATCGCGGTAGCCGCGCGCACCGCGTCAGCGACGAGTTTGCCTCGCACGCCGGGGCGCTGGCAAAGTTCGCGAAAGATCGTCCAGTGAAGCGCCCCAGGGCGTATCATGCGACAGTTGGGGCGCGCGCGAAGCGCGTCAATGAAAACCAACGCATCGGTCGGCGAAGTTGGCGGCGAAAATACCCGTGAGCCAGTGACAACTCTTAAGAAACCGTGAAGAACGGACTCAGAGAGAGCAAACGGTTCGGATCCGCCCGCAACCTCCGCCAGCCATGCCGAATAACGCGGGTATTCCGGAGCTACCTCGCGACTGGCATACACCAGGATATTTACGTCCGGCATTTGCATCGCGAATCACCGGCTGAACCTGGCCTTGTACCACTCCGCATCTTCTTCTTCGATCAACTGCGATATGCGATTGAGATCGACATTTGGATTGACCGTCCCGCCGGCAACAGAAGGCAAACGGAACGGCGCAGGCATGTGTTGCACTTCGCTTGCGGTGATGTGGGAAGCCACCGCTTCCGCCACAAACTCACTCAGCGTGATCCCTCGCTCCGAAGCGCGCTGCTTGGCGTTTTCGAGCACCGGGTCGGGTAGGGAAATGGTGGTTCTCATGACCTCCAGTTTAACATGATGCCAATCACATCAATAACTGATGCACCTACATCAACCATCGGCAGCTTCGCGCAAAGGAACGGGTAATCCCAGGATCGGACATCGGCCAAAGCTCTAAACCTAACAAACTAAGCCTCCTGCTGGTTGGTGACCCCGTTGCTCAGTCATGCGAGAATGCAACCTCTCCGCCACGCGATTCGCGCGCTCCTCAAGACGCCAGGCTTCACCATCACCGCGATCCTCACGCTGATGCTCGGAACCGGGATCAACACCGCCGTCTTCAGTATGGTCAACGCGGTGCTGCTGCGCGACCTCCCGTATCGCGATTCGGCGCGCCTGATTTCGGTGTGGGAGGAGTTCGAAAAGCGCCCACCCACCATGAACACGTCCGGCAGCGTGCTCGGCGCCGATTCCGCCCAGCGAGCCAATGCGTCGGCCGCGAATCTCGCCGCTTATTCGCAACACACGCCATCTTTCGAGGGACTGTCGGCGCTCGCGGGCGCTCCCATGAATCTCACCGGCGCAGGCACGCCCGAACGACTAAGGGGACAGCGGGTCAGCTTCACCTTCTTCTCTTTGCTCGGCGCGGCCCCGGTCCTGGGTCGCGATTTTAGGCCCGACGAAGACCGTCCCGGTGCACCCGGCGTCGTCATTCTCGGTGACGAACTATGGCGCCGCCGTTTCGGCGCGGACCCGCAAATTCTCAATCGCAGCCTGCTGCTGGACGGCAACTCCTATCAAGTGGTCGGCGTGCTGTCCCCCGGTTTTCAGTCGCCCAGTGAATTCATCTTTCCGGGTCGCATCGATTTTTACGTTCCCGCCGCTTTCTCCGCCGCGCAGCTTGCCGCCCGTGGCGACCACAATCTGGGCGTGTTCGGCCGGCTGGCTCCCAGCGCCTCGATCCGCTCCGCGCAGGCGGAACTGGATGCCACCTCCGCGGCTCTCGCTCGCGGGTTGCGCGCGAGGATCGCCCCCCTCGATGCCGACCTGCGTAGCGACCTTCGCAAGCCCATGGGCCTTCTGCTGGGCGCGGCGGCACTCGCGGTCTTGATCGCTTGCGTGAACGTGGCGAATTTGTTTCTGGTGCGTGGCGTGGCCCGAAGGCGGGAGATCGCGGTGCGCTTCGCACTGGGCGCAAGCCGCGCTCGCGTCTTTCGCGACTTCCTGATTGAGAGCCTGGTGCTGTCGGCGGCCGGATGCGGCGCGGGGCTGCTACTGGGCAGTTTTCTGATCGACATCCTGGTTCGACTCGCGCCTGCGTCGATTCCGAAAGTCGGCGCGGTGGGCCTGGACGCTCGCGTATCTCTTTTCTCCGCCGCAATCGCCATTGTCACCGGCGTGATCTTCGGATTGATCCCGGCCTGGCAGGCGTCGCGCCGCGGACCCGGCGAATCCATCAAGTCCAGCGAGCGCGGCATGAGCGGGCGAGCACAGGGACGCTCTCGCGCGGTGCTCGTCATGGCGGAAATCTCGATGGCGGCCGTGCTGCTGATCGGTGCATCGCTGCTGATCCGGAGCTTCGTGAGCGTGCTCGGGATGGACCTGGGATTTTCGCCGGAGCGCGTGCTGGCGTTGAACGTCAACCTGCCAACCACGCGCTATCCCACGCCGGAATCGCAATTGCGCTTCTACGAAGATCTGGAGCAGCGGGTCGCGGCGTTGCCCGGCGTCGAGCACGTAGCCTTTGGCAATCGCATGCCGCTGCGCGGGGGCTGGGGCGGCAGCGTGGACCTCGAGGGCAGCGATCTTCAGGACGCCCGGACGGACCGGCAGGCGGTGAGTTCGGGATATTTCGGGACGCTGGGAATCGGGCTGCAGCGTGGGCGTCTTTTCACGGCCGCCGACCGCAGCGGCCGGCCCGCGGTGGTGGTGGTGAATCAGACCTTCGCGCGGCGATACTTTCCGGGACAGGATCCGCTTGGGCGGCGGATTCGCATCGTGGACTGGATGACCATCATCGGCGTGGTCAACGATATTCGCCGCGGCGGCAAGGAAGCCGAGCTCAACCCCCAGGCGTTTATCCCGGCGACGCAGGTGGCGTCCTACGGCGGCAGCACACGCCTGGCGGATTTCGGCGTGCGGACCGTGGGCGATCCCAAACAAATCGTCCGCGGGATTCGCGATCAGGTGCTGGCGATCGACAAGGATCAACCCATCACGGGCGTGGTGACCCTCGAGGAAATCATCACCTCGTCGGTGGCGGTGCGGCGCTTTCAGACCACGCTGCTGATCGCCTTCGCGTCGGTCGCGATCCTGCTGTCCCTGGTGGGAATCTTCGGCGTCCTCTCGCATTCGGTGCGGCAAAGGACCGTGGAACTAGGAATTCGAATGGCGCTGGGCGCATCCCAAAGTTCGATTCTGGCGATGGTGCTGCGGCAAGCGGCGAGCTGGATCGCGATCGGCTTGATGCTGGGTTTGAGTGCGGCGTACGCGCTCTCGCGATCAATCGAGAGCCTGTTGTTCGGCGTTGGTGCGCGCGACGTGCGGATCTATGCGCTGTCGGCCGCGTTACTCGCGGCAATCGCGTTCGCGGCCGCCGCAATTCCCGCGCGCCGCGCCGCCAAGGTCGATCCGATGGTGGCCTTGCGATACGAGTGATCTGTGGGGCGGGCTTTTAGCATTGTGGCGCGGGCTTTTTCTGAACCCGCAAACGGCTAGCCCGCGGCGTCGGCTTTAGCCGGCGTCTAAGAAAATCGGAGGTGCGACATGAACAACCTGCGACTCGCATTTCGAATGCTCTGGAAATCCCCCGGCTTCACGCCGATCGCATTAATCACTCTTTTGTGGCGCGGGCTTGAGCCCGCAGCGTCGGCTTTAGCCGGCGTCTAAGAAAATCGGAGGTGCGACATGAATAACCTGCGACTCGCATTTCGAATGCTCTGGAGATCCCCCGGCTTCACGCTAATCGCGGTGATCACGCTGGCGCTTGGCATCGGAGTCAACACCGCGATGTTCACGCTGGTGAACGCGGTCCTGCTTCGCCCCTTGCCCTATTCGCAGCCGGAGCAACTGGTCCAGATCGATCAGGTCTACCAGAACGCAAAAGGCGCGCTGGCGTTCAAAGGATGGTCCTATCCGCGCTTCGAAGACATGCGCCGGACCAGCACTTCGTTTGACGCTGTAGCCGGGTATACAGGATGGAACGCCAGCCTCACCGGCACCGGGAATCCCGAGCGGTTGAAACTCGAAGTCGTTTCCGCCGCCTACTTCCAGGTGCTGCGCGTCGACGCAGTCGCAGGTCGCGTATTCACCCCCGACGAAGATCGCACGCCCGGCACGCACGCCGTCGCGATCATCAGTCACGGCCTGTGGCAGCGCCGATTCGCGGGCGACCGTACGCTGCCCGGTCAAGTCATGCGCATGAACGACGCTCCCTTTACCGTGGTCGGCGTGTTGCCCGAAGGGTTCCGTGGAATGATCGCCGGAACCGACGTGTGGGTCCCGATGATGATGGCCCCCGCGGCGTTCGACAATCCGCGGCGTCTGGCGCAGCCGAACGCCTACTGGCTCAAGGTGGTCGCGCGGCTGCGGCCGGGTGTCAGCGTCGCACAGGCGGACGCGGCGACACGCTCGGCCGATCCGGAAATAGAGAAAGCTCACAAAGCGCCCGGCTCAATGAAGTGGCATAGCGAAGTGGTGTCGCTGCTCGAATCGAAAATCGATCCGGCGCTGCGCAAATCACTGCTGGTGCTCTTCGGCGCAGTGGGATTCGTATTGCTGATCGCCTGCGCGAACCTTGCCAACTTGCTGCTTTCCCGTTCCGTCGGACGTCAGCGGGAAGTCGCGATTCGCACGGCTCTAGGCGCTTCGCGCGGCGCCCTCATAAGGCAGTTCCTCACCGAAAGCCTGCTGCTCTCGGTGATCGGCGGTGCGGCGGGATTATTGATCGCTTCCTGGTCGGTCGACCTCGCGACCTCCATCCAGCCCGCAACAAGTCGCGATTGGTTTGGCGTCTATACCCGCTCGGTCGACCGCCAGGCGACCGGTCTGGATGCGTGGGTGATCGCGTTCAACCTCGGCGTATCGCTCCTCACCGGCGTGATCTTCGGATTACTTCCGGCGCTACGCGCATCGCGCGCGGGCGTCGCCGATCGATTGCACACCTTCGGCCGGTCGCGATTGCGGGGCGCGCTGGTAGTGGCCGAGGTGGCGATGGCAGTGGTGCTGCTCGCGGGCGCGGGCCTGATGATCGGAAGCTTCTCGCGGCTATTGAATGTCCCCTTGGGATTCGACGCGGAGCACGTCGCAACCGCACGCATCGAACTTCCACGCAAGCGCTATGACGCCACGGCAGCGACCAGATTCTTGGAGCAACTGGTCGCAAAGCTCGCCGCGAATCCGCCGGTAAGCGCGGCCAGCGTCGCGAATTCTTTGCCCGTAAGCGGCCAAGCCGAAGGCACCGTGCTCGGAATCGAGCAGGCCGACCCCTCTCACGTAGTGGGCGTTCATGTCGTCGCGCCGGAGTTCTTCGCGGCCTTGCGCGTGCCGTTGCGGCAAGGGAGACTGCTCAACCCGAGCGATCGCGCAGGCTCGCCCAACCTCGTCCTGATCAATGAAACCGCGGCGCGCACCCTGTTCGCCGGCGAGAATCCGATCGGCCGGCGCATCAATATCGCCAGCGGATGGGGCGAGAAGGGCGACCTGAAAGAAATCGTCGGCGTAGTCGGTGACGTGAAATACGAAGCCGTGGAGAAAGCCGTGGAAGCCGACGTCTACGCCAGCTACCTGCAGTACCCCTACGATTCGACATTCATCGCCGTTCGCGCCAAAGGCGATCCGGCATCCGTGTATCCGGTGGTGCGCCAGGCGGTGGCGGATCTGGATCGCGACCTGCCGCTTTCGAGCGTAATGCCGATGCAAGCGCGCGTTGCCTCGGCCACGTCCCGCACGCGCTTTAGTGCGGAATTGCTGGGTGTGTTCGCTGCCTTGGCCGCGCTGCTGGCCGGCATCGGCATCTACGGCGTGATCAGTTATTCCGTCGCCGCGCGTACCCGCGAAATCGGGATCCGCATGGCGCTCGGCGCTCGCACCGCAACCGTTCTGCGCAGTGTCGCCCTCGAAGGAATTGCGCTCGCGGCCCTGGGCGTCGCCCTGGGAATTCCCGCCGCCCTGGCGGCCACGCGAGTGCTCTCAACCATGCTCTTCGAAGTCCAACCCGGCGACCCAGCGACCCTCGCCGTCATCAGCACGCTGCTGGTTCTCATCGCCTTCGCCGCGACTCTGATTCCCGCGCTGCGCGCCGCCCGCGTCGATCCCATGGAGGCACTGCGTCATGACTGACCTGTTCGTGGGGCGGACCTCCGGGTCCGCGCGGGACGTCCTCGTCCCGCAGAGGAGTTCGAAATGACCGACCTTAGATACGCAATTCGTAGCCTGCGCGCGGCGCCCGGATTTACGGTGGTCGCGCTGCTGACACTGGCGCTCGGAATCGGCGCGACCTCGGCCATATTTACCGTCGTCAACTCGGTGCTGCTGCGGCCGCTGCCATTCCACGAATCGAAAAACCTGTTCGTCGTCGTCCCGACGCGCGCCAACGGATCGCGGCTGCAATTCACGGCCATGAGCGATCAGGAACTCGACGAGTACCAAAAGCACAGCCGCTCGATCGAGCAGATCGCTGGAGTGAAAGGTGGAGGCATCGTCACGCTGCTGGGCGCGGGCGAGCCCGCCACCGTGCGGCTCACCATCGTCACCTCCAATTTCTGGCCCCTGCTTGGCGTGCAGCCCGCGCTCGGGCGTTTCTTCTCCGCTGCTGATGGCGATGCCGCCGTGCTGAGCGACCGGCTGTGGCGCACCCGTTTTGCCGCGGATCGTTCCGTGCTGGGACGCGCGGTGAAACTCGACGGCGTCACCTTTGTCGTGGTCGGCGTGATGCCTCCCGCCTTCGATTACCCGCGGGAAACCGGGTTGTGGACGCACCTGGAGCTGCATCCGGAGAGTCGCGGCGATATTTCGATGGAACTGCTGGCACGGCCGCGCCCCGGCGTTTCGCAGGGACAAGCTGAAGCCGATCTGTCCGCGATCGCGAGCGGCCTCTCCAACGGACGCCGCGCCACGCGCCTCCTCTCGCTGCACCAACAGATCGTCGGCCAGGCCAAGCTGTCTTTGTGGGTTCTTTTCGGCGCGGTGGGATTCCTGCTGCTCATCGCGTGCGTGAACGTCGCGAACCTTCTGGTCGCCCGCGGCGCACGACGAGTGGAGGAATTCGCTACGCGCGCGGCTCTGGGTGCGACCCGTTGGAGACTCGCCCGGCAACTGCTCGCCGAAAGCCTGGTGCTGTCGCTCCTCGGCAGTGCACTGGGACTCTTAGTCGCCGCCTGGGGGCAAGCCGCACTGATCGCGATCGCGCCCGTAGCCCGGCTTCCGCGGATCCCCGAAGTGCGCATCGACGGGTCCGTGCTGGGATTCACGATCCTGATCGCCGCGCTGACCGGTGTACTTTTCGGTCTCGCGCCGGCCTTGCAGCTTTCGCGCGTTGCATTGCACCAATCCATCAAACGCGGCAGCGCCCGTCTGTCTGGATCGCGAGTGCGCGGCGCGCTGGTGGTGGCGGAGATCGCGCTGACGCTGGTGCTGCTCACCGGCGCCGGCCTGCTGATCCGTAGTTTTGTGAAGTTGCGATCGGTACCCACCGGATTCGAATCGCAGAACATGCTGACCATGACCGTCTCGCTGCCGGGAAACACCTACCAGGAAAAAACTCAGATCCTGGCGTTCCATCAGCAGATGCTGGAGCGTATCGCGCCGCTTCCGGGCGTGACTGCGGTGGGCGCAGTGAACTGGCTGCCCTTCGGATTGATGCTCGTTCGCGGCGACTTCTATCCCGAGGGCCGAGTCGGCGTGCCGTCGCCCTTCCACGTCACCAAACCGTGCGTGAGCACCGATTATTTCCGCGCGATGGGAATTCGCCTGCAGCGCGGCCGATTCTTCAACCACCAGGACCGGACCGACACTTCCGGCGTAGCGATCATTGCCGAATCTGTCGCGCGCAATGTTTGGCCGGGGGAGAATCCCATCGGCAAGCGCCTCACGCTGGAAGATAAGCCCAAGCCCGAGGATTGGCTCACGGTAGTGGGCGTCGTGGAAGACGTGCAACAGCTCGATCTGTCCAAGGAGCCGCCGCGCGCGATCTATCAACCGCTGCCGCAGGTGAAGCGCGAGTTCTTTTTGAGCAACATGTCCTACATCGTGCGGACCGCGGGCGATCCGCGTCTGGTGGCGGGCCTGGTCCGCCAGCGTCTCCGCGAGGTCGATCCCAATCAGCCCGTCATTAGCATGCTGACCATGCAGGATCTGCTCGCGAACTCTGTAGCGGAGCCGCGCTTCCAATCCAGCGTGCTGGGCGCCTTTGCGCTGGCCGCGCTGGCGCTGGCGATCGTCGGAATTTACGGCGTGATGGCGTACGCGGTCGCCGGGCGTACCCGTGAGATCGCTATCCGCATGGCGCTGGGCGCCGAGCGCTGCGACGTGATCGGACTGGTGCTGCGTCACAGTGCAGTTTTGATTGCGGCCGGAATAATGATCGGCCTCGGCGGCGCGTTTGCAGCGACGCGAGTGCTGCGCGATCTGCTGTTCGAGGTGAAGCCGACCGATCCACTGACATTCGCGTTCGTTGCCGGGCTGCTTGCGCTGGTCGGTCTCGCAGCCGCCTGGATCCCGGCACGGTCGGCGACGCGCGTCGACCCGGTGACCGCGCTCAGGTCCGAGTAGGGCGGACCCCTCGGCCCGTAAGCGAGTCCTGGTCCGCGCGGCCTTGCCCGCAACGGGGACGTCCTCGTCCCGCATGATAATATGACCTTGTAACACCTCGTGGGCGACTAGCTCAGTTGGGAGAGCACCGCGTTCGCAATGCGGGGGTCGGGGGTTCGAATCCCCCGTCGTCCACCACCCTCCTTTTTCGCCGTAAACATGGCCAAGCAGCTCAGCCTCCAAGAACAGCTTGAGAAAATGCGCCAGGATTGGGACGCCCGCGCGCGCGAAAACGCCCGTTACTTCGTCGCCACCGCGCGCAACGACTGGTCCGACGAAGAATTCTTTCGCTCCGGCGAAAAAGCCATCTCCGAAGACATCCTGACCGACATGACCAACATCTGCCAAGGCAAGGATCCCCAGGCAATGCGCGTGCTCGAAATCGGATGCGGGGCAGGACGGTTGACCCGCGCACTCTCGAACGTGTTCGGCGAAGTGCACGCGGTCGACGTCAGCGGGGAAATGGTCGCCCTTGCCCACCAGGCTCTGGCCGATCGGCCATCCCGCCGATCGAGTTCGATTTCGCGTACTCGGCCATCGTGTTCCAGCACATCCCCAGTCGCCAAGTGATCGAAACCTACGTGCGCGAAGTGCATCGCCTGCTGCGCCCCGGCGCGTTATTCAAATTCCAGGTGCAGGGCGATTCCCGCGTCGAAGCGGTCGCCGACGACACCTGGCTGGGCGTTTCTTTCTCCGATCAGGCGGCCACCGAGATGGCGCACCGCTGCGGATTCGAGCCGCGTTATCGCTACGGTGTGGGCGAGCAATATTTCTGGCTGTGGTACTTCAAGCGACCGTAACACTTTTAAATCGTGGGGCGGACCCCTCGGCCCGCAAGCGGGTCCCGGTCCGCTCGCGACCTCCTGGTCGCGACTACTTCATCAAAAACGGCCAGTGCTTCACGAAGTGGTAGTGATAATACCGAATCGCGATCCATACCAGCGCCCCCAGCGTCAGCAGCACCGACCCAACCCACAGCAAGAACGGCTTCCACGGGAACTTACGATTCTCGCGCCGCAGCACCAGCAGGTAGCTGGCGAAGACCCCCAGGAAATACAGTAGGATCATCGGAATCGCGAAGATCATCAGGTTGATCACGTCCGGCGTGGGCGTAATCACCGCCGCCAGGATCACGATCGCCAGGATCGCGTAGCGCGAGTGCGTCATCAGGAAGGACGGCGACACGATGTGCAGCAGCGTCAGCAGGAACAACAGCACCGGCAGCTCGAACACGATCGCCACGCCCAGCGTCACGTTGACGAAAAGATCGAAGTAGTGCGTCACGGTCGGCATCGCCACCACGCCGTCGCCCACGCCGATCCCTAATAAAAACGTCAGCCCGAAGCGGAACGCGATGAAATACGCGAATAGTCCGCCGCCCACGAACAGCAGTGCGGAAGAGATGATGAACGGCGCGGCCCAACGCCGCTCTTTCTTGTACAGGCCGGGGGAAATGAACGCCCAGAACTGGTACAGCACCCACGGCGCCGCTAGAAATAGCGACACCACCAGCGGTAGCTTGAACCAGATGATGGAGATTCCCTCGGTCGGATCGATGGCGATCAGATTGGGTTGCAATCCCAGCGACGTGAGCGCCGCCGCCGCCGGCTGGCGAATGATGTCCCACAACTGCTTACTGAAAGAGATCGCGACGATGAACGCGGCCCCCAGCCCCCACAGGCAGCGGATCAGTCGCGCGCGCAGTTCCTCTAAATGTTCCATGAAGGACATGCGTAGCATGCCTTCGTCGTCTTCATCGTCGTCTGGAGGCGGCGCCGT
>WNFL01312663.1_pt2 | contig 11080 bp, 7 predicted proteins | sample 5400361 | NCBI WGS metagenome assembly WNFL01 (sample SAMN13153351, study PRJNA577476) | soil metagenome | isolation source: 40 cm soil on Douglas fir-dominated hillslope | place: USA:California | collected 2013-09-17 | reverse complement strand
TTGCCGAAATCGCCGTGGGCAAGATCGACGGTGTAGCGGAAGAATTGCTCGATCAACGGTTTGTCGAGGCCGAGCTTCTTGCGGATCTGCTCGACGGCTTCCTTGCCGGCGGCGGGTCCGGCGAAATAGGCCGCGGGATCGCCGGGCAGCGCGCGCGTCAGGAGGAACGTGACGATGACGACCCCGATCAGGCTCGGGATCGCGAACATCAACCGCTTGCCGATCATGGTCAGCATGATGCACCCGCGATTTGCACATGGAGCCGCGCGAATAGCGAATGGCAAATAGCGAATAGATGATGACGGCAACTCTCTTTCACTATTCGCTACTCCCTATTCGCCATTCGCCCCGCTTACGCCTTCACCATCGCCCGGTAATCCAGACGGCGGTGAAACCAGTACTCGTAGCCGGAAACGTTCTTCTGCATCGCGACGTTGACGTAAGGCTGATACAACGGGATGCGCGGGATGTCGGTGAAGGCGAGATCGATAAAGCCCTTCACGTCGGTATCGTAAGTGGCCTTGTCGCCATTCGCCCCCGCGGCCACGGCGCCATCGATGAAGCCGTCCATTTCCTTCGACTGATAGCCCATCGTGTTGAAGATCGAATTTCGGCCGTGATAGCACCAGATGAAGAAGTATTCGGGGTAATCGAGCCAGCCCGAGAATACGTTGGTGTAGAGCGGCATCTCCTTCTTGTTCAGTTCGGTGCGCCAATTTGCGCCGGGAATTTTATTGATGGTGGTCTTGATGCCGATCTGGCCGAGACTCTCCTGCACCAGCACGCAAAGCGGCTCGTTGACGCCGGCAAATCCAAGGTCGAACGATATCGTAGTCTCGAAGCCGTCGGGGTAACCGGCTTCGGTGAGCAGCGCCTTGGCTTTCGCAATGTCGGTATTGTACATGTGAGCTTGCGGCCAAACAGCTTCGGTCGGCTTGCCGGCGGCGCCAAACATCGGCTTGGCCAGTCCGAACAGCACGGCATCCATGATCTTCTGATAAGGAATGGCGTAAGCTACCGCCTGGCGCACTTTCGGATTGTTGAATGGCGGCTTGGTGACGTTCATGCCGAGGTACTGGATGCCGTTGGAATAGGGCATCGAGACGATGTTGAGCTTGCCGCCGTCCTTCAACTCGACGAAATCCTTGTTGGGCAGGTCATACGACACATCGGCATCGCCGCGTTCCAGCAGCGCGCGGCGATTGCCGGCCTGCGGTACCATGCGCCAGATCACCCGCTTGATCTTCGGCAAGGGGCCGCCGACCCACTCGTCATTGCGCTCCATCACCACTTCGGTGCCGGCGGTCCATTTCGTCACCTTGTAGGCGCCGGAACCGACGGTCTGCTGCTTGGCGAATTCGAGACCCCAGGGATCTTTCTCGCTGGCGTTCTTCTTGAGAAGTTCGGAATTGACCACGCATGGCACGATCACGGCGAGGTCGGGAATCGTCAGGCGGTCCTTCTTGGCGAAATCGACCCGCACGGTGTAGTCGTCGACGATAACGAACTGCTCCGGCTTGGTCAGCGATCCCGCGCTCATCTGAAACGCCGGGAATCCGCCGACGCCGATGGCGCGGTCGAGCGACCATTTGACGTCCTTGGCGGTCACCGGTGCGCCGTCATGGAATTTGGCGTTCTTCTTCAGCTTGAAGGTTGCCGACATGTCGCCGACATTCATGTCCTCGGCGAGCTCGGGCCTGATCTTGTCGCGATCATAATATGGCAGGCCACCGGGCCCGGTTTTCATCTCGTGGCTGATCAGCCGGTCATAGCAATTCCACGACACCTCGTAACCGGGCACGTTGGTCCCGGTACCGTGGATGTCGAGATTATTGGGACCGCTCTCGGAAACGATCAGCAGGGTCTCGGAGCGGGCGTCGGCCTTGGCGGCGGACCAGATCGCGGGTGCCGGCACCATGGCGCCGGCGGCGATTCCGGAGACCGATTTCAGAAAATCGCGACGCTTCATGTGATGCTCCAAACGCCCGGGGAATGGCTTTGAGAGCGGCTTCGCAAGGTTTGTGCCAAACCTTAACGAAAGCCTAATTTCGCTTTAAATCCTTGATTCGGCTTTGGATATTTTATTTCAGAGGACGCGGAAATCTCGCGGGCGCACAAGTCCATTGCATACAAAGATGTATCTTTGCCTAGTGAATATGCAAATGCTTAAATCGCCCTTTTCCTAGGCAACACGCACTGGAGAGTCCTAGCTGCAGGCGCAGAAATCTGGTGCCATGTGGCGTCAGGAAGGCGCGGTACAACACAGAACCAAAAATGACGCCGGCCAGGCCACAAGCCCGACCGGCGCCCGCTTTTTCGCTCTCGCAAGATCCGATCAGGGCTTGTTAGGACCGGTTTCCGTCGTGACGATCACCATCGTCATCACGGTCATGACGATGATCATGACCGTGATCGTCGTGATCGTGATCGCCATCGTGGTCATGCGGATCTTGAGCATGGTCGAAATCGAACATGTCGAAGAGATCGCCGATCGCAGGCATGTTCACCGGCACCCAGGGGGTCGATCCATGACCGGGTTGGGCAGGTTGTCGCGGCTGCGATTCGAGATCTTGCCGAGACGCCAGTTCCGTTCGATGAACTTCAAGACTGATGCTTGATCGTTGTAGGAATGCACCACGTGCCCGCCGGTGGAGAACGGCGAGATGACGAGCATCGGCATGCGCGGACCATCGCCAAAGAAGTCAAGCGGCTGAATGAAGCCGCTGTCATACATACCGCCGCTCTCGTCGAAGGAGATGATGATCGCAGTCTCGGCGAAAAGCTTGGGATTGGCTTTCGCGCGGTCGACGATGTCCTGGACGAACTCCTCCAGCAGACTGACCTTGCCGCTGCCGGGATGCCCCTGAAGTCCGCCGTCCGGCTTGACGAACGCGACCGCCGGCAGATTGCCGCTTGCAATGTCGTCGAAGAGATTACCGACGACATCCTTGAGATGCGCCGCCCGCGCCTTTGGGTCGGCCATTACCGACTTCGAGTATTGGAACGGATTGCAAATGTCGCAATAACCGGCTCGGAACACCTGATTGAAGACATCCGTGGCTCCGTTGGCGACTGCGACCGCCGAGTCGTATCCACCACTATACCAGGCCCAGGAAATGTTTTTCTCGTTCAGTTCGTCCCCGATATGCCGCTGTGTCAGCGGTGCCATTGTCGTCGGCTTGACTGTGTTGAGCGTACCGATCGCGGTGTAAGGAACATCGGCGTCGCGCGTGGCGTAGTAAGCGTTCGGCGCGCAGTTTGGACCAACATAATAGTGCAGTGACGCGAGATAATATTGGATCTCGGCAACGCCGGGCTGAGTTGGATCACCGCATTTCACCCAGGTCCCGTTTGCTTGATAGGTGTTGACCGTGCCGACGACAGGATCGGGATTCATGATACTGCCCGGCGGGATCAGCGGACGGCCGTTGCCGTCGCTATAGAAGGCGTTATCGCCGAAGGCGATTCCAATCGCGCCGGTGACCGATCCACCCATGATCGCCTGATGAAAATTGTCGGAGAGCGTGTACTGGTCGGCGAGCTTCTTGAAGATCGGCGCGTCGCCGGTGTTCATATTGAAGAACGCCATGTCCTGACCGCCGTCGGTCGGCGTCTGAGTCGGCAGGGTGCCGTTGGTCGTAGCCACAAACGGATAGAGATCGTGCAGGCAGCCGGTCGGATTCTCCCGGGTCGCATTCTTCATGCCGCAATCGTTCTGCTGCCACATCTGAAACGTCTGATGGATCGTGTCGCCCTCATACGCGTCGTAGGGCAGCGTAGGCCCGGTCTGCTGGAAAGGCCCTGCCGGCAAACGATTCACACCGGGAATACGGATATCTGCACCGTTCTTCGGAATAGATCCGGTGCCGCCAGTTGCAAGCGTGATCTGATCTTCGAGCGGCAGCGAAGGATCGCCTTGCGGAAACGCAGCGGTCGGCTTGCCGGATGCATCCACGATGCCGAACTCGACGCCGACGCCCGCCGGCTGTGCGGAGGCGATGGTGGGCACCGGCAGGACCGTATAAGCGGCTTTGGCCAGCGGACTTAGCAGGAACCTGCCATCGCTCGATGTCGCCTGGTATTGCCGCCCCTTCGCAAAATTCCTGCCCGGGGTTCCGTCCGCGTTGACGATTCCCTGCGATAGCAGATTCCAGACCTTCTGCCCGTTTCTCGGCTGATAGGTGCCGTAGATGTTATCGAAGCTGCGGTTTTCGCCGACGATATAGATGATGTGCTTGATCGGCGTTTCGGTCGCGAATTCTTTCGCATTCGCCGACGGTGTCACAGTCGCGGCGAGCGCGCCACGGCCTGCAGCGTGCGGAAGCAGCACCGCGGCCCCCAAACCCATCAATGCCGTCATGGAAACACCGGCAATCATCCTGAACTGGCTTTTCCGGCGAATCGACCTATTCGGAAACATGCTTCCTCTTTCTGGTATGGTAAAAAACGCTGTGACCATTAGTCGCGCTCGGTGACAGAACGCATTCAAATTTGTGTAGCGTTTGCGACGAGCGATGAGCGGCGGCGAATGTGCAGCGGGCCCCGTTCGAGGCACCGGCAAATCGCATAGGCCAGACGTCACGCGGAGCGTGGCGTGTCGGATCATCCGCCGATCGAGGCGCAACTTGTCTTCGATGACGCGCGCTCGACTTTTATTGCGGAGATTGTCTCTTTGATTGCAGGAACTGCCGCAGAGCCGCATAATGTGCGTCGTGAACAGCCGGGTCGAATAACGACCAGCGTTCGGCGTTCCGGACGACGGCCGGGACCGCGGCAGTCATAAAGCGATTGTAGTTTTTGTATTCGCCGGCCGCGTCATTGTATTTTCCGTCGGCGGCGTCGGCGCTGATGCGCCGCAGGGTCAGCACGACCTCCTTGAGCGCCATGCGCGCAAGATTGCGCTCCTTCTCGCCACCTGACACGGCAGTATTCCTGCGGTCCGGAACGCGCTCTGTCAAATCGCGCAGTTCACCGCCGACCGTATCCACGGCCAGGGCGATGACGTCATTGTCATGAGCCGGAATAGCAGTCGCCAGGACGCTCGCGAAGTCGGTAATCTCCCGTAGTTGGCTGGCCGCGCCATCGCGTTCGTAGGCCTGCACGCCGTCGCCGACAGCCGTCAGATATGCAACCAGGTCCGCCTTCTCCCGGGCCGAAAGCCCAAGGTCGAATTTACGGTCAAAGTGGCTCACCACCTCGTCGTAAGCGCCGAAACGTCCATCGTGGAAGTAAGGTGCGTTGAAATCAGCGTTCAACAGGGTCGGCGTCCGGTAGAGCCCGCCCGACCCGACATCATGCTGCATGTGGTCAAGGAACACGCCAGAAGGAATGTGACAGCCCGCACAGCTGAGATTCGGGTCATGCGGAAAAGGCCTATTGAAAAGCGCTTCGCCGCGCCGTTCGGCATCGCTGGCCTCCGCATTCAATTTCCCGCCCGGACCGAGAACAGGATTGGGCAGGAAATCGATGTCCTGGATATAAGCGACCATCCCATCGAGAACCGCGGGAGCAGGCTCTGGACCGGCAAACTCGACGACGATCACATTGCGGATAAAATCGCGCAGCGATTCTGTACGCCCGTCATGTCCATAGGGCGCGAGATAACGTGCGCCACGCAAGCTCGGAATTCGCACCGGATCGAGAACGAGATTGTCGGCTTTCGGATTGAACAACGGGCCCGAAGTGTCAAAATTCCCGGGCCGGGTCGACATTCCCGAAACAAAGAGCTTGGGATTTGAAGCACCGTTGACATGGCAGGTGCCACAACTGACCCCGGCCTGCCGCGCTGCGCCACCCAGAACGCCGGGCGCGTTGAACGCCATGTCTCCGAGATTCACCAGATACGATTTGCGGCCTCCGATGGCTTCGGAATGAAACACCTCTCGCGGACGGTCGAGCGCATCTTCGTTCAACTCGGTTCCTGCGGGCAGAGTGGTTTGTTCGCCATCAACTGGAAAGGCAAAAGCATGCTGAAGAGCCAAAGTCGTAGCAAGACCGGCCGCAACCAACAACAACGCTCGAACGATCACCCGCCGGCCCTCAATTTTCCGAAAACAATATGTTGAAGCGAGCACAAGGGCCGCGAGCTGAGTGCCCGCGTGCTTCTCGTTAGGTAACGCTGGGGTGATCGTGGTTCTGGCAGGACGATGGCGTTTTTAGCAAAGAAACAGCAAGGCATGCGGATCGCCAACTAGACCGTTGTCGCGGAGTTGTTCGAGTTGGGATCGTTCTATCGATGTTACGACTATTGTTTTGTGACAACTCGATGCGTTGTCCGCATTTTTCACCATGCCTCGGGTCTGACCGTCAATGCCGGGCTTGGCGCCACGCTTCAATACCTCCGGCCTGCAATATGGCGCAACAGAACTAGAAGGCCATGCCATTGGTTGCCGTCAAGTCGGCCACAGCAATTCCTGCAATTCAAGCAGGTCGCGCGCCTTTTCTTGCCAATCCTCGATGCAAATGTGCCGGACGGGATCGCTGGCGCGATGGAGCATCAGAAGCGCCATCAGCCGGCGCTTCACGGTCGGATTAATATCCGCGCTCGAATAGCCGAATCCCGAAAACAGGCTTCGAACGCGACCCGGCAGCCCTGCCGTCATAAAGGCGCTCGGGCCAAGCAGGTCGTATTCGCCCCACCCCGTCATCACGTCGCCGAAATCGATAAGCCCTGACAGGCGCCATCCCCCGCTTTCGTGGCTCAACAGCAAATTCTCCGGAATGTATTCTCCGGTCAGAATCACCGGAGGTGCGTCCAGGGGAACAAGCGTTGCCGCGTCGCGAAGGATATCGTCCAGCCCGTCCAGATATTTTCGCGGCAAGCCGAGACACCTGTGCCGCGCGCGACATCCCGCGATCTGCTGGTGAATGAACCGGTCCCAGCGCGGCTCGATACCAGAAAGTTCCCCCAGCGGTACGCGCTGCACCTCGGCAATGGTCTCGCCGATCTGAAAAAGGACCCGCTCTTTCTGGTCCTCCGGCAGCACGGGCCACGCGCGCGTGCCGAGGATGCCGGGCAGACGGGTGATGACCAGATACGGCCATTGATCGCGCTCGCCTTCGAACACGATTTCAGGGATCGGGACGCCAAGCCGTCCGCGAAGCAGCGAAAGCGAAAGACACTCTGAAACAAACTGGCTGCGCAGGAACGGAGGAAAGATCTTCAGGATCAGGCCATCATCAAGGGCGACGACGAGATTGGTGCCCGTCGCGAACAGGTGCGGATCCGCGTGAGGCAATCCATGACTGCGTGCGATGTCGAGCGCCGCAGACAGGCCTTGCGACGCGTCGGCGCGCCATGCACGGAATGCCTCGATATTTTGTACGCTCGGCAGTGCGTGCGTCATCATTGTAAGACTTTTCCCACAACGTCGAGCAGCTACCGATCCGGGTTAGCCCGCTCGAATTGGCGCAGCAGCCGGTTGCCGCGCTCGACGGCGGAATCCAGCGCTGCTTGCGCGGATTTCTTGCCGCTGAAGGCCTGCTCCAGTTCGTCGTCGATCACATCGCGAATCAGAACAAAGGATCCAAGCCGAACCCCCCTCGAATTTTCGGTCGGCGTTTTCAGTGTGATCTGCTCGATCGAGATCGCGGTGCCGGGATTGCGATCGTAAAAACCTTGCGCGCGGGTCAGATCGAAGGCGGCGCGGGTAATCGGCAGATAGCCGGTGTTCTGGTGCCATGCGGCCTGAATCCCCGGCTTCGACAGGAATCCGAAGAACTTGGCGACGCCCTTGTATTCGGCGCGCGGCCGGTCCCGCAGCACCCACAATGTCGCGCCGCCAATGCTGGTGTTTTGCGGCGCGCCTTCAACATCGGGCCAATACGGCAACATGCCGTATCCCACCTCGAATTTCGAATTGGCCTTGATGTCGGCGCGCGTCGCCGACGAGCCGATGAAGATTCCGCATTCGCCATTTTGAAACCGCGGCTCCGCCGAGGTGGCGCGGCCGCTGTAGTCGAATGCCTTGGTGGTCTGCCACTCCGCGAGTTGCGCAATGTGACGCACCATCAGCGGATTGTTGAAAGTCAGCACCGCATCGAGACCGTCAAAGCCATTGGCCTTGGTCGAGATCGGCAGGTTGTGGAATGCCGAAAAATTCTCGACGTTGATCCATGACGGCCAGGACGTCGTCAGGCCGCAAACGGACCCGAAGGCACGCAACCGCTTCGCCGCCGCGCCGACCTCCGGCCAGGTCTTCGGCGCGACCTCGGGGTCAAGGCCGGCGGCACGGAACAGGGTCTTGTTATAATACAGGATCGGCGTCGATGAGTTGAACGGGAAGGACAGCATGTTGCCGGCGACGTCGGCATAGTAGCCGGCAACAGACGGAAGGTAGGCGGCCGGAGAAAATGCCTCCGATTCGTCCTGCATCAATTCGAACACGGGATAGATCGCACCTTTCGCGGCCATCATGGTCGCGGTGGCGATTTCGCTGACCTGGACGATGGCGGGCTGGCTCCGCGAGCGAAACGCGAAGATCGCCGCCGTGACGGTTTCGGTATAATTGCCTTTGTAGCTCGGCACGATCCGGTACTCGGATTGCGATGCGTTGAAATCCGCAGCGAGCTTGTCCACCTGCCGCCCGAGTTCGCCCGACATGGCATGCCACCACATGATGTCGGTGACCGCCCAGGCCGGAGAGGCCAAAGTGACCGCCGCGGCGACAGCCGCGAGTTGCAGGAACCTCAAGGCCGATTTCACGATAAGACCTTCCGATCTGCCGCGGTCGAAACGGTTTCCGCGCGTCACGAGCCCTGATTGAGCCCCGCACCGGCGGGAAAGGGCGGTCAGTGCACCATTAACGATAGCTGCGCCGACAGTATAGCTATACCTCGCCGGCTTCTATAAAATCGCGTTGAACCTTTTTATCCAGCGACCGACATCATCATAAGGGGATGAAGTTGCCTGTGTACAGCCGCGCCGACCTTTCGCGGACCGTCGCACTCGTTGTCGCGCTGTTTTCGGCGGCGGTCTCGACGGGCGCGGTCGCGCGGGAATTTCGTGCCGCCGATACCCAGAACGAGGATTATCCGACCGTACAGGCGCTGCGCTACATGGGCCGCCTGATCGCCGAGCGCAGCGGCGGCCGTCTCCAGATCCGGGTGTTCCATTCGCGCCAGCTCGGCGAGGAAAAGGAAACCATCGCGCAGACCCGCGCCGGTGCCATCGATCTCAATCGCATCAACGGGGCATTGATCGGGAATTTCGTGCCGGCGATGAAGGTGCTGGCGATGCCGTTTCTGTTCCGCTCCCTCGAGCATTTGCAAAAGGTGCTGGACGGGGGCAACGAAATCCTAAACAGTTTCGAGCCCTATGGATTTGTCGGGCTGGCGTTTTACGACTCCGGAGCGCGATCGATCTACAACAGCGTCAGGCCGGTGCGCGCGATCGCCGACGTCAAGGGCTTGCGGCTTCGCGTGCAACAATCCGAATTGATGTCCGACATGATCAAGGCATTCGACGCCGAGCCGGTCCAGCTGCCCTATGGACAAGTTCTCACCGGGCTCGCCACAGGGCTGGTCGATGGCGCGGAGAACAACTGGCCCTCCTTTGTCACGAGCGATCATTACAAATATGCCGGCTATTACACCCTCACCGAGCACTCGATGTCACCAGAGGTGCTGGTGATGTCGCAGAAAGCCTGGGAGAGCCTGTCGCTCGATGATCGAAAGATTTTTCGCGAGGCCGCGATCAGGTCCAGTCACTTTATGCACGACAAGTGGAAGGCTCTCGAGGAGCAGTCGCGCCGGCAGGCGGAAGCCGCGGGCGTCACCATCATCACTGACTTCGACCGCAAGCCTTTCGAAGCCGCGATGGCCGGAATCTACGCAAAAGCGCAACGCGATCCCGAAGCCGCGGAACTGATCGAGCGAATTCGCAAAGTGGAGTGAAGTGGCCTTGGGCACACCCCAGCGGGATGAAACTGCGGAACGGCCGGCGGGCTTCGCCGCGCGCGGTCGTTTTCGCATCGTCGGGCTGGTCCGCGCGGTGCCGATCCGCTGGCGCATTCTGTCGATTGCCGCGCTGAACTCGGCGGTCGTCGTGGTGCTTTCCGCCATGATCTGGAACGGCGCCCAGGTGCTCGGTTCGGCCTGGGACGACGTCCGGCAAGCGCGGGAGTCGGACAAGATCCTGGCGATGCTGGAGAGCGAAACCGGCCGCCTGCAGAATCTGATCCATCGCTATATCAATCAGCCGAGCCCCGAACTGTTCGCGGAGATATTGCTGTTACGCGAGGCCGTTCTCGGCACCCTTACCACGCGCGCGTCGACCGACCCGATGCTGTCCGGATCGGTGGAGGAACTCGAGCGCGTCACCGAGCGGTTTCTCAACGGTTTCGGCGAATTGCGCGGTGTCCAGGCGACCATTTCGAAGACCTATGAGGAGCAGGTCTTGACCCCGGCCCGGGACATGGCCGGGCTTTACTCGATCATCGAGGGCGCAACCGGGCACCGCGACGCCCTGATCTGGCCATCGCTCGGAAAGTCCCGCGAGGCGTTTACCGCGATGCTGGTCGCCGCCAACGCCTATTATCTTTCGCTGGCGACGGCCTCCGCCGAGGAAGCTCGCCGGAACACCGATACGATCGAAAAAACCATCCCGGTCATGTCCGACGTCGCCGACAACGACCTGCAGCGCATGGCTCTGCAGCGACTGAACACGCGGACCGTGGCGCTGCGCGAAGGCTTTGCGAAATTATCCGAGCAGCTCGCGAGCCGAACCGAGCTGTTGCGCAACACCATCGACGCCAGCCAGGCCGAAGCCATCGGCGCCATCGACGGATTGTCGGTCAAGATGCGGCAGCGCGAGCAGAAAGCGCAGGAAACATTCGATCGGACGCTGGCCGATATATCCCGCAAGGTGCTGTCGATCGCCGTGATTTTTCTCGGCATCATCATCACCGCGGGGATCGTGATCGCGTTGAGCATCCGGCTGCCCTTGCAGCAGATCATGGCGGCGATGCACGCGATCACATCGGGCGATTACGATCGGCAGCTGCAGGGGACGGGCGCCAAGGACGAGGTCGGCGCGATGGCCCGCGCGGTGGAGGTCTTCCGCGAAAACGCCATCGCCAAC
>WNFL01307865.1_pt4 | contig 11080 bp, 9 predicted proteins | sample 5400361 | NCBI WGS metagenome assembly WNFL01 (sample SAMN13153351, study PRJNA577476) | soil metagenome | isolation source: 40 cm soil on Douglas fir-dominated hillslope | place: USA:California | collected 2013-09-17 | reverse complement strand
CCGTGGCGACCGCGCTGCTCGGACGCCCACCTGGCTCCGCCGACTACGGCCTCGACCTGCTGCTCCGCGGACCGCGCCTGCCTGCACTGTGGGGAACGCTCTGCGCGCTGCTCGCCGTCGCGTATTCGTGGCTGTTCACGGCGCTCGGCGGACGCACGCCGGGGCTCGCCCTCGCCGGCCTGCGCGTCGAATCGCAGCGCGGCGGAACCCTCACCGTCCGCGAGGCCCTCGCGCGCGCGGCCCTCGCCGTGCCTTCCGCTGCTCTCGGGCTCGCCGGGTTCGCCCTGGCGTTCGTCGACCCGCGCGGCCAGACGCTGCACGACAAGCTGTGCGGCGCGGTGGTGGTCCGGCGCTGATCCCTCGGACGACGCGGGTCGCCTTGACCCGCGATCCGGCCGCGGTGCGGAATGCGCCGCCCGTACGTCCGTACGGCCCCAACCACGGAGAACGACCCATGTACCGACTGCGTGTCCTGCTCGGCCTGGCATTGCTCGCCGGGGCGCTGCCCGCTCGCGCCGCGCCGCACGAAGTGGAGCTGACCTGGATGTCGATCGCCAACTGGTACTTCAAGTTCGACGATCTGCGTATCGTGATGGACGGCTACATCACCCGAGTGCCGCAGAAGGTCTTCGTGGCCTCGGAGAAATTCCCGGCCGACCAGTTCGCCTTCACCAACGCGCCCTGGCCGGTGGACGTGCCTGCGGTGCTGCGCGTCCAGGACGCCCTGGCCGCCGGAGGCCGGCTGGACTACGTCCTCGCCGGACACAGCCACTTCGATCACACTTACGACACCGCGACGTGGGCGGCGGTGACCGGGGCGCCGATCATCGGCGGCCTTTCGACCTGCTACCAGGCCATGGGCCAGGGCCTCCCGGCGTCCCAGTGCCGCGTCGTGAGCGGCAGCTGGAAACCGGGTCAACCCCGCGACCGCCTCCTGCTCGGCAACGGCGTCACCATGCGCGTGGTCCGCTTCAACCACAGCGGCAACGCGTCGAACCCGATCCAGCACTTCGCGCGCGAGCTGAGCGGCCCACCCGACTTCAGGAACCACGGGTTCCGCGCCGGCGTCGGCGAGGACTTCCCGAACGGTGGCGGCGGGCGCGCCTTCCTCTTCACCGTGGACAACCCGGGCGGTCCGATCAGCTTCTTCGTCAACAACTCGGCCAGCGCGTTCGACCTCGACAAGGACATCGTGGTCGACCGCGTCAACTACGGCTCGCCGCTGTTCAACCTGCAGGCCGCCATGGACGACGCGGGCCTCGAGAGCGTCGACGCCTGGATCGGCACGGGCGGGTTCGCGATCGCCAACCTCGTGGTTCCGGTCATCCACCCGAAGGTGTACATCCCCAATCACTGGGACGGCCTGTTCAACGCCTTCGAGCCCGGGATGCCCTTCCCGTTCCGCGACGCGACCCTGCAGGCGTTCCTGGAGAAGAACGGCGTCAAGCTGATGCCGCAGGGCCAGTACTTCGATACGTACCGCCTGGACGCGAACGGCGTCACCATGAAGCCGAACCACAGCGTCAAGCAGAAGCTGGGCTTCTCGGACGTGCAACAGTTCGCGCCTGCGACCGCGGCGGTCGCCGCGGCTGTCCAGGCCACGGTCTCGCCCGAAGATTGCGACAACTGATCCAACGCTTGCCTCCGGGCCGGGAGGGCCTTAGCCTCGCCGCCCCGGAGGCGAGCCGTGCCCGAGAAGCAGTACGTCCTGCCCATCCCGCGCAAGCGCGGCGTGATCTTCTTCCTGGTCGCCAACGTCCTGGCGTTCGCGCTGTGCGGAGCGGTCTGGGCGCTGGTCTGGTACGGCGACTTCTTCAGCCCCGCCGCTTCCGCGGTGTGGGGCTTTTTGGCGGAGCACTCCGGCTGGACGGTAGGCGCGGCCCTCTCCCCGCTGTTCGCCGCGCTGGTGCTGGGCTACGGCTACATGCGCAGGGCCATGGCGCGCCGCGCGCGAGAGAAGGCGGAGGCGCTCGCCGAGGCGGCCAGGGCGGCCGGGACGCAGCTTCCCGCGTGATGCGGCCCGGCGCCCCCGCGTGATCGGGCTCGCGTTGCTCTGCGCCGCAGCGGCCGCCGGGAGCGGGGCGCGGTCAGCCGCCGCGCTGGTGCCGGCGGCGGCGGATGCCGCGCTCTTGCTCGACGGTGCGCAGGGTGCGGCCGGGCTGCGCGCATTCCTCGACGGCGTCGCCCAGCGGGCTCCGGCGCTGGCCGCGGGGCCGCGGCTGGCCGCGTTGGTCGGGCCCGACCTCATCGGGAATCCGACCTCCTGGGGGGTCTCCTCCTCGGGTCCACGGGCGATGTTGCTCTGGGGCGGCTCTGCCGGGCTGAGCGCGCCCGTGCGCGACTCACGGGCCGCACGGGCCGCGCTGCAGTCCTGGCTCGCCGAGGTCGGCACCCCTCGGTCCGTCCGCGCGCCGCCCGTGCGCGGCCTGCTGGCCGCCGGAGACGGGCGGAGGGCCCGCGCCGGAGCGGTCGCTTCCATCGGAGGCGCGCCGCGGCTCCTCACCGCCTCGGGACCGCGCGCGACCGCGCTGGTGGCCGCGCTGGCGCAGGCCGCCACGCGCACCGCCGGCGCCGCCCGGCTCTCGGCGGACCGTGCCCTCGCGGCAGGCCTCGCGCAGCTCACCGGGCCCGCGGCGTTGGTACTGCGCGGGGCCGATCCGCTCCGCGCGGCCACGCTCTCGCTGGACGGATCCGCCCAGGGGGTCATCGCGCGCGGGCTCGTCCTCGCTTCGTCGCCGCTGCTTTCGGGGGCCGCGCCGGGTCCGTCGAGCTGCGCCGGGGCTTCGCTGTTCTGCCTGCGCGCCGGGCTCGGACCGGCTGGCCGCGAGGCGCTCGCGCTCGCCGCCCGCGCCTATCTGGGCGCCCTGCTCGCGCCGGACGATCGCGACGCGCCGGATCAGCTCGCGCAGCGCGCCGCCGCGGCGGCCGAGCGCGTGGTGGTGCGCAGCGATGGCGCAGACGTGCGCCTCTTGTCCACCGAGCGCGAAGCGCTCTGGGCCCTGCGCCTGCAAGCGGTCACCGCGCCTCAGGCCGGGGAAGGCGCCGCGGACGCGCGCGGCCCCCGGTCGTTCTGCATCCGCGCCGACGCGACCGCCGCCTGGTTCGGAACGCCCTGCCCCGCTGCCGCACCGGCCGATCCGGGCGCCCCGGAAGGGACTTCCGCGCTGGAGGCGCAGCTCGACCTGGGCGCGGCCGACGCTGCGCTGAAGAAGCTCAGTCCGCTGGATGCCCTCCATGGAGGCCTCGCCGCCGGTCTGTACGCCGGCCGGCTGACCGCCGGCGGGCTGCTGCGCGGGTCGGGCCCGGTGACGGTCACCGGCCGCGCCAACCCCGCGGGCGCCGAGGTGGAGCTGCGCTGGCCGCTTCGCTGAAAGCCTGGTTGAAATACCGCGCGGCGGCGTGTCACGGCGACTGGCGCGGCGCCCGCGTCTTCAGTAGGGTGCGCGCCCGATGTCCGACGAGAACGAGAAGGTAACGCCTACGTCCGAGCCACCCGGAGGGATGTCCTCCGTGGAGCGGAGCGAGCGGCTGTCGGTGCTCGGCGCGCGCGAGAAGCTCGCCGCGCTCGACGCGCAGGCCGAGCTGGGCGGCGGAGAGGAGCGGATCGACAAGCAGCACGACGAGGGAAAGCTCACCGCGCGCGAGCGCATCGAGCTCCTGCTCGACCCGGGCAGCTTCCTCGAGCTGGACAAGTTCAAGGTCCACCGCTGCGACGACTTCGGCATGCAGGACAAGAAGATCCTCGGCGACGGGGTGGTCACCGGTTACGGCACGGTCGAGGGCCGGCAGGTGTTCGTCTTCGCGCAGGACTTCACCGTGTTCGGCGGATCCCTCTCGGGTGCTTACGCGGAGAAGATCTGCAAGGTGATGGATCTCGCGGTCGCAACCGGCTGCCCGGTCATCGGCCTCAACGACTCGGGCGGCGCGCGGATCCAGGAAGGCGTGGTGTCGCTCGCGGGATACGCGGAGATCTTCTACCGCAACGTCTCGGCCTCGGGAGTGGTCCCGCAGCTCTCCGCCATCCTCGGGCCGTGCGTTCATCGTGATGACCAAGGGGACGAGCTACATGTTCATCACCGGCCCCGACGTCCTCAAGACCGTCACGCACGAGGAGGTCACCAAGGAGGAGCTGGGCGGCGCGCAGGCGCACAACGCGAAGAGCGGCGTGGCCCACTTCGCCGCCGAGGACGAGGCCTCCGCGATCCGCATCCTGCGCGAGCTGCTCTCCTTCCTGCCTTCGAACAACCTCGACGCTCCGCCGGCAGTGCCCACCCAGGATCCACCGGACCGTCGCGACGAGGCGCTGAAGACCATCGTCCCCGAGAGCCCGAACAAGCCGTACGACATCAAGGAGGTGGTGCGGGCGGTGGTCGACGACCGCCACTTCCTCGAGGTCGCGGAGCACTACGCGCGCAACATCGTCACCGGGTTCGCGCGCCTCTCCGGCCAGTCGGTCGGGATCGTGGCCAACCAGCCTGCCGTTCTGGCCGGCGTGCTCGACATCGGCGCCTCGAGGAAGGCGGCCCGGTTCGTGCGCACCTGCGACGCCTTCAACATCCCGCTGGTCACCTTCGTGGACGTGCCCGGCTTCTTGCCCGGGACCGAGCAGGAATGGGGCGGGATCATCACCCACGGCGCGAAGCTGCTCTACGCCTTTGCCGAGGCCACGGTGCCCAAGCTGACGGTGATCACGCGCAAGGCCTACGGCGGGGCGTACGACGTGATGGCCTCCAAGCACATCCGCGCCGACGTGAACCTCGCCTGGCCCACCGCCGAGATCGCCGTGATGGGCCCCGAAGGCGCGGTGAACATCGTCTTCCGCCGCGAGCTGGAGAAGAACGCCCGGACCCGCGAGGACCTGGTGCAGAGCTACCGGAACACCTTCGCCAACCCGTACAAGGCCGCCGAGCTGGGGTACGTGGACGAAGTGATCCTCCCGGAGGACACGCGGCCGCGCCTGTGCCGGGCCCTTTCGATGCTGCGGACCAAGCGCGCCGAGGTGCCGCGTCGCAAGCACGGCAACATCCCCCTGTAGATGCCGCGCGGAATCGAGCAGATCCCGCTGATCTACGACGCGGTCATGGCGATCACCGACCGCATCGGCCTGTGGAAGCTGCGCTCCTGGCTGACCGCCGGCGCGAGCGGGCGCGCGCTGGAGGTCGGCTGCGGGACCGGGCGCAACCTGCCCCGGTACCCGCCCTCCACCCGGGTGATCGGGATCGACCCCTCGTTGGACTCGCTGCGGCGCGCCCGCCGGCGCGCACCTCAAGTCCCGTTGGCTTGCGCGAGGGCCGAGGCGCTGCCGTTCCGGGCGAGAGCATTCGACACGGTCGCGGTCAGCCTGGTGCTCTGCAGCGTCGCCGATCCGGGGGCAGCGCTTTTGGAAGTGCGCCGCGTGCTGCGCGACCCGGGCACGCTGCGCCTGCTCGAGCACGTCCGCTCGGAGCGGCGCTGGGAGGCGCGCTGGCAGGACTTCATCCAGCCCGCCTGGACGCGCATCACGGGCGGGTGCCATCCGAACCGCGACACCGAAGCCGCGGTGCGCCGGGCCGGCTTCCGCGTCGACGAACGCCGCGTGAACCGCAACCTGCGCAGGCTGGTGGCGCGCAAGGATTGAAGTTGCGCGCGCTGCCGCCGCCCGGCGAGGATCGGATCCGATGCCCGCCCCCGGGACCGCTCCACCGGCCAGCGCGCTCGACGCGGCCGCCCGGCTCGCCGACCGCGTGCGCTGGTTCTTCCTGCCGCTGGCGCTCTGCGCGCTCGTGGCCGTGGGCGTACACACCGCGGCCGACGTGGTGGGCGAGCTGATCCTGCGGCTGGTCGACGCCGCGGATGCCGCGTTCGACGGCCTCGCCTCCCGCTGGGCGTTGACCGCCCCGCTGGTGGATCTGGTCGGCCCTTCGCAGCGCATCTTCTTCGCCCGCGGCGTCGCCCTCCTCTGGGAGCTGGCCGCGGATGCGCTGCTTGCGTTGCCCATGCTCGGCTACGACGAGCGGGCTGACGAGGTGAAGAGGTTTCGCGAGCTCGTGGCCAAGGCGTGGGACCGGCCCACCACGGTGCGGCTCGTGTATCCGGCCGCCACGGGTGCGGTGGCGCTCGCCGGATCGTGCGCGGTCGGCCGGCTGCTGGAAGGCACCCTCCACTTCGGACTCCGCGGCGCGATCGGTTCGGCGGCGGACGCGCTGGCCCGGGGATGCGCGCTCGCCGCGGTGCTCGGCCTGGTCGCCTTCATCGCCTGGCGCGCCGTCGTGCACGCGCTGGTCCGCGCCGACGCGCGCTCCGGCCGGATCCCGCGTCGCCGCGGGCGGGCATTCACCGCCGGGCTGCCCGGCGCGGCGCTGGTGTTGCCGCTGGCGCTCGCGGCCCTCCGCGCCGCGCCGCTGCTCTCCTTCCTGCGGTGATGCGGCGCGCGCGCAGCTTCGCCGATCTCCTCCTGGCGGCTCTTTGCCTGTGGGCAGCCTGGTACCACACCCCGCCGGGCGCGCTCCTGCGCGGCGCCTTCGCCCGCCTCGCCGGCGGCCGGAGCGTCACGCCGGGGCTCCTCTCGTATTACGGCGCCGGAGCGCGCGCGTACCAGCTCGCCGAGCCGCTGCCGCCCCGCGCAGCGCTCTCGCCGGGTGCCGCTCTGGGCCTCGGCGCGCAATCCGCCCTGGAGAGGACTTCCCCGGCGGACCGGGCGCAGGTGCTTGCCCGGGCCGGGCTCCGCTCGGGTTCCGCGGATGCGCTGGGAGACTGGATCGGGCGCGAGGCCCAGCGGCAGGGTTCGCGCGAGGCCGCCGTGCTTTCCCTGTTCTGCGGGGAGGAGGCGGCGCGATTCGCCCGCGATCGTGCCGGAGCCGCGCGTGGCGCAGCCAGCCTCGAGGAGCTGGCGCGCCAGCTGCCGCCGCGCTACGCGGAAAGAATCGAGCTCGCCGCCACCGCGCTCACGCTCGGCACCGCCTACGCGCTGGCGTGGCCGCTGCCCGAATCCGCGCAGGTGACCTCTCCCTTCGGCGTGCGCGCACATCCCCTGCTTGGCGGGCGCCGGTTCCACTCCGGCGTGGACCTGGGGGTTCCCATCGGCACTCCCGTCCGCGCGGCGGGGGAAGGCCTCGTGCGCCGCGCCAGCGACGACCGGGTGAGCGGCCGGCTCGTGCTCGTCGACCACGGCAGCGGGGTCTCGACGGTGTACTGCCACAACGACGCGCTGCTGGTGGCGCCGGGCGACGCGGTGGCGAGAGGGCAGGTCATCGCCCTCTCTGGAAACAGCGGCCTCTCCACCGGTCCCCACCTGCACTACCAGCTCGACCTGCCTCACGGCCCGGCGAATCCTCTCCTCTTCCGCGCCGCGCGGCCGCCTCAGCTCGCCTCGGGCGGAACCGAGCCCTGAGCTCCGGTCAGGGGCTCTCGGCCCGCTCGTGCACTTGCGGGCAGGACGGATCCCTCAGGCAGTCGAATCGTTCGACGTCCACGAACCTGCCGCCCCGCACCTGGAAGCGGGCAAGCTGGGCGACCACGTCGCCGCGGGAGTCGAAGTCGCAGGGACCGGACGCGCCTTGGTAGTCGAACGGCTTGCCAGCCGCGATCAGCTCCAGCGACCGCGCGACACCGGCAGTCCCGGCATTGACGCGCTCTCCGTTCGAGTCGTTGATCGCGCCCAGCGCCTCGCGGATCTCGGCGCCACTCACCATCGCGGGATCTGCCAGGTGCCTGCGCTCGGCAGCCTGCAGCGCGGCCAGCATGACGGTCATCGCGGCGTCGTACGCGGCCGCGTCGCGGAAGGCCGGCGACTGGCCGGTCGAAGCCTTGAGGTCCCCGGCGAACGCCTGGCCCGCGGCACCTTCGCCCAGCACTGCCTGGGAGGTGCCTTCCTGGCCCTCCACCGCGGCCTTCAGGGTCTCGATCACGCGCGCCGCCCTGAAGTTGTGCGTGTGCACCAGCCGCACCTTGGATCCGCTCGCCAGGTAGGCCTTGGTGAAGCCCACCGAGAACTTCGGGAAGGTGATCTCCACCACCGCGTCCGGCAGGGCGTCGACCTTCCCGTGGGTCTTCTTGTCGGTCACCCTGGCCACGTCCGCGGCCCAGTCGTATTCGGCCGGATTGACCTTCACGCCATGGAAGAGCTGCTCGACGATCGCGCCTGGGCGTGACTCGGTGGCGTCAGCCTTGATGGCGTCGGAGAAGCCGTGACCGTAGGGGTCGTCGCTGGCGTAGATCGACAGCTTGAACTTGCCGTCGCCGTTCGCGTCGCCGTTCTCGCCGGCGGACACGAGCATCTGGACCAGCATGCGCGCCTGGTACGCGTCCGACATGGTGGTGCGGAAGTTCCAGCCCTTGCCATTCCGCAGGGCCGCTTGTTTCACCGGATCGGCGTCCTGCGCCTCCGGGTCGTCGATCGCCGGCGAGGTGCACGCCATGCAGACGATCGGGACGTCCAGCTGGTGCGAGAGGTCGCCGTCGTAATTCAGCATGTTGACGGCGATGTCGTCCTGGCTGGAGTCGGTGACGATCGCCTTCGCGTTCTGCTGCTTGACGAGCTGCAGGGCGCCGGCGCGCGCCATCTCCGGCGAGTTGCCCGAATTGATCTCGGCCAGCTCGAATCGCAACGCCTTGCCGGACTGCTTCAGGGCCTGGTTGACCTGGGTGACCGCCAGCCGGATGGAATCGGACCAGCTCGGCGTCGCAATGGAGCCGGTCCGGTCGATCAGCTGTCCGAGGACGATCACCGGGCCCTTCGGCGGCTGCGGAGCCTCCGCCGCCGGCTTGCACGCGGCCGCGCAAAGCACGAGGCCGAGAAGGATTCGCTTCATGATGTTCTCCAGGTCACGGCCGATTCGGGTCGGACCGCGGGAATAGCAAGGGAGACGTGTAAGACTGCAATGCTCCGCCCGGGTCGGTTCTCGCGCGGTGTGGGAAGCGCGGGTACGGTGCGCACTTCGGAGCAGGCGCGGCGCCTCCTGGCGCCACCGGGCTGGCCGCCGCGCGGCGCGCGGGATAGGTTTCGCGCCCCTGGAGGAAACCTTGAGCGTGGCCATCCGCAAGATCCTCATCGCCAACCGCGGCGAGATCGCCGTCCGCGTCGCCCGCACCTGCCGCGAGATGGGGATCCGCACCGTCGCCATCTACAGCGACGCGGACCGCGCCGCTCTCCACGTCCGCTCCTGCGACGAGGCCGCACGGGTCGGCCCGCCGCCCTCGCGGGAGAGCTACCTCTCGATCGAGAACGTGCTCGCCGCCGCGCGCAGGACGGGCGCGGACGCCATCCACCCCGGCTACGGGTTCCTCAGCGAGAACGCGGCGTTCGCGCGCGCGTGCCGGGACGCCGGCATCGTCTTCATCGGCCCGCCGCCCGAGGCGATGGAGGAGATGGGCGAGAAGACCCGCGCGCGGAGGAAGGTCAGCGAGGCCGGCGTGCCGATCGTGCCCGGCCTCAAGGAGCCGATCCCGGAAGGCGGCGAGGAGCAGGCCAAGCGAAAGGCCCAGGAGATCGGCTACCCGATCATGCTCAAGGCGGCGGCAGGCGGCGGCGGCAAGGGGATGCGGCTGGTCTCGGAGCCGCGGGAGTTCGACGCGGCGCTCGCCACGGCGAAGCGCGAGGCGCTCTCGGCATTCGGCGACGGCCGGGTCTACATCGAAAAGGCCGTCACCCGGCCCCGGCACGTGGAGATCCAGATCTTCGCGGACCAGCAGCAGAGCTGCATCTGGCTGGGCGAGCGCGAGTGCAGCGTCCAGCGGCGGCATCAGAAGGTCATCGAGGAGACGCCCTCGCCCGTGGTCACGGCCGAGCTGCGCACGAAGATGGGCGAGGTGGCCGTCAAGGCAGCCCGCGCGGTGAGCTACGTGGGAGCGGGGACCTGCGAGTTCCTGGTCGACGGGACCTCGCACCAGTTCTACTTCCTGGAGATGAACACGCGCCTCCAGGTCGAGCACCCCGTGACGGAGTGGTGCACGGGGCTCGATCTGGTGCGCTGGCAGATCGAGGTGGCGCAGGGAGCGCGGCTGCCCTGGACCCAGGAGGACGTGCCCCGGAACCTGCGCGGGCACGCCATCGAGGCGCGGCTCTACGCCGAGGATCCGGCGCGGAACTTCCTTCCCAGCCCCGGCGTGATCACCGACGCGCGGCTCGCGGCCGGGCCGGGGGTCCGCAACGACTGGGGAGTGGAGTCGGGGTCCGAGGTGCCCCGCTACTACGATCCGATGATCGGCAAGCTCGCCGTCTGGGCGCAGACCCGCGAGCAAGCGATCGCGCGCCTGCGGCGCGCGCTCTCGGAGACGGTGGTGAAGGGCATCGTCACCAACACGCGCTACCTGAAGGGGATCCTCGACCTGGAGGAGTTCCGCCGCGGCGACTACGACACCGGCATCCTCGCCCGCGCCGCGGACCGGCTGCTGCCGGAGAAGCCCGACGGAACGGATCCGACGCCGGAGCAGGAGATGGCGCTCGCCGCCGCGGCCATCTGGCAGCTCGAGCAGGACCAGCGCGCGGCGCTCGCGCCGGCCGCCGGGCCTTCCGCCCGCGAATCGGCCTGGGCGCGCGCCGGGCGCCTGGAGACGCTGCGGAGGAACGGGTGAGATACCAGGCGTCGATCGGAGGAGTGGAGCGGCTGATCGAGATCACGCCGCGCGCGGAGAAGTACCGGGTGACGATCCACGAAGGAACGAAGGAGGGCCCGGGCGCCCGCACGCTGGAGGTCGATGCCGTGCACCTCGCCGGGCACGCGATGTCGTTGCTGGTGGACGGCCGGAGCGTGCGTTGCGAGGTCGAGCCGGGCCAGGACGGGCGCGTCGCGGTGCTGGTCGGCGACGAAGTGCACGAGCTGGAGATCCTCGACGAGCGCCGCCTCCGCCTGCGCCGCGCCTCGGGAAAGTTCAGCCTGGAAGGCCCGCAGCGGGTGGACTCGCCGATGCCGGGCAAGGTGGTGCGGGTGCTCGTCAAGCAGGGCGAGCAGGTCCAGGAAGGACAGGGCCTGGTCGTCGTCGAGGCGATGAAGATGGAGAACGAGCTCAAGAGTCCGAAGGCGGGCGTCGTCTCGGAGTTGCACGCGCAGGAAGGGCAGGCGGTGGAGGCGGGAGCGAAGCTGGCGGGAATGGGACGGGTGCC
>WNFL01032615.1_pt1 | contig 11080 bp, 11 predicted proteins | sample 5400361 | NCBI WGS metagenome assembly WNFL01 (sample SAMN13153351, study PRJNA577476) | soil metagenome | isolation source: 40 cm soil on Douglas fir-dominated hillslope | place: USA:California | collected 2013-09-17 | reverse complement strand
TGCGCGAACACATACCCGCACACTTCGTACGTGAGGTAATTATCGCCCCGGAGGGGTATCGTCTCCATACGCGTCGGTCGGAGCGATCGCCACGCCTCCTGCGACCGCCGCAGCCGGTCCAGCGACGTGGCGGCGGGTACATTGTTCCAAGGAGCAAGCGCGAGACACTCGGACGCAAGCTCGATAGAAAGCTGTGACCCCGCACTATGATCGATGAGTGCTTGCAGCCGTTTGCAGATCTGTTATAAAATTGTGATATATATGTCGATGCCAAGAGCCAGTTAGTTCCCCCATTCACGAACGAAATAGACTCACTCACTCACCAGACGGCACGGAAGAATATCGAACCCTCCGATTAGCACAACGATTGCTAGCACTAGCTCATTTGGGAGGTCCAGCAGCGCCATTGGACAATTTGAAAGATAACAAGTTTGAACCTGGGATATAATTGTTCTATTTGGTATAATATTTAGTTGCGGGGGACTGCCTGCGATAAGGCTGGTTGGGGTGTGAAAGGAGGCGCCTTTGATACCACGGCCGGTGCATCGGATGTCAAGATTTGGAATTCTTTATATCTGATATGCTGATATATTTCATGATACACGAGCTGGACCTGACTGCTACTGCAACCAAGTTGAAGTCGCCTACATCGATGCTCCTCACCTTACTGGTGCGGAGTGCCATACCACGACACGGAGTTCCAGTGAAGTATGTGCACTCAACACTCATTCTTGGTAAAGTTCCGGGGTGTTCCAGTCAACCCGCTTGCGTTCAAATGGTTCGATCGTACCAATCCACACCAAATATCAGAAGGCCCGACAATACACTGTGGATTCAGGTAATATTCGATCATGTGTCCTCTATCGGGGCCTCTTAGATTTCGGAGCCTGGCGAAGAAGCAAACATACTCACAACTGCTCAACTGTGTATAGGCTGGTTATCCTCGGCCCCACTTCCACCTGCAATATGGAGAATACAGACCTTGCCGGTTTTCTAATAGCCAGAAAGGGAGGCAGGTCGAAGGGTGGTGTCAACAGCGCTGCACATCCTGGACTCCTCCGCTAGGAAGTCACAAGCAAAGCAGGTTCGCTACGCCATGGGTGACGGCGTGAACCCGGTTACCAAAAGAAAATCAACTTCAAGGCCTTGCCGGGCTTTTCCGGCGGTCCCGTCTGGCTACGCCTTTGACCCCCTCAACCGTTCCCTTCCCTAGCCTTCTTCACCAATCCCATCAATGGGTATAACCCTCCTCCTTACTCAGCGCGTCACCCAAATTACTCAGCAGAAATTGGCAGCTATAAAGCGTCCTTCATACGCTCCTTGCTCGAGTGGCCCGTGAAGCCCTGTGGTCAGAGAAAAGGAGGAAGAAGGAAGGGAAATGTCGCCTGTGACCTTAGTCGATCTAGACCCCGTCCTTCTCGTCGAATTGAGTGCAGCAACGATCACCCAGGTGGAATCATCCACCTTCGTAAATGCAACGCCTGCCTGCTTCTTTGCCCTCCACGAAAGGGAATACCCAACCACAAGCAGGGAACTTCACCTGTACTCGTGGAACGCCGTCAAGAGATATCGTAGGAAATAATAGAGCGCTTTTGTATCGGTGTATCGATTGTCGGGGGGCGGGGATCCATAGGGGATCAACCATGCGGTCAGGGTGCAAACGTAAGCACGTTGGATCTTGAAATCCTGAGTGCCCATCTCAAAACGATTGTTACGGCCTTTCTAATAGACTCTAGTGAACTTATATTCCCTTCAAAGCCATTCGAATGCTTACTACTCATCAAGTTGTCAATTGGCTCGAGAATCAATTCAAACTCTGAAGCTTAGTCATCTCACAATCGCAACCTATAGTATGCTCAGAACCTATGGTGTCACACCCAACACGTCATCAAGACGACCTGCTTACATGCTCAGAATTTCGAGCACCATTTAAGTGAGACCTCAAGCTTCGGCCTCCCAACTGCGTCGGACAGAAACCACATTCTGCTCACAACATGTCTGAATCCGCCCGTGATGTGTCAACCCAGACTGATCTCAAGCAACTCAAACGAGAGGCGGATGGAAGCTTTAATCGACCGCCCTCAACTTTCAGGGACATCGTCCAGGAGGGTAGCAAATACGAACCAGAAAAAGGTATTTGTCAATACCACGCAAACCTAACGGCCACTCACGGTCCTTTAACTGCGCGTTTAGGTCGCTACCACCTTTATGTTTCATACGGCTGTCCTTGGGCAAGTCGTACCCTCATCGTCCGGAAACTCAAGGGATTAGAGGACATCATTACGGTGTCCATCGTCTCCCCGCGAATGGACTCGAATGGGTGGCCATTTGCTCGCGTTGACCCGTTCCCTGGAGCGGAGGACGATCCAATCTACAATGCGAGATACTTAAAGGATGTCTACTTGAGTGTAGAGCCTCATTACCAAGGGCGGTGGGTGGACCACTTTCCAACTACTGTATGCTCGGTGGCCTTATTCTCCTCATTAGGTTTACGGTGCCGGTACTCTTCGATAAGAAGACTCAGACCATTGTCAATAACGAGTCATCTGATATCATCCGCATCTTCAATAGCGCCTTCAACGCTCTGCTCCCTGAGGAACAAGCGGGACTGGATCTCTACCCTAAGGCGCTACAAAGTGAAATCGACGAGATAAATCAATGGGTGTACAACGATCTCAACAGTGAGCTCTATCTCTTTCTGGGCGTGTCAAGACATGGACTCATCCATAAATGCACTTTCACCAGATGGGGTCTACCGCACGGGATTTGCCAACACTCAATCAGCTTACGAGCAGGCATACCATGGGGTATTTTCCGCTCTCGATCGAATCGAAGATATCATCGCGGCTCAGCATTCGCACGGCTCTTCCTTCCTGATCGGCGATCAGCTCACGGAGGCGGACGTCCGTCTGTACGTCACAATCGTCCGCTTTGATGTCTCCTATTATGGCCTATTCAAGTGCAATAAGCGAGACATCCGCCATGGCTACCCTGCGATCCACCGATGGCTGAGGAACCTGTACTGGAACTACCCGGCGTTCAAGGATACCACCAATTTCGAGCATATAAAGATCGGGTATTCTACGGTGGTGCTTGTTAACCCGAATCGGATTGCTCCACTTGGGCCAGATCCACACATCCTTCCGTTGGATGGCGTGGAGGCATAGGTGTGAGGGCAAGAGTACATGTTTCCGTATCAATGTTGTAGTTTCCCGCTTGATAATAATATTCTATGCTATAAGCGAGCGGAAGTCTATATGAACAAATACCAATAAGAAAGCCCCGCAACTACCAATGATACGAAAAGGACCTTCCACCCGTCAAAAGGATCGATCCCAAAGGACATCTGCAGGAGTGCGAACCACGGCATAGCGCGAACGTCCGCCTCCCTTCTCTTCACAACTTGCGCCATCGCCCAGCAATACCATATACTCGTCAACCCCGCTCCAATCAGCGGCGATATATGCAAGTCAGGGACATCGGGTTCCGTTGGCGGTTGGACGTCCTCGTCGCCTAGGCTGGGATTTTGAATGGCGCTAGCGAATGAGGGGTGGAGAACCGATGGACGGCCAATGCCGATAAGTTGGGTGTGCCCGTCACGAATGGACGAGGCCATGACTTTGCGCACTCGTAGGGACCCAGTGAGGATGATGAGCGGAGGCGACGAGCAGGAGGAGCGTGCTACTTCGAGCGCTTTGCGGGAGAAGGAGCTGAAGAACGCTTGACGGGTTGATACTTGCCCAAATTCTACGTAACTCGTGAGTACACACCCTATGGTCAACTCGAGGAATCGATGCCACATACGGGGGTCTTCGTAATCTCCGCCACTCACTTCGATAAAGTCGATCATGTTCCAGCCGGAGATGGTTCTGACATGCTGAAGACTGTGTTCCTCTGAGAAACCGCCGTGTACGTAGTCGCCTGAATTGAGCTTCACTCCCACCACGAAGGTGCGGGGAACGATTTCGCGAATAGCCAGGACAATCTCGTGGAGAAAGCGGAGCGGTTCGGAATATTCGTCAGTTCTGAGGTTAGTCTGAAGGAAGCTTCAGCCCGAAACCCGCTACGGAAGAGGGGGTGCTTTAAACCTTTCGAGAGACGAATTGGGAAATTAAATCTGAGGTTAAATAAGTGACACGCATAACGTGTATAATGAGAAGGTATCCCACACCCATGAGACGCGTGCAATTCCGCGCCATCGAATCCAGCCTTCCAAGCCACTGTTGCGCCATGGACGAACTGTTTGACAGCCTTATCAATATCCGCACGTGTCATAGGCTTCGGAATATCAAATCCAATCTTGAAGGCAATATCTCCCAAGAAACCGAATTTTCTATCGCTTCCCACGCGCCTTGCGCTAGGGGCCAAAGCGCGTACCCAGGGCCAACGTCCACCCACAAACCGTGGGGACTGTCTCCCACTGTGACTGAGCTGCATGACCGCCACCGGCCGCTCTGAAGTCGAATTGGTTGCGTGTAGAGCCGCCGCCAAGCGCTTCCATGGTCCCAAATCGAGTGGTGAATCCGACGGAGGGATGACGCAATCTGCTCCGAGGCTTAGGTGGGATGGGGACACTTGAACGTTGCCTGTGAGAATCATGCCCCAACCGCCTTTGGCCCAGAGCTCGTAGAGCCGGAAGTGCTTCTCGTTGGGTGGACCACCGCCCGCACAAGCCAGATGCTCATACATAGCTGCCTGAATTGGTGGGGTTTGTGACAGGTCGTGGGGAACAGGCTTTGGTTTGGAGTGAGGGCTAGACACACCTTGACGAGACGATTCGGAACGGTGGTTCCACAAGGAAGAGTTATGGGTTGACTAAGGAGGGTAGCATCTAACCACGGGAGGAGTCAGAAGGAGTCCCCAGAAAACTTGATATAAAGGAGGAAGAGACCATCGACCGTCATGAAAGTAGCCGGCCAATGAAATTTGTGGAGAAGGAAGTATAGTGAGTATTGGGAATAGTGACCACAAGCACGTCTGCCAGAAGGATTGAGTTGGGGGATTTGCTGGGAGTCTGATGGGATCCAAGATAGAGCAGGAAGAACTCGGGGTCGAGGTCGAGGCTCATGATCGTGATCGTGATCGTGATCGTGATCCGCGACAATTGGGGAAGGAGTATGATTGAACCCTCAATCTAATGCCATATATTTATTTTACTTACCGGACCTTTAATTCTTGCGGAGTACAGCAACGCGACCAGGAACGTAGACGCGGCTCATAGATGAACCATAACGTTGGATTTAGTCTCTTCCTCTGGTGATATGATAGATAGGCCGCACGGGTTGCACAACGTCTGGGCCATTTATATAAATATTTGCCTGGGCTACAAGTCGCAAGTCGACGCGCTTTCGGCACATGGCCTCAGTCATTAGAAAGAGCATATCCGTTTCACTCATTCGAAGCAGTGACCTACTCTTTGGCGCGAGGAACGGCTTCTTGGATTCAGGTGTTGACATCAGAACCCCGGTGTGAGTAACCGATCGATCTACTAGACTCTAGACTAGGACCACCAGACACCAAATGAGATGGCTCAGCCGTCTGATCTCGCTGGCGGGGACAGCTATCCCCTCTTTCTTCTCCCGTGTTCCGAATTGAAACACGAATCGACGGCCTCGACAGACGACAGTTAATATCATCCACGACTTGGTCCAAAGTGGATCCTACACTTGTCAAATTCGGAATCCTTGGACCTCGACCACGAACCCGTCCATCGACGATGGCAGCCCCCGCCGTAACTCCCCCGCCGCTGCTCAACGTGGACGTGCAAAGCACCCGTCCAATATCTGATTTTGACGCGGGTCATAATGCCTCTAACGCCTGGACGGAACACCTCGAACGTGAATCGACATACCAGTCCATCTCTGACGAAGAGCGTGAGGAGGAAACTACAGGAAGGCCTGCAAGAGCTCTTTACGACTTTGAAGGTCGTGCCGAGTTTCGAGAACTGTACGCTATGCTCTGGTCACTACACACCATCGGTTAATTTCCTGCGGTTTTCTGCAGAACCGTCAATGCCGGCGACAGCATCGAGGTTTTAAAGCAGCGTCTCCCCGATGGATGGAGTCTTGTTAGCGCTGCTGGCCAAGTTGGCCTCCTTCCGGAGTCATACTATACCGTGAGTGGCGATCGCCTTCTTCTCCATTGTACCTCTTAAATGATCTTCTATTTGCATTGGTATATCCTTCGTGGTATTCGTGTGCGATTATGGAGGCTCCTGATGCATCCTGCCCTTCGTCGTTACGCTCGACGCTCAGGATCCTGACGGGAAGTAACTGTATCATGCGTTGTGGTGGTGTTATCGTATTCACGGCACACCGTGCTATCTGTCACTGCGCTTAACAATCCGAAATAAACGTACCTATTCTCAGGTCGGCTTGACGTATGGGGAACCATGGTCTTATCACAAATTGGGGGTATCTGATCTCTTGGCCTTCTCACTCCACAGAAGGTTGCCTCCCACCGCATCTATGCGCGACCTCGAGGGTAACACGCGCAAGCCAGTTTATCTGGTGCCCCAGCTGCATATCCTTCTGGGCACGTCCCTCAATACCCATGTCCATATCACAAGTCTTCACGTTGAACACGCTCAAACTCTGTAAACCCCAGTTCACAACCAACTTTGCGGCTGCGCCAGGGCTGCACGCACGCGACCCATCAAACAGGACGGAGACACCAAATGGGGGTACGACTCCACGCGCTTCGACGCCCCCTCCGCTCGATAACCAACGCACGGGCGAGTGGTCGTATGGGTTTCCCAACTTCCGTCAGTCCTTGCTTGGTGGGAAGAGCCTAAACCGGTTCTCGAGCTTCGTCACGACCGGCGCGGAGGAGTTTGTTCTCAAGGGACCGACAACGGGCGATTCACCCATATCTCCAAAAGCGTCCTTTCACGCGAAGGAGGATACCGTGAATGATGAAGGCGACGGCGAGCGCATGCGGGCGGCCGCAGTCAGAGAAGCGGATCAACACTTTGTCGAAGCGGGTCCAGCGTGGAAACCTAAGCTCCCCGAGTTCAAGATTCTCGTCCATTCACCCTCGAAGCGCTCGTCCACCCTCGGTGCATATACTATCTACAACATCACGTCGATTTTCACGCCCGATCGTGCTAATCACGACTCGATGTCTAATGATTCAGAGGAGGACGAACCGCCGCCCACGACTATCACTGTCCATCGACGGTTTTCCCATTTCGTTTTCCTGCACACTGCCTTGACGAAACGACTGCCCGGGATTGCATTACCTCCACTGCCGGAGAAGCAGTATGCGGGAAGGTTCAGTGATGAATTCGTTGAGGCTCGGAGGGGGGACCTAGAGAGGTACATGAACCGAATTGTCCGGCATCCCGTAGCTCGGTATGCAGAGGTCGTGACGTTCTTCTTGAGTTGTGAGAGTGAGCTGGTGAGTCGTTAATCCGGATATGCTAGACGGTGGTTTAAGTGCTTTCTCGTAGGAATGGCGAAAGCAGTTGCCGTATCACTTGAATCTGCCGCCTGCTGGACCGCAGTTCTATGCGAGGGTATATCATCCCGCGTTTAACCTCGATCAAGAGGATGCGTCAGAGTCGGTGGAGCGGTTTGAGCGGCATATTAAGGCAATGGGAAAGGGAGTTCAGGGGCTACGGGGGATGTTCAGTGGCTTCAGAGCTGCACGACTTGGTGAGTTCCCCGATCTCCTTCTTCGCTCTGCACTGACGTGGGATTGATTTAGAGATGTCCAAATACCAACGACTTTTTTCTTATTCATTGCTATCATTAATTACATCCACGCCACTTGCGAGCGCCCCGCAACAACCCAATGGCCTTACGCATGAAGATGAGGAAGAAGAGGAGGATACCTCTAGGAAAGGGCTGATGAATGCCGATGGGGCGTGGTGCTGGCGGGAGAACTGCGAAGGTATGTGTCGTGCGGCGGTTCTTGGGATGACGGTTGGAGATGATGACCGAGGTGCCGGTTGCAGACTGCTTAAGGCTGACCAAGGCACTGCAAAGGACGGCTGAGGGTCTGCAGTCTGTGGCGGATTTGTATGATGACAATGTGGGTGGTTCCAGAGACGGTCGAGTTGCCAAATTGATAGAAGTTCTACAGGCACGAAGAACGCAATTAAACTCGCACGAGGCACTGAAGGATGTCGCACATCCGTCCGCATTGTATGCTGTGCGTAACATCCGGTTCAGGGTGGCCACCTCGCTAATTGTGCATAAAGCCTGTGATAGAAACCCATAATGCAACCTTGTCGAGATTCAAAGGGGCCCTGCAGAACGATTCGGTAGGTAGCAAATCCACCTACTGCCCGCAGTGGCTCATGGCCCCCACAGGACGAAACAGTAGCGGCACGCTGCGAGACGGTCCTGAACACGACAATGGCCGAGTTCGAGACATACCATGCGCAGAAACTGGAAGACTTCGAACGGCTAACGGTCGACCACCTGGATGGCGAAATCGAGTTCTACGAGCAAGTGCTCTCGCGACTACGCACGGCGCGGGCGAACTTTGTTTCACCGCAGTGGGAGGAGCTGTCGGAAGACCCGCGACAGCCGTCGATGTACGAGCGGGATCTGGCTAAGCCGCGATTGTCAAGCCCGCCATTGCCAGAGCCTTGTCCGCACGTTTGGGACAGTGCTCCTATGCGTCCTGTGAGTGTTGCGCTGCAGGAGGGTGTGGGCATGTTGTTTGGAAGCTCTGCGTCGCTGTACGGTGGGCGAGGGAGCGTTTTTGGGAAGTTTTGGTGATGGGGTCCACCGAAGGCCATTCGCCATTCGGATAAGTTGTGTGTGTTCCCATGTATTGTTGTACTATTTTCGAAGTAAATTTTTCCTGTTTTGGGTTCTGCTCTCGGAACATCCAGACTCACTAAAACATCAAACATCCCGAACAAAGAACCTCCCATCCCTGCCAACAACCACAAACCCCCTTTGCACTACCCTCGCTCGTACCAGTCCTCAACGACCAGATCACCTTAAAGAACATCCTAATGGCATCCTCAATGGTCCTCGACAAGTCCCTTGACGACGTAAGCAGCCGTCGCTGCTCAGCGCCAGCGATACCTGACCCCTTCCGCAGATCATTTCCGAGAAGAGGAGGAACCCTCGCCGTCCCCGTCGCGCAGCTGGTGCTGCCAAGGTTGCTATCACCGGCCAGACCGCCGCTCACGCCGCCACACGGCGCGCAGCGACTGGCCGCCCCGCGTCTGTGCCAGGCAACGTCCTCGCCGAGAAAATCATCGTGTCCAACCTCCCCACGGACGTGAACGAAGCTCAAGTCAAGGTTTGTACAAATTTTTCTATTTTCTTTATAAAAAAATTTCAACTTTTAGGCGCTGACCCACACTTCCGCCCCCCTTTACAGGAATTGTTCCAGACGACCGTTGGACCGACTAACCAATGCCAACTCCAGTACTCCCAGGACGGCCGTTCGCTTGGTATTGCTACTGTTAAGTTTAGCCGCCGCGGCGACGCGAACAAGGCGTTTCAACAGTACAACAACCGGCTCATCGATGGAAGTTAGTGTCACCTCTCTCACTCACTCGCTCTCGTACCCGTATCAGCCTATCAGCAATTTCTTCCGCCTGTTGAGTCGCCGCATCGTCCTGTCGATTTAGAACCGAGGGCTCCGATTAGAGTCCCTACTCTACTCTTTGGATTGCCGAAATGCATCTGCACTCACTTTACAGAGCAAACGGAAGTGCCACGAGCCTCCGTACTGACTCCCTCATGCCCGCTCCCCTGGTTGGTTTTCGCCGACCGGGGTTGAGGTGTGGCTGCGTCTCTCGAGTGTCGATTCGTCGCACTTACCTTGCCCAAATTTTCGCAAGGGACTCCCATGACGCGAGGTTTCCCGCGCTACGCGGCTGATCCGAATACGGCCTCCTACGGCTGGTTCGGCGAATGCCCCGAAGTGACTTGTTCGTGGTTTCCATCAGCACGAAGACCTTGAGGAGGAACATGGTTTGCAAGTGGGAGTCGCGGGACTCGTTCGGATGGGTGATGGCCTTCAAGGGTGGATGCGCCGCCGACGTGGACGACTTGGCTGTTTCTACTGATCTTCGCCCGCTGTGGACATCAAACTGATCATGATCTTCTTTCTCCCAATCGCGCTACAACTTTGTCGCCCGATACAGAACGCCCCATGAAGATTGAGCTCATCCTCGACCCAACCAACCAACCCCTCGTCAACCGCGTCGCTCCTGCAGCTCAGGCAAAGGCAGGCACGAAGCCAGCTGGTGGTGCTGGTGCTGGTGCCGCTGCTGGGTAAGGTCTTCCCACGCAATCTTCCATTCCGATCTCTCATTTTCGCTTGTCAACAGCAAGAAGCCTGCTCCCCGTCGTGGACGTCAACCTCGTGCCAAGAGGCCCGTCAAGTCCGCTGAGGATCTTGATCAAGAGATGGCCGTACGTAACCCAGACACTAGAAGCGACCCGAACCCGAACCCTAACGTGTCCCCAGGACTACAGCAAGGGATCCACCGCCGCTACAGCCACTGCTTAAGCTTGCTCCTTTCTAGCTCGTCCTGGATAACTCGTCCGGACTTGCCTATGATTGCGCCTTTTCTTTTCTTGGTCTCTTTACCCCCTCGTCTCCTTCATTCCGACAGTCTTCCCTCCACCACTGTTGGTTTACGCTTGAGACCCAACTAGTCATAGTGTATTACCGTTCTACCTCTGCATATGCCATTGCATCGTTTTCAACGCCCCCGAGCCTGCGTGTCTCGCGAAGACCATATTAGGAAATCGTTTGTCAGCTGATGTCATAACTCCGCGACGGGCGTGTATTGCGTGAGAACATCGATTACAGTCAGCTTTGTTGCATTTGGATGTGCGGTCCTCACGGGGATGACTATATTGATGGGGGATTCCTACCCGGGCGCCCAACCCCATGTCATTCTTGACCTCATTTTCAACTCTCAGAGTCGTTGCTCCAAGCCGATTACCCCTTCATCTTCACTGTCTACGTCTCGCACCTATTCCTCTACGAAAAACCCCAACTTTACTGCAAAAGAGAGCCATGACCACCCGTGATGTCTCAGTCCAGTCAGATATTGCCAAGTCGTTTGCGAACCAGTCCAAGGACAGCGATGGCTCGT
>WNFL01388139.1_pt1 | contig 11081 bp, 11 predicted proteins | sample 5400361 | NCBI WGS metagenome assembly WNFL01 (sample SAMN13153351, study PRJNA577476) | soil metagenome | isolation source: 40 cm soil on Douglas fir-dominated hillslope | place: USA:California | collected 2013-09-17 | reverse complement strand
TGGTGGCGGATCGAGCGGCGGTGGCGGGGGCAGCGGAGGCTGGTAGAGTCCCCGCCGGGTGCACTCACACGAAAGGAGAACCGGCATGCGTAAGGGATTGATCGGGCTGGCGGTGGTGGCGATCCTGGTGATCGCGGTCGCGGGCGCGCTCACCGGCAACTACAACCGGCTGGTCGTGGGCAAGGAGTCGGTGAGCCAGCTGTGGGCGCAGGTCAACAACCAGCTGCTGCGTCGCAACGACCTGATCGGCAACCTGGTCGAGACCGTCAAGGGCACGGCCGCCCAGGAGCAGCAAGTGTTCGGCCAGATCGCCGCGGCCCGCGCCGCGATGTCGGGGGCGCGCACCCCGGGCGAGGCGGTGGCGGCCGATCAGAAGATGGAGCAGGCGCTCGGGCCCGGCCTGGGCCGGCTGCTGGTGGTGGTCGAGAACTACCCGCAGCTCAAGAGCAACGAGGCGTTCGTCGGCCTCATGGACGAGCTGGCCGGCACCGAAAACCGCCTGGCGGTGGCGCGCATGCGCTACAACGAGGAGGTGCAGACCTACAACGTGATGGTCAAGCGCTTCCCGACCAACCTCTACGCCGCGGCGTTCAACTTCAAGGAAGCTCCGTACTACGAGATCACGGAGGCCCAGAAGCAGGTGCCGAAGGTGGACTTCGGCGGGATCAAGAAGTAGCCCGCGAGCCCAGCGGCTCGGCGTGCAGCTTTTCGCGCATCGCCTCGATCAGGGCCTGCGCCGTCGCGGGATCGAGCGCCTCGCCTGCGCGCTCCATCGCCGCCGAGAGCGCCTCCGGCGCGCCGCTGCCCAGCGAGCGCGCCGCCAGGTACTCGAGCCCCACGCCGGCCAGCACGGAGGCGCGCTGCTCGTCGGGTGAGCCCTCGGGATCGAGCTCGAAGGCGCGTGCCCCCTCGAGCAGCCGCGTGAACTCCTCCACCCGGCCGGTCGCGTCGCGCGTCGCGACGCGCTCGAGCGCCTCTCGGCCTTCGGCGCTCCAGCCCCAGCGCCCGATCACGAGCGCGTGGCCCAGCAGCGCGCGTTGACGCGGGGGCAGCAGGCAGGCGCGCGCCGCCCGGTCGATGAGCCGCGCGGCTTCCGCCTGCGGCGCGCCGGCGCCGCCGGGGCCTCCCGGAGGGCGGCTCGAGGCCGCCTGGTCGGCGATCAGGCGCGACCGCCGCGATGTCGCACAGCCCGCGCAGCAGCTCGAGGTCCGCCGCCGCGATCTCACTGCCGTCCAGGCGCTCGTCGGTGACCAGCAGTCCGTTGAGGCCCCGCGCGCCGCGCAGCGGCGCGACCAGCGCGATGCCGCTGGCGACGAACGGCGCCAGGGCGGCTCGCAGCTCGGGCAGATGCTCGAGCTCGCGGTGCGTCACCGGACGCCCCAGGCCGGCGATCAGCGTCACCAGCTCGCCATCGCGCGCAAGCTCGAGCCCGGCGATGCGCTCGAACCCGTCGCCCCGGATCGCCGCCGGCTCGAGCGTCCCACCACCGGCGCCGGGCAACAGCAGGGCCGTCATGCCCAGTCCCAGGCGCGCCTGGACCGCCCCCAGGAAGCGGCGCGCCAGGTCCTCCACATCCGCGCTGCGATGGAGCTCGCGCCCGAGCCCGAAGGCGAGGTCGCTGAGGCGCTCGGCGCGCCGGGTGTCATCGTGCGCGCGCCTGAGCTCCGCGCGCACCCGTGACAGCTCGTGGTCGAGCTCGCGCGCGCGCTGGCGCGCCGCGGCGCCCTCGGCGGAGCGCGTGAGCAGACGGCGGATGCGCGCGATCAGCTCCTTGGGTGAGAACGGCTTCGCGAGGTAGTCGTCGGCGCCGCGGCGGAAGGCCTGGATCCGGGTATCCGCATCGGCCGCCGCCGAGACCACGATGATGGGCATGAACGGATCGTCCGCATCGTGACGCAGCACCTCGCACACCTCGAGCCCGCTCTTCTTGGGCAGGCGCACGTCGAGCACGACCAGGTCGGGCCGCTCGCCCAGCGCCCGCTTGATCGCGTCCTCGCCGTCGGCCGCGGTCAGGACGCGACAGCCGTTGGCGGTGAGCGCGACCTCGAGCAGCTCGAGCACACGCCGATCGTCGTCCACCACCAGGATGCTGGGGGTGGCGGGTGCCCCTGGGGCGCGCGTGAACTCCGAGATCACGCCATACCTCCCGTGCGGAGTCCGATGCGCCCCAGCAGCTGGGCGAGCGCCCCGCGATCGAAGGGCTTGCGCAGCACGCGCGAGATCCCCGCCGCCTGCGCCTCGGCGAGGTCATCGGCGTCCCGCACCAGCGCCACCAACGCGCTCGGCCCCGCGTGCGCGGCGTGGGCCCGCTCGTGAGCTTCGCGCGTGGCGGTCAGGTGCTCGCGACCGCGGCCGTCGGGCAGCTCGACATCCACGCACACCAGCGACCAGTCGCCGCGGACGAGCTCGCGCGCGAGCTCGGCGGCGGTATCCACCGTGCGCACCAGGAATCCCTGCTGCTCGAGCAGGCGGGCGAGGAAGATGGAGGCCGTGATGGCGGGGCGGACGGCGATGTCGCGGGCGCCCCGCGTGACGGCGCGGCCGCCGGCGGTGGCGTGGCTGCGGGCCGCGAGGGCGCGGCGGCCGGCGGTGACGCCTCGGAGACGGGCTCGGGCTGCGGAGGCGCTGGCGCCGCGGCCGGCGGTGACGCCTCGGTCGCGGGCTCCAGCCGGGGCGGTGGCGCGATCGCGGGCGCGGCCGGAGCTGGAGGCTCGGTCGCCCGCGGGGCCGCGGCGCTCAGCGGCTCGACCTCGTCGGGCAACAGCTCGATCATGCTGACGTCCGCGTCCGCGAGCACCGGCGGCGGCGGGGGTGGCGCCCAGACGGACGCGGGCGGGACCTCGAGCGCCGGCGGCTCTATTGACTGCAGCAGCCAGGCCGGATCGGCCACCCAGTAGCAGTCGCCCTCCTCGGTCTGGACCGCGTGCGAGAGGCCCGCGAGCGGCGGTGGCGCGACCGTTTCGATCGCGACCGCGGGCAGCCTCCACACCAGGCGCTCGGCCACGTAGTAGCCGCGCTTGAGCCCGAGTCCGAGCAGGATGACCGGGAACTCCGCGGCCCCGGTGTCGCCCGCCGCCGGTCCGGCTCCTTCGACCAGCGCGGGCACGCGCGGCGCGGAGAGGCCGGCGCTCAGCTCCGCGGCACTCGCCATGACGATGTGGATCACCGCGGGCCAGGCAAGCGCCACCGGCAGCCCGCCCTCGATCACCATCAGGTACTGCTCGCGCGCGGCCTGGGTCGGCACGCGCACGACCCACGGGGCGTCGGGGCGGGCGGACTCGACGCGGCCCAGGCTTCCGCCCACCGCGGCCAACGCCTCGCCCGCCGCGTGCAGGGCGCGTCCATCCAGCTGCTCGAGCACGATCTCGAGCGCAGCGTCGTCGGCGCGGGCGCGCAGCGGCCGGGCGCGGCCGGACTCGCCGGCGAGCCAGTCGAGCGCGGCACGCAGCGCCGCCGCCACCGCGGCGCCGAGGCGCACCGCCGCGAGCCCGACCAGGTCCTCCGCCACGATCGGCAGGCCCATCAGCAGCTCGGCCGCACCGTAGGTCTCGGGCGCGGGCTCGGGAGCGCCCGGCATCGGGGTCGTGGGTTGCGCGACGTTCACGATCGCTCCCCGGCCCCGCTCACGGGCGGCTCGTCCGCGGTGAGATCCTCGGCCCGCAGCAGGCGCAGCGTGCCGGGACGCGGCGTCGCGCCGGCCGGCCCCGGGACGGCCAGCGGATCGGACCGTCGCGCCACGAGGGCCTCGATCGCCTGGAACTCGTCCTCGAGCCGGCGCACCAGGCGCTGGGCCGCGGTCGAGGCGCGCTCGCCCGCGGCCGAGAGCCGCTCGCCCTTCTGCATCGCGTCCTGGACCATCTCGCGCACGCGTTCGAGGAGCCGGTCCACGAGCTCCCGGTTGCGCGGCTCGACCTCGTCGGCGAGCACCGGCACGCGCTCGAGCTGCTCGCTCACGCGCTCGCGCAGCCCGCGCATGCGCTCGACCGCCGCGGCCATCTCGCGATCCACCTCGCGCGACAGCTCCGAGGTGCGGGCCGTGACGGTCTGCACCTGCCCGGCGAGCGCGCGCAGCTCGGCGGAGCGGCCGCCGGGGCCCGAGCGCGCCAGCTCGATTCCGGGCCCGATCGCGGCTTCGAGGGCGACCAGGGTGGCCCGATTCGCCAGGGCGTGGACCTGGTCGGCGATCTCCTGAACGTGCGTGAGCCCCGAGGCCAGGCGCTCGACGCTCTCCGTCGAGGCGGTCACAAGCTCGCCGATGACCGCGGCGGCGGTGGCTCGATACTGGTCGATGGCGTCGAGGCCCGGCTCGGCCGCGGGCCCCTCGTCCGCGACCGCGAGCGCACCCTCGAGCTCGCCGCGCAGCCGCTGCAGCTCGCGCACCGTGGTGAGGAGGGCGGTGGCCTCGACGAAGCCGCGCTCGGCCTGGGTCTCGGTTTCGCGCGCCTCATCGACCCCGCGCATGACGCCGGCGCGGATCTCGAGCACCGCCTCGCGGCTGCGCTCGCATGCCTCGCGATCGCGCTCGGCGCGCTGATTCAGAACCTCGGCGATGCCGACCAGCGGGCCCTCGGTCCGCGTCAGCGCTTCGGTGCCCTGGTGCGCCCACGCCGCCAGCGCCCCCATGACGTGTTCGAGCGTGGCCTCGATCTGCTGGCGCTCGAGTCGCGCCTGCTGCGCCTCCTGGGTGCTGCGCTCCATGCGCGTGATCAGGCGCTGGATGCCCTGGCCGAGCTCGGAGAGCTCGCCCCATTCGGCGCTCGCGGGCAGCCCGCGCAGTCCGGCGACCCGCTCGTCGGCGAGCACGCGCGCCAGCCCGCGCAGGTGGCCGACGATGTTGTGGTCGAGCCACATCGCCATCGCGATCCCGGTCAGCACCCCGAGACCGCCGGCCGCCCAAGGGAATACCGCGAGCAGCAGCGGGTCCACCGAGCCCTCGTACGGGGCAAGGGTGGCCACCACCCAGATCAGGCTCAGGGTGGCGACCACCGCCCCGGCGAGGCAGGCGATCCAGATGCGCAGCCGCAGGCCCGCGGGCATGGGCCCGGAGCCGGCGGAGGCCGGGACGCGGGCCGCGCTCACGAGCAAGGCCGATGGCGGAGAGACGCCTGGTTAGGGTTCACAATGTGCCATCTCGCAAGACGCATGCCCGCGCCGGGCTTGGGGTTACTCCCGCGCTCACGGTCCCCACCGACAACACCCACCCCTCGCGCGCCGTCCGGACCTTGCAGGAAGCAATCCGGTTTGCGATTCCCAACGTCCGGGGCATCCCGCTGCCCCGCATGGCCATGGAGGTGGCGCCGCTATTAAGGACCTTTATCAACATACGAAAAGTTTGCACCAGCGCTGCGTATTCGCTTCGTGTTGTGGCGATGAGAGAAACCGTGCCAGAGCGGCCCGGCCCGCGCTGCGAAACCGGGCCAGAACGCCCACGGGATGCGCCAACCCACGCGAACTCGCGGCCATTATGACGGTTCCGGGCTACCCCCGCGAGCGTGAGATCGCGCGCCCAGGTTGAGCGCGCGGTGCGGCGCAATCGTGAAAAAGCGAGTGGCACGGAGGATGCACCCTTGACGGAGGCGAGACGTGAAACGCCGTTGTTCCATACGCCGGGTGCGCGCGAGGAGGCGCAGCATGAATCCCCGTCACTACATCGACCTGAAAGAGACCAGTCGGGACCTCCAGCCGACCTATTATTTCATGATCAACTGTCTCCTCTACAGCCGCATGGAGACGGGGCTGGTCTCGAATCAGGACTTCTACGACGAGGACGTGAACGTCTACCTGGCGCACCTGCTCCATTCGTTCATCAATCCCGAGTACGTCGAGCAGTCGAAGAAATTCCTGTCGCGCTACGACACCGACGTGTTCCGGCGCCTCTCGACCTCGACCGACGCCCGGCTCAAGTACCTGATCTACAAGACCAACGCGGATTTCCTGCTGGTCTCGATTGGCATCTTCGACAATCCGCTGGCTTCGGCGGCCCACCGGGCGAAGCTTCAGCCCAGCGAAGAGGCCTACGTGGGGCGGGGCAAGACCTACTACCACTTCGCGTATTCCTACAGCCAGCAGATGCACCGCAAGAACGCCGGGGTCTCGGACGTGCTCGAGAAGCTCTCGGTGGGCTTCGACAAGTACCTGCGCATCCTCTCGCACATGCGGGGCGAGTACCTCGACCTCATGAAGCGGCTGTCCTCGGGCGAGGTCTACCACCTCGAGCGCCAGGTCAACGAGCACTCGATGCAGGAGATGCTGAAGGTCAAGCAGGACGAGCTGCTCGAGCTCTACTCGGCGTGGAAGCTGGAGCCCACGCCCGAGAAGGAGGAGAGCCTGGAGCGCGTGGTCTCGGAGATTCGCCAGATCAACCCGGAATTCCGCTTCACGCTGCCCAAGAAGTAGCAGCGCGTCGCCCGCGCGTCCTCAAGCTCCCGCCCCTTCGGCTCCAGGCCGGAGGGGCTTCGCGCTGCGGGCGTCTACCGGATCTCGTAGTTGGGCGCTTCCTTCGTGATCGTGATGTCGTGCGGGTGGCTCTCGCGCAGGCCCGCGCTGCTGACCCGCACGAAGCGAGTCTGGGTGCGCAGCTCCTCGATGGTGCGAACACCGCAGTAGCCCATGCCCGCGCGCAGGCCGCCGATCATCTGGAACACCGAGGTCGCCAGCGACCCCTTGAAGGGCACGCGGCCCTCGATGCCCTCGGGAACCATCTTCGAGAGCTCGTCGGTGTTCTCCTGGAAGTAGCGCTCGCGGCTGCCCCTCGCCTCGGCCATGGCCGAGAGCGAGCCCATGCCGCGGTAGACCTTGTACGAGCGCCCCTCGAGCAGCACGACCTCGCCGGGGCTCTCCTCGGTGCCGGCGAACAGGCTGCCGATCATGACCGAATGGCCGCCGGCGGCGATCGCCTTGACCACGTCACCGCTGTACTTGATGCCACCGTCGGCGATCAGCGGCACGTCGGTGGACTCGAGCGCGCGCGCCGCCTCGAGCACCGCGGTGATCTGGGCCATGCCCGCGCCGGTCACGACCCGGGTGGTGCAGATCGCGCCCGGGCCCATCCCCACCTTGACCGCGTCGGCGCCGGCCCCCGCGACCGCCTGGGCGCCCTCGAAGGTGCCGACGTTGCCGGCGACCAGATCGATGTCGGGGAAGCGCTCGCGCACCTGGCGCACCGCCTCGAGCACCCCCTTCGAGTGCGCGTGCGCGCTGTCGATCACCAGGGCGTCCGCGCCGGCCTCGGCCAGCTCCACGGCGCGTTCGAAGTAGTCGCCCGCCGCCCCGATCGCCGCCGCCACGCGCAGGCGGCCGAGCTCGTCCTTGCTCGCGTGCGGGTGGCGGATGCGCTTCTCGATGTCCTTGACGGTGATCAGGCCCTTGAGGGCGCCGTGCGCATCCACGACCGGGAGCTTCTCGATCCGGTGGCGATGCAGGATGTCGCGCGCCTGCTCGAGGGTGGTGCCGACCGGCGCGGTCACGAGCTTCTCGCGCGTCATGACCTCCTGGGTCCGGCGCTCCATGCGATCCTCGAAGCGCAGATCGCGGTTGGTGAGGATGCCCACCAGGCGCCCGTTCTCGGTGATCGGCACGCCCGAGATGTGGAACCGCGCCATGATCGCGTGCACCTCGCCCAGCGTGGCGGTGGGCGGCAGCGTCACCGGATCCACGATCATGCCGCTTTCGGAGCGCTTGACGCGGTCCACCTGGGCGCACTGCTCGCGGATCGTGAGGTTCTTGTGGATCACGCCGATCCCGCCCTCGCGCGCGAGCGCGATCGCCAGCTCGGCCTCGGTGACCGTGTCCATGGCGGCGCTGACGATGGGAATGGCGAGGCTGATGCGTCGCGAGAAGCGGGTACGGGTCTCGACCTCGCGCGGGTGGACCTGCGCGAACCCCGGGACCAGCAGCACGTCATCGAACGTGAGGGCTTCGGGACCCACCTTTCCGGTCCACGGCACTCGGTCGCTCACGGTCGCTGCGGTCTCCCTGGCGCTGGGCCGATCAGGGCTGGGGCGGCACTCCCGGCTCGATCGACTTCTTGCGCCGCGTCATGTCGAAGTAGTAGTTCAAGCACAGCCGGACGTCGACCGGCAGCACGTTGCTGTTGAACCCGCTCGGGAACTGCTGGTCGCGCTGGGCGAAGATCAGATGCCCCGAGATCACGCCCTCGACGCTGGTCGTGGTGAGCCCGCGCAGGAACCGCTCGGCGCCCAGCTCGGCCGTCATCCCCAGGTAGGGACCCCGATGGCGTTTCTTGCTGATCGGGTCCTCCAGCACCTTGCGATGGTTTTCGACCCACACCCGGTACAACCCGGGGCCGGCGCCGAGGTGATAGAGCCACCAGCCCCGGCGCTGGGTAAGCTGAAGCTGGGCCGAAGCCGGAACCACCAGCGTCAGCATCTGGTCCTTGATCGGGTCGCCCGCGAGCGTGGTATCGCCGGGGAACGCCGGGTCGTGGAAGGGCGCGCGCGTGCCGACATTGTAGGCCGACCACTCGAATCCCGGGCTCACCTGCCAGCGCAGCCTCTTGTTGATGACATAGCGGAACGAGCCGCTGAAGGAGAGCCGGCCCGCGGCATCCTGGGAATAGTCGGCGTCCTCGATGAACTTGGAATAGCCGAAGCCCCCGCCGACCGCGCCCTTCTTGGGCACATAGCCGGGCTCCGCGGCCAGGCACACGGAGGCCACCGTGAGCAACGCGGCCAGCGCGACGCTCACGCATCGAACACGCTGAATCATGCGATGGAGACTCCTCTTCCGTGAAACGGAAGGCTCAGGGAAGGCCCGGTGCGATGAGCGCGGCAGTATAGAAACGGCCTCCAGGGGTGTCAATCGGCTTTCGGCTTCGCGCCCGCCGTCCATGCGGGCGACGAGGCGTCGCCGCGGGTGACGCACGTTGGTCGCTCGGCCGCGTGCCCGCGCTTGGTCCCACGCGAGTTGGGCGCGGTGCCGATGCTGGAATGCGGATTGCCATTCCTCGGGCACGGCCGCCGACCGGGAACCCACCTCACTTCCTCCCTTCACTCTCCTCACCCCGATCCCACCCAGCACCAGCACGAGTTTCGCGGGGCCGGCCGCCAACCGGCCCCGGTCCCGGTCCTCGACGCCGGCCGTGTTTCGTTGACACCCCCGGGGGCGGAACCGTAGACTCCCGCACTCATTTTGCAGGCGAACGCCCCACCTCTGCCGAAGCCCATCCGGCGCTCGCGGTTCCTGAACTCATCGGGGGGTAGTCCATGACACGCACCGACCAGTGGAAACTGCTCGGGGTGCTGATCGCGACCGCGCTGTCCATCTGGTACCTGTTCCCCTCGTTCCGCTACTTCGGCCTGCCGCCCGCGCAGCGCACCGGCGCGGCCGCCCCCGCGAACATCAACGACATCCGCAAGAAGGCGATCCACCTCGGCCTGGACCTGCAGGGCGGCATGCACTTGGTGCTCGAAGTGGACCGCTCGAAGATGAACGAGGGCGCGGCGAAGGACGCGGTCGAGCGCGCCATGGAGGTGCTGCGCAGCCGCATCGACCAGTTCGGCGTCGCCGAACCGCTGGTGCAGCGCGAGGGCGAGGACCGCATCGTCATCCAGCTGCCGGGCCTCACCGATCGCGAGCGCGCCCTCGAGCTCATCGGCAAGACCGCGCTGCTGGAGTTCAAGCTGGTGCGCAGCGCGGAGGAGGCGAAGAACCTGTTCGACCGGATCGACAGCTTCCTCGCCGCGCGCGGGGTCACGGGGGGCGCCGACTCGGCGCTGCGTCGCACCCCGCTCACCGCACACTTCCTGTCGCTCGGATCGTCGGCGTTCATCCGCCAGGAGGACCTGCCGGCGGTGCGCAAACTGCTCGCGACCACGGGCCTCGACTCCATCATCCCCGGCGATTCACAGCTCACCTGGGGGGATGCCAACCAGACCATGCAGGGCGTCACCGGTCAGGAGCTGTACGTGCTCAAGCGCGAGCCCGAGATGAAGGGTGAATCGGTCGCGACCGCCGATGCCCAGATCGGACTCAAGAGCACGAACCCGGGGGCCTGGGGCGTCAGCATGAAGCTCACGCCCACCGGGCGCGCCGACTTCGCGAGGGTCACCGGCAACAACGTCAACCGCCAGCTCGCGATCGTGCTCGACAACAACGTGCAGTCCGCCCCGGTCATCAACGAGCGCATTCCCTCGGGGGACGCCTCGATCACCGGCAACTTCTCGGTCGAGAGCGCGCGCCCCTCGTGGATCGCGCCGGCGCCCTGCCTGCCCCGGTCAAGATCATCGAGGAGCGCTCGGTCGGACCGTCGCTGGGCACCGACTCGATCCACGAGGGCGTGCGCGCCGGCCTGATCGGCACCGCGCTGGTCGTGGTGTTCATGATCTTCTACTACCACCTCTCGGGCGTGGTCGCGATCGTCGCGATGGTGCTCAACATCCTGTATCTGCTCGCGTGGATGGCGGGCATCGGCGCCACGCTGACGCTGCCGGGCATCGCCGGCGTGGTGCTGACCATCGGCATGTCCGTCGACGCCAACGTCCTCATCTTCGAGCGCATCCGCGAGGAGCTGCGCAACCAGAAGAGCGTGCGGCAGGCGGTCGGGATCGGCTACGACCGCGCCTTCCGCACCATTCTCGACGCCCATGTCACCACGATCATCAGCGCCCTGTTCCTGTTCCAGTTCGGGACCGGCCCCATCAAGGGATTCGCGCTCACGCTGGTCATCGGGCTCATCGCCAACATGTTCACCGCCGTGGTGTTCACCCGAATGGTGTTCGACTTCATGCTGGGCCGCGGCAAGGTCGAGCGCATCAGCATCTAGCGGAACCGAGAGGCACCCTCCATGTTGCAGTTGCTGATCGGCACCAATATCCCGTTCATGCGGTACCGCCGCATCGCGTACTCCTTCTCGGCCACGCTCATCCTCGCGACCACGGTGTGGCTGGTGGTGCACGGCGGCCCGCGCTACGGCGTGGACTTCACCGGCGGCACGCTGCTCCAGATTCGCACCAGCCAGGTGCTGCCGGCCGACCAGGTGCGCGGCGCGCTCGACGCCGGCGGGTTCCACGGGGTCGAGCTGCAGCAGATGGCCGGGGAGAACCGCGACGAGTACCTGCTGC
>WNFL01155018.1_pt2 | contig 11083 bp, 10 predicted proteins | sample 5400361 | NCBI WGS metagenome assembly WNFL01 (sample SAMN13153351, study PRJNA577476) | soil metagenome | isolation source: 40 cm soil on Douglas fir-dominated hillslope | place: USA:California | collected 2013-09-17 | reverse complement strand
CAGCACGCGCACCGCCAGGACGTTCTCCCCGCCCCAATTGAGCAGGGTGGTGGGGAGCGCATAGTGACGGTACGTGCGCCAGCCCCGTGTCTCGCCGACCTTCTCTCCGTTCACAAATGTCTCGTCGGCGTCGTCCACCTTGCCCAATTCCAGCACGACGGGTCGATCGTCGGCATGACCGCCGGACCGTCCAGGTGGGAGCGTGAAGCGCGTGCGGTACCATGCCTGTCCGTCGTAGTCGGGGTGGCCGGCACGCTCCCAGACCTGCGGAACGGGGAGCGTCTCCCAGGTGTCGTCGTCGAAGGCGCGTGTGGCGTAGCGCGGATCGTCGCCGGTGCGGAAGCGCCAGGGGCCGGGAAGGTGGAACACCTCGTCGCCAGCGACGATGGCCGGTGCCACCTCGTGTTCGTCCACTTGCGTCCCCACTGGGCGGCCGGACGGGGGGCGCCCGCCGAGGGCGGCGGGCAGCGTCTTCTGGAGCACCGGCAGGCGTTCGGCGGGGAGCTTGGGGAGGTTGTCGGAGAACATCGCGGCGCCCCCCGACGCGGCGACCACCGTCGCCCACACGCGGGCCNNNNGTGCGACGAGGCAGTCGGGGTCGTTGAGCCAGGCGGCACGGTGATAGAAGCTGCGCAGCGCGGCCGGGCGTGCGGGGCCCTGAATGCCTCCCCAGCTCGCATCCACGTCGCCCCCGATCCGCACGCCGTCCACCAAACCCGCCGCGTGTTGGAGGGGGGCACCGCACGCCAGCAGGAACGCCTCGGTTCCGAGCCCGTCGCGCAGAGCCGCGAGACCGCCGCGGTACGCTTCGGCGTGCGTGAGCCCGCCGTAGTGCGCCGCACCCGCCGTCGCCCATTCGAGGAAATCGATCTTCAGGTAGTCGTAGCCCCAGTCGCGCACGACGCGCCGCCCGAGGTCGTAGAGCCATTGCCGCACCTCAGGATGGGCGCCGTCGAGTGCGTAGACGCGGCCGCCCCAGTCGTCGCGAGTATCGACGAGCTGCGGCGCGCCGTCTTGCCCCTTGAGCAGCCATGCCGCGTGCGCCGCGGGAACTCCCGACGCCTCGGCCACGGCGAAGGGGGCCACCCAAAGCCCCGCGAGGAGTCTCTGCGCGTGAATCCGATCGGTGAGCCAGCGGTGACCGTGGGGGAACTTGGCATTCATCTCCCAGTCGCCCGCTGCGCGCTGGTAGCCGGCGTCGAGCTGGATGTACCGAAAGAAGGTCTGATCGAAGTGTTTGGCGCAGAAGTCGAGGTTGGCTACCAGATCGTCTTCGGTGACGGCGCCGCCCAGCTCGTACCACGAGCACCACCCGGCGGGCGCGGCGAGCTGCTCGAACCGCTCGCGGTCCACGGCGGATGCCGGCGTCGCGAGCGCGCCCAGCGCCGCGAGGCCGTCGCCGTCCGGGAGGTAGGCGAGGCGCATCGTTGCGGAGTCGCCTTCCGGGCGCACCGGACGGGCGGGGAGCCAGTCGCTGACCGCCTCGAGCGCGCCGCCGGCCAGCTTGACCTTCGCCTCGCCGGGCTCACCGGCGTCGAAGCCGACGGCCAGGCCGCGACCCTCGCGCGTGAGGCCGAGGGCGGCGTGGCTCACGACTTCGGGCGCCTCGGGTCGCGCCGCGACCGTTTCGATGCGGCACGGACTCGCGGATTGGTAGCCGTTCACGAGCGCGATGAGGGGACCGGTCCCCGGAAGCACCTGCGCCTCGGGCGCCGCGAAGAAGCGCACGCCGCGGATCGTCGCGAGGACGCGGTCGGGATAGACGCTGATGGCGATACTTCCCTGGGCCCCGGGGCCCGCCTCCCAGGCGGCGAACTCCGCCTCGATCCAGACGCCTCCGGAGACGGCGGCGCGGCCGCGGATCGCGAGCGACTCGCCCCCAGGTGGGCGGCGATTGGCGACGCTGATATCTTGCAGGTCGGCGAGCGTGACGAGCGTCTCGCCCACCCAAACACCGAGCGTGGCGTCGCGCACGAGCGGAACGGGCTGGCCGTCGCCATGGTACCACAACGACCACCGGCGTTGTTCGTCGAGATCGAATCGTAGCCCCCCCACTCCTGCCGCCGGCCCGCCGGGCGGCGGGATCCGAGGTGAGCGCCACAGCCCGGCGGAGGCTGCTCCACTCAGGAGAACGAACGTGCGTCGATCCACAGTCTCAATGTTGGTGTTGCTGGGAGCTTTGTCTACGTCGCTCGCCGCCCAGACGGCGCCGGAGCCCGCACCAGAAGCGGGCGGAGCAGCGATCGGCGTCGGTTTCGCGGCGACGTTGGGCGGCGGATGGCAGATCGAAGGCGCCGAGGTCGGCTATGTGCGTCGTGCGACGCACGGGCTGGTGCACGCGCTGTCCGCAGGCGCGCGGCTCGGCTCGTACGTCGACGAAGGCGCGGTGATCGGCGGCAATCGCGGCTTCGTGTTCGCCCCAACCTTGGCCGCGCGCTCCGGCCGCATCATCATGGCCGAGCTGGGCGACGAGCATAACCTGACGACGATCGGCTTCGACGTCACGGTCGAGGCGACCGGCTACCTGACGGCGAACCCGCCGCCGCTGCAACGCGCGACGTGGGGCGCGGTCGCCGTCCTCCCCGGACTGCGCGTCGGGGGCGGCGACGGTCCGCAGTACGGCCTGGTGATCGGGCCGACGTGGTTCTTCGGGTCCACGACCCAGGTGCGCGGCCTGCTCGCCTTCCGCGTCGAGGCGCCGCTGGCGCGCCGGGAGCGCCATCCCTAGGTTTGCGGCCAATGGCCGCTCCGCAGCTCGAATCAGACCATCCCGGCCTCGGTGTCCTTGCTGAGGTCGCCCGAGTTCTGGCCGACGGTCCGCCGGGCGACGAGGGGCTACGCGGAGTCGTGGCCGTGCTGCGTCGCGGACTCGCCCTGCGCCGCTGCCGCCTGTGGCTCCGGTCCGCCAACGGTACGACGTACACCCCCGTTGCGAGCCCCGGCGACGAGGCCCTCCTCCCCGGGTTCACTTCGCCCGTCGCGCAGTGGGTCGCCGCCGGGCCGCACCAGGAGCCCACTCCGGGCGGCGTTCTGGTGCGTCTGCCCCTGGTGCACGACGGGGCCCCGCTTGGCTGCTTCGACGTCGTCATCCCCGAGGGGCGACACGAGCACATGGCGCACGACGTGCTGGTCGTCGTCGCGCAGATGCTCTCCCCGGTGCTCGCCGCCACGGAGCTGTCGCAGGACCTGGCCTCGGAGGTTGCGCAGCGCACGCGCGAGCTCGAGGCGCAACGGAACTTCGCCGCCCGGATCATCGACTCGCTGCCGCTCGGCCTGTACGTGATCGACCGGGGGTACCAGATCCGCGCGTGGAACCGGAAACGCGAGGCGGGGACGCAGGGTGTGTCGCGAGAGGACGCCCTAGGGCGCAGCATCTTCGAGGTGCTCGACCGCCAGCCCCGCGAGCTGCTGCAGCAGGAATTCGACCGGGTGTTCGCGACCGGGGAGATCCAGCAGATGGAGATGGAATCACAAGCGACGGGCGAAGCGCGTCATTACCGCATCACCAAGATCCCGATGCGCCTCGACGAGGACGAGATCTCACACGTGATCACGATCGGCGAGGACGTGACGGCCTGGCGCCAGGCGCAGCAACGGCTGACGCAGACCGAGAAGCTCGCCGCGGTGGGGCAGCTCGCCGCGGGCGTCATGCACGAGATTAACAATCCGCTCGCGACCATTCTCGCTTGCAGCGAAGCCCTTACCCTTCGCCTCGAAGACCTGCCGCCCGGCGAGCGGCACGCGCAGGAAGAGTACATCAAGATCATCGACACCGAGGTGCAGCGCTGCCGGCGCATCGTCGACACGCTACTCGACTTCTCGCGCCCCAAGACCGGACACAAGCGCCCGGTCGACATCAATGCGGTCATCGAGCAGACGCTGTTCCTGCTCAAGCACCACGAGCGGTTCAAGTGGCTGACGGTGGAGCGTCAGTTCGGCACCGGGCTGGGCGCGCCGTCGGCGGACCCCGAGCGGCTGATTCAATGCTTTATGGCGCTGATGCTCAACGCCCTCGACGCGATGAATTCGCGCGGGGTCCTCACCGTTCGCACCGGACCCAACCCCCATCGCGCCGACGAGATCCTGATCGAGTTCATCGACACCGGAACGGGGATCTCGCAGGACGACCTGTCGAAGATCTTCGAGCCGTTCTTCACCACCAAGCCGCAGGGGCGGGGGACCGGCCTCGGCCTCTCCGTCGCCTACGGCATCGTGGAAGAGCATCGCGGCCGCATCGAGGTGGAATCGCAAGTTGGTGTGGGGAGCAACTTCAAAGTGTTCCTGCCCTTCCCGTGAAGATCCTCGTGGTCGAGGACGACAAAACCGTCGGCGAGTACGTGCGCCGCGGCCTGGATGAGGCCGGCTATCACGCCGAGCTCGTGGGCGACGGCGACCAGGGGCTCCGGCTCGCCACGGGCGGGCATTTCGATCTCCTCGTCCTCGACCTGCGGCTCCCCAAGCTCTCGGGGATCGACGTGCTGCGGACCCTGCGGGATCGGGGGAACGGACTGCCGGTGCTGGTGCTCACGGCCCAGGACGCCGTGGACTTCAAGGTGCAGGCGCTGCGCATGGGCGCCGACGACTACGTGACGAAGCCGTTCGCGTTCGAGGAGCTGCTGGCGCGCGTCGAGGCGCTGGGCCGCCGCCCCAAGGCGATTACGCCGCCGGTGCTCAAGGTCGCGGACTTGGCGCTCGACACGGGCAGTCGCGAGGTCACCCGCGGCGGGCGGGCGATCGAGCTCACGCCGAAGGAATACGCCGTCCTCGAGTACCTCATGCGCCACCAGGGGCGGGTGATGTCGCGCACGCTGATCACCGAGTATGCCTGGGACTACCACTTCGATCCGGGCACGAACATCGTCGACGTGGTGATCACGCGCCTGCGCAAGAAAATCGACCACGGCCGCGAGCCCAAGCTCATTCACACGGTGCGCGGCGTGGGCTACGTCGTGCGGCCCTGACATGGAGAGTATTCGCGGCCGGCTGACCCTGTGGTACGCCACCGCCCTGATTCTGAGCCTCGCGGTCTTCGCCGTCGTGTTGTACTTCGCCCGGCGCAGCGCCTCCTACCAGGACTTGGACCGCCGCATCCAATCCGAGGCCGACCTGACGGCCGGCATCCTGGCCGAGAGCTATCGCGCGCGCGGCGTCCTGGTCGAGCCCGACACCGCCGGCCGTCCCGTGCTGATTCCCGAAGTGGCGGCGGTGCTCGAGGTCGTCCCCGATTTCCTCGTGCTGACGAGCCGCGACGGCCGGCTGCTGTTCGCGTCGCCCGACGCGCGCGCCCTCACCTTCGGCGAGTTCGAGCGGCTCACCGGCCTCGTGGCCCGGGCGATGCCGAGTGGGAGCCGCGTGCCGGGACGGCACGACATCCTCCCCAACGGTCCGACGCTGCACTACGTCGTGCGCGCCATCCCGCAAGCGGGCGGGCAGTTCGGCGCGCTGTTCGCGGGCGCCGACACCCGCAGCGCCGAGCTGGGTCTGCAGCAGCTCGTCTCCACGATCATCGTCGCGTTTGTGATCGGTCTCGTCCCAGCGGTGCTGGTGGGGCGCTGGCTCGCGGGGCGGGCCCTGGAGCCTGTGGACCACATGATCACGGAAGTGCGCGCGATCACGGATGGCCGCACGCTCCACCGGCGGCTCGCCGTGCCGATGGTGAAGGACGAGCTGGGTCGCCTGGCCGAGACGCTGAATCAGATGATGACGCGGCTCGAGCGCAGCTTTGCCGCACTGCGCCGCTTCACCGCCGATGCGAGCCACGAGCTGAAGACGCCGCTGACCGTCGTCCGCGCGGGCGTGGAGCGTGCGATCACGCGCCCTGACGTGCCGCAGGAAACGCTCGCCGCGCTGGAGGAGACGCTGCAGGAAGTGAACCGGATGACCGAGCTGCTCGATTCGTTGCTCACGCTGGCGCGCGCCGACGAGGGTCGCGCCGAGCTGCACCGCGAGCCGGTGGACCTGCGGGCGATCGTGACCGAGGCTGGGGAAACCGGCGATCTGCTCGCGGACCACGCGGGCGTCGCCATCGACATCCGCACTCCGCCGGACCCGGTCGTCCTCGCGGTCGATCGGAGCCGCGTGCGCCAGCTGATCCTCAACCTCATCGAGAACGCCGTGAAATACACACCCCGCGGCGGCTCCGTGTCGGTCCAGCTCGGCTCGAGCAATGGTCAAGTGTTGCTGACGGTCGCCGACAGCGGCATCGGCATCGCGCCGGGCGATCTGCCGCACATCTTCGACCGCTTCTGGCGCGCCGACTCGGCGCGCACCCGCACCGGCGAACGCCCGGGGGCCGGCCTCGGGCTCGCGATCAGCAAGTGGATCGCCGAAGCGCACGGCGGCGGCATCGACGTCAAGAGCCGGCCGGGCCGTGGCACGACCTTCACGGTCACCTTCCCGCGCGGCGACGCGTAAGCTCACCCCGGCTTCACCGAACTGTCATCCACCTTGCACGCGCCGCTCAGGTGTGTGTGGCATCCTCTGGGGGAACCACTTTCCGGAGGATGCACATGCGTGTTGCCAGCACCGCCGTTTCGCTCACCACCCACGTCGCGTTCATTCTCGCCGCGGTGTGGGCAACGACCAACGCGCACCCGCGTATCGCGCACCAGACTACGATCGTCGAGCTGCCGGCCCTCCCCAACGGGCCCGACGCCCCACCCCTGCCAGCTGCGCCCAGTCCGCTGGAGTTTCGCGGGAATGTGATCGTGCCCCCGCTCGCCCCGCCGACGATCGAGGGCGTCGACGTCCACCTGGCCACACCCGGGTTCGATGTGCACCCCTTGTCCGGCCCGGTCTTTGCACCAGCGACCCCGGGGAACGGCGCTGCCATCGATGAGTCGCTCGTCGACCAGCTCCCTGTAATGCTGGTGGGCCCAGTCCCCGCTTACCCCGACCTGCTGCGGCAGGCGGGGATTCAGGGGCGCGTCATGCTGGAGGCGGTGGTGGACACGCTGGGCCACGTGGAGCCGGGGTCGATCGTCGTGGTGGCGACGGCGCACCCCGGTTTTGTAGCGCCGGCGCAGCAGGCGCTCCGCGCGTCACTGTTTCGGCCGGCACGGGTACGAGGGAGGGCAGTGCGGGTGCGCGTGCGGATGGCGTTTGACTTCGTCGTACGAGGCGGCAGGTTATAGCGGCGTAGGCTATGGGAACGATTACACGCCCCTTCATCCTGGCAGCGCTGGCGGTCACCCCCGCCGTCGCGCAGCAGTCCGTACAGCGGCCTTCGGGGCCGGGCGATACCGTCGTCTGCCAGGTCCGGCCGGACATGGCGCCGGCCCGCGGTGCCGCGGTGTGCATCGTGGCGCCGCCCGAGATCGTGAAGCAGGGCGTCCCCGAGTATCCGCGCCAGCTGCAGGACGCCGGGGTCGAAGGGGAAGTCGTCGTACAAGTGATCGTGGACACGATGGGTCGTCCCGAGCCCGCGTCAATCACCATCGTCAAGACGGCGCATCCTGACTTCGAGCCGGCGGTGCGCACCTGGGTCACCACCGTCGCGTTCCGCCCCGCGCGCCTGTCGGGACGGGCGGTGCGCGTCTTGGTGAACATCCCGCTCCGGTTCTCCCTGCGCACGGACGCTGGGGCGGAGGCTTCAGGCGAACGCTCTGACGACTTGCTGGCCGCGGGACGGGCCCAACTCGCGGCACGGCACCTCGACAGCGCGGCGGCGCTGTTCCACCGCGTCGCGGACGCGCCGCCACGGCGCGGGACCAATCGCGTCGAGGCGTGGGTCCTGCTCGGTGTCACGGACTATTATCGATCCGGCGACTCCGCGGCGGCCGACGCGTTCCACCATGCGCTCGCGCTGGATCCGGGACTCGAAGTGGCCGCGCTCGACAAGTTCGACCCGGCGATCGCCCAAATCCTTGCCACTGAGCGTGCGGCCCACCCGCCTCGTGCCCAGGCGCCGGCGCCTGAGGCCGCGCCAGTGTACGAGTGCCTTCCCAAGTGTCCGGAGGGCGTCCGGCCGCCGCGCTTCATTTCATTCCCACAGATCATGCTCACCGCAGAACCGTCGGCGGGTGGACCCACCGGCCGCATGCATACCTATCTGGCCTTGCAGGCGGTGATCGGGGCGGATGGTATCGTCGAGGCGGAGACGGTTCTGATGCTGGGCGGGACGGCGCCGAGTACCGAAGGGGAGGTGCGTCAGGGCCTGGTCCGGGCGCGGTTCGCGCCGGGGCGCGCCGATGGAGCACCGGTCCGTACGCGCGTCACCCTGCGCTTCGATTTCGAGGCGGAAGGGACAAACGGAGTGAGCTACACCTTTCGGGTCGACGCCCGGTGACCGCCGCGGAATCTCACGGCGCTGTCATCGTTTTGTAATCTTCGTCCCACTAGCGGGTTAGCCGTGGTTCGTACTATAACATAGCCAACGAGCATGGAGGCTCCGGCGTGTTCGAGAACCTGATCGAATCCAAGCGGAAGGCCGATAAGAAAAAGGCGTTCGGCCTCGGCTTCGTGTCCCTCGTGGGGCACAGCACGGTCGTGGTGCTCGCGGTGATCGCGACGCTCACGGCGGGCCAGGCCCAGACGGGCGTCGTCGTCGACACGACGATGGTCTTCCTGAACCAGGAAGAGAAGAAGCCGGAGGAGCAGCCACCGGTGCTCGACATCCCGCAGCTCAAGGGATTCCAGACGGTCGTGGCTCCGACCGACATCCCGACCAACATCCCGCCCATCAACCTTCAGGAACACTTCGATCCCAAGGACTACTCGGGGACTGGGGTCGAGGGCGGCATCGGGACGGGGATCGTGCCGTCGTCGGATCAAGTGTACATGGAGTCGGTGGTGGAAGAGCGGCCCGATCTGCTGTCGGGCCCGCAGCCGCAGTATCCCGACCTGCTGCGGCAGGCGGGCATCCAGGGGCGGGTGATCGTTCAGGCGATTATCGACACGACGGGACGGGCCGAGCCGTCATCGGTGAAGGTCATTCAAAGCCCGAACCCCGGGTTTGATCAAGCCGCGAAGACCGCCGTGCTGCGGGCGCTGTTCCGTCCCGCGCGGGTGCGCGGGCGCCCGGTGCGCGTGCTGGTCCATATCCCGTACGACTTCACAATCAAGCGGTAGTTCGCCCTACACCGAGATGCGCACGAGAGGAGCCAAGGTCAGATGAGTTACGGAGATCTATGGCAATCAATGGGTCCGTTCGCCAAGACGATCGTGGTGATCATGTTCATCATGTCGGCTTGGTCGTGGGCGGTCACGATTTCCAAGTGGATGTACCTGAGGAAGTCCCAGCAAGAGACGCGGAAGTTCGCGCCCGAGTTCTCCCGCTTCCTGCAGGAGGAGCAGCTCGACGGCGCGATCGCGCTGGCTGAGAAGAACAAGAAGAGCCACGTGGCACGGGTGCTGGGCGAGGCCCTCTCCGAGGTGAAGCCGCTGCTGCGTGACCGGGCGACGATCACCGCAGCGGACATCAATTCCGCGGAACGCGCCGTCGAGCGGCAGATGCTGATCATCACCGCGGAGTTGAAGCGCGGCCTCGGCATCCTCGCGACGACGGGCGCCACGGCGCCGTTCGTAGGGCTGCTCGGGACCACGATGGGTATCGTGACGGCGTTCCAAGGCATGGCGGCCAGCGGCGGCGGCGGCTCGCTGCAGGCGATCACCGGCGGCGTGGCTGAGGCGCTGATCACGACCGCGTTCGGCCTCATCGTCGCGATCCCGGCGGTGTGGCTGTACAACTACTTCAGCGTCAAGATTGACTTCCTCACCGTCGAGATGACCTACACGTCGAAGGAGCTGATCGACTACCTCATCAAGAGCGTCGGCAGCGAATTCGGCCGCTCGATCTTCACGAAGGAGTTCCAGACGCAGAAGACGTCGCAGAGCAGCGGTCCCATCAAGGGCTAGGCTGACCCATGGCAATGGCGGGCGCCAAAAAGGAAGCGGTAGTCGCGGCGAACATCAACGTCACGCCGATGATCGACGTGATGTTGGTGCTGCTCATCATCTTCATGATCGTGACGCCGGCCATTACTGCGGGGTTCCAGGCCACGGTGCCGCGGGCGGCGAACCCGGAGTCGCGCGAAGAGCAAGAAGGCGAAATCCGGCTCGGCATCGACAAGGACGGCAAGTTCTTCCTCGACATCACCGACCCGCGGACGGGGAAGTACACAGGCCCGCGCTCCATCAGCGACGCGGACCTCCCCGGCCAGCTGGTGGCGCTGTACGCCACCCGGACGGTGGACAAGATTCTGTTCCTCAAGGCGGACGAGAACATCGACTTCGCGCGGGTGCAAGAGGCCATCGAAATCGCGCGCAAGGCCGGCGTCCGCGTGATTGGCGCCATCGCCGAGCAGCAGCGCTCGGCGAAGCCGGAGAAGAACTAAGCCATGGCGATGGGTTCGGGGGGTTCGGGGAGCGGCCTCAGCGCCGACATCAATGTCACTCCGATGATCGACGTGCTGCTCGTGCTGCTCATCATCTTTATGATCACGCTCCCGCTCTCGCGGCGGGACTTCGATGTCCAGGTCCCCCCGCAGCAGCAGCCGCAAAAACAGACGAAGCAGACGAGCAGCGATCAGATCGTGCTGGAACTGCGGCCCGACGGGTCCTATGCCATCAACACGCAAACGGTGGCGTTCGAGCAGCTCGACGCGAAGTTCCACGAGTACTACGACCAGCGGCCAGCGAAGCTGCTCTTCATCAAGGCCGCCCCCAACCGCAAGTACGGCGATATCGTGAAAGCGATGGACATCGCTCGTGGGGCCGGTGTGCAGGTGATCGGCTTCACGCCGCGCGAGGAGCCCAAGGCCGGCGGGAGGTAGCACCCTCGTTGTTGCGGTGTATGTATTAGCCGTGTCGGAGACGCCCCCCCTTTTCAACGCCTACCGTCTGCCCCTGCCGCAACGCCGGCAGGGGCGCGCCGCCGCCCTGTCGTTGGCGGCGCACGGGGCGATCGCCGTCCTCGTGTTGTGGCGCGGCGCGGCCCTGCTCGAGGGCGGAGGCGGCGGCAACGGCCCCCGCGGCGGCGGCGGCGGCGGAGGACGACCCGTCGTCACGTGGTTTACGCTGCCCGTGGGGGCAGCGCCGCAGGCGCTTGACGTACCGGCACCACCGGCGGTGACCGTGCCCACCA
>WNFL01038008.1_pt1 | contig 11083 bp, 12 predicted proteins | sample 5400361 | NCBI WGS metagenome assembly WNFL01 (sample SAMN13153351, study PRJNA577476) | soil metagenome | isolation source: 40 cm soil on Douglas fir-dominated hillslope | place: USA:California | collected 2013-09-17 | reverse complement strand
TGAGTCCATCCGCGGCGGCGCTAGATGCCCATTCCACAGAGAGTTAGCTTTTCGCTCCAATGACGATGCGAGACAAGCTCGACCTCCTGGAGCGCCGCCGCGCCGAGTCCGAGCTGGGCGGCGGCGAGGCAAGACTCCAGACACAACATGAGAAGGGGAAGCTCTCCGCGCGCGAGCGGCTCGAGCTCCTGCTCGACGAGGGGTCGTTCGTCGAGCTCGACCGTTTTGTTGTCCACCGCTCGACGGATTTCGGGCTCGAGACGCAGAAGTTCTACGGTGACGGCGTCATCACCGGACATGGGAAGATCGACGGCCGGCTCGTCTACGTCTTCTCCCAGGACTTCACCGTGTTCGGCGGCTCACTCTCGGAATCATTCGCCGAGAAGATCGTGAAGATCATGGACCTTGCGATGCGAAACGGAGCGCCCGTGATCGGCCTCAACGATTCGGGCGGGGCGCGCATCCAGGAAGGCGTCGTCTCGCTCGGCGGTTACGCCGAGATTTTTCTTCGCAACACGCTCGCCTCAGGCGTCGTTCCGCAGATCTCGGCGATTCTTGGGCCGTGCGCCGGTGGCGCCGTTTACTCGCCCGCGATTACCGATTTCACCTACATGGTGCGCGGCACATCGTACATGTTCGTGACGGGACCGAACGTCGTGAAGACCGTGACGCACGAAGATGTCACCATGGAGGAGCTTGGTGGTGCCGACACGCATGCCGGCAAGTCGGGCGTCGCTCACTTCGCCTCCGACTCAGAGCCGGAATGCCTGCAGCACATTCGCGATCTCTTCCGCTTCATTCCGTCGAACAATCTCGGCGACCCCCCGCGTGGACCTGGCACCGACCCGCGCGACAGGCGTGAGGAATCACTCCTCGACATCGTTCCTGACAATGCCAGCAAGCCGTATGACATGCATGAAGTGATCACGCGTGTCGTCGACGACGGTGAGTTCTACGAGGTCCATCGCGAGTTCGCGATGAACATCATCTGCGGCTTCGCGCATTTCGGAGGATTCAGCGCCGGCGTCGTGGCCAACCAGCCGGCGGTGCTCGCGGGAGTGCTGGACATCAGCGCATCACTCAAGGCAGCGCGTTTTATCCGGTTCTGCGATGCGTTCAACATCCCTCTCGTGACGTTCGAAGACGTTCCCGGCTTTTTGCCGGGCACGGCACAGGAGCATGGGGGCATCATCAAGCACGGAGCAAAGCTGCTCTACGCCTACTGCGAGGCAACGGTACCCAAGCTCACGGTGATTACCCGCAAGGCGTATGGCGGCGCGTACGACGTCATGAGCTCGAAGCACATTCGCGGCGACTTTAACATCGCCTGGCCGACAGCGGAGATCGCCGTGATGGGGCCAAAGGGTGCGGTGGAGATTCTGTTCAGGAAGGAGATCTCCGAGAGCGCGGACGAAGCGGCGGCTACCGAGGCGAAGATCGTGGAGTATCGGGAAAAGTTCGCTCACCCATACATCGCCGCCGGTCGAGGCTACCTGGACGACATCATAGATCCGCGCGATACCAGACCCGCCCTCATCGACGCCCTCGAAACGCTGCAAACGAAGCGCGACAAGAATCCGCCGAAGAAGCACGGAAACATTCCGCTTTAGGCAGCTCGTGTTCAACAAAGTCCTGATTGCCAACCGCGGCGAGATCGCTCTGCGGGTGATTCGCGCCTGCCAGGAGCTCGGAGTGAAAACCGTGGCGGTGTACAGCGAAGCGGATGTGCGCGCCCCGCACGTCCGTGAGGCGGATGAGGCCGTGCTGATCGGCCCGCCACCCTCGAGCGAGAGCTACCTGCGCGGCGAGAAGATCATCGAAGCCGCGAAGATGACGAACGCCGAAGCTATTCATCCCGGCTACGGGTTTCTCTCGGAGCGCGAATGGTTCGCGCGCGCCGTTCGCGATGCGGGAATCGTCTGGATCGGGCCTCCGGCCGAGGCGATCGCGGCGATGGGAAGCAAGACCTCCGCGAGGACTCTCGCGGTCGCCAACGGCGTTCCCGTGGTACCCGGGACGACAGAGCCACTCGAGAACGCCGGGGAGGCCGAGAAGATCGCGAAGAAGTTCGGCTATCCGGTGTTGCTCAAGGCGGCCGCGGGCGGCGGGGGAAAGGGGATGCGGGTGGTCTCAGCTCAGAAGGATCTGGCGAAGGCTCTCGAAGCGGCGCGAAGGGAAGCGAAGAACGCATTCGGCGACGACGCCGTGTATCTGGAGAAATTCGTCACGCGGCCGCGGCACGTCGAGATTCAGGTGCTCGCCGATTCGCACGGCAACGTTCTCTCGCTCGGCGAGCGTGAGTGCTCGGTGCAGCGTCGGCATCAGAAGATGATCGAGGAGGCTCCCAGCGTTGCGGTTACTCCGGAGCTGAGAAGAAAGATGGGTGAGACGGCGGTGCGCGCAGCCAGGGCGGCGGGCTACGTGAACGCCGGCACCTGCGAGTTTCTTCTCGATCAGAGCGGGGATTTCTACTTCCTGGAGATGAACACGCGGCTCCAGGTCGAGCATCCGGTGACGGAGCTCGTGACAGGAATCGATCTCGTGCAGTGGCAGCTGCGAATCGCCGCGGGTGAAATGCTTCCGTTCAGGCAGGAAGACATCGCGCCTCAGGGCTGGGCGATCGAGTGCCGCATCACCAGCGAAGAAGCGTCGAACAACTTTCTTCCGTCTACAGGACGAATCGAGTATCTCCACTTGCCGAGCGGGCCCGGTGTGCGCTGGGACGGTGGAGTGGAATCGGGCAGCGAGATCGGTCTCTATTACGACCCGATGCTCGCCAAACTCATCGTCTGGGGCGTGGATCGGGAACAGGCAGTGACACGAATGCGGCGCGCGCTGGTAGATCTGATCATTTTGGGAATCGAAACTTCACGCGACTTCCACATTCGTGTCATGGACGACGACGAATTCCGGCGGGGCGCCATCGACATTCAATGGCTCGAGCGCCGCCTCGCTTCGATTCTCGAGCTTCCCCCCAATGAGGAGTCCGTGCGAGTCGCGGCGATCGCCGGCGCTTTGTTGGCGGAGCGCGCTCGTGGAGCGCGCGTGGTGTCGACGACTTCCAACGGTGTGACTCCCACAACCCGGCGCAGCGATCTGGCGCTCGAGACGTGGAAGCAGGCTGGGCGCGTCGAAGGGCTGCGCGACTGATGGCGGTAATCAGTGTTTCGATCGACTCCATCGCAGCTGGTGGAGATGGCGTCGGAAGGAGCGATGGGCTCGTCGTGTTCGTTCCGCGGACAGCACCCGGGGATGTCGTGACGGCGCAGATCTCCGGCAAAGGGCATTTCGCGCGGGGCGCGCTTCGGAACATCGTCTCTTCATCTTCCGTTCGCATCGACCCGCCGTGCCCGCATTACACGAGAGACAATTGCGGGGGCTGCCAGCTGCAGCACATGACCTACGAATCCCAGCTGGCGGCCAAGCAGATGATCATCCGCGATTCGTTGCAGCGCATAGGAAAGCGCATCGTCGACGCGCCGCCCATCGAGCGCAGTCCAAAGGAATGGCGTTACCGCACGAAGCTCACTCTCGCGATGCGGCGTCGCGGATCGCGCTGGATCGCGGGGCTTCATCCTTACGACGATCCTACGCGCATTTTTCCGCTCACCGATTGTCCGATCACCGATCGTCGCGTCGTCACGGCGTGGCGTGAAATCATGGAGGCCGACGCCTATTTCCCCGACGCGAAGGAGCTGCGCGGAAGCGTTCGCATTACCAGCGGTGGGCCGACGTTCGTGATGATGGGAGGTCAAAGCTGGGCGGCGCGTGACCAGTTCTCCGCCGCGGTTCCATCGATCTCCGCGGTGTGGTGGGAGCCGGCCGACGACAAACCGCGCCGCCTTCTATATGACAAGCGCCAGGACCGGGACCCAAGCGCGTCATTTGCGCAGATAAATGCCGAGATGGCCGAGATTCTTCGCTCCTATGTGCTGGACCGCGCCCGGTCGTACGAGCCGCAAACCGTGATCGATGCTTATGCCGGTGCCGGCCACACCGCGATCTCGCTGAGCGAGTCGGGATCAAGAGTGACCGCAATCGAGCTCGATCCCGACGCATCGGAATGGTCCGCGTCGCGTCTGACCGATCCCTCCCGCGCGATTCGCGCCAGAGTGGAGGACGCGCTCCCGGGACTTCTTCCCGCCGATCTGGTGATTCTCAATCCTCCGCGCGCCGGCCTAGACTCGCGGGTGACTGCGACGCTCGAAGCCGAAGCGGGACATGTGCGTGGAGTGATCTACGTGAGCTGCAATCCGGCGACCCTGGCTCGCGATCTGTCGCGACTTCCGAGTTACAGAATCGAGTCGCTGCACGCATTCGACATGTTTGCGCAAACGGCGCACGTCGAAACGGTTTGTGAGCTGCGCCCCGAGGTGGCGGCAACGTGAGATACGTCGTGGAGCTGAACTCCGGCCGGAAGACGGTGTCGATCGAGGCGGAGGGCGTTCGGTATGAAGACGATGCGCCAATCCGCGGCGAATTATCCGACATCGAAGGAAGTCCGGTCCGAATGGTGAAGCTCGACACACACGTCTATCGTGTTGTCGCGGAGAAGCATCAAGGACGTGGAAAGTACACGCTCTGGGTGGATGGCTATCGGTTCGAGACTGAGGCGCTCGACGAGCGAACGCGCTCCATCCGCGATCTCTCCGCGGCGGCTGCCGGGCCGACGGGACCGGCTCCGATCATCGCGCCGATGCCCGGTCTGATCGTGCGCGTCAACGTGAGCACTGGCGATCGCGTCGAAGCGGGTCAGGGAATCGTCGTGATGGAAGCGATGAAAATGGAAAACGAGTTGCGCGCCACCGCTGGGGGAACTGTGAAAAGCGTAGCAGTCTCCGCTGGTACGGCCGTAGAGAAGGGCACCCTGCTGGTCGAGTTGGAGTGATTTGTAATGGTCCTGTAAGCTGACCCGCGTAGCCTAATGATTGCTCGAAAGGGTCATTCCCCTCACACCCAGGAACAGGGAGGCACCGTGGTCTCAACACGGAAATTGTTGCTCAGCGCGCTGACGGGCGCGGTCACGCTGCTATCGGCCGCAGCTCTCAACGCGCAAGCTGCCGCAACGATCTGCAAAGATGGAACGACGTCAGCTTCGTCGGGACGTGGTGCGTGCTCCGGTCATGGCGGTGTCGGTCGAAAAGCCGCCTCGCATCAGAAGAAAATTGCGAAGAGTGAAGCGAAGGCCGCCAAGAGCGATGCGAAAGCAGACAAGAAGAGTGATGCGAAAGCTGATAAGAGTGAGGCTAAGGCCGCCAAGAGCGAGACTAAAGAGACCAAGGCGCCCAAGGCTTCGGCCACCGCTCACGTCAAAGCCAGCACCAACTCGGCCGTTGTCGGCTCGGGCGCCGCTGAGGACAACAATGCGGTTGGCGCGATCGCCCGTTGCAAGGATGGCCTCTACTCCCATGCGAAGAACCGCCGCGGAGCTTGCAGTCGACACGGTGGCGTGGCAAGCTGGATATAGAACGAATTGCGGGGACAATCCGCGAACAATTGAAGGGCCGGGCTCTCCCGGCCCTTTCTTTTTTCAGGCGTTCGCGGTTGACACGCTTAAAAGGCTGTCGCAAAACCACTTAGTGGCAATTAACCGCTTGGAACCCTACTCGACCAAAGGGGGCCGGCACTTACATATCGTTCCGCTTCACATGAAGACATACTCCGCGACCCCGCGGGATATCGAGCACCAGTGGTACATCGTCGACGCCGAAGGCCAGGTCCTCGGCCGTTTGGCGACCGCCGTCGCGAACATTATCCGCGGCAAGCACAAGCCGATGTTCACGCCCCATATGGATACGGGCGACAACGTCATCGTCATCAACGCTGCCAAGGTCCGCGTCACTGGCAAGAAGGCGGAACAGAAGCGGTACTTCAGACACACGGGATACATGGGTCACGAGCGGTTCACACCGTTCGAGATGATGCTCGCCAAGCACCCTGAGCGCGTGATCGAGAAAGCGGTCTACGGCATGCTGCCCAAGACTGCGCTCGGACGCCAAAAGCTCCGCAACAAGCCGCGCAGCAGCCGAAAGTGCTCGTCCTCAACAAGAAGAGTGAGAAGTAATGTCTGACACCATGCACACGATCGGGCGGCGCAAGGAAGCCGTCTGCCGTCTCTACATCAAGCCGGGATCCGGCAAGTGGTCGGTGAACGGACGCACGCTGGGAGATTATTTCCCGCGTCCAGCGCACGTGTCCGCCATCCAGCAGCCATTCACGATCACCGATACGCTCGGCCGCTATGATGTGAAGGCGAAGGTCGAAGGCGGCGGACTCACCGGCCAGGCCGGCGCGCTCCGTCTCGCCGTCGCTCGTGCGCTGGTGAGGCTGGATGAATCGCACCGCAGGAAACTCCGCGATCTGGCATTGCTGACGCGCGATGCAAGAGCGGTCGAGCGCAAGAAGCCGGGCCGTCCGAAAGCACGAAAGAAGTTCCAGTTCTCGAAGCGTTAACCCCGAAGGAATCACTATTTAATGGCTCAGCCAAACCTGGAGCAGCTACTCGAAGCCGGTGTCCATTTCGGACACCAGACACGTCGTTGGAACCCGAAGATGCGTCGTTTCATCTTCGCGGAGAGAAACGGCATCCACATCATCGACTTGCAGAAGACACTGCGTCAGCTGGAGCTGGCGCAGAAGCTCGCGCGCGAAGTAATCCTGCGTGGCGACAACGTCCTCTTTGTCTGCACCAAGCGGCAGCTCGTCAACATTGTGAAGAGCGAAGCCGAGCGTTGCGGAGCGATGTATGTGACAGAGCGGTGGCTCGGTGGCTTGCTGACGAACTTCCAGACGGTGAAGAAGCAGGTCCGTCGTCTGAAAGAGCTCGAGGCGGGCAGCGAGGCCGGTGGTGACTTCGAGAATTACACCAAGAAAGAGCAGCTGATGATGAGTCGTCAGCGCGACAAACTTTCCAAGAACCTTGCCGGCATCAAGAACCTTACGCGCCTTCCCGGCCTCATGTTCGTGATCGATTCCAAGAAGGAGCGGATCGCGGTCAACGAGGCCAACAAGTTGCAAATCCCGTTGATCGCGCTGGTCGATACGAACGCCGATCCGGATCTGATCACGGTTCCGATCGCGGGCAATGACGATGCGATCCGTTCGGTGGAGCTGATGACCAAATCGATTGCGGATGCGATCGTCGAAGCGCGGCGCGAGGCTCCGGTGCGAGAGGAGGTCGAAGAGGCCGAATCGTACACCTACAGCTCCGATCGCGGTGCCGAGCCGGAAGGGGAAGGCGACAAGAAGAGGAAGAAGCGGCCGCGCAGGCGACGGGCGAAGCCCGAAGCAATAGCCGCTCGGCTCAAGACAGGCGGCGAAGAAGGTGGCGGAACAGAGGAAGCCACCGAGCCAGAGCAGGAAGGTTAACTTTCACGCCGCCGGAAAATTCCGGCGGCGTTTTCACGAGACAGGATGATGACTACCAAAGAGAAATTCACCGCAAAAGACGTTCAGACTCTGCGCCAGCGTACCGGCGCGGGTATGATGGAATCCAAGAAGGCGCTCGAGGAGAACCATGGCGACATGGAGAAGGCGATCGAGTACCTGCGCACCAAGGGAATCGCGAAGGCCGAGAAGCGCATCGGCAAGCAGACGAGCGAAGGCGTGATCGGCAGCTACATCCACCACAACGGCAAGGTCGGCGTGATGGTGGAAGTGAACTGCGAGACCGATTTCGTCGCGCGCACCGATGACTTCAAGCAACTGGTGAAGTACGTCGCCGAGCACATCGCTGCCGCCGCTCCGGTTGCCGTCGACAAGGATCAGGTGCCGCAGGACAAGGTCGAGAAAGAGCGCCGCATTTTTCTGGAGCAGGTTAAGGAGAGCGGCAAACCCGACCACCTGATCGAGAAGATCGTCGCCGGGAAGATCGAATCGTATTACAAGGACGTCGCCCTCGTTCACCAGGCGTGGGTTCGGGAGCCGAAAACGACGATTGGCGATCTCATCAAGGAAGCGTCGGCGAAGCTCGGGGAAAATATCCAGGTTCGCCGATTTGTCCGGTTTCAGATGGGCGAGGAATAGCTATTCGGTGCCGTACGGCCTTGAAGTGCAACAGAACGGGTGCCAGACGTCAGTGGCAGAGATGCCAGTTTCGAGTTCACGACGCCCGGACGCTTAGAAGCGCTATTCGCGGTACAAGCAGTTGCTAGCACGCCACAGGGATAAGTCAGGGCGTAGTGAACTGAAAACTGGTACCTACGCCACTGACTTCTGGCACCCGTTCAGTTATGAGTTTCCCGTTCGGTTTGCAGTTTATCAGCCATAAGAGGTCTCGTTGCCAGATCTAAAGTACAAACGAGTTCTTCTCAAACTTTCCGGCGAGGCTCTCGCCGGGCGGAAGGGCGGCGGCTTCGATTTCACGATCCTCGAGCGCCTCGCCACCGAGGTCGCTGACATCGTAAAGATGGGCGCGGGCGTCGGTCTGGTGATCGGCGGCGGAAACATTGTTCGCGGCGCGGAGCTTTCGAAGATGGGGATGGACCGCGTCGGCGCCGACTACATGGGCATGCTCGCTACGGTCATCAACGCGCTCGCTCTCCAGGATGTGCTCGAGAAGGCCGATCTCGAGACGCGTGTGATGACCGCGATCGCGATGGAGTCGATTGCGGAGCCGTTCATCAGGCGCCGCGCGATGCGACACTTCGAAAAGGGGCGGGTCGTAATCTTCGCCGCCGGGACCGGCAATCCATACTTCTCGACTGACACGGCAGCGGCGTTGCGGGCGATTCAGATCCACGCCGACGTCATCGTCAAGGCGACGAGCGTCGATGGCGTCTACACAGCGGATCCAAAGCGTGATCCCGAAGCCACCCGCTATGAATCGATCAGCTACCGCGATGTAATGGTCAACGAGCTGGGTGTGATGGACCAGACGGCCATCACTCTGTGCAAGGAAAACAAGCTCCCGATCATCGTCCTGAACATTCACCGTCACGGAGAGGTTGCGAAGGCGCTGCTGGGTGAGCGCGTCGGAACGATCGTACAATGACGACAATTCCTCAGATCACGAAGGACTGCCGGACCGCGATGGAGAAATCGTTCGAGGCGTCGAAGCGCGAGCTGGCGTCGATCCGCACGGGCAAGGCGACGGCCAGCCTGCTCGACACGGTGCGGGTTGAAGCGTACGGGCAGCAGATGCCCTTGAACCAGGTAGCGGGCGTGTCGGCTCCGGAACCGCGGCTCCTCACCGTGACGCCCTGGGACAAGGGACTGGTGACGGCGATCGAAAAGGCGCTGCGCGAATCGGATCTCGGCCTCAATCCTCAGACGCAGTCGGGCGTCATCCGCGTGCCGCTCCCCTCGCTCAACGAGCAGCGAAGGAAGGAGCTGGTCAAGGTCGTTCACAAGCTGGCCGAGGAGGCGCGGATCGGCATCCGCCACGCGAGAACGGCGGCGCGCGATCACCTGAAGAAGCTCGAGAAAACATCGGAAGACGAGCAAAAGCGCGCGGAGAAAGAGCTTCAGAAGCTTCACGACGACTACATCGGCAAAATCGATGAGTTGCTGAAGGCGAAAGAAGCAGAAATCATGGAAGTCTAGCCCGTGTCCGAGCTGACACGGCGCATCATCTTCGCGGTGATTGCCGCGCCCGCAAGCATCGCGATCGTTTACTTCGGCGACTGGGCGCTGGCGATTGTTCTCTCCGTGCTCGCCGCGCTCGCAGCCTGGGAGTTGTTCCGCATGGCTCGTGAAACCGGAGCGCTGCCGCTCGAGCCCGCGGGAATCGCGCTGGCAGCGCTCCTGCCGCTGGCGGTTCACGCGCAACGACTGGGCGTATATACACTCTCGCTCACGGCCATTATCGCCATGATTCTGCTATTGTTCGCGAGCACGATCTGGCTTCGCGGACCAGCGGGCAAGCCGCTGTCGTCAGTCGCGATCACGGTGTTCGGCGTGATGTACGCCGGACTCTTCTCTTACATATACGCGCTTCGTTACCACGACTACGCCGTCGGCGCGGCTGCTGGAACCGCGTTGGTGTTCCTGCCAATACTGCTCACCTGGGCTACCGATGTCGGCGCGTACACATTCGGCCGCACGTTCGGGAAGAAGAAGCTGATTCCTTCGGTGAGTCCCGGAAAAACGGTGGAAGGCGCCGTGGGTGGACTCGGCCTCGCCATTGTCATATGTCTGCTTTACGTGAGATTCATACTTATGCCGTATGCGCAGCTCGGACTGACGATCCAGGGCGCGGTGCTCTTCGCCATAGTTGTCAGCGTCGCGGCGCAGACGGGGGACCTGGCTGAGTCGCTGCTCAAGCGAGAGGCTGGCGTGAAGGACAGCTCGCGGATCCTTCCCGGACATGGTGGAATCCTCGATCGGTTCGACAGTCTGTTGTTCGTGATGCCGATCGCGCTTCTGCTGCTGGGTCGCTTGCTGCTGCCCATCCCACTGTGACTTCCGGCCCCGCCACCCGGCAGAAAGGTGTGGCGGTCCTGGGCTCCACCGGCTCGATCGGCACTACAGCGCTTCGCGTGCTGGACAGACAGCGTGATCGATTCCGTGTCGCGGCTCTCACGGCGAACAGCAACGGTGCTCTTCTGAGAGAGCAGGCGCTCAAGTTCTCACCAGCTTTCGTCGGGATGGTGGAATCCCAGCACGATGCGGACGAAACGTGGAAGAGCGGAACCGACTCGCTGATCGCCGCCGCTACCCGCGATGATGTCGACATCGTGCTCAACGCGATCGTCGGCGCCGCGGGACTCGATGCTACGCTGGCCGCTCTCGAAGCGGGAAAGCGTGTCGCGCTCGCCAACAAGGAGACCCTGGTCATTGCCGGAGACCTGGTGAGGCAGACGTGTGCCGCGGGAGCGGGTGAGGTCATTCCAGTGGACAGCGAGCACAGCGCCATCCTGCAGTGCATCACCGGGCACCCGACGTCCGCGGTCCGCCGCGTTGTGCTCACCGCGTCTGGTGGGCCATTTCGCGGCTGGAGCGCGGAGCGACTCGCGTCGGCGACCGTCGACGATGCGCTGAGGCACCCGACATGGCGGATGGGCCGCAAGATTACCATCGACAGCGCGACACTCGCCAACAAAGCGCTCGAAGTCATCGAAGCACATTTTCTGTTTGGCCTTCC